>Ga0160462_100018_pt1 | contig 298923 bp, 252 predicted proteins | sample HID1975K_E6MG_FD_108219 | JGI IMG/M metagenome (GOLD analysis project Ga0160462, IMG submission 108219) | Enriched soil microbial communities from UW Madison campus, WI, USA - HID1975K_E6 MG | ecosystem: Environmental > Terrestrial > Soil > Unclassified | place: USA: Madison, Wisconsin... | reverse complement strand
GGCCGACGTGGTGTACCGCCCGCAGACCGAGGACGGCCACGGCACCCGCCTGCATCCGCGCCCGTCGATCACCGGCACGCTCAGCGCCATCGTGGTCAGCGACGGCGAGCCGCTGCAGTCCGATCGCGACCACCGGATCAAGGTGCAGTTCCCGTGGCAGCGCGGCGGCAGCTCCAGCACCGGCTTGGCCCATCCCGGCGGTGACGACAACGCCCCGGCCAATGGTGGAGCCTGGACCTGGGTGCGGGTGATGACCCCGTGGGCCGGCGACAACTGGGGCGGTGTGGTGCTGCCCCGTCGTGGTCAGGAAGTGCTGGTGGCGTTCCTCGAGGGCGACATCGACCGCCCGGTCGTGGTCGGCGCGGTCTACAACGGCCGGGGCCAGACCGATGCGGCCCACAATCAGGTCGCCAGCGGCGGCGCCAACGCCACCGGCAATGCGCCGGCGTGGTTCGATGGCAATGAACATGCCGCGGTATACACCGGCTTCAAGAGCCAGGCGCTGGCCGACAGCCAGGGCGGGCAGGGCGGTTACCAGCAGATGCGCCTGGACGACACGCCTGGCCAGGGCCGCGCGCAGCTGTCCACCACCCAGCATTCAACTACGCTCACCCTCGGCCATCTGAAGGGTGGCGAAGACAATGTGCGCGACACCGAGCGCGGCTTCGGCGCGGAGCTTTCCACGCAGGCTTTCGGGTCACTGCGCGCCGGGCAAGGGTTGCTGCTCAGCACCGAACCGGGCGAGCCGCAGTTGGCCGCCAACCAGGCGCTGACCCAGCTGCAGGAGAGTGCCGAGCTGCTGCAATCGCTCAACGAATCGGCCGTGAACCAGCAGGCCCAACTGCCCGAAGAACCGACCACGCTGCAGGCCCACGACGCGCTGGAACAACTGCAGGAAAGCCTGCGTGCCACCCAGAGCGGCAGCGCGGCGGGCAGCATCAGTGGCGGCGATGGTGACGCCCCCGGCTGGGACAAGCCGGTGCTGATGGGCAGCGGCGTGGCCGGTGTGATGAGCCTGACCCCGGCCGACCAGGTCTGGGTGAGTGGCACGCACACCACGCTGGCTTCAGGCGTGGCGTTGAACTGGCTCAGCCAAGGCTCGATCACGATGGCCGTAGCCGGCGGGCTGGTGCTGTACACCGCCGGTGCCGAGCCGAAACCGGAGAGTCCAAACCAGGAACGCGGCATTGCACTGCACGCAGCACAGGGCAAGGTCAGTGCACGCGCGCACAAGAACCAGGCGATCCTGGCAGCCAAGACCAACGTGAAGATCACCAGTACCCAGGCCGATGTGCAGTTGTCGGCGCCGAGCAAACATCTGCTGGCGACGGCGGCCGGCGCCTACATCCGGATCGAGGGCGACAACATCGAGCTGGGCGCGCCGGGGAAGGTGGAGTTCAAGGGCACGCAGCGGGAGTGGACCGGGGCAAAGAGTGTGACCATGCAGTCGCCTGGCGTCTCCGGCACGTTCAAGGGCTGCGAAATGAAGGCAGAGGACGCAGCCAGGCAGGGAGGCGCGTTTGTCTGAGATCTCGCTGTTGGAACGCCTGCGGGAAGCGCTAATCGCGGTCCGGGACCGGCATGGTGATGCGGCATCCACCCTGTACGCGGTAATTGATCCGATTCTTGCCGATCCTTTTCCGGACGCGGCAGGCGAGGCGCGCGAGGGGGTGGTGCTGCCGGCGGACAAGTTCGCCCCGGGAGATTGCCCCTACCTGCTCACGCTGGGTGAGTTCGGTCGGGACCCGCGCGCCGAAGCAACGATTGCCTTGTCCCTGCAGGAAACACTTGCGCAGCAGGGGGGTGACCGTGCTGGCCGCTCGGTGTGCGGCTGGCTGGTCTTGCCCGCCGGGATCCCGGTGGAGCAGGCGGTGCGTGCTTACGCACGTCAGTCGCAGCTGGTCGTGGGAGGTGAGCGGAGGACCTTTCGTTTCTGGGATCCTCGCACACTCGACCTTGCCAGGGACGTTCTGACGCCGACGCAGCTCAATGCGATTCTTGGGCCCGCAGCAAGCTGGAGCTGGTTGTCTCGGCAACGCAGGCTGGAAACGGTCTGGATCGACCCGCGCGAGCATGATGCCCTGTACACCGTCGCTATTCAGACCAACGAAGAGCAGCAACGGCTGCTGTCGCGGCTCCCTGAAATCAATCTGGTGATGGATTCGCTGACGGTTGCAGCATTGGACACTACCCCCATCAAGGCCATCGAGGTCGGGCGGAGGCTGGTGGAGGCGGACGTGCAATGGCGGTTGCATGATCCCAGGGACCAGGTGTCATACGCGATCTGTTGCATGATCTATGGTGCGCCCTTCACTGCCAACGCGCCGATCCGCCTGCAGTTGATCCACGGGCTGGAAACTGGGACCCCCGCCATGCCGGCAGTACTTGGCATGTTGGATACGCTGGAACCACAGCTTGTGGCGCTGGAGAGCGGGGCGGTCTCCTAGCGCCACTGCGGGGGACGGTCAGCGGAAGGCCACCAGCAGGAAGCCAGACAGCGCGAAGAGCAGGGCGAGCAGGACCGGGCTGATGGCAAGCAGCCGCTTGACCGGCGATTGCCAGCCCGCGAAACGGCCAAGGTAGACGTACACCGTCCGCACGAAGCCACAGCACATCGCCATGACCAGTACGAAGTACACGACGGAAGTCCAGGTCCAGTTCATTCAATGCATCCGGCTCAATGAGGTGTGTAGATTAAACGGCCTCAGCCGGTCCGTCGAACCGACATGTCCGGGCCGGGTGGGGCGAGCATCGCGTCCCGTCCCTAGCCAAGCACTGCACGCAGCATCCGACGCGCCACCACCGACCATGCCGCCAAGCTGATCAGTGTGCATGCGGTGCACACAATGGCGACGGTGATCGCTGCCTTGCGTCGTCCGCGCTGCTCGCCCGCCGAAAGCGGGGTGGTGGCGTAGGGAGACGGCCCGCTGGCTTGATCCGCGGGAGCCCCCGCCAACGCCTCCGGCAGGGCTACACGCGGCCTGAAGCGGGCGTACAGCATCCGGAACACCTGGTCTGGCCAGAAAACGATCCAGACCAGAACCTTCAGCAGGTGGTCGCCACTCCAGAACGGTTGCCAGTTGTGGTCGCGCAGGCCTTGGAGAAATCCGTGCGCGTCGCCGCCATCGGACAAGGGGCCGAACTCCAGCAGTGCAGAGCTCCACGAGCGAGGATTCACGACTGTCTGTGCCGGCAACGACGCGGGTGCTTCATCCATGTACCGGCGAATCAGCTCCCAGCTCTGCTGGCATGCTTCACGCCCTGCAAGCGGCGCGTCGACCACGAAACGCGCGCGCCAAACCTGCGGATCGTTCTTGAAGTACTCAACAAGCTCCAGCGCAACGAAGGGACGCGCACCGAGCTGGACCGGGCCGAAACCCAGTCGCGCGTAAGGGCGGACGTTGTCCCAGTCAAGAACGAACGCTGTCTTGTTCGTGTAGTGGAAGATCTTGCGTTGCTTCCGGAGGAAATAGACGTCGCTGTGTTTGCTTCCGAAGCTGATGCGCCAGGCGAAATATGCCCCGATAGCGCCGCCGATGGCCAGGAGCGCGGACAGCGATACATTCAGGATCCGTATGCCGACGCTGTCCATCATGGAGGTCGCGCTCGCGATACCCGCGCACAACCCCCCGAGCGAGATGACCACCCCCGCGATGGTGAAGAACGGCATGATGGATTCGATCGTGGCTGCGGCGCCGTTGTCAGACCACACCATCATCTCGTCGTCCAGGCGGATGATGTCGCGCACGCTTCCCGGTTCCGAAGGGGTGCGTAGCGGAAGCTCCCCCTCGTAGATCTCTGCTGGCATCGGCTCGGTCATGCGGTGGCGTCATTCCGCGTCATGCATGGCACCGTTGGCAACATGGCTCACTCGCTCTTTCCGTCAATGACAAAGCCCGCGTGCGCGGCCGTGTTCGGCGAGTACTTCACGGCAATGCTGGGGATGCCTGAAATCGCGCGGGCGATCGGTGTGACCACGCCCAGCACAACGTTCTTTGCTGCCTCCTGCCAGGATTGGTCGCCCATCTCGATCGCGAATACCGCACCCTGGCCCTTGGCGGTACCGGTGCCTCTGAAGCCCTCCTTGCCATCACCTTCCTTCACATGCAGCTGCCAGGTAGGGCTGTCGATGGGGGCGCCGCCCGGCTTGTAGATATAGCGCCGAAGGACCTTCCCATCCAGCTTCAGCTCCAGGTCGATCTCACTTTCGGTACCCCACACGGGGACTTCGACTTCGAACTTGAGCAGTGCATCCAAGTAGCCGGGCGTGCTGATCTTGATGGCATACAGCTCCCTAAGCAGCGTCTCCAACTGCTCCTTGGAGGTGGCGAACGGCTTGCCCCACTTGCCCGACCGCTTGCCGAGGAAAGTACGATCGGCCCATTTTTCCATTGGAATGGTCGTGAAGTACTTGGAGTACCCATCTGCGCCCACCGACACGGCGAACAGGCCGATGCTGGCGATGCTGAGCCAGAGCGCGACGGGCGGTGCCTCCACTGTAACCACCGCCCCGCCACGGGTGACTGCCGACGCAGCGGCCGCGCTGGCGGCGACCTCACCGGCGATACCGACGGCCGCCTGCCGGGCAATCATGCGGGTGGCGGCGTAACCGAGGCCCGCGCTGGCAATCGACGAACCGCCGGCCACGCCCTTGAGCAGGCTGGCGGTCTTGTCTCCCTGCTCCCAGAGGAGGGTGCTGTCGTAGATCTGGAATCCGCCTTCAATGGCAGCGGCAATCATGCCGAGCCTGGCGGCCGTCACGCCGAGCCCATACGCCCTCGCGTTTTTGGCGCCGCTGTTGCGCGCTGTTTCGGTGATCGCCCGCAGCTCCATGGAGACTGCAACAACGCTCAAGAGGGCGGCAGTGGCTTCGCCAACGTCCCGGGTGATGCGCCCCATATTAGGGCCGCTGGCCTGCGCCTCCGCCAGGTCGACCCCCAGCTTCTGCAGGCTGGTGAACAAGGAAAATGCCTGCAAGGCCCCCATGCCTGCCGTGAGCGCGCCCACCTTCTTCAGGGCGGCGATGCTCTCCTTCGGATTCTCAATATTGGTGACCGAATAGGGCGGCAGTTCGTCGGCGCCGATGCCCAGGGTCACCTGTGCATCCCGCAATGCCGCCGGGATGGGCTCGCCGGGCTTCCAGGACGCGGCGATGAGATGGCTGAGCGCCCTGATCTGCCCTGCGTTGCGAGGTGTGATGCGAATGTTCTGCGCATTGGGGGTAGCAGACGCGGCGTTCCTGAGCTGCCTCAGGTATCCGCTGACATCGCCTTCAAGGGCAACCTCCAGCACACCCATGCCATTGTGGTGCAGCGTGAGTGCCTGGATCCGGCGCATGGTTCGCCGGAACGCCTTCGGGTTGGCGTCCCTCAGCCTGCGAGCGCGGGAATTGAGCAGCGCGGCGAGCTGGTCCCAGTGCGCTGCATTTGCCGCAGCGGCGTTGGCGCGGGCAGCCTTGATCTCGCCCAGCAGTTCTCGCTGTCCTTTCAACTCATCGAACTTTTTCTGGCTGTCGACAAGCGTCTTGTCGATTGAAGGGTCCAGCAGAAGACTGAGTACTCCCTGGTCATTTGCCGCTGCACCTCGCCAGAACAGATGGTTTCCATCTTCAGGGTTCTCGGCCAGAGCCTTCAGCAGGACCTTGTTGAACTCATCCTTGGTCTGGCCACAGCCGACGTACAGAGCGGCAGAGATCTCCGCAAGTTTGGCGCAGCTTGCAGGCAATTCCGGGTCGAACAGGGTGCTGTAGGGTTTGCTGGACAAGAAGTCCATCCAGCCGGTGTAGTCGGCTGAGTAGACGTTGAAGTTCGCGGTGGCTTCGGCGCAGGCCACGTACTTGCCAAGGTAGGACTCGAACGCACCCAGATCGATGTCGTCGTCGATGCGCGACCAGACATCCGCGGAGCTTTGCCGGATGTTGTCGAGCAATGCGGCGGCGTCCATCTTCTGGCGATCGATTTCCTTGTAAGCCTCGGATTCGCCCATGATGTCGGTCAGGGCGCGATTCCTGGCGAAGTTGAGCTGGGTAGCGATACCGATATCGTCATGCAACGGCAGCAGTACACCCTGTACCTTGCCGCTCGGATCAAACGCGCGGTTCAGTGTCACCATGCTGCCATGGACCGTCGAAGCAGCGATTGATTTCGGTCGGGAATAGAATTCCTGCGGAATCGTGTCGGTCTGGGGCCGGGCCTGGAATCCCAGCACCGTGTCCTCGATCATCTGGGCCTGCGCGGGATGCAGGCCTCCGCCCATGGAGGCGGGATTCGAGCAGTCGACTTCCTTCATGAACTTCGCGGCGAGCGTGGGATCGCCGGCGAGCTTGTTGCGAATCGACGCTGTCCAGAAGGCGTCGGAGAACCCGATCTTGAATGCCTTGTGCTTCTTGGCATCAACGGTCAGCAGAAAGCTCGAGCTTGACGTATTGAAACGCTTGCATGCGGCATCGCCTTTTCCCATCGGCCGCGGGCTGTCCAGATTCACGCGGAGAAGGCGACCATCGGCTTGAACCTCATGCACTTCCCACTGGTTGTCACTTGGGTAATACACGTGCAGGAAGCCTTTGCGCAGACGGCGAAGCACGTACTGCGAACACTCCAGCGAGCCGCCTGCCTTCGCCCTGTTCAGTGGACGATCGGTGAGGTAGCTTCCTTCGCCGAACATTGCCGCCGCCGCGGAGTGATTGACGTAATTCTTGTTCTCCCGAATCGACGCCGGATAATTCTGCGGTGGGATGACGGCCCACAGCGCAACCAGGACAGCCAGCCCGGTCTTGTCACAACTGGGGCAGCTTTCGCCTTGGCCCGTGGTCGGATTATTTGCAGCATGGCTCAAAGCAGCGTTGGCCGGCTTGGCCGGGCGCGGCGGGGCGACTAGGTCGTTCATGCGGAGTATCCCTTCCTTGCGATGCACGAATCCGGATTGACGCTGGGATATTAGTTGCTTGCCCGGCTCGGATCCAGCAGAACAGTGGTGGCGTGACCGCGCCGCACTCGGCCGGGTCTGTGCTGAAAGTAAATATTATGTGACGAAGATCAAGTTTCGGCACAGCGGCCCACGTCGACCTTGGGCGATCGACCATGGATAAACCTGGGGAAAGAAAGCGGGATGCAGAGGCAGGAGGGAGATGCGACGACATATACCGACTGGTTGAAGGCTTTCAAGGTCAATCGAGAGATGGAGCCGCGTAAACGCCATGGGCCGCTACCAGCCGATACGCCGGATTACATAGTCTTCGGGATGCTCCTGCTGGTGCAGTCCGTGCTGCGGTACTGGCTCATCCTCTGTCGCGACTTCTTCACCTATCAGTACTACCCGATCCGCTTCTACCGACGCACCCGCACGGTGTACGCCTATGCCGATGGCGGCCTGGACGCGGTCATCTGCGTGCCTTGGGAGGGGGCGCAATTCCATGTAGGGAAGGGCAAGGGCGAGCGGTATCTGCGCGATATCCGCTGCCACGTGCTGGACGGCGGCGCTACATGGACGAAGGCCCGGCTTCCGTGCTGTTGCCGCTGGTGGGCTGCCGCTGGCTGCTGCTGAAGAGCAGACGGCAGCCGGTGTGGTCGCAGCGGATCCTGGACGAATAGGCCATTGATGCCGAAGATCCGCACCGATGGCCGAAACCGCAGTGCCTCGCTCAGTTCGAAGGAAAGGCAGCCAGCCTTCCCTCCTGAGCATGCGGCGTCAGTAGATTGATCAGGCGCTGCGGCTGCAGCCGAAGCTACCGCCGCAGCGCACCTCACATCGCCGGGCAGGCCGGGTCCTTGCCCGCGGCCGCAGCGCAGATCTTCTTGCGGCAGTTCAGGCCGGCCGTCGTCGTGGCGCTGCCGCAGCTGCGCAGCTTGGCTTGAATATTGGACTTGGTGGACGCGGTGGCGTTGCGGCCACTGATGTTGTCGAACACATTGTCGGCATCGGCGGCCTGCTTGCGTTCGTCGGCCTGGATCTGCGCGATCAGCGCGTCCATCGAATCCGGGGCGGGCTTGGCTTTCGCCTTGGGCTTGGCCTTTTCGTCTTCCTTGATGATGCCCATCAGCGTCCCAAGCAGGTTCTCGTCACCCTTGGCCTTGTCACGCGCGGTGCGTGCAGCCGCGGTGCCGGCGGCCGGTTTGCGTGCGGCCGCTGCCGTTGCAGTTGCAGCAGCAGGCGCAGCGGCAGCTGCCGCAGTGGCGGCCGCAGCGTGGGCGCCTGGCGCGGGGTCTGCGGCATCGCCGATGCCCGCCAGCGGATCTGCGGCAGGCGCAGTGCCGTTGGGCTCCACGGGTGCGTCGACAATGGTGGCGCCGCCGGGCGCGGACACCGCCTCCGGAGTCGGCGCCGGTTGGACGCTCGCTTCCGGTGGCAACGAGTAGCCCATCGGCTCTTCGCCGCTGCCGGCAGACAGGCGCCATGCCGCAAACGCGCCCAGCACCACGACCGCCATTGCCAGCAGTGCCAGCCATAGCCATCGACGGGAACGGATGCCTGGCGATGCGGCGGCGCGTGCAGCGCCGGCGACCGGGCGTCCTTCCATGTCTGCCAGGATGCGGCCCGTTGCGGGTGCCGCGTTCTTCGTCTGCGCTCCCCCTGAGAGCAGACTTGGTCGATTTATTCCGCCATTATTCAAGTGCATCCAGCCCTTGTTGGGTCGGCATCTGCCGAAAGCGAACCGCCCCATTCTAGTGACTGGGGCAGGACCGTCAACAACGAACAATACATGGAGGATCGGTGGTCGTCATTATCGGGGGAGCGGTGCTGCTGGTGCTGGTCACGGCCGCAGTCGGTTGGGTGCTGATGTTTCCAGAGTCTTTCGAACGCATCCAGGCCGCGCTGGGACGCGTGTTCGGGCGGGTGGGGAACGCTGCCGGTCGTGCCGGGCGGCGGGTCTCGCAGCGCACCGACCGCCTGCAGGGCGGCGTGCGTGAAGAGCTGGGTGCGGCGCAGGGCGCGCTGCGCCGGCATTGGATGGTGCTGGCCGCGGCCGGCTTCCTGTTGCTGGTGCCGCCGGCGGTGATCCTGCTGACGCGGCAGAACGTGGTGCTCGATGAGTTTCGGGGCGATGACCTGTCCGAATCCGGCTCGATGGTCGCCCAGCTGCTTCGCGGTGAACGCCTGACCCCGCCGGCACCGCCGCCGCCGGAAGTCTTCACGACCGAGGAAATCCGCAGGACGCGCCCCGAAATTGTGACGGCCGACAGAAAATGGGGTCAGATTGACCCGGACCTGCAGCAGCGCGTACTGGCCATCTATGAAGTAATGCGCCGACAATACGGCTATGAGATGGTGCTGGTGGAAGGCTACCGCAGCCCGGAACGCCAGGCCGAGCTGATGAGTGGCGGCAAGGCTACGCGCGCCGGTGCCTGGCAGAGCTGCCATCAGTACGGGCTGGGCGTGGACAGTGCGCCGATCCGTGACGGCAAGCTGCAATGGGACATGGGCGACCCGTGGACCCGGCGCGGCTACTTCCTGTACGGCGAACTGGCCGAGCAGGCGGGGCTGGAGTGGGGCGGCAACTGGCGCAGCATCAAGGACTACGTGCACGTGGAGATGTCGCAGCAGTGCCGTGCGGCGCGTGCGGCGAAGAAAGCTGAATTGGCGAAAGGATGATACTTTCACCAGTCAGCTGATATCGTGGGCGAACGATCCGGATCAGCCCCCGGGTAGTGGGGGGCGATGGAGTCGCCGGATGCGGAAGCAATCAAGGAGCATGATTGATGTCACGACCATTCGTAGTTGTCGGGGATAAATTGAGTCATGGCGGTAGCGTGGTCACTGGATCGGGACAGACCGATATCGGTGGCAAGCCGGTGGCCCGCATCGGCGACAAGGCCGTATGCGTGGCGCATGGGCCGACCACGATCGTCAGTGGCGATGCCACCGTGGTGGTCGATGGCAACCCGGTGGCGCGTGATGGGGACCGCACCGCGTGCGGCGCGACCTTGATCGCGTCACAGGGCACGACCGGCATCGGTTGACGGACAGCACAGGTTTGAATCAGCAGGATGGCTTGATGACTCAGGGAGCAGGACGCTAGATGTCCGGGATACTTGGGAAGGCGTTCTCGGTAATCGCGGTTTTCGCGGTGGCTTGGGGTGGCGCAATCTTCTATTGGCGCAGCACTGGCACGGTTCCGTCGGGCATGGAAATGCTCGCCTACCTGGGCCTGGTGCCCGTGGGCCTGAGCGGTGCCGGCTTCATGCTGCGCAACGCCGGGCGCAGCATGCTGGACAAGGCCGTCGATGCGGCCAGCAGCAGCGGCGACGTGAGTGCGGCCGGTGCGCAGGCCGAGGTGATCCCGACGCGGGCGGTGCCGTCGGTGGCCGTGCTGGGCGCAGACATGCGCCTGGGCGTGATGCTCGAGGCCGATGCGTTGCTGGACATGGCCGCCGCGCCGCCGCGCCCGTCACTGGATGCGCGCTTCCATGACCGCGACGGCCTACCGTTGCTGGTCAGTGCGGACAAGGACCTGGACGATACCGCGGTGGTGCAGGTGCAGATGCCCGGCTTCACCACCCGCGACGGCGAACGCCGCGCGATGACGCTGCTGGAACCGGTGGCCGACACCTTGATGGGCCAGGCGCTGCTGGCGCTGCCCGAACTGGAAGTGGCCGAGGAGCGGGTGGTGGCCGGTCTGCGCCGCCGCGACGAGCGGGTGGTGGAGCAGGTGCTGACCATCGAGTTGCTGGTGCCGGCCGACTGGTCGGCGTCGCTGCGCACCTACTGCGCCGACTGGCTGCACGCGCGGGCGGTCTACAACGGCCTGGATCCGCGCCGCTTCTCCATCAGCGTGGCGGTCGCCAGCCACGCGGCGGATGTCTGGTCGCGCCTGCAGCGCGTCACCGATGCGCTGGCCCAGGGCGAGCCGCGCTGGTACCTGCTGCTGTCGTGCAGCTCGGCGGTGGACCCCGGCACCATTGCCGCGTGGCTGGACAGCAACCGCATCCTGCACCGGCGCAACAAGGATGGGCAGATCCCCGGCGAAGGCGCCGCCGGCCTGCTCCTGGCCTCGGCCAGGCTGGCCACCGTGCCCACCCCGCACCTGTGGCGACCGCACCGCATGGAACTGGCCGAAGGCCTCAGCAATGCCGAATCGCGCCGCCAGGCCGAGGCATTGGGCCGCGCGATGCTGGCCGACGCGGCCATTGCGCCCGAGCGCGTGGGCTTTGCCCTGCACGATGCGGACCAGCGCAGCCAGGTGGCCGTGGAGGCCTGCGCCGCGGCCGTGGCCGCCAATCCCGATATTGAAATCGACCAGCAGACGCTGGCCGTGCCGGTGTGTGCCGGCGAGCTGGGCCCGGTCCTGCCGCTGGCACTGCTGACCCTTGCCCATGCGCATGCCGCGCGCGGCCAGAGCGCCGCACTGGTGCTGTCGGTGGGCGCGCCGACCCAGCGCGTGGCCGCGATCCTCGATATTCCCGTTTTGAACGACCCGTCGACCGACACTGTGTCGGCGGCATAACCCTGGACGCCTAGATGATGTTGAGTAATTTCAGGTACTTCCTCGGCGATTACCGCCTGTGGATGGTGATTGGCTTGATCGGTGCCGGTTCGTTGGCGTATTTCGGCGCCGCCGAAGCCCGCCAGATCGGCATCTGGGTGGCCATCGCACTGGCGGCGCTGCTGTTGTTGGCGCTGGTGGTATGGGTGATCAAGCGCATCCTGGCCCGGCGTGCGGCCAAGCGCGTGGAAGCGATGGTGCAGACGCAGGCGGACCAGGCCGTCGCTGCCGCGCCCTCGGCCCAGCGTGCCGATACCGAGGCGCTGCGCACGCGGATGATGGACGCGGTCAAGCAGATCAAGTCCTCGCGCCTGGGCGTGCTCAAGGGCAAGGCGGCCCTGTATGAGCTGCCGTGGTACGTGATCATCGGCAACCCGGCGGCCGGCAAGAGCACCGCGATCCTGAATTCCGGGCTGCAGTTCCCGTTCGAGGACAATCGCAGCAATGTCATCCAGGGCATTGGCGGTACCCGCAACTGCGACTGGTACTTCACCACCACCGGTATCGTGCTGGATACCGCCGGCCGGTATTCGGTCAGCGTCGAAGACCGCATGGAGTGGCTCACCTTCCTGGGCCTGCTCAAGAAGAACCGGCCGCGCGCGCCCATCAATGGCGTGATCATCGCGGTGAGCATTGCCGAGCTGTCGGGCAGCAAGCCCGAGTTCGCCATCGAGCTGGCCAAGAACCTGCGCCAGCGCGTGCAGGAAATCACCGAGCGGCTGGAAGTGTTCGCGCCGGTGTACGTGCTGTTCACCAAGGCCGATCTGATCGCCGGGTTCAGCGAGTTCTTCCGCAGCCTGGATCCGTCCGAGCGCGAGAATGTGTGGGGCGCGACGCTGCCCTTCGACGTGCACGCGCAGGGCGATGCACTGACCGCCTTCGATTCGCACTTCGACCAGCTGGCCGAGGGCATCAAGGAAATGAGCCTGTCGCACATGGCCATGCAGCGCGGGCGCGAGGTGTCGCCGGGGCTGCTGACCCTGCCGCTGGAGTTCGTGGGCATCAAGCCGGCGCTGCGCACCTTCATCGCCACGCTGTTTGAAGACAACCCGTTCCAGTTCAAGCCGGTGTTCCGCGGCTTCTACTTCAGCAGTGCGCTGCAGGAAGGCCATTCGGTGCACCACGCGTCCGATCGCGTCGGTCGCCAGTTCTCGCTGTCCTCGCGCGGGCACAGCAGCGATGAAGCGCCGACCGGGCAGACGGCGTTCTTCCTCAAGGACCTGTTCCGCAAGGTGATCTTCTCCGACCGCGAGCTGGTCCGGCAGTACTCCAGCCCGCACCAGAACCGCCTGCGCTACGGCGTGTTCCTTGGCGCGGTGGGCGTGCTGGCACTGGCGCTGGGCCTGTGGACCTGGTCCTACACCACCAACGTGCAGCTGGTGAACAACGCGACCAAGGACCTGGAGCAGGCCGTCCGCGTGCAGAAGGATCGCGTGGACCTCAAGTCGCGCATCGATGCGTTGCTGCTGCTGCAGGACCGCATGGAGCAGCTGGACCGGTACAAGAAGGAGGGTGGCATCACCACCAGCCTGGGTCTGTACCAGGGCGACAACATCCGCGCCAAGCTGATGAAGGAGTACTACCACGGCATGCAGCAGGTGATGCTGGATCCGACCGTGGCCAGCCTGGAAGCGTATCTAGGCCAGGTGGTGAACGAGCGCGAGAAGCTGGGGCAGGGTGGCCCGGTGGCCGCCGAAAGCGACGTGCTGTACCAGAATGCCTCGCCCACCAACACCAATGACGCCTACAACGCGCTCAAGACCTACCTGATGCTGGGCAACCGCAAGCAGGTCGAGGGCGCGCACCTGTCGCAGCAGCTCACCCTGTTCTGGCGCAACTGGCTGGACGCCAACCGCGGTCAGATGACGCGTGAGGAGATGGTGCGTGCGGCCGAGAAGCTGATGAACTTCTACGTGGCCCAGTCCGCCGACCCGGCGTGGCCGCAGGTGCAGAACAAGGTGACCCTGGTCAGCGACAGCCGCCAGGCACTGACCCGCGTGATGAAGGGCCAGCCGGCCATGCAGCGTGTGTTCGCGCAGATCAAGGCACGTGCCGCGGCACGCTTCCCGACGGTCACGGTGGATGCGTTGATCGGCAACGAGCGTAACGGCAGCCTGATCACCGGCAGCTACGCCATTTCCGGCGCGTTCTCGCGCAAGGCGTGGGAAGACTACGTCAAGGATGCGGTGAAGGAGGCGGCCAGCACCCAGCTGAGCACCACCGACTGGGTGCTGGACACCACCGAGCAGAGCGATCTGTCGCTGGCCGGCAGCCCCGAGCACATCGCGCGTGAGCTGGTGACCCTGTACAAGCAGGAGTACGCCGCCGAGTGGACCAAGTTCCTGCAGGGCCTGAGCGTTGCCCAGTTCGACAGCTTCGATGAAGCCGCCGCGCGCATGAACGCCTTGGGCGATGCCAACAACTCGCCGCTGCGCACGCTGCTGGAGAAAATCAACGAGCAGACCATCTGGGACAACCCGGCTGCCGAAGCGCGTTCGAAGAAGGCCAAGGGCGGGTTCGTGGCCTGGTTCCAGAAGACCATCCTGCGCAAGGACCCCGAAGCGGTGGCCCAGCAGCAGCCGGTGGGGCCGATTGGCAAGGCCTTTGAAGGCATCGCCAAGCTCACCACCAAGCGGGGCGACCAGCCGGCGGTGATCGATGCCTACTTCGAGACCCTGGCCAAGCTTCGGGCACGCCTGAACGCGATCAAGGGGCAGGGCGACCTGGGCGTGGGCACCCGCAAGCTGATGCAGGACACCTTCAGCAATGAAGGCTCCGAACTGAGCACGGCGGTGGCGCTGGTGGACGAGCAGGTATTGACCGGGCTGGATGCCGGCCAGCGCGAAGCGCTGCGTCCGCTGCTGCTGCGTCCGCTTACCCAGACCTTCATGGCGCTGGTGGAGCCGACCGAGGAAGAGGTCAACAAGAGCTGGACGGCACAGGTGTACACGCCGTTCTCCGAACGCATCGGCAAGCAGTTCCCGTTCAATCTCAACTCCGACGTGGACGCCGCCCCGAGCGACATCGCCGCGATCTTCGGCGCCAGCGGCAGCATCGCTGCGTTCAACAAGGACCAGCTGGGCACGCTGGTGCTGCAGCGGGGCAACCTGCTGGAAGCGCGGCGTTGGGCAGGGATGGGCATCAATCTGTCGGCCGATCTGGTCGCCAACTACGGCAACTGGGTCAGTGGCAGTGCGGCCGGTGCGGCTGCGCAGGACACCACCATCTTCGAGATCCTGCCGGCACCGGCGACCGGCGCGCTGGAGTACACGATCGAAATCGATGGTCAGACCCTGCGCTACCGCAACACCCCGCCGCAGTGGACCACCATGCAGTACCCGAACGTGGGCCAGGTGCCGGGCGTGAAGATCACGGCCGTGGCGTCGGATGGTCGTACGGTGGAGGTGTTCAACGCACCGGGTAGCAACGGCTTCACCCGCCTGATGCGGGAGGGCTCGTTCGAGCGCCTGGAAGGTGGCAGCAGCCGCGTGACCTGGAAGGCCGACAACGTGGAAGTCACCGTGGAGATGCGCGTGGTTCGCCGCGCGGGCGAGTCCTCCGGCGGCGGCGATTGGCAGCGCGGCGCGCAGTTGCCGGCCCGCGTGGCCGGTGGTGCAGCGCCGGCCACCGCCGCACCGGCGGCGCCGGGCACGGCACCTGCCGCGGCACCTGCGCCCGCGGCCGCGCCGGCCGCTACCCAGCAGAGCGGAGGTTCGCGATGAGTCGTGTGGTCAGTGCGGGCGTGTCGTATTTCGGCAAGGTGCCCTCGCGCGGCGATTTCGTCCGTGCCGCCGACAACCACCAACTGCTCGGTTGGCTGGACCGGTGGGCGGGCGAGAGCGTGGAACTGCTGAGCCAGAATCCGGACTGGAAGCGCGTCTACGACGACTCCCCGGACATCCACTACGCGTTCCTCGGCTCGCGCAGCAAGCTGGTGTTGTGCGGGCACTTCCTGCCCAGTCGCGATGCCTCGCAGCGGCGGTTCCCGCTGTTGTCGGCGGTGCGCCTGGAGGCCACCGAGCCGCTGCCGTTCATCGGTCGCAGCCCGCTGGCGATGTCCAACGCCTGGTCGGGTCTGTCGCGGATGGCGCGCCAGGCCTTCAACGATGAAGACGCAGGCAATGCGCTGAACGAACTGGCCGATGCGCGCTTCAGCATCAGCACCGATCCCAGTGCCTACAACGCCACCTTCCGTGACTTCCTGGAAGGCCAGACCATCGGTTCGATGGAGCGCCTGCTGCGCGACGCCGGCCATCCGGACATCTCGCTGAAGAACGCGCTGCTGGCGCTGGGGCTGCTGCTGCAGCCGGTGCTGGGCGGCGGCGATGTGAACGTCGACCGCGCCCTGGTGTTCCCGCTGGTCCGCGATCCGCTGTACCGGCCGCTGGTGGCTGCGTTCTGGCTGGATATCGTGGCCTGCTTCGTTGCCCGCGGCGACTTCGAACTGGCGGTGCTGATCCGCAACGATGCCGCGCCCTCGATGCTGGTGGGCTTCAACGGTGCCGACCGCCATGCGCTGCGCGCGGTGCTCGACCCGGCTGAAGCCGGCGACTTCCTGATCCGCCTGCAGGAGGCCCAGTGGGTCGAGGAATACCTGCACAGCGACTACAACCTCAACCGCCTTGCCAGCTACCTCGATCGTGACGATCTGGCATTGAGCACGGCGCGCAGCCTGTTCGGCGAGACTTTCCTGGGAACCTGACCATGCGCCTCCGCTCTACTCTCATTGTTGCCCTGGCCGCGTTGTCAGTCACCGGCGCTGCCTTCGCACAGACGCCTGCGGCGACGGCCGCCACCGAACGCCCGGTCGTGATCGAAGGCGTGGTGCCCGACCAGGCCACCAAGGCGCGGTTGCTGAAGAACCTGCGCGAGGTCTACGGCGCTGATCGCGTGGTTGACCGCATCCAGGTGGAATCGATCGCCACGCCGCCGAACTGGGGCGAGTACGTGGCCGGCATGATCACCCCGGGGCTGAAGCGGGTATCACCCGGCAAGCTGGAAGTGAACGGCCAGGCCGTGCGTGTGACCGGCGAAGTGGGCAACGAAGCACTGCGCCAGCAGGTGGCCAGTGACCTCAGCCTGGCCAGCAATACGTCTTACACGGTCACCAACGGGCTGAAGGTGGGGTCGCAGCAGAAGTTGCTTGACCAGACCCTGGCCAACCGCATCATCGAGTTCCAGAGCGGCAGCGCCAAGCTGACCCCGCTGGGCATGAGCATCCTGGACGAAATGGTGGCCAAGATGGCCCAGATGGGCGACACCAGCTTCGTCATCATCGGCCATACCGACAACGTCGGTCAGCGCGAAAGCAACCTGGCGCTCAGCCATGCACGCGCGCAGGCGGTGAAGGCCTACATGGTGCAGAAGGGGATCGCCGGCAACCACCTGGACGTGCTGGGCAAGGGCCCGGACGAACCGGTCGCCGACAACACCACCAACGACGGTCGCGCACGCAACCGCCGTATCGAGTTCAAAATCCAGTAACCCGGCAACGCTCGACGGGCTTATTGCCCGTCGAGGTTCTGGTTGATGTCCAGCATCTCTTCCATCTGGTCGAGCACGCTGGAATCCTTGATGACCCGCTTCAGCCACACGTGGAGCGGCATCTCGCCCCAACGCGCGGCCTTTTCGGCCAGGTAGGCCACCGGGCTGTGCGGTTCGGTGCGGCGGAAGAACTCGGCCACCTGCCGTAGTTGCTGCAGCGCTTCCTTGCGGCTGGTGGGCGCGCCGGCCGGGCCGCGGGGCGCAGCGGCGGCCGTATTGTCGGTGCTGCTCACCCCTACCGCGAAGCTGTCGTCGGCGGCGATGTCTTCGGCCATGTCGCCGTCCAGCAGCACGCCGGCGTCGCGCGCGAAGCGCATCACCGTGCGCTGCAGGTGCTCGATCTGCTCGCGCACTGCGCTGAAGCTGGGGCCATCCAGGCCCAGGCGGTTGTCGACCGCGGCCTGCAATGCGGCCAGCGCGTCGGCGCATTCCGGCAGGACCTCGACCAGCTGGCGGTAGAACTCGTGCTGGGTATCGCGGCGGGCCGCTTCCAGCTGTTCCAGGCCAGGGCGATCGTCGTGGTAGTCGCCGCCATTGCTGGCCCGCGAATGCGCCACTTCAAAATCAGACAGGCTGAAACGCCCCTGCGGCGCGGACACGATCGGCACGTTGCGCAGCCACTGCAGCGAATTGCTGAGCAGCCAGCTGAGGTTGCCGATGCGCTCTTCCTGGTCGTCGTCGATGGCAACAGGATGCACATCGTCCCAGTACTGGTCGCACAGCCCGGCCACCACGCGGTAGCCGGTGGTCAGGCCGCGGAAGCCCTCCACCTGGGTCGCCGCTTCGGTCAGCCAGCCGGCCAGGCGCAGGTCCTTGGTGCGGGTCTGCAGCAGGTCGGCGCATTCACGGGCGACGCTGCTCCAGTCGGCATATTTGATGTCGGTCTGCCACTCGCCCTGGTCCAGGGTCGGGTCATCGGCACGCCGGCTCTCCTGGATCCGGTCGAACTCCGGCGAGAAGGACAGGTCTTCGCCAGTGGGCGAATGGTCGGCAATCGGGGCCAGCAGGGCATCCTGATCCAGCATGGCAAATCTCGAGATGGGAACTGGGGTGATTCTAGCGTGGTGATGGCGGGCTGCGGGGATCGCCGCCGTGAGACCTGGCTGCGGCCGGGGGATCACGGCGGTGTGAAGATGAGATGTCAACCGCGTCTGCGTGTAGGTATTTCCCGGTACCAGCGAGGCCGTCGCTTTGTTACCGTTCCTGGTGTGGACACGGAAGTCCCGCCGAATCGAGGCGGCGATTATGCCGTTGTGGGAGACCCTCACTGCGGGGTTAACCTCGCGTGCCGTCCCGGCGGAGGGCGCCCCCTCAGGCTGAGGACAGGTGCGCCTCTTCTCCTGACGTTCTCACTAGTTGCATGGCTGAAGTCAAAAGAAGAACGACATGCGTGGTAGGACAATATGGTTGCTCGGCTTGCTCGTTCTGCTGCTGCCGCTGTTGGCATCGTGTCGTGGACCTGAGGCCGCTACCGAAGTTGGCATTCTCGGCTACAACCACACCGACGGTGACATACCGCAGTTCACCATCAATGGTGGCAACGGTGGATCTGCCCTGGGCCACGCCGAAGGCGGCACTGTCTGCTGCGCTTTGATGCCGGACCAATGGAGGCCGGGTATGGACGTGCAGGTGCGGTGGACCAATGACCTGACCACCTACCATCAGGCGACCGTTCCCTTGCCCCGTTACGAGAGCATAGGTAATCTGGCGGTGCACTTCCTCCGCAATGGCGAGGTCAAAGTCTTTGTTACTTCCATGGTCCTGGGGCATCCGGAATATCCCTTGAACGGGCCGGAGGCCGGTCTGCGGGAAGGGGAGAATCCGGTGTGGAAGCGTTTGCTTTAAGTGCAACGTCTGAAGACGCGAACTGCAGGCCGCGCGAGTGGATGTAAGGCACCCATGCTTGCTCAGGTCACCGGTGTTATAGAAGATGACATTGAGGCGGAAAGACGACGATGCAGCGTAAATCGGCGTGGCTGGGATGTTCAGTGCTTTCTATCGCTTTCCTGCTTGCTGCGTGCCGGCTGGCGGATGACGTGGGCCCGGTCGGTGTGCTGGGCTTCAACCACACGGACACTGATATCTCGCAGTTCCTGGTAAATGGGGCAGCCGGTGGCGGTTTTGTCGAAGCACACCACGAAGGTGGCACATCCTGTTGCGTCTCGATTCCGAAGAACTGGCGGTCTGGATTGACGGCAGAGGTCGAATGGAAGACGGACCTGAAGAGTTACAAGCGACGATCGGTCGTCATTCCAGAATACGAGCCCTCCGACGGGCAGATGGCCGTGCATTTCCTGCGAAATGGCGATGTGAAGATCTTTGTGACATCGCTGTTTCCAGGGCATCCGAACTACCCGCTAAAAGGTCCCGAGTCCAGTTTAATGAGAGACGGCAGCGCTATCTATCGGCAATGAATGGAAAAGAAAAAGAGGAAGAGAGATGAGCCATCGCGAACCGACCGGCGCACAGCCGATGCCGTCAGATGGCCTTCGTTTGCTATCCGGTGCTGAAGCCCAACGCAGGGCCAGCGCAATCGCATGTATGAGGAAGAAAGGCTCGGAGTGCCAAGGCCAGGCTCTAGGGAAGAGATCAGTTTGAATGCGGGGCTTGATGTCCACTTCGGCTGCCACCCGCAGTTGATCCGCGATTACAACGCGTGGCTTGGTGGGCATGGAATAGGAGCGGCTGCACACGCCCAGCAGATTCGCAGTCATGCCAGGCAGTATGTAGCTTGGAAAGGGAGCCGCCTCTGGAACGGGCCGGGAAGCATGTTGGAACAACCGTTCTACACCCAATCCGATGCCGAGGATCAGGTTGATCTGGGCAATGCGCAGCGTGATTTTGGCAGGTTGGTGGCGAAGCTTGCCAAGGGCAAGAGAGACATTGCGGTGCACCGCAAGCAGATGGAGGACGTGCAGAAGCGAATGGAAGAGGGGCGCAAGCTTGGCCGGCCGGTGTTCGAGCCGTCTCCGCGCGCGTCAAAAGAGGCATACGCCTACGTGACGCTTCCTGCCGAAAGCAGAACATTGCTGGACATCGTGTTGGACCACTCGCTGGTGCCTGAACCCAGCGTTGTACTGTTCGACAACTACGTCCACGACTCGCTCGCGGGCTTCTACATGCACAGGTTTACGGAGCTGAACATACCCGCGCTCAACACGTATGGATACCTGCGGCACCGCGGGGTGTTTAGTGTCGCTGAGGCCAGACCGAGGGATTGTCGTTAACGACTGATGTTGGCGCACGCGAAGGCCACCGCTATTAGTGCTGTGTTACAGAGAGAGGAGACGACGATGAGAGGCTGGGGGAGTCTGGGACATTGAGTGCTGCCATGCGGGCCCCAGCGCGGGACTGCACGCGATGACGTGTTTCAGTCACAGGGGGTGCTCAAAAGTGTGACGCACATCTCGTCTGGCGCGTGATTGAGCGCTGCGGTGTTGGATTTCTGACGCATCTGGTACATTTTCCGGTTGGGAAAGGACGTCCCGCGCCGCGGGATGACAGCTGGCAGAGATGGCATTGGACGCGTTGAACTCTTTATTCGCACAGGTGGCGGGCCTTTCGGGTGCCCCGCGGTTGCATCGTCTGGCCCTGCCTGGGGCAGGCGACCTGGTGGTCGAGCGTTGGAGCGGCGAGGAATCGCTGTCCACGCATTTCGATTACGTGATCGATTTTCTCTCGCTCGATGCCGGCCTCGACCTGGAGGCATGGCTGGGCCAGCGCGCGACCTTGACCACGCGCGCCGCAAGCGGTGCCGATATCGAGCGCGTGGGGCTGGTCAGCGATGCGACCCTGCTTGGCAGCGATGGCGGCGTGGCGCGCTACCGCATCGGCCTGCGGCCGTGGACGTGGTGGCTGGAGCACGGTCGGCACAGCCGCGTGTTCCAGGAGCGCAGCGTGCAGGACATCCTGTCGTCGGTGTTCGACGGCTACAAGGACATCGCCCGCTGGCAGTGGAGCGATGAAGTGGCCGGTTTCCTCGGCGCCGAGCGCAAGCGCAGCTACTGCGTGCAGTACCGCGAGAGCGATGCGGCGTTCGTGCAGCGGTTGCTGGCGGAAGAAGGGCTGGGCTGGCGTGTGCAGAACGACGCCGAGGCGCCTGCCGGCCACTGCATGGTGATCTTCTCCGACAGCGCGACGCAGCCGGAAGACCTGACCTCGTCGGGCAGCGGCGTGCGTTTCCATCGCAGTGCCGCCACGGAAAGCGAGGACACGGTGCAGGCGTTGGGTCAGTCGCGTCGGCTGGGTAGCAATCGCGTCACGGTCTTCAGCGGTGACTACAAGCGCAGCAGCGGGCAGGGCGCGCAGGTGCCGGTCAATGGCGGCGGCAGCCAGTCCGCGCGCGAGGCCTACGACCCGGCGGGCGCCTATGCGTTTGCCGACAGCAGCGAGGGCGATCGCCTGGCGGGTCTGCAGGCCGAGGCGCACGAAGCGCGCAACCAGGCGTGGCGCGGACGCAGCAGCGTGCGATCGCTGTGTGCGGGCCAGTGGCTGCGGATAGACCAGGTGCCCGCATCGGCGCCGTCCGAGGTGCTGCTGACAGGCGTCCGGCATCTGGGCGTCAACAATCTTCCCGTGGACCTGCGGGCGTCGCTTGCGCAGGCATTGGGCGCTGCACCTTCAGCGCATCCGGTCGATCCGGCCGTACACGAGCGCGCCGACGCCGTGGGCTATGCGAATGCCTTCACCGCCGTCCAGCGCACCACGCCGTGGCGGCCGGTGCTGCACGACGACACCGGCGTGCGCCTGAACCCGCGGCCGCTGGCGCCGGGCTACCAGACTGCGATCGTGGTGGGCGCGCAGGGCAGCGCTGCCGGCGCCGGCAGCCACGAAGTCCACGCGGATCTGGCCGGGCGTATCCGGGTCAAGTTCCACTTCCAGTCCGGGCAGGGCGATGGCGCGCGCGACAGTGCGTGGCTGCGCGTGGCCCAGCGCTATGCTGGTCCGGGCGTGGGCAGCCAGTTCCTGCCGCGGATCGGTCAGGAGGTGCTGGTCGGCTTCCTCGACGGTGATATTGATCGCCCGGTGGTACTGGGGGCGCTCTACAACGGGCGCGGCGAAGCCGGCGTGGCACCGACCCCGGCCGGCCAGGCCGCCAGCGCTGATACCAGCGCCTATGCGCAGGCTGCCGATGCACGCGCCAGCGCGCAGGCCAATGTGACCGGCGGTCACGCGCCGGCCTGGCACGCGGCCGCCGCCGGCGACGATGCGCACCGCCATCCCGGTGCACTGTGGGGCGTGCGCTCCAAGGAGTGGGGCGGCGGTGGCTACAACGCGTTGCTGTTCGACGACAGCGACGCCCAGCTGCGCGCGCAGCTGCTGACCACCCAGGCGGTGACCAGCCTCAACCTGGGCCACCTGATCCACCAGGCCGACAATTTCCGCGGCAGCCTGCGCGGTGAGGGCTTTGAGCTGCGCAGTGATGCGTGGGGTGCGCTGCGTGCACGCTCGGGGCTGTGGCTGAGTGGCTATGCGCGCGGCGCGCAGGGCAAGGCCGGCGATGCGGCGCAGCCGGTTGCGTTGCTGACCCAGCTGCAGACGCTCGGCAGCTCGTTTGCAACGGCGGCCAGTACCCACCTGACCAGCAAGCTGGCCGCGCACGAAGGCGCGCAGCAACCCAACCGCTCGCGGCTGGTGCAGGACAAGGCACCGCTGGCCGCGCTGCTGGCCAGTGCGCGCACCACCGTGGAGGGCGTCGAGTACGCGCCGGCCCGTGGACAGGCGGCCGAGCGCGATGGCAGTGCCGGTGACAACAAGGTGCCGCACGTCGGCGATGCACTGCTGGGCCTGGCCGCGCCGGACGGCGTAGTGCATGTGGCTGGGCAGGCGTTGGGCTGGGCGATCGGCGAGACGTTGACACTGGGTAGCGGGCAGGCCAGCGAGACCGCCGTCATGGGGCAGATGCGCCTGCATGCCGCGCAGAGCGTGGGCGTGCTGGCAACGGCGGTGCAGGGCAAGGCGGCAACGGCTGCCGCGCTGAGCGTGGTGGCCGGGCAAGGCGAGCTGGACGTGCAGGCGCAGCAGGACGAACTGCGCATCCAGGCGCAGGCCGGGCTGAAGATGGCCAGCGCCCAGTCGCAGTTCGACCTGGCCGCCGGCAAGACCCTGCACGTGGCCACGGCCGGCGGTGCCAGCGTGACCATCGAAGGCGGCAACATCACCTTTACCGCACCGGGCAACATCGTGGTGCACGCCGGCAAGAAGTCGTTCACCGGTCCCAGCAATTACCAGGCCGAGCTCAAGAGCTGGGTGCATGGGGACCTCAAGAAGCAACGCATCATTGGATTCTCGGGATGAGCATGAACAGGATTTTTATTGCATCGCTGCTGTCCGGCGCGATGCTGCTGGCGGCCTGCCAGGCACAGCCACCGGCAGACCAGGTGGCCGACGCGGCCGCCCAGGGGGATGCAGCAGCGGCCGCGGTGGCCGTGGATGCACCGGCAGCCGAGCCCGCTGCGGCAACCGCCTCAGAGGCGACCGATCCGCTGGCCACCGAACTGTTCAACCTGGTGGGGGATGCGGTCTGCGGCAAAACCTGCCCGCAGTACGACCCGCGCGTGGACAAGGCCTTTACCGACATGCTGGTCGACGCAGCGGCGCTGGGCGATGCGCGTCTGCGCGAGCGGATCGGCAGCGGGCCGCAGCCGCAGGGCGAGCGCATTCAGACGGCGGCGGGCGAACGCTGGCTGTACCGCGCCTGCCAGGCGCACCAGTGCAACCTGACCACCCTGGTGGCGCTGTACGACCCGGCCACCGGCCGCATGGCCGGGCGCCTGGTCGACAAGTGCCAGGTGCATTGGCTGGGCACGCTGCCTGCCGACGCCATGGATCGCATCAGTGAGCGGGCGCCGGTGCAGATCAGCGACGAAGACTACACCGCGTTCTGCACCGGGAACTGACCATGGCAAAGGACCTGCAGGGCTTCCTCAATGCGTTGTTCGCCTCCGAAGGCGGCGGCGACTCGACGATCATCAACAAGTTCGGCTACGTCGGCAAATACCAGTTCGGCGAAGACGCGCTGATGGACCTGGGCTACTTCAACCACGACGGGAAGAAGCACGAAAAGGACGGCAAGTTCTTCCAGGACTGGGACGGCACGTGGACCGGCAAGGACGGCGCGACCAGCCTGCAGGTGTTCCGCAACAACGTGGCCATCCAGGACAAGGCGGGCCAGGCCTGGGTGCGGCGGCTGTGCAGCATGGGCCGCAAGTATGGCGCGCACGCGTACATCGGGCAGACCATCGGCGGGGTGCTGGTGACCGAGTCGGGCATCATCGCCGCGGCCCACCTGAAGGGTTACGGGACGGTCACGCCCAAGGAAGGCAAGTACAAGACCCCGGCGGTGATGGCCTTCCTGAAGACCGGCGGCGCCATCAATGCCACCGACGCCTTCGGCACCTCGGTGGGCAAGTACATGGCCAAGTTCGCCGGCTATGCGCTTGGCTGCTGCGAGCCGGTGGAAGTGCAGCAACCCTGGTCGTATCCCTTTCCGCCGCAGGGCAAGACCACCGCGCTGGATGGCGCGGCGTATATCGGCCTGCCCGCGCTGCAGGGCGCGTTGAGCAAGGCTGACGACGGGTTCTTCCCGATCGGCGCCAGCGGCCTGTGGCATGGCGGCATCCACTTCGATGCCGGTACCGGCACCGTGCTGAACCAGACCGATGGCGTGCGCTGCATCAAGGACGGCGAGATCGTCGCCTACATGATGAACCGCAAGTATCCCGAAATCACCTTCCCCAAGGTACAGCGCAGCGCAGCGTATTCGTCCGGCTTCACGCTGGTGCGGCACCGCATCGAGCTGCCGCCGAACGCCGAAGCGCTGTTCAAGGCCGAGGCCGAGAAGAACGCGCCCAAGACCTGCACACCCGACAATCCGTCTGGCGGTGTTGCCGCGGCCGGTGCCGCGGGAGCCACCACGGGTGCTGCGGCGGCCGCGGCGCAGGGGACCGCAAAGAAGGACCCGCCCAAGACGGAGGCACCCAAGCCGCGCGATCCGGGCATGCAGATGGTGTTCTACAGCCTGTACATGCACCTGCTGGATTTCCAGGGTTACGAGGAGAATCCCAAGCGCGCGCGGCCGGCCTACTGGGATGCCAGCAACGAGTTCGTCGTGGGCGAGCGCGCCAAGGACACGCAGGAGGTGCCACCGCCACCGGTGCAAGCCGCTGCGGAGGCCCCGGCGGAGGTCGAAGAGGTGGGCTGCGATTGCGGCCACGGTATCTCCAGCGAAGCCAATGAACTGCTCGGGTTCTTCCCGCCCGAGACCAAGGAGTGGGACAACGTGACGTCCGAGGAGCTGGTCCATGAGTGACGCCGCCGCGCCGATCATCGGCTTGAACATCCGCAAGGAAGCCAACGGCAAGAGCGCCCGCATCGGGCTGCTGCCGCGTGGCGCGCGCATCACGGTGAAGAACCGTGGCGAGAAGTGGGCGCAGATCGACCGCATCCTCGAAGGCCAGATTGCGCCGGTGCGTCCGGGCGAGGCGGTGGATCCGGCGGCCGCGCAGGGCTGGGTGTTCCTGTCCGAACTGGACCCCGGCCCCAAGGCGCCACTCACCCTGGACCAGGTGGTGATTCCGGAAAAACCCATTCCGGTCAGTGCCGGTGCGCTGCTCGGCCACGTGGGCGAGTACCAGCAGTACGTGGATGCCCAGCCGCGTGCCAAGCGCGGCTGGCGGCAGATGGTGCATCTGGAGACCTTCGCCGGCAACGACCTGCCGGTGTTCGTCAAGACGGCGCGCAAGTATGCGTCGCTGCTGCCGCCCAACACCGGCTCGCTGTTCCTGATCGACAAGGGCGCCAAGCTCAAGCTGCCGGTGCCGCACGACACCACCTGGCCGGCCGATACGCGGTTGGTGCAGGGCAAGGACGGCGCGATAGGTCCGTGGGCGAAGATCCAGAAGGCGGGCCTGGTGGTGATGGACCGCGAGGCATTGGGCGCGTACTCGTCCAAGAGCAAGCGCTACGCCAAGGCGCCCGATGCCGAATGGACCGGCTGGTTCGTCGGCCCGGCCGACACCGACCGCACCCTGGACGAGAAGCTGGCCAAGAAGCTGAACTACAAGCGGCGCGAGATGCGCATGCCGCAGGGCGACGCGGTGTGGGTGGAGCGTGCGGCGCTGGTGTCGTGCGGTGCCGACGGCATGAAGGTCTGGAAGAAGTTCCCGTTGCGGCTGGATGGCCCCGATGCCGGTGGTGAAGCCGCGTTTGCGCGCGTGATGACCCGCGCCGAGCTGGAGAAGAACCCGCCGGCAGACCGCGTTGTCGACGCCGACGGCAAGCCGTGGTGGCGCGTGTCGGTGCGCAGCCAGAATGCCGGCAAGATCCACGTCGGCTGGGTCTGCGAAAGCGGCATGCCGAAGGTGGGCTGGCAATCGCCGTGGGCGTGGCCGGGCTTCGACTGGGTTGAAGAAGGGCAGATCCAGCCGGTGGACATGCTGTCGGCCTCGCTGGTGAACATGGGCGCGCTGCGCGCCGATGAGGTCACCGACTACAAGATGCGCGCCGACAAGGTCGACCAGAGCGCGCTGGTCAAGAAGCTCTATGAGCAGCTGGACACCGACAAGAGCGGCTACCTCTCCAAGGCCGAGCTGCGCACGGCGATGGAACAGCCGCTGATGGCCCAGGCCATGAGCCGGATGATTGCGAAGTACGAAAGCGAGTGGGGCGGCAGTGATGCCAAGTGGGACGCGCTGGATCCGCTGATGCTGGGCGGGCAGCCCGAGTGGAGCGCCGAGAAGCTGCGTATCAAGCACCTGCGCTGGTGGGACAAGGTGCAGCCGAAGGTGCCCGGTTTCCCGGTGTCGCCGGAGGTGTACCACATCCACCCGATCGCGTTGCTCAACAATTTCTATTCGCCGCTGGGCGAGGCCAATGCCGCGGCTACCGATGGCGGTGCCACCAGCAAGAGCGGCAAGCACTGGCATGGCCGGTTCCTGCAGAGCGCCAAGGTGGCCGACCTCAAGTCGCCGTTCCGCGAGGGCGCGAGCAGCTTCATCGCGGCGATGAAGGCCGGTGGGATCGACGTGATCATCAACACCACCCTGCGCCCGCCGCAGCGCTCCTACCTGATGTACTACGCCCGCGAAGTGGTGCAGGGGCTGGCACCGGGCAAGGTGCCCAAGTTCGTGCCGCAGAATGGCGACGAACCGGTCAACATCGACTGGGAGCACCTGGACGCCAACGGCAAGCCCGACCTGGACGCGGCCAAGAAGGGCGCGCGTGCGATGGACCAGGCCTATGCGGCCGCCGGCGCGATCGGCAAGCCCTACAGTTCCAACCACAACGGGGGCGAGGCGATCGACATGAAGTTCGATCCCCCGTGGGGCATCGGCAAGACCGTCAAGAACGCCAGTGGCGTGTCGGTGGCGATTACCAGCAAGCGCGACCTGCAGGAAGTAGGCGCCACGTACAAGGTCTATCACTGGACCTACTACGGCCCCAAGAACAAGGTCGACGAACCGCATTGGTCCAAAACAGGTAATTGAGCATGTCCATGAAAGGCGTCATCGCTGCTGTGTTTTCCCTGCTTGCCGCCGCTGGCAGCGCCCACGCGGCCGGGCCGTCCGCGGGCGGCTGGCGCAGCCTGACGATCGGGCCGGCGTATTCGGTGTCCGAACAGCGCAGCGCGTTCGTGATGCTGCCTGCCGACGCGGGCAAAGGCACCCGCTTCACGGTGATGGACCTGACCCGGTGGCAGCCTGTCTGCTGCCTGGAAGTGTCCAGTCCCCGGCTGCAGCGGGCCACCCTGGAACATTCCTACCAGGTGCCCGGGGTATGGGCATCGGATCTGACCAGTGGGTTGGACAATGGCGCCGGCGGGGCATCGCACGTGTTCGCCGCGCGCCCGGTGGGCCGCCTGCTGGGCTACCGGTTCGAGGGGCATTTCACCGAGAGCGGCGAATGGGGCGGCCTGTTGCTGCCGGCCGATGCACAGGCGGCCGGCGCGGGCAAGGTGAGCTTCGGCGGAGCCACCTACACGGTGGTCCGCACCGTGGACACGTTGCCCGACGATGACGGCGGGCTGGAAACCTACCGCCTCACGCCTGAAAGCGGTGGCGCCGCACAGACGGTCGACGTACGCTTCGGCACCAATTGATCCTCCCGCGCTGCTGACGCATAGTGGCGGCGCTTTCAACACTGGACCCACACCCATGCAGGGCAGAAACATCACCCAGGCGCTGCTGTTGGCGCTGGGACTGGCGGTCGGCCTGGATGCCGCCGCACAGGCCGCACCGGCCGCCCCCGTCTTCGGCGGCTGGCGCAACGTGCATTCGGCCAACGGGGTCGAACCGGCGCAGGACGATCTGGCCTTTGCGATGCTGCCCACCCCCGTGGCCAAGGGCACGCGCTTTGCCATCCTGGACCGGGAAGCCAACCGCGTGGTGTGTTGCATGGTGGTCAGCAGCGACCGGCTGGACGCGGGCGTGCTGGAAACGCAGTACCGCTTGCCGGGCGTGTGGGTGTCGGACCTGCTCAACGAGGGCAACGACACCCCGCCCTACGAACCGCGCGTGTACGAAATGAAACGCGACGGTGCCTTGGCCACCTACGTCTTCCATGACGCGATCGAGGCCTATAGCGACCTCGGTGGGTTGCTGCTGCCCCCGGGCGCCAGCATCGATGCCGCCGGCACCGTCAAGACCGGCACCCGCAGCTACAAGCTGCAGTTCCAGACGACCACCTTCACCGATGAAGATGGCACGCTGGACCGCTTCACGCTGCGCCCGGTGGGCGCGCCCGGCGCCCCTGTCGTGGTGGAAGTTCCCTACGCCACCTACTGACTCACGTTGGCGGCACGTTGACGTGGTTTTAACGGACGCTGCCTTGCGTAGCGTGCGTGTTGGTTTTGCATCTGCTACCGTCGGGTCACAGGGGATGGAAGCGGCACCGGCAACGTCGGTGGCGCGCGAGCCAAGGTGAGCCATGGAAGCAATGCGGAACCTGATGACACAGGCGGCCCGGTTGTTGGATGGGGAACGTCTGTACCGGATGCAGTTGCCGGATGCGCCGATGGTGCTGGTGGACCGCTGGCAGGGTGAAGAACAGCTCTCGCACGGGTTCCGCTACGAGGTGCTGCTGTTGGCGCTCGATGCCAACCTGACCCTGGAGCAGTGGCTGGGCAATGCGGCCTGCCTGCAGACCCGGCTGGCCGATGGTCGCTGGCTGCCCCGGCATGGCCTGATCACCGAAGCGCACCTGCTGGCCGACGATGGCGGCCTGGCCCGTTACCGCGTGGTGCTGCGGGACGCCAGTTGCCGGTTGGAGCATGGCCATCACAGCCGCGTGTTCCAGAACATGGACGTGCAGCAGATCGTCGACACCGTATTGGGCGACCACGCCGGCCAGCTGCAATGGCGCTGGAGCGGGGAAGCCGCGGATTTCCTCAAGGGCGCGCGACCGCGCAGCTACTGCGTGCAGTATCGCGAGACCGACCTGGCCTTCCTCCAGCGCCTGCTGGCCGAAGAAGGCCTGGGCTGGCGGGTGGAAGATGGTGGAGAGGATCCCGGTGGCCACGTGCTGGTGCTGTTTGCCGATGCCGCCGCGCAGGCGCAGGACGCGGTGTCGCAGGCCGGTGGCGGGGTGCGCTTCCATCGTGCCGATGCCACCGAGGCCGATGACACCGTGCAGGCACTGGGCCGCCGGCGTCGTCTGGGTGCCCAGCGCCTGACGCTGCACAGCGATGATTACAAGGCCAGCCGTTCGCTCGCCGCCGGCGTGCCGTTGGAAGGCGGCGGGCAGGGTGAGGCACGCGAGGTGTACGACCCGTCCGGCGCCTACAGTTTTGCCGACAGCGTCGAGGCCGATCGTTACGCCGGGCTGATGGCCCAGGCAGGCGAGGCGCAGGCCCAGCAGTGGCACGGGCGCAGCACGCTGCGCAGCGCCACGGCCGGTCAGTGGCTGACGGTGACCGGGCTGCCCGGCGGCGCCCCTGCCGAACTCGTGTTGACCCGGGTGCAGCATGTGGGCATCAACAACCTGCCGGTAGACCTGCGCGAGGCGCTTGCGGCGCTTCAGCCCGTGGATGTCGTGGAGGAAGCCGCAGCCGGGTCCGGGAGCGCCCAGACGCATGGTTACGCCAATACCTTCGACGCCCAGGCACGCGACCTGGCCTGGCGGCCGGTGCTGTTCGACGACAGTGGCGCGCGCCTGAACCCGCGTCCGTTGGCACCGGGTTACCAGACGGCCGTGGTGGTGTCCGCACCCGGGGTCAGCGCGGACGGCGCGCGCGACGTGCATGCCGACAGCCTCGGGCGGATCCGGGTGCGTTTCCATTTCCAGGGGGCGGGTGGCGCAGCCGGGGCGAGCAACGACAGCACCTGGCTGCGCGTGGCCCAGCGCTATGCGGGGCCGGGCGTTGGCAGCCAGTTCGTGCCCCGCGTGGGGCAGGAAGTCCTGGTCGGCTTCCTGGAAGGCGACATCGATCGCCCGGTGGTGCTGGGCAGCCTGTACAACGGACAGGGCGAAGCCGGCACCGTGCCGACCCCGGGTGGCCGCAGCGCCGAGGCCGATACCAGCGCGTATGCGCAGGCTGGCGATGCCGTGGCCAGCGCACAGGGCAATCGCAGCGGCGGCCATGCCCCGGCCTGGCACGCCGCCGGTGGCGGCGAAGATGCACATCGGCACGCCGGGGCGATGTGGGGCATGCAGTCACGCGAGTGGGGCGGGCAGGGCTACAGCCGCCTGCTGTTCGACGACAGCGATGCCCAGCTGCGGTTGCAGCTGGCGACCACGCAGGCGTCCAGCGGCCTGAGCCTGGGCCACCTGATCCACCAGGCCGACAATTTCCGCGGCAGCCTGCGCGGCGAGGGGTTCGAACTGCGCAGCGATGCCTGGGGCAGCGTGCGTGGCCGCGCCGGGCTGTGGCTCAGTGCCTACGCGGGCACCAACACCGCCGCGGGCACCGCATCGGCGCCGGTCGCCCTGCTGGGCCAGCTGGATACGCTGGGCAGCACGTTTGCGGTGGCAGCCGGCACCCATCAAACGGTGCGCCTGGCCGATAGCGAAGGCGTGGTGCGCCCGGCGCACTCCCGGCTGGTGACCGATGCCGCCCCGCTGCAGGCGATGCTGCGCAGTGCGCGCACCGCGGTAACGGGCGCGGCCTACCCCGATGCGCGTGGGGCCGCCCCGGACCGCGATGCCGCGGCCGGCGACGGCCGCGTGCCGCACACCGGCGACCCGTTGCTGGGCATCGCCGCACCAGCGGGCATCGCGCACGTGGCCGGGCAGTCGCTGCAGTGGGCGCAGGGCGAAACGCTCACCCTGGGCAGCGGCCTGGCCAGCGAAACCGTGGTGATGGGCCAGGCACGCTGGCACAGCCGGCAGGCGCTGGGCGTGCTTGCCGCTGCACGCACCGGGCAGGGGCCGCAGGCCACCACGCTGAGCGTGGTCAGTGGCAACGGCACGCTGGAAGTACTGGCGCAGAACGATGAGATCCGGGTGCAGTCGCAGGCGGCGCTGCATGGCGCCAGTGCCCAGGCCGCGCTGGAACTTGGCGCCGGGCGCACCCTCCATGTGGCCACGGCCGGCGGTGCCAGTCTCACCATCGAACAGGGCAACATCACCTTCACCGCGCCGGGCACCATCACCGTGCATGCGGCGCGCAAGTCGTTCCAGCCCGGCGGCAGTGGCAACTATCCGTTGCCGGTGTTCCCGCAGTCGGTGTGCAAGGAATGCCTGCTGTTGGCCGCGCAGCGTGCCGCGCCGTTGACCCCGAAGGGCTGATCCATGCTGCCGACGACCTTCCCGCGCACGCAATGGCCGCCCTTGGCGACGGGGCAGCATCGCTACCTGCTGCTCGACGGCGCCCAGTGCGATGCACCGCAGGCCGTGCTGCAGTTCCTGCCGCATGCGGCGTCGCGGCTGTTCGATGGGTTGTTGGCCGATGGCAGCGCCGACACCTCGGTGTACCTGTGCCGTCTGCCTCCCGAGCTCCCGGCGGAGGCCGTGCTGCTGCGGCTGGACGGGCATGCCAAGGCGCTGGGCGCCGCCACGGTGATCGAATCCGCGTTGACGCAGGACGTGCTGCTGCAACGCCTGTCGCGCCGGCTGGACGCGCGCTATCCCAACGGCAAGGAATTCCTGGCCCGGTTCTACGACGGGCGCGTACTGCCCTGGTGGGTGCAGGCGCTGGACCGCGAGCAGCGGGAGGTGTTCCTCGCGGTGGGGGAGCGCTGGCATTACGTGACCCACGATCATCGCTGGGAGACGCTGGCGCTGACCTGTCCGCAGATCGACCCGCACCTGCTGCCGTGGACGCTGGAAGCCGAACAGCGCCGCGTGCTGATCGATTCGGCCTACCCCTACACGCTGATCGAGCATTACCAGTTGACCGATCCGGAACTGCTCGATCGCCTGCCGTCGGCCAACTGGTACGGGTTCCTGCGCGGCGCGGTGGCGCTGGCCGCCCGGTTCGGCATCGAAGACAGCCGACGGGTGCTGATGGTGTGCACCTGGGCGTTGCTGGCTGGCGATGACCTGGCCGACGACCCGGCCTGGCAGCAGCGATTGCAGGACTTCGCCGATGGCCGCCGCACCGCGAAGCAGATCGGCGATGAGGTCTGGCCGATGGAGGAAACCTGGTGATCCCTTTTCGTTCGTACCCCGTTGGCCTGTCTGTCGTGGAGCCTGCATGTTGAGTCTCAAGTCGTTTACCTGGATCGCGCTCGCGGCGCTGGCCATCGTGCTGATCGGCGCGGGCTGCTCGCGTGCGATGGCCAAGAGCAAGCCGAAGTCGCCGTACCTGACGCTGTTCGCGTTCAATTACAGCGACCGCTACCTGTATGACACGCGGGTGGATGGCAAGTGGATGGGCGGAATATCGGCCTATACCAACAGTGGTTCGGTGATGGGACCGCTTGCGCCACGCACCGACAAACCGATCACGCTCAACGTCACCTGGGAGCTGTCCGGCCGTTACGACCTGAAGACCAACACCTACGTGGACGTCGGCCCGCGTGAGCCGAAATCGGCGCAGGTAACGGTGCGCCAGCCGTACCCGGCCGACCCGCACACGCTGTTGCTGCACTTCTACCAGGACGGGCACGTGGAAGCCGAACTGCTGGAGCGCGGCAAGGATCCCTGGGACCTGCGCCGCGAGAAGATCCCCGAGGGCCATATCGCGAACCAGGGCCTGTAAGTACGCGTTGCCCGTTCTCCAAGGAAGCCATCCGGTGCCCGCACCGGTAGATGAAGGAGTGCATTGCCGATGACCGCCACCGATCCCACCGCCATTCCCGGCCAGGTAGACCTGGAGCCCGGCTCGCCCGAGCCGGTGGCCGACGCCGATCCCACGGCGCGCACCGCGCGGCTGGCCCGGGGCACCCGGCCCATGACCGATGCCGAGCGCCAGCAACGGCAGGCCGCACAGAGCTGTACGCTGCCCGAGAAGGAAGAGGCCACCACCGGTTGCAGCCAGTCGCTGCAGGTCACGATCTACTTCGACGGCACCGGCAACAACCGCGATGCGGAGATGGGCAAACCGGACGACCAGCGCGCACTGTCCAACATCGCCCGCCTGTACAACGCCCGCATCGATGGCCACCGCAACGTGCTGTCCACGTACCTGGCCGGGGTAGGTACCCCGTGCCCGGAGGTGGGCGACAGCGGTGGCATGCTCGGCCTGGCGATCGGCAAGGGCGGGCGCGAGCGCATCGACCATGCGCTGGAGCAGCTGGATACCTTCATCACCCAGCAGGCGGCGCAGATGCGCATCGTGGTGGTGAACGTGTCGGTGTTCGGCTTCTCACGCGGCGCGGCGCAGGCCCGCGGGTTCATCCGCGACCTGGTGGCGCTGTGCAAGCGCCAGCCCGACGGCACCTGGATGTACAACAAGACCGTGCCGATGCGGATCGGGTTCGCTGGCCTGTACGACACGGTGGTGTCGGTGTGGCCGTCCCTGGCGCATGCCGCCGTGAATGCGGGCAACGGCCATAACGGCTGGGGCGAGGGCATGCGCATTCCGCCGATGGTGGTGCAGTCGGTGCACATGACCGCCGCGCACGAGCTGCGCGGTCAGTTCCCGCTGGATTCGACCCGCGACGATGCACGCTATCCCGACAATACCCAGGAGATCTGGTACCCGGGCGTGCACTCCGACGTGGGCGGCGGCTACGATCCGCAGCACCAGGGGCGCCAGAACAGCATCGCGCGGTTCGCGCTGAACGAGATGTACGACATTGCCCTGGCCGGGGGCGTGCTGCTGCACCCGATGACACGGCTGGACCCGTCGGTCCGGGCGGAATTCGACAAGTCCGATCCCGAGCTGCAGGCGGTGTACAACGCCTACCTGCAGGCGATCCGGGTCAAGCGGGGACGCATGGAAGACGTGCAGGCCGCGCACATGGAGCTGCTGCACCGCTGGTTGAAGGTACGGGTGGCGCGCGGCGACAAGCTGCCGTCGATGCAACGTCTGCAGGAGCGCCAGGACGCGCTGGATGCGGAGGTGAAGACCCTGCGCCGGCGCCGCGCGCAGCTGGGCGACCCGTATGCCCGCGATGGTGGCCCCAGCGACATGAGCAGCGAACAGTTGGCCGAATGGAACAGGGTCTCCGATGAATTGAGCGCGCGCAACGATGCGCTGTCGGAGGTCAAGAAGCAGCGCAAGGGCCTGGCCAGCGAGACCGACACGCTGGTCGGCAAGATGGTCGCGCTGCGACGCAAGCGCGAGCGTGGCAAGCGCCTCACCCTGGCCGAGCGCACCATGCTCGATGCCTGGGACAACAAGCAGCTGCTGCCCGAAGCGGTGGAGACCTTCTTCGACGGCTACGGCCACGACTCCATCTCGCACTGGTTCATCGGCAACCTGGCGATGTGGCGGGTGCTGTACTTCGGCGATACCAAGTACAAGCCGGGCGAAGTCGAGGAGGGCGCTGCCGCGCCCCAGGCGGAGACCGAGCCCGCGTAAGGCCCGGTCCCTGAGGGCACGGGCAGCAGGGCGGTGCCGTGTCGCAGGGCGGTCAAGGGCGGGCGGGTACACTACGCGCCGAGCCGGCCCGGAGCGGGCCGGACGGTAGCCGTAGCCGAGTCCTGCCCGTGATCCACCGACTGTTCCTGCCCTGCGTCCTGCTGCTGTTGGCTGCCTGTGCCAGCGCACCACCCCCGGCCAAGCCGCCGGTCAATCCCGATGCGCTGTGGGGGATCGTGCAGCGCGACTGCCGCCTGCAGGGACCGCCGCAGGGAAGCTGCGTGGCGGTCAACCCGCAGGCCGGGCGCCGCGACGTGGTGCTGAAGGACTCGCACGGCCAGTATCAGTACCTGCTGCTGCCGCTGGACCGGGTCACCGGGATCGAAAGCCCGTTGCTGCTGCGCGCCGATGCGCCCAACTATTTCGCTGCCGCCTGGCAGGAGCGCTGGCGCACCGCGCAGGCACTGGGGCGCCCGCTGCCACGGGAGGTCACCAGCCTGGCGCTGAACTCGCCGCACGGGCGCTCGCAGCACCAGCTGCACATCCACGTGGACTGCCTGCGCGCCGACGTCCTCGCGCAGCTGCAGCGCCTGGGGGAGGGCATCCAGACGCGCTGGCAACCCCTGCCGGAGCCGCTGCGGGGCCACCGCTACCAGGCGCGTCGGGTGGCGGGGGAGGCGTTGGCAGTCGATCCGGTGCGGCTTCTGGCCAGCGAACTGGCCGGCGTGCAGGACCTCGGCCAGTGGTCGCTGGTGGTGGTGGGTGCCCACGCGAGTGATGGCAGCCCGGGGTTCCTGCTGCTGGCCACGCAGCTGGATGCAGCACAGGGCAACGATGCCAGCGGCGAAGAACTGCAGGACCATGCGTGCGCGGCCGTGACCGGTGCGCAGGACGCGCTTGACGGGGTGCGCTGAGCCCTGCGCTATCCTGTTCGTTTACGACAGGATGCAGCACATGCCAGGGACGTTGCAGCGCAGGACCCGTTTGGCCGCCATGGCGGTGGTGTTGGCGGCCATCAGCAACGCAGCGGCGTCCGCACCCGTGCACGACCGTGCCGGCAATCGGCTGGAGGCGCTGATCGAGCAGCCCGCCGCGCAGGCGGGCGCTGAGCAGGCCTCGGCACGCTTCTGCACGGCCGACCGGCAGTGGTGTGTGCGCACCGCCCGCGAGGGCGACGAGCAGGCGTCGCAGCTGGAGATCGAGCACCACCTGCCCGGTGCGGCCGAGCCGCATACCTGGTTCATCCCGCTGGATACCGCCGGCGCCGACGCCACCGGCACCGATACGCCATGGCCGTTCATCGTGCGCCTGGCGCCCGGGGCCGACGCGGGGCAGAGGCCGACCGACCCGCAGCAGGCGTCCCTGGAAAACGTCCTGGTGGGCGTGCAGCGCAGCGTGACCACGATGTATTCCGGCGGGGATGCCGGCGCGTCCACCCTGCTGCTGAGCCGTATCCGCCACATGGACGATGGCATCCAGATCGATCCGGACGTGTTGACGCTGCCCGCCGACGGCCACGCCATGATCCGTGCCTGCTTCGGTGAACAGGACACCACCCGGCGCGCGGGCGCCTGCGATGACCAGTACAGCTTCGCCGGCGTGCTGCGCCTGGACCCGGCCGGGCAAGGCATGCCGGTGCTGCGCTACACCACCACCGCCACCCGTTTCCCGGCAGGGGCGTCGCGGCGGCAGGATTCCCAGGCGCGCGCACCGCTGCGCAAGCAGGACCTGCGCACCCAGACCGACCGGACCTGCTCCTACCAGCGGGTGCTGCGCTTCGATGGCGGCCGCTACCAGCCGGATACGCCGCTGCCCGAGTGCGGTGAGTTCACCGCGCTCTAGGCGATGACCGCCGCGCCGGCGGCCCTCCATGCCTTCCGGCACGGCGCAAATCGTCATGGAGCCACGCTATAGTGGCCGATCAATGCGGTGCCCGCTTTCGCGCCCGGGCTGTCTGGCGCGTCGTACCTGACCTATTCCATGACTGCTGAAACCACTACCCCCCCGGCGCAGGCCCAGGCCGCCGGCCCGCTGTTCTACCGCCAGCCGCTGCCGCTGCAATCGGACAAGCACGCCAATTGGCGCCTGGTGCAGGGCACCGTGGCCTTTGCGGCCGAAACCAATGCCATTCCGGCCGTGGTGGGCGAGTTCGGCCTGGCGGCCCAGCATTTCCCGATCCTGTTCACCGGCAAGGATGCTGCGCCGATCGTGGCCGTGGGCCTGGCCCGCAGCAACCTGTTCATCGACGGCGACAAGTGGGCCGAAGACACCTACGCCCCCGCCTACGTGCGCCGGTACCCGTTCGTGTTCATGCAGGCCGATACCAACGGTGACTACCTGCTGGCCATCGACGCCGAAGCCGAGCATGTCAACAAGGGCACCAGTGACGAAGGCGAGCCCCTGTTCGTGGACGGCAAGGCCACCGAACTGGTCGACAACGCCATGCGTTTCTGCGGCGATTTCACCCGCGAGCACGAGGCAACCCGTCAGTTCACCGCGGCAATCCTGGCCCAGGACCTGCTGGTGGAGCGCAGCATCGATGTGACCCTGAACAACGGGGAGCAGATGTCGGTGAACGGGTTCCACGTGGTCGACGTGGAAAAGCTGTCCAAGCTGCCCGATGACATCGTGCTGGCCTGGCACCGCAATGGCTACCTGGCGCTGGTGCACCACCACCTCAGCTCGCTGTCGCGCTTCAACGCGCTGGTCCAGCGGCAGAGCCTGCAGGCTGCCGCCAAGGCCTGATCGCCGCAGCCAGGGCGATGCATCACGACGGCGACCGCAGGGTCGCCGTTTTTGTTTGGTTCTTCGCCCATACGCTGGGCAGGCAGAAAGGTGCTTTTAGGCTTTTCGGGCGCGGCCGTCGGCGGGTCGGGCGCTGGGTCCCCATGCCCTTTCCGGCGAATGTCCTCCGGCGTCGGCCTGCGGCCGCCACCTCCCCCTTTATTTCGCCTCCAAGGGCATGGGGACCCAGCGCCCGACCCACCGACAGCGCTAGAAAAGCCTGGCTTCCCCTACTCACCGCAAGCCGAGCCCCGTAGCGGCCGGTAGGCTCCTGGGCAAACTAAAGGAGGAGGCCGCCAGGCCGGGGGACATTTGCACCAGGGGCCTACCGGCTGGTACGGGGCCCTCACGCTCGCGACCGACCCAGCTCACTCTGCGAGGTTCCCTGCAATGTGCCGCGGGCCAGTGCGACCGGGTCTTAGGCAGAAAATCGATATGCATATCCCGGGCAGTCATTTCCCGGGCAGGGGCGTATTCAGCAAACTGGCGCGCCTTCCGGTCCCCCTGTGGCAATGGCTTGCCGCACCGGAACGTTGTCCCTTACCCAGGAACCCGCATGTCTCTGCTTCGTCGTCCGCTGCGCCTGCGGCCTTTGGTCGTGTCCCTGTTGCCCCTGCTTGCCACCAGCCCATTGGCGCATGCCGCCGATGGCCCGGCGCCCACCGAACTGGAGGCGGTCCGGATCACCGGCTCGCGCATCCCCCGCGCCAGCGTGGAAGGGCCTTCGCCAGTCACCGTGATCACCCAGCAGCAGATCGAGGCGCAGGGCTACCGCAGCGCCTTTGAAGCGCTCAGCGCGCTGACCGAGAACACCGGCAGCGTGCAGGGCGAAGACTTCGGCAACACCTTCACCCCGGCTGCCAACACCATCAACCTGCGCGGGCTCGGCCCCAACCGCACCCTGGTGCTGGTCAACGGCCGCCGCCAGTCCGACTACCCGCTGGCCTACGAAGGCTCGGTCAACGTGGTGAACCTGGCCAACATCCCCAGCGCGCTGATCGACCGCATCGAGGTGCTCACCGGCGGCGCGTCGGCCGTGTACGGCTCGGACGCCATCGCCGGCGTGGTCAACATCATCCTGAAGAAGTCCTACGAGGGCGTTGGCATCAACGTCAAGGCCGGTACCACCGAGCAGGGGGGCGGCGACAACCAGCGCCTGCAGGTGGTGGGCGGCAGCACCGGTGACCAGTGGGAGGCGATCTTCGGGCTGGAAATCGCCAACCGCAAGGCGATCTACGGCTCGCAGCGCGACTTCATGGATTCGCTCACCGACGACCCTCGCGGGGTCACCCCGCTGGCCACCGGCGTGGCCTACCGGCGCAATGCGAGCACCAACAGCTACATCGATCCCGGTGCCGCCGGCTGCGATGCCAGCAGCGGCCTGTACGGCGGCAGCGTGTTCCGCGCGCAGAATCCGCGCCAGGGCTGGTACTGCGGCAGCAATGAAGCAGCGGCCACGTTCTGGACCGTGCAGACCGAGAAGCGCAACATCGATGCGTACAGCGCGCTGACCTGGCACCTCAACGACCGCCAGGAACTGTTCGCCGACGTGGCCATCGGCACCGCGCGGATCTACAACAACACCCGCGCGCCCAGCTGGACCTCGTCGCGCAACTACTTCTACAACCAGAACAGCGGGCAGCTGGAAAGCTGGTACCGCCGCTTCGCCCCCGAAGAGATCGGCGGCGTGCAGCGCAATGCCAACCGCTTCCTGGAATCGTCGTGGTCCTTCAACGTGGGCGCGCGCGGCAGTCTGGGTGCCAGCGACTGGGATTATGAAGCGGCCTACAGCCGCTCGCGGTATGAAAACCGCACGCGCCGACCGGTGCTGCTGACCGGCATCAACGACTACCTGCTGGGTCCGAAGCTGGGCACGCGCAATGGCGTGGACGTGTATGCGCCCGATCCTGCGCGGCTGTACCAGCCGATGACCCCGAACGAGTACGAGGCCCTGTCGTCCACCCAGGAGAGCCGCAACGCGGCCTGGCTGCAGGCGGCCACCTTCAGCGTGAACGGGCAGCTGTTCGACCTGCCGGGCGGCCGTGCGGCGCTCGCCGCCGTGGTCGAAGCAGGCAGCCAGGGCTACCGGAACCGTCCCGATCCGGCCCTGGCCACCGGCGAGTTCTGGAACACCAGTGCCGGCATTCCGTCCGGTGGCGAGCGCGACCGCTATGCCGCCGGTGTCGAGCTGCAGCTGCCCCTGCTCGAGCGCCTGACCGCCACCGTGGCCGGTCGCTACGACCAGTACCGCGCTGCCGGTGACCATATCGGCAAGGCCACCTGGAGCACCGGCCTGGAGTTCCGCCCGTTCGACAGCCTGCTGCTGCGCGCCAGTGCCGCCACCAGCTTCCGCGCGCCGGACATGAACTATGTGTTCGCCAGCGAAACCCGCGGCTACAACCCGGGCATGACCGACTACTGGCGCTGCCGCACCGCCGGGCAGGCGTATGACGACTGCGACTACAGCGGCCTCTCGATCGACTACACCAGCGGCGCCAATCCGCAGCTGCAGCCGGAGACGGCCAAGTCGTACGGAGTGGGCCTGGTGTGGTCGCCGACGGCGAACCTGGATTTCACCGCCGACTACTACGACATCCGCATCGACGATGAAGTAACCAACCTGGATTCGTCGCGGATCCTGCGCGATGAGGCCGATTGCCGCCTGGGCCAGACGGTGGGCGGCGATGCCCGCGACATCAACTCGGCACAGTGCCAGGACGCGCTGGCGCGGGTGATCCGCAACCCGGCCGACGCGGCGGTGCAGCCCAACCAGGTGACCCGCGTCCTGATCAACCCGATCAACGCAGCGTCCGAATCGATACGCGGCATCGACCTGAAGGCCACCGCGCGCTGGGATGCGGGCCGCTACGGTCGGTTCTCCACGCGGCTGGCGTACTCGCTGGTGATCGACCATGAGTACCGCCAGTTCGCCGAGGATGACGTGGTGGACCAGCGCAACTCGCTCGATTCCGACCAGTGGCGCAGCAAGGTCAACGGCAGCGTGACCTGGGCGATCAACGACTGGACCGCCACCTTGTACGGCATGCGCTACGGCTCCCTGCCCAAGAGCGATGGCAGCGGTCGCATCGCGCCGTACATGACCTACAACGCCAGCCTGTACCGCACGCTCACCGAGAATGCGAGCGTGGGCCTGATCGTCAACAACCTGCGCGACAGCCGACCACCGGCCGACAAGAATGGCGGCGGCTGGCCGTTCTACCCGGTCGGCAACTACGACCCGTACGGGCGCCAGTTGTGGCTGGAATTCGACTACCGCTTCCTGTAACGCGGACGCGTGTGCGGCGCACCGGGGCCCGGCATTGCCGGGCCCTTTCTGCCTGCGCCGGCGCGGTCACGCAGGGGCTGACGATGACCGCGTGCGCCAGCGCTGTGGCGTCACTGGCGTATGCTGCGTCGCTGCCATGGATGCACCGTGGCGTGGACAAGGAGCGTAATGATGCCTGTTGTGTACCGACCCGCCGTACCGGCCGATGCCGCGGCCTGCATCGACCTGCGCGGGCGCACGCGCGAGAACGCGTTTTCCGCTGAACAGCTGGCCGCGCTTGGCATCACCGTGGAGAGCTGGTCCGCGGGCATCGCCCAGGGAGGCTTTCCAGGGCATGTGGCCGAGGCCGATGGCGCCCTGGTGGGCTACTGCTTCGGCGACCGCGACAGTGGCGAAATCATCGTGCTGGCGCTGCTGCCGGCGTGGGAAGGCAAGGGCATCGGCAAGGCGTTGCTGGCACGGATGGTGGACGACTTCCAGGGCTGGGGCATGGAGCGCCTGTTCCTGGGCTGCGCCGCCGATCCGACCGTTCGCTCGCACGGCTTCTACCGGCACTTGGGATGGCGACCCACCGGCGAGATCGACGATCTGGGCGATGAGGTACTGGAACTGCACCTGCGCGCGTAACCGCGACACTGCACGGGTATGGCTGCTTCCACGCATGCGTGGGTAGGGACACCACGCAGTGACGGTGATGCGCAACGTGTGTCCCGATTTTCCCTCGGCGAGGGCGCAATGCTGGCGGCAGGTTCTGGAGGCTGCCGATGCGAACTGTCCCTTGTCGTTTCCTGTTGCGTGCCCGCGGGTGGTGGTTGCTGGCCCTGTTGCCGGTTTCCGCAATGGCGGCTCCGCCGCCCCCGCCACCCGCGTCCCCGGTGCAGCAGATCCATAAATGCCGGGTTGCCGGGGTGGCCACGTTCCAGCGTCATGCCTGCGCCGAGGGGCAGGCCGAACAGGCCTGGGAAGTGGATGTGGTGCCGGCCGAGCGCCAGCATGCCGCCCGGATCGAGGCGATCCGGCGCGAACTGCAGGCACGCAAGCGTGCGCAGGAACCGCAGCGCCGGCCGCCGGCGGATCCGCGTCCGCGCCGCAGTACTTGGCCACGCGGTCGAACGCGTGGGCCGGTGGGCGCCGTCATCGCGCTTCATCATCAGCCGCGCATGTGCGCGAAGGCGAAGCGCCAACGCGATGTCGCCTACCGGAAGGCAGGCATGTCGCGCAGCTTCGCCCTCAGCCGGCGCATGGACGACGCCGTATTCGATGCGTGCCGCTGAGTGTCCCTTGGCTATCTGGACGGCTGGGTCATCAGGTGCCGTGCCAGTGCATCGAAGGCGGGCAGGGTGGTGGGGTCGTTGGCGCTGTTGCCGGCCACGGGATGGGATCCGAAGCGGGCGATCACCACCTTGGCGGCAGGATCGATATACAGCGCCTGGCCGTGCACGCCGCGCGCCATGTACGCGCCATGCGGGTTGTGGCTTACCCACCACATGCCACGGTAGCTCCAGCCCGGCAGCAGGGTGTAGCCGGCCTTGGCGAAGGCGCGCGTGTCACCGCCCGCACGGATGCGCGCGATCGCGGCGGCGGGTATGACCTGCTGCCCGTTGCGGCGACCGTCCTGCAGCAGCAACTGGCCGAGCCGGGCCATATCACGCAGCCCGGCATTGAAGCCGCCGCCGGCGAACGGCGTGCCGCTGGAATCGACGGTGTAGTACGCATCCTGCTCGGCGCCCAGCCGGGTCCAGATGCGCTCGGACAACAGCGTGGAAACGGGCTTTCCGGTGCGTCGCGCGATGATCCAGCCCAGGGTGTCGGTGTTGATCGTCTTGTAGCCGAACGCCTCGCCGTGGCGGCCCTGCTTCTGCACGGTCTGCAGGTAGTCGTAGTAGCTGCGTGGACCGGTGTAGCCCGGCGCGGGCGGCAGCGTGCTGCCGGCGGCGGCGTACTGCCAGACTTCGGCGTTGGGGTCGGCATAGTCTTCGCTGTAGCGCAGGGCCGTGGTCATTTCCAGCACCTGCTTGACCGTGGCATCGCCGAAGGCGCTGTGCGCCAGCTCCGGAATGATCGCACCCACGGTCTCGTTCTCATCCAGCACGCCCTCGGCGACCAGCATCTCGCCGAGCAGGCCGGTGATCGATTTGGTGACGGACATCGCGCCGTGCTGGCCGTCGGGCTGCAGGCAGCCGGCGTAGCGCTCGTACACCACAACGCCGTCGTGCAGCACGATGATGCCGTCGGTGTAATTGGCCCGCAGCGATTCGGCCCAGGTCATGCGCGTGCGTGTGTTCAAGGGCGTGAACGGCAGCGCGTCGATGGCCGCGTCCAGCCGCTGGGGCAGCGGCACCGCCGCCCCCGGCCCGCGGCTGACGCCTACGGTGGGCATCAACTGGCGGAAGTGGCAGGCGGTCCAGCGCAGCTTGGGGAAGGCGAAATAGTCGCTGTCGGTGTAGCGGATGCGCTTGGCTTCCGGCGGTGGGAAGCCCTGCATCCAGCCCAAGGTGCCCGGATCCGATGCCGCGGCGTCCGGCGGTGTCGCGCTGGCCGGGGCGCCGTTGGCGGCAGGCAGCAGCACCAGCGCGCACAGCAGCGTGCATGCTGCTGCCAGCCGCCGCTGCGCGCGCGGAAAGTACACGCGGGTGGAAGTCGCCATGGCCATGTCCTTGTGCGCTACGTCGTTCGTAGAGGCACAGGGTACTGCACCGTGCGCAGACACAGGCCAGGGCGCGGCGGTAGCAACAGGATGGGGGGCGGAAAGCCGCGATGATGCTAGCCGCGACGCGGCAGGCTCCCTGCGGGGGCAGGGAGCCGCGTGGCTTACGGGTTGCTGGATTCGCCCGTGGGCGCCGGTGCGACGGCCGGTGCGCTGCTCTCCGGCGTGGGCAACGACAACGCCGGGTTGCCCTGCTGGGCCTGCAGTGCCTGGATGCGCTGGTTCAGCGCGTCCAGCTGGCTGTGGCTGCTGCGCAGGTCGGTGCTGAGCGATACCGCCTGCTGCTTGGCCTGCTGGATCGAACTGCTGACCTGCAGCGACTGCTGGCGTTGCAGTTCGGCTTCCTGCTGCAGGCTGCGCAGGCGCTGTTCGTTGAAGGCCACCAGGTTCTCGGTGTAGCGCTTGCCGGCTTCCAGGCGCGTGGTGTCGATGTACACCTGGGCCAGTTCTTCGGTCTGCTGCACGAAGGTGCGGTACACCTTTTCGGCGTTGTCCACCGAATCGGTCTTGATCACGCGCCAGAAATCCTTGTCATGGAACAAGGCGGCGTAATACTGCAGCGTGGTGGTGTTGAACAGCAGGCTGGCACCGTAGCTGCCGTTGTAGGTGGTGCGCAGTTCGGTCAGCTGTTTTGAATCGACCAGCTGGCGAAGTTCATCCACCGTGTTGCGGACCACCGGGGCGCTGCGCGCCGGCTCGGTGGGCTCGCCCTTGGGCGCGCGCGCGGCCAGCGCCTGCGGCACCAGGCCCAGCGACAGCAGCACCAGGCTGCCCACGAGCAGACGCTGGCGGGTGGAACCCACGGTTTTTTTCTCTTGCATCATCAGGCCGTCCACGAGTGGCGCATCGGTGAAGTTTCGTCTGTGAAAATCCAGTCCCCGCCGCAGTCTAGCGTGTCCCGCCGCGCGCTGCATCCTGCCCGCGCACGCTGCGGCAGCCCTCAATACACCAGCTGGGCGGGGTTGCACTGCACTGCCTGCAGGTGCACGTCGGTGCGGCCCAGTTCCAGCCCCAGCACCAGCGCCAGGGTCTGGGTCAGCAAGGTGCCCACGCCGTTGAGCAGGGGTTTGAGCAGGCCTTCCAGCACCGGCCGCAACAGCGTGCACAGCAACCCGCTGCAGGCCACGCTGTTGGTGCCCGGGTCGGTGACGCTGCCGCTGCCCTGGTAGTTGTCGAGCATGCCGGCCGGGGCGGTCTGCAGGTACGAGGCCAGGTTGTTTTTCACGCAGCTGTTGTAGGCCAGCAGCGCGCTGACCAGGCCGCTGCAGCGGTTGATCACCAGTCCCCCCAGCAAGGTGCCGAGCAGGCCATCGAGCAGGCCCAGGCCCTGGCCGGTGACCACCGCCCGGTAGCCGTCCCATGCCGGGCCGTCCTTGTAGCAGGTGACCAGGCCGCAGGCATACGGAACGCCCTTGGGTACCTGCCAGTCGCCGAACGCCTCGATGCCCTGCGCCGCGGACCCGTTCCGCAGCAGGGCGATGGTCTTGTCCACGTCATACAGCCCGTTGCCGGGGTTGGCCGCCTTCAGGAAGCGGTCGGCCATCTGGTTGGCGGTGTCGGCGTTCTGCATGCCTTTCGACGCGGGGTTGAGCATGCCGCTGAGCACGCGCAGCAGTTCGCGGACCAGGTCGTTGACCGCGGTGCCGATCTGCGCGCCGTTGATCCAGGTCGACCTGGTTTCGCCCGGTGACAGCGTCAGCGTTTCATCGTGGGTGAGCGCGTTGAGCTTGATCTGGTCGTTGATCAACGGCGCGCCGAGCAGGGTGAGCAGCTGTTCGTTCTGCAGGCTGGCGTCGCAGACGTTGCGCGTGGAGAACTGCGTGGCCGCATCCACCTTGCCCACGCACGCGCGCAGCACCGAGGACTCGACGCGGATGGTGGCGGTTGCCGGTTGCGCGGCGCACTGCAGCCCGGTCAGGGTCCCCATGGCATTGGTGACATCGGCATACACCGGCAGGCGCAGGCGGATGCCAAGCGCTGTCAGTACCTTGCCCAGGCCCAGCGACAGATTGTTGCTGTCGATGTCCACTTTGACCCGCACCTGCGCGTTGTAGGCGCGGGCGCCGGCGCCGCCAATGGCGATGGAAGGGGGCTCGATGACGGCTGTCTGCGCCTGCACCAGGCCGAGGATGCTGAGGTTGTTGACTTCCACGCCACGGCCGCCGTTGGCGATGCTGATACTGGTGGTGATCAGGTCCAGCGCGTTGACCTCGGCCTGAAGGGCCGCCGACGCGGGACCGTCGGGGGCCACGATGCTGCCGAACAGGCCGCTGCCGGCCGCGTTGCTGCCCAGCTGCAGGTTGAGCTGGTTGATGTCGAGCTTGGCCGCCAGCGCGTCCTTGAGCGCGCGCAGATCCACATGGGCCACGCCGCTCTGGTTGAGCACGCTGGCGGTGGCATCCAGCAGCTGCCCCAGCGACACCTTGTGCGCGGCCAGCAGGGCATTGAAATCGCCGACGCTGATGTTGGCATCCACCGGAATGCCCAGCGCCTGGAGTAATCCGCCGGGGGTGACTCTCGCTTGAGCCAGGCCGTCGTAGCCGAGCAGGGTGGTCTGGTCGAGGTCCACCCCGACCAGTTTCAGCACGCCGCCGAGCGGCGTGTTGCCGTTCACCCGCAGCAGCTGCGAGCCCACGCTGAACACCGCCAAGGGCGGTGCGCGCGTGGCCACGGCCTGTGCGCGCACCTGGGGCAACCCGCGGGTCTGGCCGAAGAACGGCAGCACGGGGCGTTCGGCGATGACCTTGACCGCGTTGACGGGCGCCGGGGCGGTGCCGATGAAGTGGTCGGCGCTGGCGTGGCCCGGGTTCCACACGCCACAGGTGACCTGCAAGGTGCCGGGGAAGCGATTGGCGGTGAGCGCGTTGCTGCGCGCCGCCGCATTGTCGGCACGATTGGCGGTGCACAGGTCCAGGCGTTGTGCGCCGGCCAGGGCGGACAGGTCGGCGATCTTCTGCACGTCGCGCTTGGCCCAGTAAAGGTAGCCGATTTCCACCAGGCCGAGCATCGTGACCAGGCCCAGCATCACCAGCATCATCGTCACCGACATGCCGCCGCGTTGGCGGCAGGCCGATGGCAGGACAGGGCGGGGCGATCGCGACCGGTTCATGGGATCACTCTCCGTTGCCGTCACCAGTGACTTGCTTGCGGACGCTGGTGTCGAGGAATTCGGGGATCGGGTGGGTGAAGCTTTCCAGGTAGCGCGCGTAGCTGAGCGAGGCCTGGTCGCCGAGGATGGGCAGGCGCGGGCCGGCGCTGGCGCCACTGGCCTGCAGCTGCAGCAGGGCGCGGGTGGTGTCGCCGATCTGCGGCCGCGTGGGCAGCGGTTGCGCCAGCGGAGCACCGGCGGGCAACGGCGGCAGTACCTGGAGCGAGGTCGGGGGTGGCGGCGCTGTGGGGCCGGGCAGCGGCGCTGCAGGGGTGGTGGTCGGAGGGGCATCGCCGAGCATCTGCCCGGTCAGCGGACGCTGCTGGGCCAGTGCCGCGCCGCAGGTGAGCAGGGCGACGCCGAGCAACGCGATGCGCATGGTGCAGGTGAGGGATGTCATGGCGTGCTCTCGTTGGCGTGGTGGGCGGCGCCGAAGCGTTCCAGCATTGACGGGGCCAGGCGCGCATCGGCGCGTGGTGTGCGGGCGCTGCCTGCACCTGCCGGTGCGTGGTTGGCCGGGGTCTCCGCAGCGAGCAGCGCCGCGGGCGGCGCCGGTGTCGGGCGCGCGACAGGGGGCTGCCGCAACTGCTGCGCCAGCCGCTGCACTTCCTGCCGCGCGGTGTCAGGCAACGCGGCGCTGCGCATGATCTGCTCGGCCATGGCCGGGTCATTGCGCAACAGCGCCCAGACCGCCAGGTTGGCATTGGCCTTGACGCTGCCCGGCGCCAGCTCGGCCGCCTTGGCCAGCGGTTCGCGCGCCGGTTCAAGCGCGCCTGCGCGCAGTCGGGCGAACCCGAGGTCACCCAGGTAATCGGTGTTCAACGGCTGCAGCTGCACGGCGCGGGCCAGGCTGGCCTCGGCCTGCGTGGCATCGCCGGCGCGTGCGGCGATCAGCCCCAGCCCGTGCCAGGCGGCCGCGCCCTGCGGCCCGTTGGCCAGGCTGGTGTAGAGCGCGCGGGCGGCGTCGGTCTGCTGGGTTTCGCGCAGGCCGTCGGCCTGCAGCAGGCGCAGCGCCGGGCTGTCACCATAGCGCTGGCGGTAGGCGTCCACGTGTGCCAGCGAGGCGTAGTAGGCACCTTGGCGCTGCATCTGCCCGATCAGGTCCAGGTACATGCGCTTGTCGTCCTGGGCCGGCGTGTCCAGCGGCGCAAGACTGAGCGGATCCGGCTTGTAGGCGTTGCGCGCCGACCCGCAGGCGGTGCACACCGCCACGGTGATGAGCAATACGGCGCAGTGGCGGAACTGGTTCGGCATGGTGGTCACCCCAGACGGTTCACGGCATTGGCCAGGGCGATGATCGCCGGGCCCGACAACACCAGCATCAGCGCTGGCAACAGGGTCAACATCATCACGATGGTCATCTTCACCGAGAGCTTGCCGACCTTCTCCTTGAGCGCGGAACGGCGCTGTTCGCGCAGGCGCACGCTGAACTGGCGCAGCGGTTCCTGCACCGCGCCGCCGTGTTCGTGGACCTGCAGCATCAACTGCACCAGGCTGCGCAGGTCTTCGTCGCCGAAGGATTCGGCCAGGCGGCGCAGCGACTGCTGGCGGCTGCGACCGTGCATGTAGGCGATGTTGGCCTGCTGGATTTCACGCCCCAGCACCGGGATCGCACTGCGCAGCTTGTCGCCCAGCGTCTGCAGGCTCTGGTCCATGCTGAAGCCCACGCCCTGCAGCAGGCGCAGCAGGTCGATCAGCAGCGGCAGTTCGGCCGATACCCGGCGGCGCAACCGCGTGGCCCACGCGCGCAGCGCGAACTTCGGCACCAGCACGCCGGCGCCTAGCGCGGCCCCCATCACCACCACCCGGCTCAGTCCGTCGCCGTCGTAGAAGACGGCGGCCAGCAGCAGGCCGGCGAGTGCGATCAGCAGGCGCAGGGCCAGGAACGTGGCGGTGCCCACCCGCGTGTGCCAGCCGGCCTGGTCGAGCAGCAGGCGGTCTTCCGGTGCCAGCAGCGCCGCTTCGATGCGGCCACCGTTGAAGCGCTCGCCCAGCGTGGCCAGCCAGGCCCAGCGGCGGGGTGTGGTCGCATCCGGTGGTGGCGTGCCCGGCGCGGCCGGCGTGCGCGCCTCGCGGCTGCGCAGCGCGCCCTGCAGGGTGGCGGCGGTGCGCTGCTGCTGACCGCTGAGCCACAGCCCGGCGATGCCCAGCAGGCCCACGCCCAGGGCAAGCAGCAGCAAGGCCACGATGAGCAGTGTGCTGGCGCTCATAGCGAGCGCGCCAGGCGGTACAGCAGGAAGCCGCCGATCAGTTCCATCAACAGCGCCGCCCCGAGAATGCGGTGGCCCAGCGGCACCTCCAGCACCGGGGCGAAGAAGTCCGGGCTGGCGATGGCCATCAGCAGCGCCGACAACGGCGGCAGCAGGCCCAGTACCCACGCCGACATGCGTGTTTCGGAGGTGGTGGCCATCAATTCCTGGCGCGCCTGGTCGACATCGCGCATGAAGTCGCTCATGCGCTGCAGGATCTGGTCCGAGCGCCCGCCGATGCGGATGCTGACCCCCAGCACCACCGCCAGCACGTCCAGCACGTCGAGCCGGTACGGTTGCGCGGCCTGGCTCAGGGCGCGGTCCAGGTCGAGCCCGCTGCGGGTGCCCGACAGCGTGTCATCCAGCAGCCCGCGCAAGGGCATCGGCACCTGTTGGCTGGCGGTCTGGAACGACATCTGCAGGCTGTTGCCCAGCCCGGTCAGGCGCACCAGGTTGTCCAGGAAGTCGGGAAGCTGGCGCAGCAGGCGGCGCTGCAGGGCGAGGATGCGGCGCGAGATCCACAGGCCCAGCAGCAGGGCGCACAGCCCCAGGGTGATCGGCCACATCCAGGCGGTGCCGATGCGCGCGGCCGCAGCCCAGCCCAGCAGCGTCGCGCCCAGCAGCCAAAGGATCGGCAGGCGCCAGCCGGTACGCAGCGCGGCGCGTTGCAGCAGCGCGTCCCACGGCAGGCCACCGGCGCGAGCGGTGCCGGTGGGCAGGGCGGCCGGTGCCGCAGGCCGCGCCGGCATGCCGGCCAGCTGCGGCGCGGCGGGGGTGGCGGCCAGCCGCTGTTCGGTGTGCTGCAGCGAGGCGCGCAGGCGTTCGCGGCGGGCCGCGCCCATCCACAGCTCGATGGCCACGGCCACCAGCACCAGGATCGCACTGCACAGCAGCAGCACCGTGGTCATGCTCAGTAGCCTCCGTCCAGTGCCTCGCGCAGCTGCCGCCGGAACGGTTCGAGCTTGTGCGAATGCGGGTGGAAGCCGAGGCCGATCCAGCGGTCGATCTCCTTGCCGTCGGCATCGATCTGGATTTCGTGGCGGAACATTTCCTGGGTGCTGATCAGGTTGTCGCTGACCCCGGTGATTTCCGTGATGGACACCAGCACGCGGCGGCCACTGCCGAGGCGCGAGATCTGCACGATGAAGTCGATCGCGCTGGCGATCTGCCGACGCAGGCTGTCTTCGCTGCCCTGGAAACCGGCAAAGCCGGCCAGCATCTCGATCCGGTACAGGCAGTCACGCGGCGAGTTGGCATGGATGGTCGCCATCGAGCCGTCGTGGCCGGTGTTCATGGCCTGCAGCATTTCCAGTACTTCGGCGCCGCGCACCTCGCCCACCACGATGCGGTCCGGGCGCATGCGCAGGCTGTTGCGCACCAGGTCGCGGATGCTCACCGCGCCCTGGCCGTCCGCACCGCCGATGCGGCTTTCAAGGCGCACCACGTGCGGGTGGTTGAGCGAGAGTTCGGCGGTGTCTTCCACGGTAATGACGCGTTCGTCGGCCGGAATGTAGCTGGCCAGCGCGTTGAGCAGCGAGGTCTTGCCCGAACTGGTGCCGCCCGATACCAGGATGTTGCAGCGGCCCAGCACCAGCGCATGCAGCAGCGCCTGCATGGGGCGGTCGAAGGTGCCCATGCGCAGCAGTTCATCGGGGGTGAACGGATCCTTGCGGAATTTGCGGATGGACACCATGGGACCATCCACCGCCAGCGGGGAGATGATCGCGTTGAGGCGGCCGCCATTGGGCAGGCGCGCATCCACCATCGGGTTGGACTCGTCCAGCCGGCGCCCCAGCGGCGCCAGGATCCGGCGCAGGATGCGCAGCAGGTGGCTGTCATCGCTGAAGCGCTGCGGCGCGCGCAGCAGGCGGCCGCCCTGGGACACATGGATGTCCTTGTAGCCGTTGATCAGGATGTCTTCGATGCTGGGATCGTGCAGCAGGTCGTCGAGCGGCCCGAACCCGGTCAGTTCCTTGACCAGCGCCGCGGCCACCACCTCCATTTCCGACTCGTTGACCGGGATGCGCCACTCCTGCACGAAGATGGCGGTCTGGGTGTGCACGTAGCGCGCCACGGTGTCCGGTGCCCAGGCGTCGATGTCGATGCGTTCGTCTTCGATGCTGTTGAGCAGGTGCTCATGGGCGGCGACCAGTACCTTCTGGTACTCGTCGGACTGGGCAAACGGGGTGACCACGGCATCGGCCAGGGTGCCGGTATCGGCACGGGCATGCGGCGGCGCGAACGGCATCACTTTGTCTTCCATGGGAGACCACTCAGGCGGAGGACGAGTTTTTCCCGCCAGCCACGCGGCAGGACGCCGGCGAGGGCCGGGTCCAGTCGCGCCAGCAGCGGGGTGAGGGCACGCAGGTACGGGTCGCGCGGGGCATCCTGCAGCAACAGATGGCCGTGGTTGGCACTGGCGCGCAGGCGGTTGCAGTCGGGCAGGGTGGCCAGCAGCGGCAGGCTGAAGCGCTCGGCGATCTGCTGGGGCGCCAGGCCGCCGGCTTCGTCATGGCGGTTGATCACCAGCTGCAGGCGACCGTCGCGCACGCCCAGTGCCTCCAGCTGCTTCAAGGCCAGGTCCAGCGATACCAGCGTGCCGATGGCCTGGTCGGCCACCAGCCAGATCTCGTCGGCGCTGTTGAGCAGCGAGCGCGGGATCTGCCGCACGGGCGTGCCACCGAGGTCGCACAGCACGCGTTCGAACACGCCACGCAGGCGCTGCACCAGCACCGCCGGGTCGGCGATCGGGCCTGCCTCGCTGCCAGCCGGCTGGCCGAGCAGCGCCAGGCCGCCAGGGTGGCGGGTCATGGCGGTGCGGGCGAAGGTGGCGTCGATGCGGTTGGCATTGCGCAGGGCATCGTCGTAATGGAACTGGCTGTCCAGGTTGAGGTACAGCGCTGCGTCGCCGGCTGGCAGGCCGAGGTCGAGCAGCAGCAGGCTGTTGTCGGGCGGGGCCAGGTCCGGGCTCGCCGCCGAAGGCGTCCCCGGGTGGCCCAGCTGCTGGGCGAGCACGCCCACGTGCGCGGCCAGGGTGCTGCTGCCCACCCCGGCACGGACGCCCAGCACCAGCACCAGGCGTGCCTTGCGGGCCGCCTCGGGGGCCACGCTGCGCATGCCGGAGGGGCTGCTCGCGCGGCGCAGCACGGCGTCGATGTCGGCGGTGGACGCGTCCAGGTCGAGGATGTCGCGGATACCGGCGCGCAGCGCAGCCACCACCCCGTCGAGTTGGTCGTTGGCGGTGGAGCCGACCGCCACCAGCGGCAGGTCGGGCAGGGCGCGCTGCAGGTGGCGGGTCAGGTCGGTGGTGGCGCTGGCCTGTTCGTGCCGGAAGTCGAGCAGCACCACACAGGCGCCGTTGCGACGGTGCGCGTCCAGTGAGGCAATCGACTCGCGGCTGTCCTCCCAGTGCACGCGGGTGCCGGCCGGCAGCTTGGCGCTGAGCACGTCCAGCAGGCTGCGGTCAGGCGCGACCAGGACCAGGCTCACCGGCGGCGCCATCGGGTGCAGCAGCTGGAGGGTGGCGGAAGACATGCGGGCTGGGCTCCTGGCATCGGGTCAGCGCGAGAAGCCGGGCAGCTGGTCCGAGGAGGCCGGGCTGAGCAGCCACGCCCCCCAGACCGGCAGGTTGGGCTTGACCTCGCGGTCGCCCGGCAGCGGCACCACCGTGTTGCGGGCCAGCGGCTGCACCAGCCGTGGGGTGACGATGATCACCAGTTCCTTTTCCTCGCGCTTGTAGTTCAGGCTCCGGAAGAACGCGCCGATGATCGGCAGGTCGCCCAGCAGGGGAATCTTGTCGACGCTGGAGCTGACCGTGTTGCTGACCAGCCCGCCGATGATGAAGGTTTCGCCATCGCCCAGCTCCACCGTGGTATCGGCGCGACGGGTGGTGATCGAGGGGATCTGCACGCCGTTGTAGGAGATGCCGGCGGCGTAGTTCAGGTCACTGGCTTCGGGGGCCACCTTGAGCGCGATACGGTCGGGGCCCAGCACGGTCGGGGTGACCGTCAGGCCGATACCGAACGGCTTGAAGGTGACGGTGGTTGTGCCCAGGCCCTGCGGTTCCAGGATCGGCAGTTCGCCACCGGCCAGGAAGCTGGCGCTCTGCCCGGACAGGGCCACCAGGGTGGGCTCGGCCAGCACGCGGGCCATGCCGTTGTTCTGCAGCAGGTCGATGTTGGCGTCCCAGCCGTGGGTGAGCGACTTGAACACCAGGCCGAACGCGGAGGACAACGGATTGGTGATCACCACGTTGTCCGGACCGGTGCCCGGATCGGTGGCCGGCGGTACGCCCGGCAGCGTGCCGCCCGGGCGGGTGATGCCGTAGAAGAAACCGTTGCTGCCGCTGAAATTCTTGTTGGCAAAGCTCATGCCGATCTGGCGCAGCACCGACTTGTTGAACTCCACCACCTTCACGTCCACCTGCACCACGCCGCCGCTGGCGATGGTGGACACATCGGCCAGCTGGCCGTCTTTGCCCAGCGCCATGGTCGCCGCCTTGCGGCTCTGCTCATGGTCCAGCAGGCCTGCCGCACTCCCTTGCAGCAGGCCCTGGCCATCCTGCAGCGTGAGCTGCAGGTCCCCCGACGGTGGCAGCGCCCCCTGGATAGCGCTGCGCACTTCGATCTGCATCCGCTGCGGTTCGCTGTGCTGGCGTCGCCACAGCAACAGCGTGGTGGTTCCCGGCGCCTTGCCCACCAGCAGCGCCTGGCGCGGGCCGCGCAGCATCACCACATCGGCAACTCCCGGATCGGCGATGGCAACCCGGTCCAGGTCGGCCGGCAACGTCCACGGGCGCTGTTCGCGCGTCTGCAGCACCACATCGGCATTGGCCATGCCCACCACCGGGCAGATGCCCAGCACCACCAACAGCAGCAGGCGGGTCGACCAGTGGCGGGTACGGTGCAGGCGGGCAGGGCGTTGGGTCATGGAGGGTCTCGGCATGGCTCAACGCGAGCCGCTGTGGGAGGAAACATCGCCGCGGATGATTTCAACGCCGCGGTCCAGGCGCGGTGCCGGGCGCGGCGCACTGGCGCGCACCGGCGCGGGCGCACGGGAAGGGCTGCGGGTGCTGCGGCCGGCCAGTGCGTCGCTGTCGATGCCGGCGTAGGCATCGTTCTCGGGGGACTGCAGCGCCAGCCGCTGTTCCGGACTCAGCTCGCGCCGTGCATCCAGCACGCCGCCAGGCTGGGCAAACAGTTCCTGATCGGGTTGGCCAACATCGGCCGGGTTGCGCAGCGCCAGGAACAGGCGACCCTGTTGCGCGCCCAGCAACAGGCGGTTGGCATCGGCGACCGGTACCGCCAGCACCGCACTGCGCACCGGTGCGCTGGTGCTGGTGCTGCTGGAGCTGCTGCTGGTCGATGCGCTGCCCTGGATGTCCTGCGCGCGGGCGTCGGTGCTGGCCTCGCCGGCCGTGTCGGTGGGCGCGGCCTGGCCAGGTGCGCTGTCGGCGGCGCCGTAGCTGAGCACCCGCATGCGTGACAACAACAGGCGTGCCTGCGCCTGGCCGTCGGTATTCATGCCCGGTGGGGCGCGCAGGTTGAGGAAGACGTCGACATAGTCGCCCGGGAGGATCCGGTTGCCTGCCGCCACCAGCTCATCGACCGGTACGGCAAGCGCGCGCTCACCCGGATTGAGCCGCAGTGCGTAGCCGCGTGCCATCAAGGCGCTGTTGAGTGCGGTGCCCGCGGCAATGGGGTGCACGGGCACCGCGCCGGTGGCCTCGGCGATGCTGGCGTAGCCGCCCACCGGTGCCTGTGGTGCATCGCCGATGCGCAGGTCGGCGGCGCTTATTGGCCGGCCCGCAGGCAGGTCGCCCGCGGCCTCCACGACCGGCCAGCGCTGCGGCTGGCCCGCAACCTGTGGCGCACTGACCACGGTGGGTGCGGCACGTCGACTGACCATGAAGGCCACCACCGCCAGCAGCAGGGCCAGGGCGATCAGTGCCACGGCGGCAATGCGGGTCAGCTTGAGCATGCAACAGCCTCCACGGCGTCGGTGCGGCGCATCACGGTGTGCCCAGGTCGAGCTGGGCCACGGCGGTACTGCGGATGGGTTGGGTCATCAGCCAGCCATACACGGTGCCCGTGCCGGGCAGGAACGGCTTGCTGCGGTAGTCGTAACTGACCGATACCTGCATGCACTGCGCGCTGGCCAGGCCCGCGCAGGGCGCAGGTGCACTCACCACGATCGGGGGGGCACCCGCGTTGCTGCAGTTGGCCTGTTGTCCGGCGAAATTCAGCAGCCACTGCATCGAGCGCTGCGCGGCCTGGCAGGCGGCCACACGGCGTTCGGCGGGGCTGGCATAGCGCAGCGAGGCGCGCGCGCCTTCGGCCGACGCCAGCGACAGTGTCTGCTGGGCAGCCATGATCATCACCCCGGTGTAGGTCAACAGCAGCAACGGCACCACGCCGAGGATCAGCATGAAGGCGAATTCGAGGGTTACCACGCCACGTTGCCGTGTGCGCTGGCGATGCCGCGGTGCGTGCGCGGTCATGACGATGCTCCGTAAGTGCCGCAGGCAATGAAACCCACGGTGGCAAACGCCAAGTACGCGGCATAGGGAATGCCGACGCGGCCCTGGCGTGATGCGTGGATCTGGCGCACGAACGGGCGCGCCTGCCACTGTTCCTGTGCACGTGCCTGCAACCACTGCATGCGCAGCGGCAGTGCCGTGCGCAGGCCGGGCGCCAGCAGCACGCAGACCGCGTGCGCGCCGGCCAGCAGGCTGCTCACCACCCAGATCGGCAGCAGCGCCGGCATGCCCAGCAGCAGGCCCAGCACCGCGAAATACTTCACGTCCCCGGCACCCATCCAGCCCAGCGCATAGAACGGCAGCAGGGCCGCCAGCCCCACCACCGCGCCGGCCAGATGCATGCCGGGGAACGGTGCCCCGCGCACCGCCCACATCCACAGCAACCCGCCCAGGGCCGTAACGCCCACGCACAGCAACCAGCGATTGGACACGCGCCGGGCGTACAGATCGCTGATGGCAACCTGTGCACTCAACAACACGGCCAGTACGGGCAGCAGTGACATCCGAGGGCTCCTCCATGGCGCATCGAACACGGGTGCGGGGCATACCGTTGGCGTCGCCGCAGGCACGGGCCTGCGGTCATCCAGGATCCGGGTGAAGCGACGCTCAGCCGGGCGTGGTCGGGGCGCTGCCGCCGGCGCTGTCGACCAGCGACTTGAGCTTGGCGAACAGCGTGGTGAACATCTCGTTGAGGCCGGTGCGCGCGGCAACCACCAGCACGCCGGCGATCACGGCGGCGAGGATGCCGTACTCGAGCGCGGTGACACCATCTTCTTCAGCAAGAAACGTGCGGATTGAGGCTTTCATGACGGTCTACTCCCTGTTCCGTTCAATCGATTGGACTGCCTGCATGTGGATGGTGCGTTCCGGCTCCGCCGGTTCCATCCCGTAAGCTGCGCGGTCCCTGCGCAGGGGGCGGCTGCCGAAGCAGCCGCCGGCCTACCTGGATGCGTCCAGGGCGGCCGGGTTCGGATGGCGGGAGGCAGGCGGCAACGACGCGCGCGGCGTGATCGCCTGCGCATGCGGGGAAGAGAACAGCCACGTAGCAATGAGCGTCTGCATAGGTATCCCCCTGTCGTACATTCCCGGTTTCCGCCACGGAGCTGCCGGGTGATGCCTGCCGCAATGATCGGCGCCAACAAAGTCCTTCAATACACATAAACGGCAGGCGCCGTTCGAACTTGAGGGCCTGCACTGTTTGCCGGTTATTTGATCCGGCTGTTTGACAACCATTTAATGTTTATAAAGTGAAAGCAGTGTGTTTATAGAGTGAAGCGCAGGTGATGACGGTTTTTTGACGCGATTTGGGCGCAACTGGCGCCTTTTGCGGGCATTGTGTGCGCATCCCGCCGTGATTGCCGGTGACGGCTTTACCGCGCGCCGAGTTCATGCATACTTGCCGAAAATGCGCATCGATAATACCGGGGTAATCCGATACCGCTGCGCGGATAAACTGTTCATGTAGGTGGCGTGGTCTGCGCGAACGCGCGGATCAGTAAGTGCAGGCGCCGTGTGGCGTTGATTGGCGGCAACAGGAAGTAGCACGGGCGGCGGTTATGGCCACCCGCATCCAGGCCAACGGGGGACATCACTGTCATGGTGGATGGTGCAGTGGACGGCAATGCAGGCGAGCACGGCGCGCTACGGTCCTACGACCTGGCCACGCTGAGCGCGGTGCTGCGCGTCTGCGACCTGGAAACCGTGCTGCTGGATGGCAATGGCCCGCGCGCGGCACTGCATTCCCGGGTGCATGACGAAGCGCTGTTCCTTGCCGCGCACTGCGGGTTCCACTTCCGAGGCCGGTTCATGCTGCCGCAGGACTGGTGCCTGCTGGGGTTCATCCACGCCACCGACGAGGCACGGAGCTGGTGCCACGGCATTCCGCTCAGTGCCGGCATGGTGGTGACCGTGTTGCCCGAAGGCATCAGCGAGTTCACTTTGAGTGCGGGCACGCGCATGAGCGTGCTGCTGGCCCCCATGCAGCGCGTGCAGCGCAAGTTGACCGCCCTGAGCCTGCGCAGCACGCTGCCGTCCGGACAGGCCTTGTCGCTGTTCAATCCCGATGTCTCGCGCGCCGGCTCCAGCCTGCTCGAGCGTTACGCTGCGCTGCACGCCACGCTTGCCGACCCTGGCGCGGCACTGGCCGCAGACGCGGTCGAATCGCTGCTGCACGACCACATACAGGCCTTGCTGGGGGCGGGTAACGAAGACCGACCCTCCAATACCCGGGCGCGGCGGGCGCACTACCTGATCGCGCAGCGTGCGGAAAATTTCATGCGGCTCAACCTGCGTCGCTACATCTACATGCATGAAATCTGCGACGCGGCCGGGGTCAGCGAGCGCGCACTGCGCTATGCGTTTGAAGACCTGTTCGGCACTTCCCCGAACCGGTATCTGTCCATGCTGCGGCTGTGCGCGGCGTGCCGTGGGCTGTCCATGGCCGACTCCAGCCGCAAGTCGGTGAAAGCGGTGGCCTTGAGCTGCGGCCTGTGGGACCTGTCCCGTTTTGCCGACAATTATCGTCGGGTATTCGGTGAGCTGCCGCGCGACACCCTCATGCGTGCGCCGGCGCAGATCGGCAGCCCGGCCTGACCACCGCGGCCACCGCCGCCTTCTGTAGACCCCGCAATGCACGTTTCCGGCAATCTGCCGGAATTGCGCATGCCACTGCCGGTTTTCGTTCTTGTCTTGCCGGAACGCACGCAGGTGCTGCCGGAATGAAGTGCCCCCGCAACGACGTGGCGACTGTAATGACATCCAAGTGCCAACAGGCATGGATGCAGTCCACATCGTTCGTACACGGGGGAATACCTGATGAACCGTATCTTTCGACTGGTATGGAGCCACCGGCTGAATGCCCTGGTGGTCGTCTCGGAAGTGGCCACCTCGCGCGGCAGCCTGGTGGCTGGCCCGGTGGTGGTGCACCTGAAGGTGCCGCTGTCGATGCTGTCGATGGGCCTGGCACTGGCCCTGTGCAGCGGAACGGCATGGGCAGGTGAAAGCCAGACCCGCAGCGATCTGGATGCGCTGACCGCCAAGTACGCGCCGCTGCCGGTCAAGGTGGACGCCGAGGCGGCGCTGGCCGCGATGGTGCGCAGTGGCGACACCACCCCGGCGTTGAGCGCGGCGGCCAACGTCAATCTCAACCTGGGGCTGGGCAAGCCGGCAACGACCACCCCCGCGCAGGCGGCCGTGGCGGTGGACGTCAAGGTCAAGGCGGCCCTGCCGCGGCAGGTGGCGGCACCGGACAGCGCGACGCCCGTGGCAGCGCGCACCGGCATTCACGCCGACGTTGGCGCGGTCGCGGCGGTGTCCGCGCCGACGCTGGCGGCCACCGTGGTAGCCGATGCGACGGTGGCGCTTGGCAGCACTGAAACGGTCAGTGAGGGGGTCGACGATGCCATCACCTCCACGCTGGCCACCGGCGTCGCCGGCGGGGTCAAGGTGGATGCGCTGGCCCATGCCGTCGTGGCCGCCGACCGCAACCAGAAGCGGGTCGATGCGAATGCGGCCGTGGCGCAGACCAGTTCCCTGACGCTGTCGCCGACCGCGGCATCGGGCGGGTTGCTGGGTGGTGTGGGCGATCTGCTCGGCGGCGTCGGCAACACGCTGGGCAATGTGGTGGGCGGCGTGAGCAACACCGTCGGCAATGTGGTCGGCGGGGTCAGTGACACCCTCGGCAACGTGGTGGGCGGCGTGGGCAGCACGGTCGGCAACATCGTGGGTGGCGTGGTGGGCGGGGTGTTCCCGGCGCCGACGTCGCTGCCGCCGGGCCATCCCAAGGCCCCTGCGGCGCCGGATCCGGATGCGGGGCTGATCATCGGCACCGGCGGCCTGGTCGGTTCGCTGTCGACCCTGGTCGGCCCGACCGCGCAGGGCCTGCTGGGTGGGGACGGGTACGTGCGCAACGGCAAGCTGGCCGTCAGCAGTGCCAACGTGATGCAGACCTACTCGGTGACCAATGTGCTGGGCGTGCCGCTGGTCAACCTGACCCCGGTGGGCACCCTGCTCAACGGGCTGGGTGGCGCGGCCACCGGCGGCAGTTCGCACCTGACGCTGATTGGCGGGGTCACCTCGGACAGCTACATCTACAACATCAACAACGGCAACCCGAACGGGTTGCTGGGCCTGCTGCTGCCGGACCAGGCGCCGGGCTGGTCCAACAAGTGCGTGGACCTGCTGGTGGCCAGCGTGGATTGCTGGGCCGTCAACGCCGCGCAGGACTACCAGGTGCTGGTCGGCGACGGTGCGTATGCCAACGGTTCGCGCGAGGTCGTCATTGGCGCCAACGCGCGCCACGAGCTGGCCAAGGTGGACGCCAACGTGGCCTTCCCGGGTGCGGGCCTGAACGACCCGAACGATCCCACCGGCGTGCCCACCGCCGACTATGCCGCGCGCATGGGCCATTCGGTGGTGGTCGGCGACAGTGCCAAGGGCACGGCCAATGGCCAGGTTCTGCTCGGTGCCGAAGCCACCTCCAGCCAGGCCAACAGCGTGGCACTGGGCTACCGCACCGTGGCCAATCGCGGCGCGCAGGCCAGCTACAGCGCCTACGGGCTGACCCCGCCGCAGATCTCGGCCGGTGAAGTATCGGTCGGCTTTGCGGGCGGCGAGCGGCAGATCACCAACGTGGCGGCCGGCAGCGCGGCCACCGACGCGGTCAACGTGCGCCAGCTGCAGGGCGCGATCAACCAGATCGATGCGCTGGACGTGTTCGCGGTGACCTACGACGACGACGGTGCCGGCGGTGCCGATTACCGACGCATCACCCTGGGCGGCGGCACCGGCACCACCACGCTGGCCAACCTGGCCCCGGGCGCGATCGGTGCGGCCAGCACCGAAGCGGTCAATGGTGCGCAGCTGTTCGCCAGCAACCAGGCCATCGTCGACTACTTCGGCGGGCTGACCGCCTTCGACCCGGCCACCGGCGCCTGGACCGCGCCGAGCTTCGCCATCACCACCGTCTCCAACAGTGGCGCCATCGCCCCGGGCGTGTACGACAATGCCACCGATGCGTTCTCGGCCGTGGATGGCTCGCTGGTCAACCTCAACACGCAGATCACCGACATCCGCAACGGGGTCGGCAGCCGGTTCCTGAAGATCAATTCGACCGGGCTGGATGCCGTGGCGACCGGCGCCGACAGTATCGCGGTGGGCACCGGCGCCACCGCGGTGGCGGCCAATGCCATTGCCGTGGGGGCGGGCGCCATGGCCGATCGCGATGGCACGGTGTCGGTCGGTGCGGTGGGCAGCGAACGCCAGGTGGTGAACGTGGCCGCCGGTACGCAGGCCACCGACGCGGTCAACATGGGCCAGATGCTGGCCTCCGAAGCGGGCGCGCTGCGCTATGACGAAAACCCCGACGGCAGCATCAACTACGCCAGTGCCACGCTCGGCAACGGCACCGGCACCACAAGCCTGCGCAATCTGCGTGCCGGTGCGGTCAGTGCGGCCAGCACCGAGGCGATCAATGGCGCCCAGCTGTTCGATGCCAGCCAGGCACTGGCCACGCACCTGGGCGGCGGAGCCGCAGTCGACGCCGACGGCGTGATCAGTGCGCCGACCTACACCATCAACGCGGTGTCCAGCACCGGCCAGGTGACCCCGGGCGACTACAACGACGTGGGCAGTGCATTCGATGCGGTCAGCCAGTCGCTGGCCAACGTGGCCGACCAGACCGACGCGGTCGACAAGCTGGCGGTGAAGTACGACGTGGACGGCGCCGGCAACGCCACCGACAGCATCACCCTGACCGGCAGCGGTGCCGGCGCGGCAGTGGCGCTGACCAACCTGGCCGACGGCAGCGTGCTGGGCGGCAGCCGCGACGCGGTGACCGGCAACCAGCTGTTCCAGACCAACAACGCGATCATCGGCTACTTCGGTGGCACCACCAGCTTCGACCCGACCACCAGCATCTGGACCGCGCCGACCTTCAGCATTTCCTCGATCGCCACCGACGGCAGCGTGCTCAGCAATGACTACAGCAACGTCACCGTGGCCTTCGCCGCGGTAGACAATTCGCTGCTCAACCTCAACACCCGCATCGATCAGATCCAGCCGGGTGCGGGCAGCCCGTTCGTGCAGGTCAACTCGACCAAGGCCGCCGCCAGTGCCACCGGGGCCGACAGCATCGCGATCGGCCCGCTGGCGTCGGCCAGCGGCAGTGGCAGCACCGCGATCGGCGACGGGGCCACCGCCAGTGCCGACAACAGCGTGGCGCTGGGCAGCGGGTCGGTGGCCAGCGTGGGCGCGCAGAGCGGCTACACGGGTGCGTTTGGCGCGGCCGGCGGCAGCAGTTCGGCCGGCGAAGTGTCGGTGGGCAGCACCGGCGGCGAACGCAAGGTCACCCATGTGGCCGATGGCTCCGACCGCTACGACGCGGTCAACGTGGGCCAGCTGCAGAACGGCGTGAACTACGCCATCGACCAGTCCAAGGCCTACACCGACACCCAGATCAACAACATCAACAACGGCACCTCGGGCATGTTCCAGGTGAACAACAGCAACAACCTGGCCGCCCCCGCGGCGACCGGCGCCAATGCCGCCGCCGGTGGTGCCGGTTCCAGCGCCAGCGGTGCCAACAGCACCGCGCTGGGCAACGGCGCCAGCGCACAGGGCAGCAACACGGTGGCCCTGGGCGCCGGGTCGGTGGCCACCCGGGACAACACGGTGTCGGTGGGCAGCGCGGGCGCGGAACGCCAGATCACCAACGTCGGCGACGGCAGCGCCGCCACCGACGCCGTGAATGTGCGCCAGCTGCAGGCATCGCAGCAGGGCACCATCCGCTACGACAGCAACGTCAACGGCACCACCAACCTCAACAGCGTCACCCTGGGCAGCACCAGCACCGGGCCGACCACCGTGCGCAACGTCGCGGCCGGCACTGCCGGGACCGACGCGGTGAACGTGGACCAGCTGCGTGCCGGCATGAACCAGACGCTGGACTGGTCCAAGGCGTACACCGACGAGCGTTTCGATTCGTTCGACCGCAACCTGCGCCGTACCGACGACCGCGCCTCGGCCGGCGTGGCCGCGGCAATGGCGGTGGCCGGGCTGCCGCAGCCGTACGAGGCCGGGCGCAGCATGGCCGCGGTGGCCGCCGGCAGCTACAACGGCGAGTCCGGTGTGGCGGTGGGCATCTCAGGGGTGTCCGAGGGCGGCCGCTGGATCTACAAGGTGGCCGGGACCACCAACAGCCGTGGCGAAGGCGGGGTGTCGGTCGGTGCGGGCATCCAGTGGTAAGGGTGACGTACTGAACCGTTGGCAGTGACTCGTTCCCGGTGCCGGCAGCCTGCCGCACCGGGAATTCCAGCGCGGCGTCGCGCACCAGGGGGAATCCATGTCCACATCATCGATTGCACACGACCACACGCCGTTGCTTCGCTCACTGTCGCTGGGCTTGGCGGTGTTGCTGTTCAGCGCCTGCGCCAGCGGCGGCAAGCACAAGGGCGATGTGCCGGAAGGCGCTGCGGTCACGCCGGAGGCGGGGGAGGTGACGTTTCCCGATCCGAAGCGGGCCACCTTGAAGGAAGGCCTGTTCGTCGACCTGGACAGCCTGCGCCTGTTCGCGCGCGGGATGACCAAGCGCCAGTTGTACACCCTGCTGGGTACACCGCACTTCGGCGAAGGCATGTGGGGCGTGCACGAGTGGAATTACCTGTTCAACTTCCGCAGCAATCCCGACGGCGACTACTTCACCTGCCAGTTCCAGGTGCATTTCGACGCCAAGGGCGTAGCACAGGCCGGTTACTGGAAGCCGCAGGCGTGCGCGGGGCTGCTGCAGCCACCGGCGCCTCCACCGCCGCCACCGCCACCGGCACCGATGCCCAGCGAGCCGGTGCGGCTGTCGGCCGATGCGCTGTTCGCCTTTGACAGCGCCACGCTCACCGAAGCCGGGCGGCGCAGTGTGGACGCGCTGCTGCAGCAGGTTCGCAGCGCCAGCCAGGTGCAGACCATCCAGGTGCTGGGCTATACCGACCGGATCGGCAGCGATGGCTACAACCAGGTGTTGTCCCACCGACGCGCACAGGCCGTCCGCGATGCCCTGGTACAGGGCGGGGTGCCGGCGGCGGCGATCGTGGCCGAGGGACGCGGCAAGGCCGATCCGCTGGTGAACTGCACGCAGGGCAACCGCCAGGCGGTGATTGCCTGCCTGGCGCCGAACCGTCGCGTGGAAATCTCCGGCCTGGCGCAGGCGCGCTGAGCCCTGGCGCGGCGCATTGCCGCGCGTCTCCCCCCGTTGGTGCCCTGTGTCGATGCACCTCTCCCGCATCGACCGGGGTGTTCTTTGACCTGGCTCGTCGCCCTTGCAGGATGTCTCCCCCGTCATCGCACCGGGGTGGCGGGCCAGGTCATCCTTTACCCGTCCCGCGGCGACGCCCGTTCCTGCAGCGTCGCCGCCCGCGGTTGCGCGGCACGTCGGTCAGGGCATCAGCACCTTGTCCACCACGTGGATCACGCCGTTGCTCTGGCGGACGTCGGCAATGGTGACGCGGGCGGTGCCGCCCTTGCTGTCGGTCAGGGTGATGCCCTTGCCAACCTGGCGGGCCGTCAGCGTTTCACCCTGCACGGTGGTCAGTGCGGCCTTGCCGCCGCCCTGCTTGATCCGGGCCAGCAGCGCGGTGCTGTCGAGGTTGCCGGCCACCACGTGGTAGGTGAGCACCTTGGTCAGGTCGGCCTTCTTCTCCGGCTTCAACAAGCCCTCGACCGTGCCCTTGGGCAGTGCGGCGAAGGCGGCGTTGGTGGGCGCGAACACGGTGAACGGGCCCGTGCCCTTGAGGGTGTCGACCAGGCCGGCGGCCTTGACCGCGGCAACCAGGGTGGTGTGGTCCTTGGAAGCGACGGCGTTGTCGATGATGTCCTTGGTGGCGTACATCGGTGCACCGCCCACCATCGGGTTGGCGGCCATGGCGTGGTCGTGGCCTGCCATCGGCGCCTGCGCAAACGCCAGCGGCGCGGCGGCGGTGGACAGGCAGGCAATCAGAAGCAGACCGGTCAGCGAGCTTTTCATGTGCAGGGTCCCAGCAGTAGCGTCCAAGTGACGCAGCAGGATCTACGCGCGAAGCGGCGGGACGGATGCAGCGTTGACCGGCTTTCTGTGATTGTTACCGACAGGTGAGGGCGGTTCAGGCCGGCCCGCGTTCGCTGGTGATGGTGGCGCCGTCACGCATCACCAGGGTGACCGGGGTCTTTTCGACCACCTCCAACAGGCGCTGCCACTGAGCGTCGCTCAGCGCAGCGCTGGCATGCAGGACGCGGTGCACCAGCAGCTTGCCGTCGGCATCGCGCGAGGAGCTCAACTCGGCGCGGAAGGTGCCCAGTTCCCACCCTTTCTTTTCCGCATACATGCGCAGGGTGATCGCCGTACACGCCGACAACGAGGCCAGGTACAGGTCGAACGGAGCCAGGCCCGCCCCCTGGCCACCGAGCGTGGCCGGCTCGTCAGCAATCACCTCGTGCTCGCCGCTGCGGATGTGGTGGCGGTAGTTGGGGCCTTCTGAAACGATCTGGACTTGTGCCATGGGCGGCGCCGGGATGGGGTGGGGATGCGCAGCATCGCACGCTGCCACGCACCGCGCAGGGCGTGTCGCCGGGACGCAGCGTTACATCGCGATCGGGCTACTGCACGCCGGGAATCCGGATCTGCAGCGCCGCGGCCTCGGCGTCGCAGCCGCTGGCGGGCACGCCGCTGCCGCGCAGGCTGCTGATCTCGGCGCGGGCCGCCGCCATGTCGTCGTTGAAGTCGGCGTTGGCATGCAGCATGGCCAGTGCACCGGCGGCGACGGCGCGTCCCTGCAGTACATCACTCTGCCAGTGCGCATTGCAGATCAACCGATTCTCGCCGAACGCGCGGCCGCGTGCCAGCAGCGCATCGGCCTGGCCGGGGCTGAGCTCGGTCAGCAGCAGGGCCCAGGTCCAGCTGATCGCCGTGTGCCCGGACGGGTAGGAACCGTCGGTACGCAGCTGCGCTTCGTCCGCAGGCGCGCAGGTGGACTCCTTGTAGAACACGAACGGGCGGGTGCGCTTGTAGTGATCCTTGGCGGCGTAGGTGGCCAGCCCGGCATCCACCAAGCTGCGCTGCAGCAGCAGGTACAGGCGCGGGGTGTCCTGCTGGCTGATCGGAATGCCCAGTGCGCAGGAGAACGCGCTGGCCACGTGCGGAAAGCGCAGGTCGGCGTCGGCCGTGGCCAGCGCGTAACGGGGCGTGCGGCGCAGTTTCTGCGCGGCGCGGCTGATGGCCTGGTCCTGGGCGAACCCGGGCGAGCCCTTGGCCGGGGGCGGTGGCAGCAGGGCCAGGCTGTCGGGCAGGGCACGGCCCAGGTAGCCGGCCGGAATGCCCGGGCGCAGTTCGGGAACCACCCGCGCCGGCGCGGCAGTCGCCGGCGGTGGGGGCGGGGGCTGCAATGGGCCGGATGCGCAGCCGGCCAGTAGCAGGGGCAGCACCACCAGTGGATTCACAACACGCATGTCAGCCTCCCGCAGGGTGGCCGTCATGGCCAGCACTGCCTGGCAATCTGGAAGGAACGCGCGCACCGGACAAGCGGGTTCCTACGCGGGAAGCGCCAGTAAAACTACCGGTCAAGCGCCGCCTCGTCGGCCGTGTCCAGCGCGAAGCGCACTTCCACCCGGGTGCCGCCGAGCGGGCTGCGGCCCACCACCAGGGTGCCGCCGAGCAGGCGGGCACGCTCTTCCATGCTGATCATGCCCAGCCCCGGTGCCACCGGTCGGCGGCCTGGCGCAGGCAGGCCACGGCCGTCGTCGTCCACGCGCAGCACCAGGTCCGTGCCGTGCACGGCAACCAGGACCTCGGCGACGCTGGCCTGCGCGTGCCGGTCCACGTTGTTGAGCGCTTCCTGCACGATCCGGAACAGACTCAGCTCCTGGTCGTCGCGCAACCGCGGCGGCTGTTCGATGCGACAGCGAAGCCGCAGGGTGCCGCGCGCGTTGCGCTTGATGCAGAACGCGTCCAGCGCGCTGGCCAGCCCGGTGAACCGCAGGATGCTCGGATGCAGTTCGTGGGAGATCGATCGGATATCGTTGGACACCGACAGCAGCTGCTCCTGCAGCTCGACGACAGTGGCGCGCGCATCCGTGCCGACCTGGTTGCGCAGTGCGCTGAGCCGGATCGAGATCGCCGCCAGGGATTGATTGACATCGTCGTGCAGGTCGCGCGCGATGCGGGTGCGCTCTTCTTCCTGCACCACCAGCATGCGCCCGGTCACTTCGCCAAGCCGACGATAGGCCTGCTGCAGCTGTAGGTGGTTGGAGAGTTTCTGTTCGGACAGTGCACCCAGGAACAGCAGCGCAAAGCCGGTGCCCAGCGTCCACGCCTGCGCAGGCACCAGGTCGTGGCTGGGTGGGTCCGACCCGAACGGTCCCAGCCCTTCCAGGCCCAGCTGCATGCCCAGAACCGCCACCGCCAGCATGCCCAGGCTGGCACCACTGACGCCGAACATGATCAGCGCCCACACCAGCAGCGGGATCGGCGCCAGCGCCAGCAGCGGCGTAATCGCCGCGTGGTCCCAGTCCACCTGCCAGAACAGGCCCAGCGCCCCCAGCAGGGTGAGGGCCAGCGCAATGCTGCGCCAGTGCCAGCCCTGGCGGCGTTCGGGACTGCGCACCAGCCGATCGATGCTGACCACGGCCGGCACGATCAGCAGGTAGCTCACGCTGCTGCACAGGGCGGCCGCCAGCAGGTCGGCATGCGGCAACGCGCCCGCGCCGCTGCCGCGCACGAGGAGCTGCCAGCCCGCACTGCAGGCGGGCAGGGCAACGCACCCCAGCAGCATGAACACGACGATCTCGCGGTAGCCTTCAAGCACCGCGCGCTCGCCCCGCCAGCGCAGCAGCAGCGCGGCCGTGCCCGCCACCAGGGCAATTTCGCCCAGGCTGGCGAGCAGCCGGGCCGCAGCGGTGTCGGGTATCAGAAGGGCACCGAGCAGCGTACCGGCGCACGCCGACAGCACGCACGTGCGCCATGCTGCATGCGGAACGCACAACAACCAGCCGAGCAGCAGGGGTCCGGGCAGCCACAGGACATGCATGCGCAGGCCGGGGATCTGGGTCACGTTGGGCAGCAGCTGGCCCAGCAGGCAGCCGGTGACCAGCGGCAGCACGCAGGTGAACACTGTGCGCAGGTCCGGTGAAGATAATGTGGAGGCGGCCGGTTGGCCGGCGGTGGAGCGGGGGACGTTTGGGTCCGAAGGCTCAAGGCGAATCGGTTTGACGGGGCTCGCCACCTGGACCATGCAGCTCTATGCACCGTAGCTGGAGTGTAGATCGGGAACGCGCGGGAAGCGCTTGTCGTGGTACTTGATCGGAAGCACAATCGCGCCGATCTAAGCACTTCCGCCGCTTGCCTGCTATCCGATTTCCGACCCGTTGCGAGGAGTTGGCATGGACGAACCGCTGGCGCCGTACACCCGCTTCGTGGTCGATGGCTTCGACGCCGATGCCCTGTTGGGTGTGGTGCGCGATACCCGTTTCGAGCAGCGGCTGCTGGGTGCAGGCCACTTCCGTGCATGTCTGCAGCGGCTGGTGTTCCCCGAGTTCAGCCTGGACAGCGGCGCGTATTCGCTGCCGATTTTCGCCAGCGGCACGTTTGGCGAGGGCATGGTGGCGCTGGCGATGGCGGTGTCCTGCACGCAACCGATGTGGGCCAACGGGCGCTGGATCGGGGCGGGCCAGGTGATGGTGTTCGCCGAAGACAGCGAGTTGAACGTCCGCCCCAGCCCGGGCGGCTGGCAGTGGGCCGTACTGCTGATTCCACGCGAGGTTCTGCAGCGTGCCGCGCTGCAGCGGGCCGGGCGCGAGCTGCGCCTGCCGCGGCAGGGCTGGTACAGCCAGCCCGCCGCGCCGGCCGAAGCGCAGGCGTTGCGCGACGGCGTGGCCACCGTGCTGGACGACGCCGCGGCCCGCCAGGGGCTGGTCAGCCTGGATCAGGTACAGGTGCAGGCGCAGTTGCTGCTGGGGGTGTTCATCGATGCGGTGGCCGCCAGCGACCGTGGGCCGGAGTGTCGTGCAGTGGGCAACTGGGTCGAGCGCCAGCGCGATGCGATCGTGCGCCGCGCCGAGCGCTACCTGAAAACACAGCTCGACCGACCGTTCGACAGCCGCGGGCTGTCGCTTGCTCTGGGCGTGGGCGAGCGCCAGCTGGAGCGCCTGTTCCGTGACGTGTACGGGCACGGTCCCTGCCACTGGCACCAGATCGCCCGGCTGAATCTGGCGCGCAGTGCACTGCTGCACGCCGGCCGGGAGGGCAGCGTGACTGAAATCGCCACGCGCTGCGGATTTGCCCATTTGGGGCGCTTCTCTGTGACCTACCGCACTGTCTTTGGGGAATGTCCCCGCGACACGCTGCGCGGCTGAGAAGACCGGCGGATACACGCCCTTGGCGCATCACAATGTCGTCACGGAAGTGCTCGCATGGTCAGCGCGCTGCAGCCACGCGTCCGGACTTCACCGGCATTCACGCCGGGCACCGGCGCACGGTTGGCTCCAGCTCAATCAGGGGACGATTGATACCGACGGAGAGACCGCAATGAGCGTGATGTGTGAGCGTTCGCTTTCAACGCAGTTCCGCAGGGTCGTGGTCGCCGATGATCACATGCTGGTGGCACAGGGCATCGAACGGCTGTTGACCGACAACTTCGAGACCATCGAACTGGTGGGGTCGGGCGAGCAGCTGGTCGAATCGGTGCGGCGTGATCCGCCCGACGTGGTGGTGGCCGATATCAGCATGCCCGGCATGAGCGGTATCGACGCGATGCGCCTGATGCGTGGCGAAGGCTATGCGATGCCGTTCGTGTTCCTGACCATGCATGACGAGTCGAGCGTCGCCGCCGAAGCGATCCGGGCCGGCGCGCGTGGCTACATCCTGAAGAGTTCAGCGGGCGACGAACTGATGCGCGCCCTGGCCGGCATCATGGATGGGCAGACCTACGTGACGCCCACGCTTGCCGCCCATGCGATCGTCTGCTCCGGGCGACGCCCGTACAGCCTGACCGACAAGCAGCTGCGCATCCTGGAGTACGTGGCACTGGGGCTGCGATCCAAGCAGATTGCCTACGAGCTGGGCGTGTCGGTGCGCACCGTGGAGTCGCACAAGTACGCGATCATGCAGGAGCTGGGCGTGCACGGCACGCTGGAGCTGGTGCGCAAGGCCGAGCAGGAGGGCCTGATCCGGCACTGAGCGTGCGGGCGGCGGCAAGTAGATTTACTTGCCCTGGCCCCGTTGTTTTTCCCTTGTCCGGCCCATCGCGCCCGCCCACCATCGACCCACGCGTCGAACGGGCGGAAGCCATGAATGCGGTCCGTGTGCTGCTGGCCGAGGATGGATGTGCGATGGGGCGCCAGCTTCGCGGCCTGCTGCGCCAGCAGTTCGAGGTGATCGGGCTGGTCCAGGACGGCGAATCGCTGGTGCAGGCAGCGCGGTCGATGCTGCCGGATGTGGTGGTGACCGACATCGCCATGCCCGGGCTGAGCGGCCTGGACGCGGCGCGGCGCCTGCGCGCGCAACGCCCGGTGCTCGGCGTGGTGTTCATCACCGTGCACGCGGAGCTGCAGATGGTGCGCCAGGCAATGGCGCTGGGCGTGTGCAGCTATGTGCTGAAGTCCGATGCCGGCGACGACCTGCTGCTGGCCGTGCAGGCGGCACTGGACGGGGTGCCGTTCGTGTCGCGCTCGCTGCAACGCTGACCGCGCACCGCAGATCAGGCCAGGATGCCGACCAGCTTCTTCACCAGCTCGTCCACCGACATCGCCATCAACGCCAGCGGGCACAGCGGCAGTGCCGCATGCAGGGCGATCCACAGCAGGTTCCAGCGCGTGAACGGCACCGCCGACATGCGTACCAGCCCCTGGTACACCCCGCTGAAATCCGCATAGGCCGAGGCGTCGCCGTGGTCGAGCAGCGTGTCGGCCTCGGCCGTGCCTGCGGTGGCGGCGGCGTCATCGGTCCCGGCGGCCTGCCAGCGCCGGTCGAACACGGCCGCGGCGCGGTTGCCCAGGGCATCGAAACGGAACAGCGCGTGGCGCTTGGCCCGCATCAGGGTGGGCATCAGTACCAGCAGCGGTGCAATCAGCAGCGCGGCGACCCCGACCACGTAGCCGGCCAGCAGGTGGCGCATCGCGTAGAGCGATTCGCCGAGCCAGACCATCTGGTTGACGCAGGCGCCGGCCAGCAGCAGGCCGCCGGCCAGTGCCAGGATCGCAAAGCGTTCCTGTGCCAGGCCCAGGAACGCCAGGCCTCCGGCACCGTCCGGATGTTCGGCATGCAGGCGCAGGCCCACGCGCGGCAGCCCGCACAACAGCACCGTCCACAACACGAACCGCCACAGCCACAGCAGGCCCAGCAGCCGGAAGATCGGCACCGACACCCATTCGTACCAGCGCCCGGCCGCCGTGAGCTGGCCGGCGTGCAGGCGCCAGTCGGCCACACCGGGCAGCAGGTTGACCGCGGTTCCGGCGAGCACAACCGGTGCCAGCGCGATCAGCAGGCACAGCAGTTCGGGGAGGGGGCTGTCGCGCCCGCGGCGGACCCGCTGCAGCAGCTGCTCCAGGTGGGCGGCGCGGCGTGCGGGCACCAGACTGGCGTGGCCGAGTTGGCGCAGCGCATTGCGCAGCAGTGCATCCGCGTGCGGCGCTGCGAGGACCAGCAGCGGAAGGGCGAGCAGCAGGCGGCTGAGCGTGGCGTAGTCGCCCGCCAGCGCCATGCCGTCGCTTCGGGGCAGCAGTGTGCCGTCCAGCGCGGTCAGCACCAGTGGCGGTACCAATGACACCGCCACCAGGCCGGCCGCCAGCCACCACGACAGGTGTGCATGGCCGCGCAGCACGCCTGCGGCGTGCATCAGCCGGTGGACAAGGCCACCGCGCATCAGCGAATACCCGTGCTGTGCCATTGCGTGCGTGCTCCTGGCAGGCATGGCCGTCGACCATGTCCGGGCACGAGCATAGCGCCGCAACCGGCGTGGACCGGCGCAGTAAAAATACTGGGGGCGATGCAGTACCAATCCGGATGTGCGGCACGCGCCACCCGCCCAAGCTGGAGGCCTGTCGCAGGGAATCCGGCAATGCTATCGGTGATCGACGTTCTTACCCGCTTCTGGACCGACATGATCGAGCGTGCGGATGGTCCGATGACCTTCCGCTTCTTCCTTCAGCCGACCATGGCCTTGATCACCGCGCTGATCGACGGGATCAAGGATGCGCGCGCCGGCAAGTCGCCCTATGCCTGGCTGCTGGCGCACAGCGACAGTTCCCAGCGCCTGACCGCGTGGCGCGAAGGGGTGACGGCCACCACCCGGATCCTGCTCCTTGGCGTGGGCATGGATGTGATCTACCAGTTCCGCATGTTCGGCGGCTTCAAATATCCCGTCGAGGCGTTCGTGATCGCGGTGGTGCTGGGGTTCCTGCCGTACCTGGTGCTGCGGGGGCCGATCAACCGCATCGCGGGCTGGTGGCTGCGCCGCCGTGCCGCGGCCCACCCGGAGGATCGCACACCATGAGCGAGCAGGACCCGCGCAAGAGCCTGTCGGACCGGGCGGTCAGCATCGCGCAGGCGCGCGACCTGCTGGGCGGTACCGACGCCGCATCGATGGAGCTGTCGTCGCGCCGTACCGGCATGTCGTTCCAGCGCACCCGCATGAGCGCCGACCGGACCTTGATGTCGATCATCCGCACGGCGCTGTCGCTGATCGGCTTCGGCTTCACCATCTACCAGTTCTTCGGCCACATGCTCGAAGTGCCCGGCACCACCTTGCGGCCGCATGCGCCCCGCAACTTCGGCGTGGCGCTGGTGGCACTGGGGCTGGTGCTGCTGACCCTGGGCATCGTCTACCACGTGCGCTACATGCAGCAGCTGCGCAGCGAGCGCGCGCTGATGATCGCCGAAGGGCTGATCCACGGCGAGAGCCATTACCCGCTCTCCCTGACCCTGATCACCGCCGGGCTGTTGTGGCTGCTGGGGCTGCTGGCCATCGCCGGCATGACCTTCAACGTCGCCCCGTTTGCCTGAGCACACCGTCCCGCCACGTTCCGCCCGCTGATTCCCTGGAGAAAACCGCATGGCCACCTCGAAAGCCCCCAAGACCGCCAACGCTGCCGGCTCGACGTCGGGCAAGGCCGGCACCGGCAAGCGCCCCAACATCCTGGTGATCTGGGGTGACGACATCGGCATCAGCAACCTGAGCTGCTACAGCCAGGGGCTGATGGGTTACCGCACACCCAACATCGACCGCATCGCCGAGGAAGGCACGCTGTTCACCGACTCCTATGGCGAGCAGTCCTGCACCGCCGGCCGCTCCTCGTTCATCACCGGGCAGAGCGTGTATCGCACCGGCCTGTCCAAGGTCGGCATCCCTGGCGCACCGACCGGCATGAACGAGAAGCTGGTGACCATCGCCGCCCTGCTCAAGAACCAGGGCTACGCCACCGGGCAGTTCGGCAAGAACCATCTCGGCGACCTGAACCACATGCTGCCCACCAACCACGGGTTCGATGAGTTCTACGGCAACCTGTACCACCTCAACGCCGAGGAAGAGCCGGACATGTACGACTACTTCCCGGAGAAGGACTTCCCGAACTTCCGCAAGACCATGGGCCCGCGCGGCGTCATCCGCAGTTGGGCGACGGACAAGGACGATGCCACCGAGCAGGAGCGCTGGGGCAGGGTGGGCAAGCAGAAGATCGAAGATACCGGGCCGCTGACGCCGGAGCGGATGGAAACCTGCGACGAGGATTTCGCGGCCACCGCCAAGGACTTCATCAAGCGCCAGCACGACGCCGACACCCCGTTCTTCGTGTGGGTGAACTTCACCCACATGCATCTGTTCACGCACACCAAGAAGGAAAGCCTCGGCCAGGCCGGGCGCTGGCAGTCGCCGTACCACGACACCATGATCGACCACGACCGGAACGTCGGTGAGCTGCTCGACTATCTCGACGAGCTGGGCATCGCCGAAGACACCTTCGTGATGTACTCCACCGACAACGGCCCGCACCGGAACTCCTGGCCGGACGGCGGCACCACGCCGTTCCGGAGCGAGAAGGACACCAACTGGGAGGGCGCGTTCCGCATTCCGATGGTGGTGCGCTGGCCCGGCCACATTCCCGCGGGCACCGTTGCCAACGGGATCGTGCAGCACCACGACTGGCTGCCGACCTTCCTGGCGATGGCCGGTGACCCGGATGTCAGCGAGAAGCTCAAGAAGGGCTACAAGGCGATCGGGCGGACCTACAAGAACCATATCGATGGCGTGAACCTGACCGGCTACCTGACCGGCAAGGAGAAGGAGAGCCCGCGCAAGCTGTTCGTCTACTTCAGCGACGACGGCGATGTGATGGCGATCCGCTACGACAACTGGAAGGTCTCGTTCATGGAGCAGCGCTGCAAGGGCACGCTGCAGGTCTGGTCCGAGCCGCTCATCCGGCTGCGCCTGCCCAAGGTCTACAACCTGAGGACGGACCCGTTCGAGTTCGCCGACATCACCTCGAACTCGTACTACGACTGGTTCCTGCATCACGACTACATCCTGTTCGGGGCCTATGCGATCGCCGACAAGTTCGCCGCCACGTTCAAGGATTTCCCGCGGGTGCAGAAGCCGAACACGTTCACCATCGATGACGCGCTGGCCAAGCTCAGCGAAGCCTGCGCGGGCAATCAATGATGAGCGTCGTCGCCGATACCATGATCGATATCGCCGGCGGTGTCTTCGTGATGGGATCCAACGATCACTATCCCGAAGAACGGCCGGCGCACAAGGTGCGGGTGGCACCGTTCCGGATCGACCGCTACCCGGTGACCAACCGTGAGTTCTCGCGGTTCGTCCGGGACACGGGCTACGTGACCGCCGCCGAGCGCCCGGCAGACCCGGCCGACTACCCCGGCGCGGCCCCGGCCCTGCTGGTGCCGTCCTCGGTGGTGTTCGTGCAGCCCGCGCACCCGGTGGACCTGTCCAATACGCACAACTGGTGGCATTACGTGGCCGGCGCCGACTGGCGTCATCCCCGTGGTCCGTCCTCATCGCTGCAGGGCCTGGACGATCACCCGGTGGTGCACGTGACTGTCGCCGATGCACTGGCCTATGCACGGTGGGCGGACAAGGACCTGCCCACGGAGGCCGAATGGGAGTTCGCCGCGCGCGGCGGGCAGGAGAGCGGCGAGTTCGCCTGGGGTGACAGCCTGGTTCCGGGGGGGCGGCATCAGGCCAATACCTGGCAGGGTGAATTCCCGTGGCACAGCCTGGACGAGGACGGCTACCGCTGGACCTCGCCGGTGGGCAGCTTTCCGCCCAATGGCTACGGCCTGTACGACATGATCGGCAACGTCTGGGAGTGGACCGGTGACTGGTACCAGCAGCACGACCAGCTGCAGGGCAAGCCCTGCTGCGCGATCGACAACCCCCGGGGCGGCGCGCGCGAGGGCAGCCACGACCCGCGCGACCGCAGTGCGATTCCGCGCCGGGTGATGAAGGGCGGTTCGCACCTGTGCGCACCCAACTACTGCCGGCGCTACAGGCCTGCCGCGCGGATGGCGCAGCCGGTGGATACCTCCACCTGCCACCTCGGCTTCCGTTGCGTGGAGCGCGGATGAACCGCAGCCGCCCGCCGCATCGCCCTTTCCGGAGGATCGCCGATGTCTCCCCTCAAGACGTGGCTGGTGGCCTGCACCGAGCCGGTGGTGGTGGTGATCGATGCGATGGCGCTGGTGCTGATCGTGGTGGCCACGCTGATCGCCTTCGTGCGTGGGGTGCGCCTGCTGCTGCACGGCCACCCGGACAACGTGGCGCGCCGCGACCTGTGGCTGGAATACGGCCGCTGGCTGGTGGCCGGCCTGACCATGCAGCTGGCCGCCGACATCCTGGAGTCGTCGATCTACACCAGCTGGGACAGCATCGGCCAGCTGGGCGCGATCGCGGTGATCCGGACCTTCCTGAACTTCTTCCTGGAACGCGACATCCAGGACATCCGCGAACGCCAGCGCCGGGCCGCCTCGCGCCAGAGCGCGGCGCCGCGCACACGACCCGAGAGGTGATCCGCATGGGCAGCCCATCCTACCGTCACTACCGCCGTGCCAGTGGCGTCTGCGCGGCGTTGCTGGGCGCACTGGCGCTGGCCGCCAGCGTGCAGGTGCAGGCCACCGAAGGCGCGCTCGGGCGCTCGATCACCGGAATGCAGATCACCTCCTATGCCGGGGTGATCCCCCCGGAGCCGGGCATGCAGTGGTCGCTCAGCTACGTGCACTACGACGGCACTATCGGCGGCAGCCGGGCCGCGCCGATCGCCGGGCAGATCTCGCTCGGCCTGGAAGCCGACGTCAGCCTGACCGCGGCCACCGGCGTGTATGTGTGGCCCACCCGCACCGGCAAGTGGAATTTCGCCTCGATGCTGACCGTGCCGTACATCACCGCCGATGTCACCGCCAACCTGGAGGGCCCCTTGGGCGGTCGCCGCCAGCTGAAGGACAGTGCGTCCAACCTGTTCGATGTGTACTTCGCCCCGTTCATTGCCGGCTATCACATCGACCCGGTCCAGCACGTGTCGTTCGGCCTGTACGTGTATGCCCCCACCGCCAAGTACGACCCGGGCAAGCTGGCCAATCCCGGCTTGAACGTGTGGACGCTCTCGCCCAGCGTTGGCTACACCCACCTGTTCCAGAAGGGCACGCTGGAGTTCAGCGTGCTGGGCGCGGTGGACTGGTACAGCCGCAACGATGACACCGACTACAAGAACGGGCTGGTGATGCGCACCGACGCGCTGCTGGTCAAGCGCACGCCCAGCGGCTGGGGCTTCGGCGCGGCCGCTGGCTGGATCCAGCAGGTGCAGGATGACGACGGTGATACCGCCGACCGGCTCGGCGGGTTCAAGGGCCGCTCGTTCGGCATCGGTCCGGTGCTGACCTATGGAAAGAAGTGGTCCGGCGGCGAGCACCTGGACGTGTCGTTGCGCTACATCGGCGAGTTCAGCGTGCGCAACCGCTTCGAGGGCGATCCCTGGAGCGTGTCGATCAGTGGCGGGTTCTGAACCCGCCGTTCTGCTTTGTTGCCTGGAGAAAGCCCATGGTTGCCGCCCCCCGTTCCATCGCCTGGACCGCCTGCCTGCTGCTGGCCGCCGTGCCGGGCGCGCATGCCGCCGCCCGCGCCGCCACGACCGCGCCACCGGCACCGGCCGCGGCCAGCGCGACGCAACCCGAACGCGACCCGGAGGCACTGGCCGCACTGGACCGGATGGGCGCTGCGCTGCGTGCGCTCACTCAGTTCTCGCTGGTGTCCCAGGCCAGTACCGAGGTGGTGCTCGACGACGGCCAGAAGATCGAACTGGACGGCACAGTCACCTACAAGGTGCGGGCCCCCAACCGGTTGTTCCTCGAGCTGAGCAGCGACCGCCAGCTGCGCCAGCTGTACTACGACGGCAGCACCCTGTCGCTGTACTCGCCGCGCCTGAAGTACTACGCGCAGGTGGAGGGACTGCACGCCACGCTGGCCGAGCTGGTGGACGACGCGGCCAACCGCTATGGGATCGAAATGCCGCTGGCCGACATGTTCCTGTGGGGCACCGACAAGGCGCCCAAGAGTGCGATCCGCGGGGCACTGCACGTGGGCGGCGGGCTGGTGGATGGCGAAGCGGTCGAGCAGTACGCCTTCCAGCAGGACCAGGTGGACTGGCAGGTCTGGATCGCCAAGGCGACCGGGTTGCCGAAGAAGCTGATCATCACCGCGCTGGACGATCCGGCCCTGCCGCAGTACCGCGCCGAGCTGCACTGGAACACGCGCGGCACCCTGAAGGACAGCGCGTTCGCGTTCACCGCGCCGGCCGATGCGGCCCGCATCACACTGGTGCCGGTCGCTGTGGTGGCCATCGATGATGGACAGGAGAAGTGACATGCAGATTCCCATGCGTTCGGCGCTGCCGATGGTCGCCGGTGCACTGCTGCTCGGCCTGGTGCTGTGTAGCGCACCGGCCAACGCGCAACGCGCCGGCTTCCATGGCGGGGCGCGGGCCAGCGCCCACACCAACATCAACCGCCCGGTGCAGCGCCCGCAGGGCAGGCCGGCCAATGTCAACCGGGCCGTCGCGGGCAATCGCAGCGTCGATGTGAACCGCAACGTCAACCGCAACGTGAACCGCAATGTCAACGTGAACGTGGATTACCACGACGACCACTGGAACCACTGGGACGACCACCCGTTCGCCACGGCGGCGGCGGTCACCGCCGGGGTGGCGGTGACCTCGGCGGTGATCGGCTCGATCGTCAGTTCGGTGCCTCCCAGCTGTGTCACCACGGTGATCAATGGCATGGCCTACCAGCAGTGCGGCAGCACCTGGTACGCGCCGCGCTATGCCGGCACCACGGTGCAGTACGTGGTGATCAACCCGCCGCGCTGACCGGTAGTTTTGCCTGTCGTGGCTGCGTAGTTATGCGGATTCCCCACCACTGCGGGCGCATTAACGTTGGCATCGGGCGGCGGCCTCCAGGGCGCCTGCACCCATTCAACGCCGTCGCTGCGTCCGCAGCGCGTCCCTTCCGCAACTGGAGCCTGCGTCATGAAAGCCTTCGTCATCGCCGTCCTGGCCAGCGCGCTGGTCGCCTGTGCCTCCACCCCCACGGTCAAGACCGACTTCGAACCCACCGCCAACTTCGCCTCCTACAAGACGTACTCGTGGGCGATCACGCCGCAGGCGGCCTCGCCGCTGGTGCAGCAGCGCATCGTACAGGGCATCAATGCCCGACTGCAGGCCAAGGGCCTGCGCGAAACTCCGCAGGGCGGCGACATCGCGTTGGCCGCGCACATCATCACCGCTCAGAAGCAGACCCTGGACACCTTCTACACCGGCAGCGGCATGGGCGGGTGGGGCTGGCGCGGCGGCTGGGGCGGCGGCATGGCCATGGGCAGCGCCACCACCCAGGTGCATACCTACGATGTCGGCACGCTGGTAGTGGACATGTTCGATGCGCGGACCAAGCAGGCGGTCTGGCGTGGCACCGCCAGCGGCACCGTGCCGAGCTCGCCGGACAAGGTCAATGCCGCCGTCGACGCCGGCCTGGACAAGCTGTTTGCCGCCTATCCGCCCGGTGCCAGCGCCGCACGTTGAACGGTGCCGCAGGGCGTGATGGTTTCACCGCGCGGCGCCGCGCCGGGGTTCTCCCTCCCACCGGCGCGACGTCGCGCACCTAATGGCCATGCCGAGGTGATTGATGTCCACCCTCTACCGCGCGCTTGGCTGTCTGCTGCTGCTCTGGCCCCTGGTGGTCTCGGCCCAGGCCGACGCCGACCCGGCGGTGCCGGCCGTTGCCGCGGCACCGGCATCGGCGGCGCCATCGACCGGCATGCGCGGGATGTTCCGTGACAGCGAAGACGGCCGGTTCGACATGTCGCGCTGGCTGCTGGAGCATCGCGGCTTCCTGCCCGTGCCGATCATCATCACCGACCCGGCAGTAGGCAACGGGGGCGGCGTGGCACTGGCGTTCTTCCACAAGTCCGCCTCCACGGCGCCGCCGGACGGGGAGGGCGGCACGCCTAAAATGCCCACCCCGGACATCTACGGCGGCGGCGCGATGCGCACCGAGAACGGCAGCGAGGCCTACGGGGTGGGCGCATCCCTGCACTTCGACGACGACCGCTGGCGCTATCGCGGCGGGGTGGCCAAGACCTCGTTCAACCTGGGCTTCTACACGCCCGGCACGCGCCTGCCGGCCGCCGCGATCGAGTACAACGTCGACGGCGTGATGTCGTTCCAGCAGGGCTTCCGCCGCATCGGCGAGCGCGATCTGTTCGTTGGCCTGGCGTGGATCTACATGGACATGGACATCGGGTTCGACATTGCCTCCGACCGCGACCGCTTCCAGCCCCATGAGCTGGCCACACGCAGCTCCGGGCTCGGGCTGTCGCTGGAATACGACACCCGCGACAACCCGTTCACCCCGTCGCGTGGCTGGCTGGGCATGATCGAGGGCAACTACTACCTGCCGGGCATTGGCAGCGACACGGCGTTCCAGAGCTATCGCGGGCATGCCTACGGCTACTGGCCGCTCGGGTCGCGGCTGGTGCTGGGCGGACGCGCCGACGCACGCTGGGCCAACGGTGACATACCGTTCTACCGCCTGCCGTACATCGACCTGCGCGGCATCGGTTCGGCCCGCTACCAGGACACCCGGGCCGCGGTGCTGGAGACGGAGCTGCGCTGGAACCTGACCCGGCGCTGGGCGCTGATCGGGTTCGTCGGGGCCGGCCGCACCTGGGGCCGCCACAACAGTTTCAGCGACGGCAGCAGCCAGGTCTCGAAGGGGGCGGGGGTGCGCTACCTGATTGCGCGCCAGCTCGGCATGCACGTGGGCGTGGATTACGCCTGGGGCCCGGAAGACGACACGTTCTACATCCAGGTGGGCAGTGCATGGCGCTGACCTCACCCGTGCTGCTGTTGTGGGTGGGGCTGCTGGTGGGCGGAGCGGGCCTGCTGCAGGCCACGGGCGCACACGCGGCCCCGGTGGGCAGCAGCTGCGGGGTGCGTGCCGACGGTGACACCCGGCCGCGCATCGGGCTGGCCCTGGGCGGTGGCGGGGCGCGCGGGATCGCGCATGTGCGCATCCTCAAGCAGTTGGAGGCGCAGCACATCTCGGTGGACTGCATCGCCGGCACCAGCGCCGGCGCACTGGTGGGGGCGTTGTATGCGTCCGGCTCGACCCCGGCGCAGATCGAGCAGCTGGTGTTGGATACGCAGTGGATGGCGATGTTCAGCGACACCCTGCCGCGCCGCGAAAGGTCGCTGCGGCGCAAGGCCGACGACTACGAACAGCTGGCCGCGATCGGGGTCGGCTTCGGCGGCGAGCAGGGCAAGGCGGTGTCGCTGGCCGGCGGCGTGTCCGAAGGCGAGAAACTGATTGCGCTGTTCGAACGTGCCACCGGCGGCGCACGGGTCAGCGGGCGCTTTGACGACCTGCCCATTCCCTTCCGCGCGGTGGCCACCGACCTCAATACCGGCCAGCCGGTGGTGCTGGCCGAGGGCAGCCTGCCGATGGCGATGCGCGCGAGCATGTCGCTGCCGGGCATCTTCCGCCCGGTGGTGATCGAGGGGCGGGTGTTGGTGGATGGCGGCGTGTCCAACCAGGTGCCGATCGATGTAGTGCGCGCGATGGGTGCCGACCGGGTGATCGCGGTGGACGTGGGCACGCCGCTGCGCGTACTGGACGGCAACGCCAGCCTGGTGGACGTGATTGGGCAGCTCAGCGGCTTCCTCACCACCGGCAGTGCGCAGCGGCAGCTGGACAGCCTGGGCCAGAGCGACCTGGTGATTGCCCCGGAGCTGACCGGCAAGGTGGCCACCGGTGATTTCGACAAGGCGCCGGAGGCCCTGCGTATCGGCCAGTTGGCCGCCGATGCCGCGGCGCCGGCACTGCGTGCGTTCGAACAGCCGCCCGCGGTATATGCGGCGTGGCAGGCGCAGCGCGGGCAGCGCACGGTACCGGTGGCCCCGGTGCAGGTGGCGTTCGTGGAGGTGGTCAACGACACCGGCTACGCCGATGCGCTGTTGCTGTCCTACCTGCCATTGCAGGTGGGCGCGCCGCTGGATGCGGCGGCGATGCAGAAGGGCATCCTGCGCGGTTATGGCATGGGCACACTGGCCAGCTTCAGCTACGAGGTGCGCCAGCGCGACGGGCAGACCGGGGTGGTGGTAACCGCGCATGCCAAGCCCAACGGTCCGGCCTACCTGGAGGCCGGGCTGAGCCTGAGCGACGACCTGCAGGGCAACCATGAAAGCAACCTGCGCGCGGGGCTGCTGTTCTCGCCGCTGTCGCCCTACGGCGCCGAGGCGCGGGTGGTGCTGCAGGTGGGCAGCGAACCGGCGCTGACGGGCGAGTACTACCATCCCTTCGACCTGCGCAACCGCTATGCATTCCAGGTAGGTGGCGGGCTGCAGACGCGCAGTTTCAACCTGTACGACGCCGACGGCGACAAAACAGCGCGGTTCCGCGTACGCCGCGCGGGTGCGACGGTGGGATTGGTGCGGCACGTGGGCAACGTGCTGTCGCTGAGCGCGGGGGTGCAGCGCTATACCGGCAATGCGGCGGTGGAGGTAGGTGACCCGACCATTCCGCGCACGCATTTCGAGGAAGGCGCCTGGTTCGCGCAGGCAACGCTGGACGATATCGACAGCCTGTATTTTCCGCGCGACGGGCAACTGGTGAACGTGGGCACGTACCAGTCGCGGCCGGGCCTGGGCGCCGATACGGGGTTTGGCCAGGTGGACCTGGACGCAGTGGGCGCACGCGCGTTCGGACGGCACGCGCTGCAGGCAGGGCTGCGCTACCACGTAACGTCATCGGGTACCGCACCGGTGCAGAACCTGTACCGCCTTGGCGGCCGCTGGCGGCTGGCGGGCTTCCAGCACAACCAGCTGACCGGCCAGGATTACGCACTCGGCTTCGCGGGCTACACCTACGAACTGGGCAAGGTACTGGGCCGCTCGGCGCAGGTAGGCGGAACGCTCGAGTACGGCAACGCATGGCAGCACCGCTCGGACATGTCATTCAGTGACGGCATCTGGAACGGCAGCGTCTTCCTCGGCTTCGATTCCTGGATCGGCCCACTGATCTTCGGCGTCGGATTCCGCGAAGGCGGGGAAAACGTAATGTTCATCGAGTTGGGACAGTCGTTGTAGCGGTCGCTACAGGCTCCAAGCTCAAAGCAACGGCGACAAGCCCGTACTTCCCAACCCTCCAACCCTCCAACCCTCCAACTCTCCAACTCTCCAACTCTCCAACTCTCCAACTCTCCAACCCTCAAGCCTCGGGACACGCGCAGAAATACACCGCCACCTGCGCCCGGCTTCTCCCATGGCCACCAGCCCAGTATCGGGGGTGGGGGTGGGTGGGTTCGCGGGACCGTTGGGCGCCATGGATGGCGCCCACGAGCCTCCAGGGATGGATTCACGGCGTGTCCCGCGCACCCACCCACCCCCGCCCAGCTGACCGGCAGGCAGACCACAGGCTTTGCTCCAGCTCCAGCTTTAGCCTTCAGCATCTAAAAAAACACTACAAAACCTGCACCAGAATCACCCCCAACGCCCCAAACCAGCACACCAGAACGAACCACGTCAGCACCGCATTCGCCCCCAAACCACGATGACGCACCACCAGACTCACCACCAGCGCCGCCAGCAACGGCACCGCGAAAAGACTCAGAATCCAGGCCCACGGATGACTATGCATGACGCCACCTTCCTTAAAGATCAGTCCAGCGACTTATCCGGGTAATAGCGCGTCCCCTTCACCGTCAGCTCCGCCGCCAACCCACTCTCCGTCATCTGGTACACCCACACCCCGTCCGACACCTGCACCGCACCCGTCAGCCCACCGCCGGCCTTGTCCACCTTCGCCGCCAACGTCGCCTGACCCCCGATCTCGATCCCGCGCGTAATGAACTCCGCATAGGCCGCCGGCGTCTTGAACACCCACACCAGATCGAACGTCTTCGCACCGAAGCCCAGCCCGGCCTGGATCTCCACCATCCGCATGAACGTCTCGCGGCCGCTCGCCGTCTCGATCGCCACCCCATGACCACTCCCACCCCCGGCCACCAGCACCTTCACCCCGAAACTCCGGAACACCGCATACCCCGCCGAACCGGCAATCGCCTCACGCGCCGACGGCTGCGCCGCATACAGCCGACCCAGCACCTCCGCCGTTGCCGCGCGTGCCTTGTTGCGCGCCTCCAGCGTCGCCGCCGTGGCCGACCCGTCGGCATTGCGCGGCGGAGTGCTGGTGCAGGCCACGCACAGCACCATGGCCGCGGCCAGCGCGGCGATGTGGACTCGTTTCATGGCAAAGCTCCTGTCGTGTGTAGAGCGGACGCGCGTTCAACGCGAGGCGGCGTCCAGTGGTTGTCCAGCAGCGCCTGTGCAGGCCAGTAGTAGCGCATCGCGGCCACGAACGGACCGTTGGGGATGGGCAACCAATTGGCCTGCTTGTCCTTCCCCGGCGTGCGGTGTTGCAGGTACAGCGTGAGGCCGCCATCGGCGTCGCGGCGCGGCTGCGGCAGCATCGACCCGTCGAACTGATAGCGATGGATCGGCTCGGCCACCCCCGCCTGCCCGGGCAGCGGGTACACCGACAGTGACCAGAACGCATGCACCGGCGGCAAAGCGTCCTTGCCGAACCGCACTACGTAATCCTGCGCACTGCCGTCCAGAGACACGCCATCGGCATCGGTGTCGTAGCGGGGTGACAGCGCCTCCTCGCGCGAGAGTGTGCCCAGCCCCGACTGGCTGCCCGCTGCGCGCGCCACGTAATCGTTGTCGAGCACGTCGCGGCTGCCGAACAGCGTGTCGCTGCGACCGGCGAGGGCGGCGCGGCGCTGGTCGATCTCGCGCTGGCCATCGGCCATCCCGCCCTGCAGCGCCTGCAGCGTCGCCCGCGGCAGAGTGGCCACGGCCAGCGGTTGCCCGGGCACGATGCCGATCTGCGCCAGCCGCGCACGCAACGCACCTTCGCCGGGCGGCGGGGGCGCGAACTGCAGCAGGAACGCCAACTGCGCGAAGAAGGTCGGCGACGTGCGCATCGCCGCGCTGCCCAGCGGCGCGGGCCAGTCCATCGGCGGGGGTGCTGCGGGCGCGGCCGTGCCGAGAAAGCGCGACAGCGGCTGTATCGCATAGCCCGCCTGGATACGGCGGACCCGCGGCAGGTCAGCCGCACCCAGCAGCTGCGTGTAGCCGACGACGCGGGCCAGCCGGGTCTCGATCCGGATCACCTGGCGGATGCCTGCGGGCATCGCGCCCTGCCAATCAGGACCGGCCACCAGGAAGTGGCCACCGCTGTTGCCGGTGCTGCGGCTCCCGATGTACGCCACGTTGTAGGCGTACAGGTCCATCACCTGCAGCACCATGTAACGCTGCGGCTCCACCGCGGGCACGCTGATCACGACCGGCTCGGCACGCAGGTCCAGGGCAGCGAACGAGGCGGGCATGTCGGCGCCGGGCGCTGCATCGCCCGGGTCGGGCGGGCCCGGCACGTCTGCAGCGTGCCCAAGATGATTGAACGGCCCGGCGTACCGCGCGGTGCCGGTGCCGATGCTGAGCGCATGCAGCGCCTCGTACTGGGCCAGCATCGGTACGCCGTAGACATACGCCTCGCGCGCGATTGCACGGATGTCAGGCGCTGCTGCGTCGTCTGCACCTGTGCTGCGCGCGCCGGTCGTGCTGGCCTGCAGCGACGCGGCCGGGCGGCAGGCCAGCGTGGCCAGCCCGGTGGCACCGAGCGCCACCAGCGTGGCCAGGCGCAGCAGTCGCATGATCGGTGTCTCCTTGGCGCGGTCCGGCGCGTGCGGGCTATTCGGGGAACACGAGGGTGACGATGAGGCGCCCGGTCCAGCGGTTGGCGTACTGCGGCCGGTCGACGTTGTAGAACCCGCCCAGGCCTACGCTCACCGGGGTGTGGCCCAGGTGCATCACCTTGGAGACGGTCGCGCCGAGGGGCACGGTCCAGGCATCGCCGCTGGCCGCTTTCCAGTTGTAGCTGGTCTCCGAGGTGAAGCTGAGCGACCAGCCGTTGGGCAGGCTGCGGGTCACGAAGGGCTGCACGCTGGTGCTGCTGACATCTTCCCGATCCCCATCGCCCCCCACCGACCACACGTGGTTGGCCAGCGCACCCACCGTCCACGCGCGTGTCTTGTGGACCAGGATGAAGGCCGGCCCGAGCGAATACTTTCCCGTGCCCAGGCTGTCGTGGGAGGCGGTGTCCAGCAGCGCGGCGGCGCCGAAGCCGATCTCGGTGCCGTGCGCCTCGGCGGCGGTTTTGGGGATGTAGTAACCCTGCACGAACAGGTCGCCGCTGCCGTGCTTGCGCTCGGGAAACTGGTTCCAGCTCAACGGCAGGATCGGCCGCAGGATGAACTTGCCGTTCTCGCCGACGAACGGAATCACCGGCTGGATCTTCAACTGCTGGTTATGGAAATCGCCGCCGGGGCCTGCCGAGCCCAGGTAGTTGTACTGGAACGGCACCGACACCAGGGCCGCGCCGGGATCGGCCAGCTTGCGGGCGATGTCGTCAGTCGAACCGCCGCCGGCCGACTGGGCGATCGCCATCGCCGGCCACAGCAGGCCCAGTGCGATGCCGCAGGCGAGCCTGCGCAGGCACCTCATCGCGGCGCGTCCACGACAACGTACTGCACCGTGGTGCCGACATAACGTGGCTGGTACCACGCGTTGTCGCACTGCTGGTAGCCGATGCCGTTGACGACCACCGTGGTGCAGCTCGGCGGCAGCGCGTAGGCGATGGACCCGATCACCGCCGAGGTGACCGCGACGCCCGCAGTGAACGCGGCGGCATCCCAGAACGGATGGTCCCAGTACGGCGGCGGGGGCGGGGGCGGATAGGGATGCGGGCCAGGTCCGGGCGGTGGCCCGGGCGGATGCGGGCCGGGCCCGGGTCCAGGACCAGGACCAGGACCAGGATGCGGGCCGGGACCCGGTTCGGGCCGCGGCCCGGGCCGTGGACCCGGTTGCGGGGCAGGGCCGGGCGGGTGCGGTGCGAAGCCGCCCCCACCGCCTGGATGCGCCATGCCGCCGCCGCCAAAGCCGCCGGCATGGCCAATGGAGGCCTGCGCGAACCCGCGCAGGCCGGGCCGCGCCTGCGCCGGCGCCAGCACCGAGGCGCCGGCCAGAACCAGCAGGGCGGTGCCGAGGGCGTTCCGCAGGGAAGTGATCGTGTCCATGCTCAGTTCCCTTCTGCCGGGGTGTCCTGCGCGACCAGTGCGACCGGCACGAACACGATGCGGGTGGCGCCATCGGGAGCGAACGCCAGCTCACTGGCGCTGACCGGGCGCCGGGTATCCCACTGCAGCGTGGCCTGGTAGCTCGGCAACGCCGGATCGGAGTGACTGGTGATCACCACTTGCCGTGGCAGGGCGCTGGCGTCGGAGATCCACACCTGCCAGTCCACGCCCGGCTGGCGGAACGCGTAGTGCTGCGTGGCCTCGCCATCGATGCGGGCGCTGTCCACCCGCAGTGCGGACTGGAAGCCATCGGTGGGGAAGGCCGGCGTCCCCCACAGGAACAGGTCGGCCAGCGGGAACTCCAGGCCGTAGCGGCTGGCCGACTCGGCCAGCAGCGCCTGGCTGCTGCGGTTGAGGTCGTCCAGGGTGGCGTAGTACTTCAAGCGCGGCGCGAAGATGGTCAGGCGCTTGCCGTCATAGAACAGCTGGCGGTGCTGCTGCTCGCTCTGGATGTCCACGAAGAACCGGTCCGGTCCGAGGACCTTGTAGTCCACGGTGCCGGCCAGCGCCAGTTTCTGCCCGTCGTCGAGCACGTACTCGGTGCTGGTGGTGGCGTGCATGCGGAAGTGCGGCAGGGCACGCAGCGCCTTGCCCATCCGGTCCAACGCGGCCACCGCGTCGGCGTCGACGGTGCGGGTCGAGGCCGGCACCGGCGCAGGGGTCTGCGCACTGACAGGAAGCGGCAAGGCTGCGGCAAGCGCCAGGGCAAGCAGCAGGGCGGGGCGTGCGTGCGTCATGGGAAGCTCCGGGACGACGGCGAGGGGCCGGGCCGGTCACGCCGACCCTGTCCTCACTGTGCGTACCGCCGCCATGCCGGACAAGCGGAGTTACACCGTAGCGGCCTAGGTATTTCTACGCAGAAACTGCGCGTGGGCGCCTCAGGGCGTGCGCCGCGGGTCGCCACCGCCCGCCGCGATCCAGCCATCCACCGCCTGCGCCACCACCGTCATCGGCATCGCGCCGTTACCCAGCACCAGATCGTGGAAGGCGCGGATGTCGAAGCGCGTTCCCAGTTCCCTGCGCGCCCGTTCGCGCAGGGCCAGCAACTGCAACTGGCCCATCTTGTACGACGACGCCTGGCCAGGCTGGACCAGATAGCGGTTGATCTCCACGCGCACGTCGCTGGGCTTCATGCCGGTCTTTTCCTGCATGTAGGTGGCGGCCTGCTCGGGCGTCCAGCGTTTGCGGTGCAGGCCGGTATCCACTACCAGTCGCACCGAGCGGAACATCTCGGCCTGCAGCCGGCCGAGGTCGCCGGCCGGGTCGTCCTTGTACACGCCGGCCTCGGCCATCAGCTGCTCGGCATACAGCGCCCAGCCCTCGCTGAAGGCGCTGGGATTGAGGCTGCGGCGCAGCAATGGCAGATCGGTCAGGGTCTGCCCGATCGAGATCTGGAAGTGATGGCCGGGCGAGCCCTCATGGTAGGTGAGGGTGGGGATGCTCCAGCGCGTGTTGGACTCGATGTCGCCCAGGTTGATGAAGAAGGTGCCCGGCCGCGAGCCGTCCATCGCCGGGGGATAGTAGTAGCCGCCGGGCGAGGTCTTCTGCATGTGCGCCGGCACCGGCTGCACCACCAGCTTCTGCGGGGGCAGGTGGCCGAACCAGGTCGGCAGGATCGGGTCGAGGTCACGCAGGCGCTGTTCGATGTCGCCCAGCAGTTCCCTGCGCCCGGCATCCGTGTCGGCATACAGGTAGCGCGGGTCCTGGCGCAGCTGCTGCACGCGGGCGGCGACGCTTCCTTCGCGCAGGCCCAGCTGGTTCAAGCGCGCATCCATCAGCTTCTCCACCCGCGCCACTTCGTCCAGCCCGACCGCGTGGATCGCGTCGGCGTCCAGGTCGGTGCTGGTGTACCAGCGCAACGCGGCATCGTAGTAAGCCTTGCCCTGCGGCAGCGCCCACACGCCCTTGTTGCCCAGGTGGCGCGCCTGCAGGCCCTGCACATCGGCCAGCAGGCGCTGGTAGCCGGGATTGACCGACTGCTGCACCGCGCGCGTGGCCTGCGCGAGCAGCGCTTCGCGTCGCGCGGCGGGAATCGCCGGCACCTTCTCCAGTTTGCGTCGCAGCGACGTCACCCACAGGCTGTCGCCGGGCGCGGGTGCCAGCAGCGTGCGGAACTGATCCGCCGCCCCCTGCAGCGCCACGTCCGGCGGCACCACGCCCTGCGCGGCCTGCATGTCCACGTTGGCGCGCACCTGGTCCAGCTTGGGTCCCATCGCCTGCAGCCGGGCGATGTAGTGCGCCGCGCTGGTCTCATCGGTGACGGCGTGCTGGTTGTCCATGAACTGCGGCAGGTTCACCGGCAGGCTGAACAACTGGTCCACCGCATAGGTGCTGCCCCCCACCGGCAGCCACGACGCCGACCACGGCACGGCCATCAGGTCGATCTGGGTCTGGTAGAACCAGCGCGCCAGGCCACGGCTCAACTGCTGCTGCGCATCCAGCGGGGCGCCCTGCCACTGCGTGATCGCCGCCAGGTTGTCGGCCAGGAACCGGCGGTTGACCTCGCGCCGCGCGAGCGAGACATCGGTGAGCTGGTCGGACGTGTCGGCCTGGCCGTCACCACTGATGCCGAGCATCGTGCGCAGCTCCGGGTCGGCGTTGATCGCGGCGATGGTCTGTGCGTCGAGCAGGCCGTTGAACGACACCGGCATCGGCGGGCCGGCAACGGTTGCCGGCGGCATCGGCGCGGCGGCAGTGGCCTGCGCGTGCGTGGACGGCGTGGCGAGCGCCAACGCCGCGCCGATGGCGAGCGACAACAGGGCGGGCAGGGCGGAAGCGGTCGGGTTCGGCAGCACGGGACATCTCCAGTGGCGGGCTGCGCGCAGGCTACGCCAGGTCGGCGCGGGCTGCACGTGCAAGGGGGCACCCGCGCGCCCTCCCGGCGGCGGCCTCGGCGTGTCAGCCGGGGCGCGGCGCGAAGCCGTCCGCGCTCCAGGCCTCGCTGCCCACGCCGTGATGGATCACGAACAGCCCGTCCGGGTCGTAGCGCTGCTTGGTGGCCAGCAGGCGCGGGTAGTGCCTGCCCCAGAAGGCCTGCTGCCAATCGGCCTGGAAGTAGTCGCACTCGGACACGTACGTGGGGGCCTTGGGCACCAGCACCGACAGGGCCTCGTAGGCACGCCGCACCCGCAGCGCGCCGCGGCGCGCGCCGGGTTCGTCCACGCTGCCGCCACAGCCGGGATAGACCGGGCCGCCGGCATTGCCGATCAACGCCAGGGCGAAGGCGTCCAGCACGGCAGGGTGGGTGGCGGTGTCGGCGCTGGCCGCGATCGCCTCGGCGTGCGCGCCGAACAGCCCCTTGTTGCAGTGCAGGCCCACGTCCATGTGCGCGGCCGCCGCACAGAGCGCCGTTGCGGTGGCCACCACCTGGTCGTCCCCCAACAGCGCCGACGGCATCCACGCCGAGGCGTACCCGTGCAGGAACCAGCCGACCTGCCCCTGGTCGCCTTTCCACAGCATGTGGTGGGCCGGCCCATCGGCACGGGTGTCCTCGGCAATGATCGCCGGCGCGTGCTGGCGGAAGAAGTCCGCGTCCCAGAAGTCGCGCGCCGGCATCGCCAGGGCCTGCAACGGTTCACGCAGGGTGTATCCCGCATCGGCGGCGATCCAGTCCAGCAACGGTTGCCAGGTGGCTGCCGCCGCCTCGCGACTGAGGCCCTGGAACACCATCGAGATCGACAGGGTGCGCTCACCGGCGAAGGTGATCTGCTCGCCCCAGTGGGCGTTGCACAGGCTGTCCCGATAGAAGCGCAGTACCTGGGCCGCCAGCGCACGCCACTGGTCCTCGGTGCTGGCCTGCACCTTGAAGGAGACGCCGCCAAACGTATCGGGCAGGGCGTGGGTCTTCAGGGTCATCCGGGTGACGATGCCGAAGCTGGCGGCACAGCCCCCCTTCAGTGCCCAGAACAGGTCCGGGTCGTTGTCCGCGTTGACCACCCGCACCCGCCCGTCGGCGGTCACCACCTCGGCCTCCAGCAGGCCCGCCGCGGCGCTGCCGAAGGTCTTGGAGAAACTGCCGAAGCCACCGCCGGTGACCAGCCCGGTCACGCCCACCGAGGTGCAGCCACCGCCCTGCACGTAACGCCCTCCGTGGGTGGTTACGGCGGTGTAGGCGTCGATCCACATCGCCCCGGCACCCACGCTCACCGCCGGCTGCGCCGCCGTGCCCGGGCGCGCGCCCTGCGGTACGAACGCATCGTGCAGCTGCACCTGGTTCATCGCCCGGGTCCAGACCAGCAGCGAGTCGGGCGCGCACGAGGTGCCGTGGTAGCTGTGGCCGCCGCCCTTGACCACCAGCCGCAGCCGATGGGTGCGGGCAAAGTTCACTGCCGCGGCGACGTCGGCGCTGCTGGTGGCGGCCACCATCTGCGCGCTGGGCACCGAACGCCATGCGCCGAAGTAGCCACTGGTCTGGGTCAGGCCCGGTTGGTCCCCGATGTAAAAGGGGTTGTGGATCTGCGCCAGCGCGTCAGCGCGGGTGGCGGCATCGCCCAGGAACGGCGACTGCGGCACCGACAGCCGCCCACCGACCGCCTGCGACAACCGGGCCCAGTCGGCACGGGCCGGCCACCCGGCGGTGCCCGGCCGCACCCGGGGGCCGGGCAGGGGTGTGGCGGCCGTCGCCTTCAGGACCACCGGCAGCAGGGGCAGGGCCAGGCTGGCCTTGAGGCAGTCACGTCGTTTCATCGGAGTATTCCTTGGCGGTGGGCCGGTAGCGATGGCAGCGAGTGTGTGCCCGCTACCGCCCGTCGTCATGGGGCACGGGACGAAAGGGGGGAGCAAGGGACCAACGGCGGCCGGGTCGGGGCCGGCGGGCCCGGGCAGGGCGTGCGCACGGCGGGACGACGCATTACGCTGGGTGCCGGGCAGCGCCGACAACCGGGCCTGCCTCCCCTGTGCTGGACGGCCACCGGCTGGCCCTTTCGTCGAGGAACGACAATGCGCTGGATGCTGTTGGTGATGGGCCTGTTCTGCATGCTGGCCGGTGTCGCGCAGATGGCGTTCGGCGTGTACGCCTTTGACAGTTCCGATCACGGCGGTTCATGGATCAACGTACGCGGCAGCCTGGCCCGCTATTTTGTCGATCACCCCCAGCGCGATCTGGTCGACTACCAGCGCTACGTCGCACTGAAGGTGATGAAGGCGCTGGAGACCAGCGTCGAAGTGCATCTGCTCAGCGGCCTGGTGTTCCTGGCCATGGGCGCGGTGCTGCTGGTGATGTTCTGGTGGTGGGAGCGACGCATTACCCTGCGCGGGGGCGTGGCGTAACGCGCTGGCCCGGAGTAGGTGCCTGCTGATCGGCCCCCGGGCATCTGGCGTATGCTTGCCACCGCGGCGCGGGGATGCGCTGCGCCGTTTCACTGGACGCCCGCCCCGCCGCAACTGCGTGGGGTGCTGGCCACTGCCCGCCCGTGGAGTTTCGATGGTCTTTGCCCTGTGTGCCTTGCTGCTGATCGACCTAGTGCTGCAGTTCTTCTGGAACGCCCGCTATTTCAGCTGGGGCATCCGCATTTTCAACCAACGCATCGCTGCCCCGGCCGACTGGCGCACCCGACTGTCACTGGGCAGCCTGGAACACGATGTGCCGCGCGGAACGTACCTCCACCTGGTGTTCCGCCAGCTGCCCGACGGCAGCTATGCCTTCCGCGAGAGCTTCGCCCAACGCTTCTACCCGATCATGCGCGGTCGGGTGGTCGCCGACCCCAGGCGGCGCGAGGTGAGGGTGGAAGGGCGCTTCAACTGGTCGGCCCTGGGCATGTCGCTGTCGATCATTCCGGTGGTCCTGGTGCGGCCGGCGGCGGCACCGATGCTGTTGATGCTGCCGTTCTTCCTGGTCTGCTATCTGGTCCAGAAGAAGATGTTCGGCGCCGTGGCCACGGTGATCGAGCAGCAGCTGCGCGGGGTACCGTCGGCCGACGCGATCCTGCGTGAACGGTTGCAGGCCGGCCAAACGCCCCAGGCTTGACCTTCCCACGGTGGGAATCCCCAGACTGGGGGTACCGTGTGACGCTTCACCTCCACGCCGGCATCGGCGCGATGATGGGGACGGTGGTGCGGCGTGGCAGCAGGCTTCCCAGGAGCAGAACATGTTGAATATTGGTCAGGCGGCCGCCTTTTCCGGCGTGTCGGCGAAGATGATCCGGTACTACGAACAGATCGGCCTGATTCCGCAGGCCGAACGCAGCGCCGCGGGCTACCGGACCTACAGCACGCAGGATGCGCACAGCCTGCGCTTCATCCGGCGCGCGCGCGACCTCGGATTTCCGGTTGAACAGATCGCCGAGCTGCTGACCTTGTGGAACGACCGCGGCCGGGCCAGTGCGGACGTCAAGGCCGTGGCATTGGCGCACGTGGCGGGCCTGCGCACCCGGATTGCCGAACTGGAGGCGATGGCGCAGACCCTGGAACATCTGGCCGAGCACTGCCACGGCAACGATCGCCCGGATTGCCCGATCATCGCCGACCTCGCCGAGCAGACCGACGCCGCTGCCGCCGTGCCGGACACGGTGGCACCGCACCGGGCACCGCGTTTCGGCACCGATGGTCCGCTGGCATCGCGACGTCGCGCGGCAAAGTGAACCGTGCCTTGGCGCGTGCACGGCAGCGCTTGACCTTGCCATGCTGTCAAGCCGGACAGTAAGCGGACACTTTCCCCACGAGGCGTTCTGCATGTTCCGTTTCACTGTTCCCACCATGACCTGCGGCGGCTGTGCCCGTTCGGTGACCAAGGCACTGATGGAGGTAGATCCCAACGCGCGCATCGAGACCGACCCGACGGCGCGCGAGGTGCGGGTGGACAGCACCTTGGGCGAAGGGGTGTTCGTGGCGGCGCTGGCCGAAGCAGGTTTCCCGGCCGCACGCTGAGCCGGGCATGGGAGGTAGGCATTTGCGGCAGCGCTTGGCTAGGATAGCCGGTTCACTCCCACGCTACATGCCAAGGACGTCACTTACATGCGTGAAACCGACGACAAGACCGAACGCCGTGCCCAGCTCACCGCGGCCATGCAGGCAGCGGGGTGCACTGCCCCGCGCGACTGGGTGAGCAGCGAGCTGTCCGAGAACATCGCGCAGTTCGCCCGGTTCCGCGTGCTGCACGACGTGCACGTATTGGCCGACGACGTGGAGCACGTCCTGTCCGACGCCATCGACGAGCAGCCCGAACTGCAGGGTACCCTGCAGACGCTGCGTGCTGCGGTGGACCCGACGGCACTGCATGCGCTGCTGCGCGCGTATGCCAAGGCGCTGGGCAATCACTTCGTGATGGTGCTCGATGAGGGCGGCATGAGCGACGACCCGCGCCTGCCCGGCTGGCAACTGATGGAAACCGGGCCCGACGGGCCAACCGGGCGGCGGGTTGACGGGCTGCACGAGGACTACCTGGATTTTGAGGATTCCTACCAGCCCATGGCCGACGCCCGCACCTGATCCCTTCGGCGCGGAACCCGCGATCCGCGCCGCGCGGTCCCCGTGCATCACATGGCGTATCACCGTGGGCTGGCAGCATCGGTGGAGTCCGGACATTCGTCCACCTGGAGACCGCCGTGAACTCGACTGCCTCGCTGGCCCGCCCATGGGCCCTCCATCCTTTCCATGCCGCGGTGCTCGGCGGCGTGCTGCCGTTGTTCCTGGGCGCGCTGCTGTCCGATTACGCCTACTGGAGCAGTTACGAGATCCAGTGGAGCAACTTCGCGGCCTGGCTGCTGGTGGGCGCCATGGTGATCACCACCCTCGCGCTGCTGTGCGCACTGGTCGGCCTGGCCCGCGGCAGCCGTGCGCGCGCCTACACCGGACTGCTGGTGCTTACGTGGGCGGTGGGTTTCTTCAACTCGCTGCATCACGCCCGTGATGCCTGGGCGATCATGCCGGTGGCATTGGTGTTGTCGGTGATCGTCACGGTACTGGCCCTGCTGGCCACCTGGGTCGGGTTCTCCAGCCTGCGCGTGGGAGGTGCACGATGAAGCGTCAACCCACCGCCATGCTCACCGTATCGATGCTGACCCTCGCGCTGGCCGCGTGCAGCAACAAGGCGCCCGAGCTTGAACAGTACGGCGCTACCCCGGAACTGCCCGCGCCCAACCGCACGCTGATGCCGGACATGACCATCGCCAAGCCGGCCAGCTGGGGCGATCGCACGCCGACGGTGCCAGCGGGCTACCGCATTTCGGCCATCGCCACCGGGCTGGCCATTCCGCGACAGACGCTGGTGCTGCCCAATGGCGACATCCTGGTGGCCGAAGGTCGCGGCGGCAGCGCCCCGAACCTGAAACCCAAGGACGTGATTGCCGGCAGGATCAAGTCCAAGGGCAATACCGCCGTGAAGAGCGGCAACCGCCTTACCCTGCTGCGCGACGCCGATGGCGACGGCGTGTACGAACTCAAGACCGTGTTTGCCGACCACCTCAATGCGCCATACGGCCTGGCGTTGATCGGCGACGCGCTGTATGTGGCCAACCAGGACGCGCTGGTGCGTTTTGCCTACCAGCCGGGCCAGACCAAGGCCAGTGGCGCACCGAGCAAGGTCACCGACCTGCCGGCGGCGATCAACCACCACTGGACCAAATCGCTGGCGGCCAGTGCCGACGGGCGCCACCTGTACGTGGGTATCGGCTCCAACAGCAACATCACCGAACGTGGCATGGCCGTGGAGATCGACCGGGCACAGGTATGGCAGGTGGATGCACAGACCGGCGCACACAAGGTGTATGCCACGGGCCTGCGCAATCCCACCGCGCTGACCGTGCAGCCGGGCACGGGCGTGCTGTGGGCGGTGGTCAACGAACGCGATGAGATTGGCCCCAACCTGGTGCCGGACTACCTCACCTCGGTGCGCGAAGGCGCGTTCTACGGCTGGCCCTACAGCTACTGGGGCAAGAACGTGGATGTGCGGGTGATGCCGCAGAACCCGCAGAAGGTGGCCACGGCCATCGCCCCGGATTATGCGCTGGGCTCGCACGTGGCCGCGCTGGGCGTGACGTTCTCGTCGGCGGCGATGGGGCCTGCGTTTGCCGACGGTGTGTTCGTCGGTGAGCATGGCAGCTGGAACCGCAATCCGCCGGTCGGTTACAAGGTGGTGTTCGTGCCGTTCCGTGACGGACGCCCGGCCGGTGCGCCGATCGATTTCGCCAGTGGTTTCCGCGGCGATGACGGCCGCACCCGCGGCCGTCCGGTCGGGGTCTCGCTGGATCCGCGCGGCGCGGTGATCGTGGCCGATGACCTGGCCAATACAATCTGGCGCATCACTCCGGTGGCGGCGCCCGCTGGCGGTTGATGCGGATGGATCGGCTTCGTCATCGGCATGACGCCCGTGTTCGGTGCGATCCTGCCTGCGCTGGTGGCGTGCGTGCCGATGCTGATCTCGGCAGCGAGTCGGCTGGTGCTGTGGCGCCTTGTGCAGTACACGCTGCGTCGCTCCACTGCCGCGGTCGCCGTGCGGCGCGGGTGAGCCAACGCAGGTTCCGCGCCGCCGCGTAGGAGCGGCAGTGCCCATGGATGGCATGGGCGCTGGAATGGCGTGAGGCCGGCGCGTCATCGCGCGCCGGCCTCGATGCGGTGAGGCCTCAGCCGTTGCGCGACGCGCCCAGGTGCTTCACCAGCACGGCCGCCGTTTCTGCCGACGATGCCGGGTTCTGCCCGGTGATCAGCAGGCCATCGCTGACCACGTACGAGCCCCAGTCGGGCCCCTTGGAGTATTGCCCGCCGGCCGCCCGCAGCATGTCTTCAACCAGGAACGGCACCACGTCGGTGAGCCCGACGCCGGCTTCCTCACTGTTGGTGAAGCCGGTGACCTTCCTGCCCGCCACAAGCGGCGAACCGTCCGCGGCCTTGACGTCGCGCAGCACGCCAGGGGCATGGCAGACCAGCGCGACCGGCTTGTTGGCGGCAATGAACGATTCGATCAGGGCGATCGAGTGGCGGTCGTTGGCCAGGTCCCACAGCGGGCCGTGGCCGCCGGGATAGAACACGGCGTCGAAGTCGCCCTGGTTGACGCTGTCCAGGCGCACGGTGGTGGCCAGCTGCGCGGTGGCGGCCGGGTCGGCCTCGAAGCGACGGGTGAGGTCGGTCTGGAAGTCGGGCTCGTTGCTCTTGGGGTCCAGCGGCGGCTGGCCGCCCTTGGGCGAGGCCAGCACGATCTGGGCGCCGGCATCGGTGAAGGCGTAGTAGGGCGCGGCGAGCTCTTCCAGCCAGAAGCCGGTGGTGCGGCCGGTGTCGCCCAGTTGGTCGTGGGAGGTGAGGACGATGAGGATCTTCATGCGGTGGCTCCGGGTGGGTCGGACGGGGTGAGTAGACCAGTCGTCTACGATGTGGGCGAATGAAAAGGCACATCGCCATGACGTGCCTCCGGGGTGTTCCGGCCGATCAGGCCGAAGGGTGAAGGGCTTGCCGGGTCGCGCTCAGCGCCGTATCGAAGGGCTGCAGGGTACGGGTGATTTTGACCATGATGCTGGCGCCCAGCCACAGCTGGTACAGGCTCTGGGCCACCGTAGTGGGATCGCCGTGGACGCGGAGTGAGCCATCGGCGACGCCGGCCTCGATCGCCCGTGCCAGGCGTTCGACGATGCCGGCCGTACCGCGCTGCAACGCTGCGCGCATGCTGGCCGACAGGTCGGCCACTTCGGCGCCGAGTTTCACCGCCAGGCACTTGCCCTGGCAGTCCTCGAACGACTGGGCGTCCCGCCAGGCGCGGAAGTACGCATCCAGCTGCTGCGGCTTGCTCAGGCCGGGCTGCCGGAAGGTGGCGTCCATCTCGGCCAGGTAGGCGGCGAAGTAGTCCTCCAGCAGGGCCTCGCCGAACGCTTCCTTGGAGCCGAAGTAGTGGTAGAACGAGCCCTTGGGCACACCGGCGGCGGTGAGGACCTCATTCAGGCCGACCGCCGAAAAGCCCTTTCCGCCCATGATCCGCTGGCCGGTGGCCAGGATCCTGTCGCGGACATCGAGGGGTTCAGGGGCGGTCGCAGTGCTCATGGGGTGCACTGTACGCCCGATTAGACCGGTCGTCTAGTCCGGCGGTGTCGCAGCCGGAGCGGGCAGAGTGCGCAGCACGGCTTTGTCCAGCTTCGCGGCGACGCCCACGCTGCGCCCGGCAAGGTTGGCGACGTGGTACTGCACCGCCACGCCCAGCACCTGGGTCGCTTCGGACAGGCTCAGCCCGTAGCCTTGGCGCAGCCACTGCAGCATGCCGGAGGTGGCCACGCGCAGCGCGTCGTCGCTGGAGCCGGCCTGGCCGAGGGTCATGATCTGGGTCGGCGACTCGACCCGTGGCGTGGCGATCGACTGCCGCTTCACCAGCGCTACCCGCACCTCCACGTCCAAAGAAGTTTCCAGCGCCCCACTGGGTGGTTTCTCCGTCGCCCTGCAGGGCGTGGCCATCGCCGAGATACAGCAGCGCACCGGGTTGCTGCACGGGCAGGTACACAGTGTTGCCTTCGACCACCGCGTTGAAATCCATGTTGCCGCCGAAGTCGGCGGTGTCGCCGGTGGAGAACGGCGGGTAGCCGAAGCCCGGTGCCACCGCCAGCCCGCCCAGCATCGGCTTCACCGGCACTTCGAACCGTTTGAGGGCGCCGCTGGCGTCCTTCGGCTGCGCCATGCCGCGTACCCGGTCCAGCTCCCAGCGCACCGGCTTGCCCAGCCCGGTGGTTTCGGCGGCTATCCGTGGCGTCTTCAGCCGGCCGACCACGCCGTCCAGGCTGTCGGCGTAGTCGCGGTTGAGTTTGAGCGAGGTCAGGGTGATGGCCAGGGTGTCGCCGGGCTCGGCGCCGACCACGAAGAACGGCCCCACCTGCGGGTTGCCGAACAGGGCACGGGTGACGCCGTGCTCGTCCACGCCGCCGGAATCGAGCGTCTTGGTCTGCACCGAATCGCCGGGGTGGATGACCAGCACCGGGGCACGGTCGGCGCTGAAGGTATTGGCGTAGTCGACCGGGGTGAACACGTGCCGTTGCGCGGACGTGCCGGTGCGCGCGGGCACCCGCCAGGCACTGAATGCATGCTGGGCACGCACCGCGCGATTGTTGGTGTCCGGCTGGTCGCTCTGGCCCTGCATGCGTGCAGCGTCGATGCGGCCGCTGAAGTGGTAGACCTGGCCGTCGTTGCCGATGGCGGTGAAGCGTATGTCGCGGTCGCGCAGCGTGCCACTGACGCGGTCGCCGTCGAGGGTGCCGGTGAGCTGCGTTCCCTGCACCTCCAGCTGCAGCGTCTGGTAATTCGTGTTGCCCCACAGATCGGTCGCCACGATCCACTGATCTGCCGCAACCGCATTCAGCGGCAGCGCCGCGAGCAACAACGAAGACACTTTCCAGAGCATGGTCACGGTGTGCGGCATCACGAAGGGCCCGGCGGGCGGATGCCGCAGCCTAGCGGGTCGCCGCCACACGTCCACAGTGTCGAAGGTAACCCGGGCGCGGCACGCCGCGTTGCGCGTGCGCGCCGTGCCTGCTCAGGGAATCAGCCGCTGTGCGCGCAGCTGCGCGAACAGCGCGAAGAACGCATCGTCGCTGGGCTGGTAGTCCAGGAAGCCCAGCCGTCGGCTCCTGGACATGTCGGTGATCACCTCCAGCGGGCGCCCCAGGTCGGCGTCGGTATGCCACGGTGAAATCAGCCGCTGGATATCGGGCTCGACCAGGCCGTGTTCTGCGGCCAGCGCCGACCACGCGGCGGCATCGTTGGCCATCTGCCGCTCCAGCGGCCGCACCTCGCCAGTGAACGGTGCGGGGTCGAGATCAAACCAGGCCGCGATCCGCGCCCACATCCAGCGCCAGCGGAACACATCGCCGTTGACCACGTTGAACGCCTGGTCGAAGGCCGCCGGCGTCTGCGTGGCCCAGAGCAGGTGCCTTGCCAGCAGGCCGGCATCGGTCATGTCGGTCAGGCCGTCCCATTGTGCCGGCGACCCCGGGAAGTAGAACGGACGTCCACTGCGCTTGCACAGCGAGGCGTACACCGCCAGGGTCGTGCCCATGTTCATGGCATTGCCCACCGCCGCACCGATCACCGTATGCGGGCGGTGCACGCTCCAGTGGAAGCCATCGTGCGCGGCGGCGGCGAACACTTCGTCTTCCTGCGCGTAATAGAAATTGTCCACGTCCAGGCGCGGCTGCTCCTCGCGGAACGGGGTCTGCGGCAGCGCACCCTGCGCGTAGGCCTCGAACGGCCCCAGGTAGTGCTTCAGGCCGGTCACCAGCGCCACGTGCCGGACCGAACCGGCCGGACGCAGTGCATCGAGCAGGTGCCGCACCATCGCAGCGTTGACCCGGATGTTCTCCGCCTCATTGGCCTGCCGCGACCAGGTGGTGATGAACACGTGGGTAGGCGCCAGCCCCGCCAGTGCGTCGCGCGTGGCCTGTGCATCGCGCAGATCGGCCGCCACCGCGCCGACACCCGGGGGCAGGGTGCCGGGCGTTCGGGCCAGGCCGTGCACCTCCCAGCCGGCGCCCTGCAGTGCCCGTATCAATGCGCTGCCGACGATGCCGGTTGCGCCCACGACGAGTGCTTTGTTGTTCATGCTGCCGCCTTTCCATCCACTATCAGGCGCACACAGTAGGATAGGTGCGCACGCCTCGAAAGAAGGCACCAAATGGTAACCAGGCAATGAAAACCGGCAGCGAGGAAGACCAATGGCGTGAAGACTGCGCCCCGCGGCGGGTGCTGGAGCTGTTCAGCACCAAGTGGACCTCGATGGTGCTGCACACGCTGGCGGTGCGCCACGACGGCACCGCGCGCAGCAATGCGCTGCACCGCAGCCTGCCGGACATCTCCAAAAAAATGTTCAGCCAGACCCTGCGCCAGATGGAGGCCGCCGGGCTTGTGCTGCGTACCGAATATCCCACCGTGCCGCCGTCGGTTGACTACGCGCTGACCCCGCTGGGCGTGCAGCTGGTGGAGCCGATCGAGCTGATCTACGACTGGGCGCGGCGCAACGCCGGGGCGCTGGATGCGCTGCAGCCGCGAGCGACGTCGCGGCGGCGCTGAGGTATATTCCCCACCCCCCACGTTGCGCCAGACCCGGAACCTCCCGATGAGCACGAATAAAAAGCAGTACTTCAAGCATTGGGCAGAGTCCGATCTCGGCCAGGGCAACGTCTACATCGAGGCGGTGGGCGATGTGATCGTGCGCCAGGTCGAGGTGTACCGCAGCGTGACCACCTGGGCCGACAAGTACGGCCAGAGCGACGAACGCTTCCTGCTGGCCGACCAGCCGCTGTCGTGGTTCGACCTGGATTCGGACGACGGCATCACCGCCACCGAATTCGAAGCGGCGTGGAAGAAGGCCAAGGCCGCCACCGGCGGTCTCTGAGCCTGTGCCGGGGCGGGGTCAGCCCAGCGCGAGTTCGCCGCGCAGTGCGGCCACGTGGGCGCGGCCCACGGCCAGCTCCGTGCCGTCGTTGAGTACCAGCCAGTAGCGGCTGCCCGAACCGGCGTGCAGGCTGCGCACATGGCGCAGGTTGACCACGTAGGAGCGGTGGCAGCGCACGAAATCCGGCGGTAGTACCGCGCCCAGGCTGGCCAGCGATTTGTCGTGCAGTTCGCTGCGGCCGTCGCGCATGCGCAGCTGGCTGTAGTCGCCGTCGGCGCGGATCCACTGCACGTCGGCCAGTTCGACCACGGCGGTACCCTGTGCCCGCCAGATGCCGAGATAGCGGGCGCTGCCGGCGCGCGCGCGGCTGACGTCGAGCAGGCGCTCCAGCGCGAGGCCCAGGCGTTCGCGCGAGAACGGCTTGGGCACGAAATCCAGCACGCCATGCTCGAACGCCTGCAACGCACGCTCGCGATGGGCCGACACCACCACGCAGTGGTAACGCCCGGCGACGGCACGGCGCAGCAGCTCGAAGCCGTCCTCGCCGCCCAGGTTCAGGTCCAGCAGCAGACCGTCGTAGACCGCGCGCTGCAGGCGGTCACCGGCGGCCTCCAGGTCGACCACCGCATCGAACCGCGCCCGGCTGCCGGCCAGCTCGGTGCACAGGCGCAGCAGGCGCTGGCGTACCAGCAGTTCGTCTTCGACGATCAGGATGCGCATGGCAGCTCCATCCGGCCGTACCAGTCCGCACCGTCGGCACCCTGCACGAAGCGCCAGCGGTCTGGCCACGCCGCCGCCAGGCTGGCTTCGATGTAGCGCGTGCCGGTGCCCTGGCCGCGATGCGGTGCCGTGCCGCGCGCGCTGCGCAGTTCCACGATCCAGCGCTCGTCCTGGCGCTGCACGCGCAGCCGGAACGGCTGCTGCGCGCAGGCCACCGCGCCGGCATGGGTGAGCGCGTTTTCCACCTGGGCGTGCAGCACCCCCGGTGGCAGCCACAGGCCGTGTTGGTCGGCGTGGACGTCGAATGCGATGTGCCGTTCCATCGCCATGCCCACGATGTCCAGGTGGTTGCGGCACAGCGCCAGTTCGTCCTCCAGCGCGACCCGTTGCTGGCTGCTGCTGGCGCGCAGGCGATCGAACTGCTCGGCCAGCGCTTCGACCAGGGCGCTGGCGCGCATCGGTGCCTGCTCGATCAATTCCTGCAGGCAGGTCAGGGTGTTCATCAACCAATGCGGCTGGATGCCCCGTTGCAGCAGTTGCAGTGACAGGCGCGCGCGTTCTTCGCGCAGCAGCGCGTTGTGCGCGTCCAGGACGCGCAGCTGTGCGGCGTGCCGCACCAGCAGGAATCCCATCAACACCGCCAGGAACAGGAAGTACGGGCCATCCAGGAAGGCGCCGCGCAGCAGCGGAATCGCCAGCGCACCGGCCAGCACCAGGGTCAGGATCGGCCAACGCTCGTCCGGCTCGCCGCGGGCGCGCAGCAGCAGTGCGACGGCACTGAGCAGGCTCAGCAACAGCAGCGCCGCACCGCGTCCATCGAAGCCCGGCACGAATGCCACCACGGCCACCAGCGCTGCCAGGTAGGCGATGCGCAGGGCGGTCGGCACCGCCACGCCGAAGCGGCGTGCAAGGTAGGCCGGCAGCAGGACCGCCGCCGCGAGATGCAGCGCCAGCAGCGCCAGCAGGCGCGGGCCATGCCACGGGTAGGCGTACCCGAGCAGTGGCCGCCAGCCCTCCAGCACCGGCAGCGCCAGGCCCACCGCACCCAGCGCGAGCAGGAGCCGCGCACCGGGCACCTGTGGCCGTCCGCGCTGCGCCGCCAGCAGGTACAGGCAGGCGGCCGCGAGCGCGCCGGTGGCAAGCGCGGCGATCAGCCAGGGCGCCACCGGGTGACGGTACAGCGAGGCGGCCGGTCCGATCGCAATGAAGGCGTCCGCGCTGCGCAGCGGCAGCCGGTGATGCTGGCTGGAGGCGAGCACCACCAGCGTGTCGGTGCCAGCGGCAGGCGCAGCGGGCAACGCGCGCAGGACGTCGACCTGCCCGGGTCGCTCTTCGTTGGCGGTAGCCCCGACCGTGCCATTGGCCGGCAGCGGCCGGCCGTTCCAGTACGGCTGGCTGGCCGCGCGCACGGACAGCCGCAGCGTGCGGTCGGCCGGTTGTTCCGCTGCGGTGGCAGGCACCTCCCAGCGCAGCCAGTAGGGGCCGCGCCAGCGTGCCAGTTCGCGTTGATCCACCGCGCGCCAGGGCAGGCCGTCGGGCGGCGTGGAGGGCACATCCGCCGCCGCCGCCGGTGCCATCGCCGTCGGTTCCAGATAGCGCAGGCCGGCAGGCGGTGCTGCCGCCACCAGCCAGGCGGTGACCGCGGCAACCAGTACAACCAGGGTGGTGAGGGTTCGGAGGATCTGCATGCGGCCATCGTATCGGCTGCGTGGAGACATTGGTCCCCCGCGTGGAGCCGTTGGGCGGACGCGAACGCCTTCTCCGCCCGAGGGCGGCAGATGCTGGGGGTGTGTTGATGTGCCGCGCCACCCCGGTGCGCGGTCCGCTGTTTCATCTTCCCTGGAGCCCGCCATGACCCATGCTTCGATGCTGCACGCTGATCGTCCCCGTCCCTGCCTGCACGGCATGGCCACGCGGCTGGCAACCCTGTGCCTGACCTTCGCCGCCGTTGACCCGGTGCTGGCCGCTGACACGGCGGCGCCGCTGGTGTTCGAACCCTATGCCTACCAGACCCAGGCGCACGGCACGATCGCAGCGGAAGCGGCTTACCTCGATGTGCCGCGCCGCCACGCGGCGCCGGGCGGGCCGCGCATGCGTCTGCGCGTGGTCCGGCTGCGGGCGACGGCGGGCGACGGCCGCGCTGCACCCGTTGTGTATCTCGCCGGTGGGCCGGGCGGTTCGGGTATCGGGACTGCGCGGGGGCCACGTTGGCCGGTGTTCGACCGGGTCCGGCGCGACACCGACGTGCTGTTGCTGGACCAACGCGGCGCCGGCGCGTCCGAGCCACCGCCGACATGCCCGCATGTGCAGCAGTTCGATAACGCGCAGCCGTTGCAGCGCGACACCGCGCTGGCCGCATTGCGTGACACCGCAGCGCGTTGTGTCGCGTTCTGGAAACAGGCCGGGGTCGATCTGGGCGCGTACACCACGGTGGAAAGCGCCGGCGACATCGAGGACCTGCGGCGCGCCCTGGGCGTGCCGAAGATCAGCCTGTGGGGGATGAGCTACGGCACCCACCTGGCGCTGGCCACGGTGCGCCTGCACGGCGACCGGCTGGAGCGGGTGGTGTTGATGGGCAGCGAAGGCCCGGACGATACCCTGAAGCTGCCGTTGGCGGCGGATGCGCTGCTGGCGCAGTTGGGTGCGGCAGCGGCCGATGCGGGATTCGAGGATCTGACCGGCTCGGCCACGCGGGTACTGGCCACGTTGCGCCAGCAGCCCGCCCAGGGCAGGAGCCTGCTCCACCCGGACAAACAGGTCACCATCGGTGCCTATGACCTGCAGCTGGCGATGGCGGCCATGCTCGGCCGCCGCACCACCCAGCAGTGGCTGCCGTTTGCGCTGCGCCAGGCCGAGCGCGGCGATTACGGTCCGCTGGCCGACATCGTGCTGCTGCTGCGCGGTGAGTTTGGCCAGTTCGGCGCGATGTCGCTGGCGATGGACGTGGCCTCCGGCCAGAGTCCGCAGCGGCGTGCCTTGGCCGAGGCACAGGCGCGTACCAGCCTGTTCGGCGATGCGTTGAACTTCCCGTTCCCGATGCTGGGCGACGGGCTGGGGCTGGTTGATCTGGGTGACGCGTTCCGGGCTCCGCTGCGGAGCGCGGTGCCGGTGCTGTTCATCAGTGGCACGCTGGACGGGCGGACCCCGCCGGCCAACGCCGAAGCGCTGCGGCCGGGCTTCGCCAACAACACGTGGCTGGTGGTGCGCGGCGCCAGCCACGACAACGAAATGTGGCTCGGGCAACCGGCCATTGCCGGCACCATCGCCGATTTCCTGGCGGGCCGGGCGGTCCGCGACGCGGTGCTGGACCTGCCGCCGCCGGCCTTTGTGACCGACCAGGCGGCGATGCTGCGGTCGCTGCCGCGCTGAGGGCAGGGCGGGGCGGGGAGCCAGCACGCTGCGTGGCCGGCTCACACCGTCCAGCCACCCGCGTCGTCGGCGGCCACGTGCATCAGGTGATCCAACTGCCGCAGCGCCCGGTGCAGTTCCTGCCGGCTCGCCGCCGCGCCCAGTGAGATCCGCACCGCGTCATTGATCGCCACGCCCTGCGGGGTGAACGCCGACGACGGGGCGATCCCCAGCCCCTGCAGCCGCGCCGCATGGGTCAGGCTGGCATCGGTCCACTGGGCGGGCAACCGGCACCACGCATGCACGCCGGCACAGTGCTGCAGGAAGCGGGGCGACAACGTGGACTGCGCCAGATAGCGACGCTCGGCGGCTTCTTCCTGCACTAGTTTCAGCAGGGTGGCCGCCGACCCGTCCAGGATCAGCTGGGTCACCAGCGCGTTCATCAGCGGCGGCGCCATCAGGTTGACCGCGCGCAGCGCATCAAGCACGTCCTGCCGTGCCACACCGTCGGGCAGGTGCACGAAGCCGGTGTGCAGGCCCGGGCTGAGGCACTTGGACAGGGTGGAGATGTAGCAGGTGTGCTGCGGCGCCAGCAGGGCGAGCGGGGCAGGGGCATCGTCGACCAGCAGCCAGTACGGGTCGTCTTCGATCAGGCGCAGGTCCAGGCTGCGCAGCACGTCGGCCAGGGCCATCCGGCGTGCTTCGGGCATGGTGCGCGCGGTCGGGTTCTGCGCCGTGGGGTTGAGGTAGACCACGCGCGCACCGCTGGCACGTGCGTGGCGACGCAATGCGCTGGGCAGCATGCCGTGCTCGTCGCACTCCACCACCCGCAACGTGCGCTGCAGCACCCGCGCCGCGTGCAGCAGGCCGGGATACACCAGCGGTTCGCACAGGATGACATCGCCGGCAGTGGTGAGTGCCAGCAGCAGTGCCGACAGCGCGGCCTGCGCGCCTTCGGTGACCACCAGCCGGTCGCTGTCCAGCCTGCCCAGGATCGGCTTGAGCCATTGCTGCGCGGCCAGGTGGTCGGCGCGGCTGCCACCGCCGACGTGGTAGGTCATCAGGTTGCTGGCGTCGCTGCGGCTGAGCACGGTGGCCAGGCCACGCTGCAGCATGTCGGCCACCTGTCCGCCACCGGGGCTGGGCGGCAGGTTCATGCTCAGGTCCACCAGCTGCGCCAGCTCCACCTGCGGCGGGGCGACGAACGTACCCTGCGGGCCGCGTGCGTCGATCAGGCCGCGCTTGCGTGCCTCGGTGAACGCCCGGGTGACGGTGGTCAGGTCCACGCCCAGGTCGTTGGCCAGCACGCGCTGCGCCGGCAGGCGCTGGCCGGGCCGCAGCGCGCCGGACCAGACCGCGCGCTCCAGGGCCTGCACGATGCGCAGGTAGACCGGCCCGTGGCCGTCGGCGATGAGAGTGTTCCACTGCATCGGCGCATCTTACGCCCGGGTGCGCGCCGCCCTGCGACAGTGTGTCGCATCATGTATGGATCATGTCGTTGCCTAACGTACGCGGCTGCGGCGGGCACCCCCCATGCATATCGGTCATGCAGGGGGGTGTTCGCCACTTTTCATGATCCGGGCCGCCCGGCCCGGCACTGCGTTGGAAGGGCCGACCCGCATGAACCCCGCTACACACACCGCTCGCCGCGCCGCCATGGCCGGTGCAGCCCGCGCCGGACGCTGGTTCGGACTGGCAGCGCTGCTGCCGTTGCTCACCGGGTGCAAGAACCTGGAACTGTTCAATCCCATGGGCAGCATCGCCGAACAGGAGATGCAGCTGATCCTGGTGTGCACCGGCCTGATGCTGCTGGTGGTGATCCCGGTGATCATCCTCACGCTGTACTTCGCCTGGCGCTACCGCGCCTCCAACACCAAGGCCACCTACGCCCCGGACTGGTCGCATTCCACCGCCATCGAGGTGGTGATCTGGACCATTCCGTGTCTGATCATCGTGGTGCTGGCCGTGCTGATCTGGAAGAGCACGCACGCGCTGGACCCCTACAAGCCGATCGCATCGGACAAGGCGCCGCTGCGCGTGGAAGTGGTGTCGTTGAACTGGAAGTGGTTGTTCATCTACCCCGACTACAACGTGGCCACGATCAACGAACTGGTGATGCCGGTGGATACGCCGGTGGCCTTCAAGCTCACCTCCGAGTCGATGATGAACGCCTTCTTCGTGCCGCAGCTGGGCAGCATGGTCTACACCATGCCCGCCATGCAGACGCGCCTGCACCTGATCGGCCATACCCCGGGCACCTACGCCGGGATGTCGTCGGCCTACAGCGGCTCGGGCTTCTCGGACATGAAATTCCCGGCCCGGGTCGTGACCGATGCCGACTTCAAGCTCTGGCTGGACCAGGCCCGCAGCAGCAACGACCACCTCGGTGCCACGCGCCTGGCCGCGCTGGAAGTGCCTAGCCATGGCGCACCACTGCAACGCTTCAGCGGCGTGGATACCGGCCTGTTCGACAGCATCGTCGCCCGGTACCACGGCATGGCCGATGACGAAATCTGCCTGCCGGGCGAAGAGCCCGGGGCCACCCCCCAGACGTTGAGCCTGGCCGCGCCTGCCAGCCGTACCGCGGAGAACTGATTGTGCTTGGAAAGTTGAACCTCGAAGCAATTCCCTACCACGACCCGATCATCATGTCGGCGCTGGCAGGCTCGCTGCTGCTCGGCGCGGCGATCGTCGCGGCGATCACCTACTACAAGAAATGGGGCTACATCTGGACCGAGTGGATCACCTCGGTGGACCACAAGAAGATCGGCGTGATGTACATCCTGCTGGCGCTGGTCATGCTGGTGCGCGGCTTTGCCGATGCGCTGATGATGCGCGCCCAGCAGGCGATCGCGGCCAATGACGCGGCCGGCTACCTGCCGCCGGAACACTACGACCAGATCTTCACCGCGCATGGCGTGATCATGATCTTCTTCGTGGCAACCCCGCTCATCGTGGGCCTGATGAACCTGGTGGTGCCGTTGCAGATCGGCGCGCGCGACGTCGCGTTCCCGTTCGTCAACTCGCTCAGCTTCTGGCTGTCGGCGGTGGGCGCGGTGCTGGTGATGCTGTCGATGTTCGTGGGCGACTTCGCCGCGACCGGCTGGGTGGCCTATCCGCCGCTGTCGGGGATCGAGTACAGCCCCACGGTCGGCGTGGACTACTACATCTGGTCGCTGCAGGTTTCCGGTATCGGCACCACGCTCACCGGTCTGAACTTCATCGTCACCATCCTCAAGATGCGTGCGCCGGGCATGGACCTGATGAAGATGCCGGTGTTCACCTGGACCGCGCTGATCACCAACATCCTGATCGTGGCGATCTTCCCGGTGCTGACCGCGACCCTGGCGCTGCTGACCATGGACCGCTACTTCGGCATGCACTTCTTCACCAATGACGCCGGCGGCAACGCCATGATGTACGTCAACCTGATCTGGATCTGGGGCCACCCGGAAGTCTACGTGCTGATCCTGCCGTGCTTCGGCGCGTTCTCGGAGATCATCGCCACGTTCTCGGGCAAGCCGCTGTTCGGCTACCGCTCGATGGTGTACGCGACCTGTTCGATCGGCGTGCTGTCGTTCTTCGTCTGGCTGCACCACTTCTTCACCATGGGCTCGGGCGCCAACGTGAATGCCTTCTTCGGCATCATGACCTCGATCATCTCCATCCCGACCGGGGTGAAGCTGTTCAACTGGCTGTTCACCATGTACCGCGGCCGCATCCGCTACCACTCCTCGACGATGTGGACGATCGGCTTCATGGTCACCTTCGCGCTGGGTGGCATGACCGGCGTGATGCTGGCCATCCCGGGCGCGGACTTCGTGCTGCACAACAGCCTGTTCCTGATCGCGCACTTCCATAACGTGATCATCGGCGGCGTGGTGTTCGGCTGTCTGGCCGGGATCACCTTCTGGTTCCCGAAGGCGTTCGGCTTCACCCTCAACGAGCGCTGGGGCAAGATCTCGTTCTGGTGCTGGCTGGTGGGCTTCTATCTGGCCTTCATGCCGCTGTACGTGCTCGGCTTCAAGGGCATGACCCGGCGCATGAACCACTACGCGGTGGAAGGCTGGCAGCCCTGGTTGATCGTGGCGGCCATCGGCGCGCTGGTGATTGCCGCCGGCATCGCAGCGATGTTCATCCAGTTCTACGTGAGCGTGCGCGACCGCAAGGCCAACCTGGACCTGACCGGCGACCCGTGGAACGCGCGCAGCCTGGAATGGGCCACGTCCTCGCCGCCGCCGTTCTACAACTTCGCCAGGACGCCGGTCATCACCTCGCTGGAGCAGCATTGGGACGACAAGCAGCGCGGTACCGCGTGGCAGCGCCCGGACCATTACGAGGACATCCACATGCCGCGCAACACCGGCGCCGGGGTGGTGATCTCGGTGTTCAGCCTGGTGCTGTGCTTTGCCCTGGTCTGGCACATGTGGGTGCTGGCGGCGATTGGTCTGGTCGGTGTGATCGCCACCTTCGTGCTGCGCTCGTACGACCGTGACGTGGACTATTACGTGCCCGCGGCCGAGGTGAAGCGCATCGAAGACGCGCATTTCGCGCAGATGGAAGGAGCCAAGGCATGAGCGGCGATACCCTGACCGCTGCTTCGCAGCACGGGCAGCTCGCGGCCGGTCATCATGACCACGCCCACGAGCACCACGACGACGGCAGCAAGACCGTCGTCGGGTTCTGGATGTACCTGATGGGCGACTGCCTGATCTTCGCGGTGCTGTTTGCCACCTTCGGAGTGCTGCTCAACGGCACCGCCGACGGCCCGTCGGGCAAGGAGCTGTTCAAGCTGGGCTTCGTGCTGTCTGAAACGGTGGTGCTGCTGCTGAGCAGCTTCACCTTCGGCCTGGCGATGCTCGGTCTGCAGGCCAACAAGCGCAACCAGGTGGTGGGCTGGCTGGCCACCACCGGGCTGCTCGGCGCGGTGTTCATCGGCATGGAGCTGTATGAGTTCGCCGAACTGATCCATGAAGGCGCCACCCCGGACGTGAGCGCCTACCTGTCGGCGTACTTCACCCTGGTGGCCACCCATGGCCTGCACGTCACCTTCGGCCTGCTGTGGCTGGCGATCATGATCCACCAGGTGCTGAAATTCGGCCTGGACGGCATCGTCCGCCGGCGCCTGGCCTGCCTGAGCCTGTTCTGGCACTTCCTGGACCTGATCTGGATCTGTGTCTTCACCTTCGTCTACCTGCGGGAGTTCGTATGAGCCCGAGCGCTTCTGAAACCGATCACGGTGGCGGCCACGCCACCCTCAAGGGCTACATCATCGGCCTGCTGCTGTGCCTGGTGCTCACCGGTGCGTCGTTTGGCGTGGTGATGGGCGGGTGGGTGCCGCAGCCGCTGCGCCTGACCGCCATCGTGGTGCTGTGCGTGGTGCAGCTGGTGGCGCAGCTGGTGCTGTTCCTGCACATCGGCGCGGGCCGCAGCCAGCGCGAGAACACCGGCATCTTCCTGTGCACGGCGTTCCTGATCGCCATTGTCGTCGCCGGGTCGTTGTGGGTCATGCACAACGCCACCCAGAACATGATGCCGATGCAGGTATGAGCACGCTCACCGTGCACCGCCTGTCCTGCCTTGGCCTGGCGGCCGTGATGTGGCTGGTGACGTCGCCGCCGGCAACGGCCGCCGCCTCGCCATCCACCCCCGCCGCCGTGGTCGCCAGCGAAGCCTGGGTGCGGTTGCCGCCGCCCGCTGCGGGCGTGGCTGCGGGCTATGTGGAGCTGGACAACGGGGGCGCCGCCAACCGCCTGGTGGCGGCCAGCGCGGCCGGCTTCGGCCAGGTGCAGATCCACGCGATGCGCATGGACGGCGAGGTCATGCGCATGCAGGCACTGCCCGATGGGCTGGCGCTGCCGGCAGGGAGGATCACCTCGCTGCGGCCCGGCAGTTACCACCTGATGCTGATGATGCCCAAGCGCCCGCTGCAGGAGGGTCAGCATGTGCGGGTACGCCTGCAGTTCGCCCATGGCGACGCGCTCCCGGTGGATTTCGTGGTGCGTGATGGCATGGGTGGGCAGGCCGGCCAGCACGGAGCGGAACGCTGATGCGTGGCGCCCTGGCGGCCCTGCTCGGCGGAATGCTGCTGGCGGGCTGCGGCACCGCCGACGCGCCGATCATGGGCCAGGCCGCATTGGACGCGGTGGCATTGCAGGCCAGTGACGGGCGCACCGTGTCGATCCACGGTCTGCGCGGCAAGCCCACGCTGCTGTTCTTCGGCTTTACCCACTGCCCGGAAGTGTGCCCGCTGAGCCTGGTGAAGGCGGTGCAGCTCAAACGCCGGCTGGGCCCGCTGGGCGAGGACCTGCAGGTGGTCTTCGTGACCATCGATCCCAAACGCGATACGCCCGCCCACCTGCGCGAGTACCTGGCCGCCTTCGATCCGACGTTCATCGGCCTGAGCGGCGACGAGGCCGGTACCCGCGCCATCGCTGAAAGCCTGCGGGTCAGCTACCGGCAGGTGGGCGAGGGCGATGCGGCAACGTTCGAACATACCGCGTCGTGGTTCCTGCTGGGTGCCGATGGCACGCTGCAGGATGTGCTGGGTTATGCGCTCACCGATGCGGAGATGGATGCCCGGCTGCGCGCGAAACTGACGGTGCCCGGCGCGTGAGCCGGGGATGAGCACTGCCGTGGCCACGCCCGCGCCGCGCACCGACGCCGTGCTGCTGCTGGCATCGGCCGGCTGCGCGCTGACGGTGCTGGACACCAACGTGGTCGGCGTGGTGCTGCCCACCATTGCACGCGACCTGTCGGCGTCGTTCGCCGACATCGAGTGGGTGGTCAGCGCCTACGTGCTGTGCTTTGCCTCGCTGCTGTTGCCGGCCGGCACCCTGGCCGACCGGATCGGTCGGCGACGCCTGTACCTGATCGGCCTGGTGCTGTTCGCGCTTACCTCGGTGGCGTGCGGGTTGGCCGCGCAGGCCGGTGCGCTGTATCTCGCGCGCGCCGGGCAGGGCGCGGCGGCCGCGTTCATGCTGGCCCCGGCGCTGTCGCTGATCGGCCATGCCCACCAGGACCCTGCGCGCCGTGCCCGGGCCTGGGCGATATGGGGCGCGATCATGGGCCTGACCATGGTGCTGGCCCCGCTGATCGGCGGCGCCATCGCCACCTGGCTGGGCTGGCGGTGGGCGTTCCACATCAATCTGCCGCTGTGCCTGGTGCTCGCGGCACTGAGCGGGCGCTACGTACCCGAGTCGCGCGACCCGGTGCGTCGTCGCATCGACGTGGCTGGTGTAGTGCTGTTTGCCGGCAGCATGCTGTCGTGGACGTGGGCATTGATCCGCGGCCCGGTGGCAGGCTGGACCAGCACCGCTGTGCTGCCCTGGCTGGTAGCCGGCGTGGTGCTGGGCGCCGCCTTCATCGGCGTTGAAAAGCGCCGCACCCAGCCGATGCTGGACCTGCGCCTGTTCCGGATACCGGCGCTGGTGGGCGCGGTGATCGCGATGTTCGCCTATGCGGCCGCAGTGCAGGTGATGGCCTCGCTGCTGCCGTTGCTGCTGCAGAACGTCCGCGGCGACAGCGTGCTGCAGGCCGGCCTGCACATGCTGCCGTTCGCGCTGGCGATGCTGCTGCTGCCGTTCCTCGGTCGGCGCCTGGGCGCGCACTGGCACTCGGGAAAAATCCTCGTGCTGGGCCTGGGCGTGGCGGTGCTTGGCAACCTGGGCATCGCGCTGTCGCTGTGGCAGCACAGCGGCCCGGGGCTGCTGCTTGCGATGGCGGTGCTGGGCAGTGGCGGCGGCCTGCTCAACGGCGAAACGCAGAAGGCGATCATGAGCGTGATTCCCCCGGACCGCGCCGGCATGGCGTCTGGCATCAGTACCACCGCACGCTTCTCCGGCATCCTGATCGGGTTTGCGACGTTGGGCGCGGTGCTGTCCAGCCATGTGCGGGCGGCTGCCGACGCTGCTTTGACCGCCGCCGGCAGCCCGGTGTCGCCGGCGCTGCTGGAACGGGTGGTGGTCGGCGAGCTGTCGACCGCGTCGGATGCACTCGGCGTGCTGGCAAGGGCGGCGTATGCACAGGGCGCTGGGTACGCGTTCATCGCCGCCGCACTGATGGCCCTGCTGGCGATGCTGGCCACAGGATGGTTGATGCGCCTGCCGCCGCGCTGAACGCGGGCGGCAGGAGCGCAGACACGGCACGTGCGGTCAGGGTGCCACCGCGCGCAGCGCCCAGCATGCCGCACCGAATGCAACGCGATCGCCCTGCACGAACGGCGCGAAGGCGTCCACCACCACCTTCAGCACCTGGGCACGCAGCGCCGCGTCGATCCGCGGGTCGCGCAGCATGCCGCCCACCGGCCCCAGCAACGACACATACCGCTGCAGGTCGGCGGTGCGGATGCTGCAGACCTGGTCCACCGCCGTCACCTCGATATCGCGCCACCCACTGTCGGCCAGGATGTCGAGGACGCGCTGGCGATCGGCGAAGGCGAACTGCCCGGGCCCATCGGCCGAGCGCGGGGGCAGCGCCAGCAAGGGCGCGGCGGCCCGTTCGGCGGTGGTCATGAACGCATTTTCGTCCGGGGCACGCCACGCCAGTGCGTGCAGCGTGCCGCCGCTGCGGGTGGCCACGCGCAGGCCGGTGAAGGCCTGCACCGGGTCGTCGAAGAACATCACGCCAAAGCGTGACACCACGTGGTCGACGCCGGCCGGGGCGAATACGTGACGCTGCGCATCGGCGGCGATGAAGTCCACCGGGTACGTGGCGCTGCGTGCGCGCTCGCGCGCCATGTCGATCATGGCCGCGGAGATGTCCAGCCCGGTGCAGTGGCCGCCAGCGCCCAGCCGTGCTGCGATGGCCAGGCTGACCGCGCCGGTGCCGCAACCGACGTCCAACACGTTCCATGGCGAACCGGGCGGAACGCCCTGTGCCAGGTGATCGGCGAACGGCGCGAACATGTCATCGAGCACGGGCTGGGCCTGTACCCAGGCATCCCCGGCGGGGCCATTCCAGAGGGCGTGTTGCGTGGTGTCGGTCATAAAGGGGCGTTCTGGCCTTGCCAGCCGGGTAGGGATGGCCGCACTCTGCCACTTCAAGTGCACTTGAGGTCAAGCGGATGCAGGAACTGGACATTGCCGAAGTGGCCCGTCGCACTGGCCTGGCGGCGTCCGCGTTGCGCTACTACGAGCAGAAAGGGCTGATCCAGCCGATCGGCCGCCAGGGCCTGCGCCGGGTGTTCGCCGCGAGCGTGCTCGAGCGCCTGGCGCTGATTGCGTTGGGGCGCGCGGCCGGTCTGTCGCTGGCCGATATCGGGGCGATGCTGGCCGTCGAGGGTGACGCCGCCATCGATCGCGTACGGCTGGCCGCCAAGGCCGAAGAACTGGACGCCAGCATCCAGCGCATGACCGCCATGCGTGACGGCCTGCGCCACGCGGCCGCCTGCCGCGCCACCAGCCACCTGCAGTGCAGCCGGTTCCGCGCCCTGATGCGGGTGGCCACGCGCGCAGGCTGAGCGCAGCGCCGCGGCGTGGGTTACGGCAGCAAGCGGTCGATCAGCATTCAATCCCGATCAGCCACTGGGTCTCATCGGCGTTGGCGTCATCCAGGTCTTCCCGGCGGGAAATCGGCGTGGTGCAACCCCGTGGGGCGATGTACTCCACCGCAATCGACGCCGCCTCCAGACATGACAAATGGAACTGAATGGGCGCGCGGCGTTCCGTGACTCAGCCCGCTACCGTGTCCACCAGCAGCTTCACGTTGAGCACCAGGATGATCGCCGCGATCACCCACGCCAGTGCGATCAGCCAGCGCGGCGCCACCAGCGCGCCCATCTTTGCCTTGTCCGAAACGAACCGCACCAGCGGAATCACCGCGAACGGCAACTGCATCGACAGCAGCACCTGGCTGAGCACCAGCAGCCGCGCGGTGCCCTGTTCGCCGTAGATCGCGGTGACGATCACCACCGGCACGATCGCGATGCCGCGGGTGATCAGGCGGCGTGCCCACGGTGCGATGCGCAGGCGCAGGAAGCCCTCCATCACGATCTGCCCGGCCAGCGTGGCGGTCACCGTGGAGTTGATGCCGGAGGCGAGCAGGGCGACCGCGAACAGGGTCGAGGCCAGCCCCACGCCGAGCATGGGCGCCAACAGTTCGTAGGCCTGCTCGATCTCCTGCACGTCGGTGCGCCCGTGCGCGTGGAAGACCGCTGCGGCCAGGATCAGGATCGAGGCATTGATGAACAACGCCAGCATCAAGGCGATGGTGCTGTCGGTGACTGCCCAGCGCAGCGCGCTGCGGCGGCCGGGGTCGGTGCGCGGGTAGGCGCGGGTCTGCACGATGGACGAATGCAGGTACAGGTTGTGCGGCATCACCGTGGCGCCGATGATCCCGATGGCCAGGTACAGGGCGTGCGGATTGGTGACCACCTCCGCACGCGGAATGAAGCCGCCCAGCACGGCCTGCAGCGGCGGTGCGGCGAACGCGATCTGGATGGCGAAGCAGGCGAAAATCACCAGCAGCAGCGCGATCACGAACGCTTCCAGCGCACGGAAGCCACGGTTCATCAGCCACAGCACCAGCACCACGTCGATGGCGGTGATGATCGCCCCGGCCAGCAGCGGAATGCCGAACAACAACTTGAGCGCGATGGCCGTGCCGATCACTTCGGCCAGGTCGCAGGCGATGATCGCGATTTCGCAGAGCAGCCACAGGCCCAGGGTGACCGGGCGCGAGTAGTGGTCGCGGCAGGCCTGGGCCAGGTCGCGCCCGGTGGCGATGCCGAGCCGCGCCGACAGCCCCTGCAGCACGATGGCCATCAGGTTGGACAACAGGATCACCGACAGCAGCAGGTAGCCGAACTGGGCGCCGCCGGCGATGTCGGTGGCCCAGTTGCCCGGGTCCATGTAGCCCACCGACACCATGTAACCCGGGCCCAGGAACGCCAGCAGCCGGAACCACCAGTGCCCGCCGTGTGGCACGGCGACACTGGCGTTCATCTCGCCCAGGCTGGGGCTGTGGCCGTCCGAGGAAGGCCAGGCAGAAGCGGTGTCGGGGCGGCGTTGGATGTCCACGGCCGCAATATAGCAGAGGCTATGTTATCAAGGCTTTGCAATTTCAGGCCATGCCGATGGCGGCCGCCGGTCATGCCTCACCGCGGCGGTGGGGCGGAATACGCATGCCGTGGGTATGCGGCAGGCAGGCTTTCATCGCATCGATGAAGGCCCGCAGCCGGCTCGGAATCTGCCGGGCGGACGGGTACACCAGATGCACAGGCAGCGGCGGTGCTTCGCGGTCGGGCAGCAGGCGCAGCAGTCGGCCGGCGCGCAGGTCATCACTGACCAGCCACGCCGACACCACCGCCGCGCCCAATCCGGACAGCGCGGCCTGGCGCACCACGAACAGGTTGTCGGTGAGCAGCCGCGGCTGGATGTCGACCTGCAGCGCAGGGCCGCCGTCGCCCGCCAGCAGGGTGACGCGCTCGCGGTAGTAGGTGGTCAGCGCGATCCAGGGCAGCGAACCCGGCAACGCGGGATCGTGCACGTCGGCCGCGCCGACCAGGACCGGCGCGGCCACCGCAATGCGCGGCACTTCGGCCAGTGGCACGGCAACCAGGTGCGGGGCGTCCACTGCCCCCACACGGATCGCGCAGTCGATGCCCTCGGCGATGAAGTCGGGATGGCGGTCTTCCAGCATCCACTCCAGGGTGACCTGCGGGTAGCGCGCCAGGAACTGCAGCATCGGCTCCAGCAACTGGGCCTGCCCGAAGGCGTGCGGCACCACCACGCGCAGGCGCCCGCGCGGCACGTCCACTTCGCCACGCAGGTCGGCCTGGATCGCGTCCCAGTCGGCGACCAGCGATTGCGCATGCGCGAAGCAGCGTTGGCCGTCGTCGGTGAGCGTCATGCGGTGGGTGGAGCGTTTGAGCAGTTGCAGGCCGAACAGCCGCTCCAGCGCCTGCAGGCGGCGGCTCACGGTGGGCTGGGTCGTGCCCAGTTGCACCGCGGCCGCCGAGAGACTGCCACTTTCCACGATGCGGACGAAGGTACGCAGCAGGTCGATACGGTCGGCACCGGCGGCGTTGGCTGGAGTGTTCATGCGACAGGCGTATAGGCGATATGTGCGCCAGCCTACTACACGCGCGGATCCTCAAGGCCGATGCTGGCGCCATCGTCTTCCCGCCTGGAACTCCTTATGTCCACTGTGCATATCCCCGCCGCGGCGCCAGCCACGCACGCCGTTGCGCCGCGCCTGATCCTGGCCATGGCGGCCGGGGCCGGCTTCTCGGTCGCCTCGATCTACTACGGCCAGCCGATGCTGGGGGTGATCGGACCTGACCTGGGCGCTGCTCCCGCCGCCACCGGCATGGTGCCCACGCTGACCCAGTTGGGCTACGCGCTGGGGATCCTGCTGCTGGCCCCGCTGGGGGACCGCTTCGACCGGCGCCGGCTGATCCTGGCCAAGGCCGTGTTGCTGGCGCTGATGCTGGCCGGGGCCGCACTCGCCGGCAGCCTGCCGACCCTGCTGCTGGCCAGCCTGCTGATCGGCGTGACCGCGACGTTGGCCCAGGACGTTGTACCGGCTGCGGCCAGCCTGGCACCGGCGGCCGAACGCGGCAGCGTGGTGGGCAGGGTGATGACCGGGTTGCTGCTGGGCATCCTGCTCTCACGCGTGGCCAGCGGGCTGGTCGCGCAATGGCTGGGGTGGCGCAGCATGTTCGCCCTGGCGGCGGTTTCGGTGGTGCTCGTCGCCATTGCACTGGCGCGCGCGTTGCCGCGGTTCGCGCCTACCACCACGTTGGGCTACCCGGCGCTGCTCGGCTCGCTGGTGGCCTTGTGGCGCGGGCAGCCGGCGCTGCGTCGGGCGGTGTTCGCGCAGGGGCTGCTGGCGGTGGGGTTCAGCGCGTTCTGGTCGACCCTGGCGCTGATGCTGCACAGCCGCTACCAGGTGGGCAGCGCGGTGGCCGGTGCGTTCGGCATCGCCGGCGCCGCCGGTGCGCTGGCCGCGCCGCTGGCCGGTCGCTGGGCCGACCGGCTCGGCAGCCATGCGGTGGCGCGGATCGCGATCCTGGTGGCGTTGGCGGGCTTTGCGATGCTGCTGCTGGAGGCGTGGTTGCCGCGTGCCGCGATCCTGCCGCTGCTGGCGGTCAGCGCGGTGGTGTTCGATTTCGGCTTCCAGTCGGCGCTGGTGTCGCACCAGACGCTGGTTTACGGCCTGGTGCCGGAGGCGCGCAGCCGGCTCAACGCGCTGCTGTTCACCGGCGTGTTCCTGGGCATGGCCAGCGGCGGTGCGCTCGGCAGCCTGGCGCTTGCCCACTGGGGCTGGACCGGCGTGGCGTTGCTGGCCACCGGTGCGGCGGCGCTGAGCCTGGTGGTGCGGCGCCGTTGAGCGGCGCGGCGGTCAGCCGTCACCATCGGCCTGGGCATCGTCCAGGCTGATGATGCCGCGCTTGAGTGCCTGGGTCACCGCGTGGGTACGGTCACGCGCGCCCAGCTTCTCCATGAGGTTCTTCATGTGCGCCTTTACCGTCTGCTCGGAGATCCGCATCTGCTCGCCGATCGCCTTGTTCGAGCGCCCGGCGGCCACGTGGCCCAGCACTTCGGTTTCGCGCGGAGACAGGCTGTCTTCGACCACGTGCGCGGCGATGCTGGCCGCCAGCGGTGCGGGAATGCCGGCCCGGCGGCCGCCGTGCACGGTGCGGATGGTGTCGATCAGCTCGTGGCGCAGCATGTCCTTGAGCAGGTAGCCGCTGGCCCCGGCCTGCAGGGCGCGCACCGCCCGCACGTCACCTCGGTAGGTGGTGAGCACGATGATGCGTGCGCGCGGGTCGTGGTGGCGGATCCGGGTGATGGCGTCCACGCCGTCCACGCGCGGCAGCTGCAGGTCCATCAGCACCACGTCCGGGCGCAGGGCCAGGTACTGGGCAACCGCTTCCTCGCCATCGGCCGCTTCGCCCACCAGCCGCATGTCGGGCTGCATGCCAAGCAGTGCGGCCAGCCCGTCGCGCAGCAGGGGGTGGTCATCAACAACAAGCACGCCGATGGGGGCGGGCGACAGGGTCATGCGGATTCTCCAGTGAAACGCGGCCAACGCCAGCGGCGCGGCGAACGGCGGTAGATGCGGTGGCGCGGCAGGAACAGTTCCACTTCGGTACCCAGCCCCGGGCGTGACCACAAACGCAGGCGGGCCCCCAGGCGTTCGGCGCGTTCGCGCATGCCCACCAGTCCCCAGTGGCCTTCGGCCATGGTCTCGGGCAGGCCGCGTCCATCGTCGCGCACATGCAGGCGCAACCCGCGCATGCCGTAACCGAGTTCGATCTCGATGGCGCCGGCGTGGGCATGCTGCAGGGCATTCAACAGCGCCTCGCGACCGATCAGGTACACCTCTTCGGCCGCTGCGCGCCGTAACGGGAGCGGCGCGCCTTCCACGTTGAGACGCAGCGCCGGGCTGCTGGCATCGTTGGCGCGTTCGCCGTACACCTGCACCAGTGCCGCACCGAGGTCCTGGTAGCCGTCGCTGTCGTCGCGCAGCGCGCTGACCCGGTCACGACCTTCTGCCAGTGCGCTTTCCGCCTGCTGCATGGCGTCTTCCAACGCGGCTCTTACCGGCGGTGGGGTGTGGCTGGCCTGGCTCACCGCATGCAGGCGCAGGATCAAGCCCTGGGTGCCCTGCAACAAGGTGTCGTGCAGTTCACGCGCGATACGCTCGCGTTCGGCATGACGCTCCTGCAGCCGCGCACGCACCAGCTGGGTCAGCCGGCGGCTGCGCAGACGCATGGCCAGCAGGATCAGGGCCAGCAGCACCACCACGCAGGCGGCGTTGAACCACAGCGTCTGGTACCACATCGGCGCGATGCGGAAACTGCGGGTCGCGGCCACGGGGCTCCACACCATGTCCTGGTTGGCTGCGATTACCTCGAAACGATAGCGACCCGGGGAAAGGTTGGTATAGAACGCGCGGGTCAACGTGCCCGCGTCCTGCCAATGATCATCCAGCCCGATCAACCGGTAGCGGTAGCGGGTCCGTTCGGGCCGGCTCAACGCCAGTGCCAGGTAGTCGATCTGCAGCTGGGCGGTGCCTGCGGGCAACACCATCCCGTCGCGCAGTGGCTGCTGCGTCTGCCCATGGGACACGTCGCCGATACGCGGCTGCAGGGCGGCACCGGCGCGCTGCGCCACGCCGGTGTCGATCCACGCCAGCCCCTGGTTGGTGGACAACCAGAGCAGGCCATCGGCCGCCAGCATCGCGCTGGGCATCGGGGTGGTCTGCACGGCGATGCCGGGCATGCCGTCGCCACGGTCGAACAGCCGTGGTTCCACCGGCCTGCCGTGCAGTACCGCCTGCTCCAGGGTCGACGCGTCGATCCGCAGCAGGCCGCGGCTTCCGTTGAACCAGTAGTAAGCCGTGTGGTCGCGGACGATGCCGGTGATGCCCTCCAGCAGGCCGGGGGTGTCGGTCTGGGCAGCATGGAAGCGGTCGTCGTCGCCGAGCAGGGCCAGCCCGTTCTCACCCGCCACCCAGATCCGCGTGCCGATCATGGCAGTGGCGGTGATCGGCCCCACCTGCAGGCCATCGGCACGGGTGTAATGCCGCCACGCATGCTGGCGACGTACGCGCAGCTCGCCGTCGGGATAGCCCATCAACACGGCCCCGGCCGGGCCGGCCGCCAACGTGGTGCAGGCGTGTCCGGGCAGCGCCGGATCGCTGTCCCAGCGGCCGCGAAGGTAGTGCATCACGCGCTGGTCGCCAAAGCAGAACCACGCTTCGTCGCGACCCAGCGGCAGCACCGCGCGCAGTTCGCGCGGCGCGGGAAGTCCTGGCGGATGCAGCTCATGCGGCTGGCCATCGCGTATCAGCAGCAGCGCCTCCCAATCGACCACCCACAGCGGCTGGTCGCTGGCGAGCGCGGCGCGGTGCAGGTCGGCCGACGGCGCCGGCAGCAGCGTACGGCGCAATGCCATGGGGCGCAGGTCTGCGCCATAGGCGAACACCTGTCCGTCGGGTGCGTGGTACAGCGTGCGCAGCGGATCGGCGGGGCCCGAAAGCGCCAGGCTGCGGACCTGATGGCCGCGGAACCGGTTGAGGCCCAGGTTCGTGCCGATCCACAGCGTGCCTTCGCGATCGGCCAGCACCGGCACCGCCGTGGTCGACGCCAGTCCCTGGGCTGCATCGAAGCGCTCGACCGGGGCGGCTGCCGATGCGGTGACATCCAGGCGGAAGATACCGCCACTGTCGACCAGACTGCCCCACAGGCTGCCATCAGCGGCGAACCGGATCCGCTTGGCCAGCAATGTGGGCCGACGCAGTGCCTCGCGTTCTGTGACGGGCAGCAGGCCGCGCGCATCCGCGACGGGCATGACGCCGCGCCGGCGATCGGCCAGCCACACCTGCCCGTTGTCGCGCAGGGCCAGCGATGAAAACGGTGCAACCGGCAGCGCCAGCGGTTCAAAGCGCGCCCCATTCGCCGGCAGTCGCCACAATCGCCCCGCGGCGATCACCCACAGCGTCCCGGCCCGATCGCGCAGCAGCCACTGGGCCGGCACATCGCCGATGCCCATGGCAGCGGTGGGCACCTGCCAGCGTTCACCGTCGAACCAGCGCAGCCCACCATCGGCCGCGGCCCACAACCGCCCGCTGCCGTCGCGCTCGATGCGCGGCACCAGCCCGGGCGGTAGACCCTGTGCCTGCGCGTAGTGGGTGAGACCGTGGCGGTCGAGCCGGCTGATCCCGGCGTTGTAGTAGGCAATCCACAGCGTGCCGTCGGGATCCAGCGCGAGGGTGGTCATGTTCGAGGACGGGAACGTGCTGCCGTTGGGCGGCGCGGGGCGCTCGAACTGGCGTCCATCGAACCGGTACAGCCCGGTGCCGGTGGCCAGCAGGAGGCTGCCGTCGGCGGGCTGGGCGATATCCCACACATCCCCGGGCGCGCCCTGGCCCACCACCCAGGCGGTGTGTTCGTACGCCGACAGCGGTGCCGCCAGCGCCGGCCATGCGGCCAGCAGCAAGCCCAGCAGCAGCCAGCCGGCGGCCACGCGGCGGTGGGTGCAGGCAGGGACGGGGACGAAGATGGCAGCGGACATGCTGCATTCTCGCAGGGATGGGGGGAGCAGCTGCTTACTCTTTCGGGGCAGGCGCCGCGCCCTGCAGTGCGGTACCCCTGCCGGGCCCGTTCTGGACCGCCTGCATGCAACGACTGTTCGTGATGTTCCCCGACCGTGCGCCCGGCGTTGGCTTGGTGCTGCTGCGGCTCGGCCTGTGCGCGGCCGTGCTTACGCTGCCGACGGCGCCGACAGGCTGGCTGCAGCTGGCGCCACTGGCTGCGGCATGCCTGCTGCTGGTGGGCGTGTGGACCCCGCTGGCAGCGGTCGCGCTGCTGCTGATGGTGGGCGTGCACGCCGCATCGCACTGGGCGTGGCTGCCGCTGCCGGTGGCGTTGCTGCTGCTGGGGCCCGGCGCCTATTCGCTGGATGCACGGCGTTTCGGTCGGCGCGTGCTGCGGCGGTCGCCCGGCGGTGGCGACGGGCGCGATCACCCGAAAGAGTAATCAGCGCTCCCACCGATGGAGGGTAGGGCAACGTGCGTGCCGCGGCGACCATGGCACACCCCGTCGTGGAGCCCGCTGATGGCTGCTTCGTCCCGCCCGACGCCACCCACACCTTGCACCTTGCCGCCGACCCAAGTGGCGGCGCTGCGGCGTGCCCTGGCCTACATCGACGCCAACCTGCAGCAACCGGTGCTGGTTGAACAGATGGCCGCCGCGGCCTGCGTCAGCCGTTTCCACCTGGCACGGCTGTTTCGTGCCGGGACCGGGATGAGCCCGACCGCGTACCTGCGCCAGCGCCGCATCGAACACGCCCAGCACCTACTGCACGCCGGCGGACTGAAGGTCAGCCAGATCGCCAGCAGCCTGTGCTTCTTCGACCAGAGCCATTTCGTGCGCAGCTTCCGCGCCGTGACCGGCTGTACCCCCCGTCATTTCGCCCGGCGCAGCCTGCGCCCGGGCGCCTGAATCCCCTCGATCCCAAGGAACGCCCATGAACAAGGCCACCGCCGTCGCCGGCACCTCGCTGCTGTCGCCCACCGACCACGCCCTGGTGCTGATCGACTTCCAGTCGCAGATGGCATTTGCCACCCACACCATCGACATCTCCGCGCTGCGCAACAATGCCGCGTTGATCGCCAAGGGCGCGGCCGGCTTCAAGGTGCCGGTGGTGCTGACCACGGTTGCCGAGAAGTCGTTCTCCGGCCCGATGTTCCCGGAGCTGCCGGCGATCTTCCCGGGCCAGACGGTGTTCGACCGTACCTCGATGAACACCTGGGAAGACCAGCCGGTGATCGACGAGATCAACCGCATCGGCAAGCGTCGCCTGGTGCTCGCCGGCCTGTGGACCAGCGTGTGCATCGTCGGCCCGGCGTTGTCGGCGATCGACCAGGGCTTCGAGGTCTACGTGGTGACCGACGCCTGCGGCGACGTCAGCGTGGAAGCGCACGAGCGCGCCGTGACCCGCATGGTGCAGGCCGGCGCGGTGCCGATCACCGCAGTGCAGTACCTGCTGGAACTGCAGCGCGACTGGGCACGCAGCGCGACCTACGACCTCACCACCGGCATCGCGCGTGACCATGCCGGCGGCTATGGCATCGGCATCCAGTACGCCAGGACGATGTTCGGCGCGCAGGAAGGCGGCCACTGAGCATGGCCGGCGCCACCGGCCTGGACCTGGCGCTGTTGCTGCTGCGCATGGCGGCGGGCGGGTTTCTGCTGCCGCATGCGCTGGGCAAGCTGTTCGGCTGGTTCGGTGGGCCTGGCCTGGCCGGGTTCGCCGACGAACTGCGCGGCTTCGGCCTGCCGACGCCGCGGCCGATGCCGCTGCTGCTGGCGGCGGTGCAGGTGCTGTGCGGGCTGGCGGTGCTGATCGGTTGGCAGACTCGGCCCGGCGCGGTGATCGCGGCGGTGTTCCTGCTGTCCACCGCCCTGCTGGCGCTGCGCCATGGCTGGTTCTGGATGCGCGGCGGTGCCGAGTACTCCGTGTTCTGGACGCTGACGCTGCTGGCCATCGCCCTGGCCGGTCCTGGCGCGTTTGCGCTACAGCCGTTGCTGGCAGGGGCAGCGTGGCCATGACCGCCGATCCGCACCATCCCGCTCGCCGCGACCTGCTGCTGGGCGTCGGCGCAGGCCTGGCGCTTGCTGCAGGCGCCCGCACCTTTGCCTCTTCCCCGGAGAAACGCATGTCTACGCTGCTCATCCGCAATGCCCGCATCACCACCCTCGACCCGGGCTGCCCGCAGGCCGATGCGCTGGCAGTGGTGGACGGGCGCATCGCCGCCGTCGGTACCGAAGCGCAGGTACGCGCCGGGCTGGACGTGGGCACCGTCATCGATGCCGGCGGCCGTCGCGTGGTGCCTGGCTTGAACGACAGCCATACCCATCTGATCCGCGGTGGCCTCAACTACAACCTGGAACTGCGCTGGGACGGGCTGCGCTCGCTGAGCGATGCGATGGCCATGCTGAAGGCGCAGGTGGACAACACGCCGGCCCCTCAATGGGTGCGCGTGGTGGGCGGATTCACCGCCGAGCAGTTCGTGGAAAAGCGGCTGCCCACCCTGGCCGAGCTCAACGCCATCGCCCCGGACACGCCGGTCTTCCTGCTGCACCTGTACGACCGGGCGCTGCTCAACGGCGCCGCGCTGCGTGCCTGTGGCTATGACCGCAACACGCCGGACCCGCCGGGCGGCCAGATCGCGCGTGACAGCCTGGGCAATCCCACCGGCCTGCTGCTGGCCAAGCCCAACGCGCTGATCCTGTACGCCACGCTGGCCAAAGGCCCGCGTCTGCCGATGGAGTACCAGGCCAACTCCACCCGGCATTTCATGCACGAATTGAACCGCTTGGGCATCACGTCGGTGATCGACGCCGGGGGCGGCTTCCAGAACTATCCGGAGGACTATCAGGTCATCGAGCAGCTGCACCGCGACGGGCAGCTCACCGTGCGCATCGCCTACAACCTGTTCACCCAGAACAAGGGCAAGGAGAAGCAGGACTTCCAGCATTGGAGCGAGATCGTCGCCCCGCGCCAGGGCGATGACCTGCTGCGTCACAACGGTGCCGGCGAGATGCTGGTGTTCTCCGCGGCCGACTTCGAACTGTTCAACGAGCCGCGTCCGGAACTGCCGCCCGGCATGGAGCCGGAGTTGGAAGAAGTGGTGCGGCTGCTGGTCGAGAAGCGGTGGCCGTTCCGCATCCATGCCACCTACGACGAAAGCATCGATCGCATCCTGGATGTGTACGAGCAGGTCAACCGCGAGATTCCGTTCGACGGCCTGCACTGGTTCATCGACCACGCCGAGACCATCACCCCGCGCAACATCGACCGTATCCGCGCGCTCGGCGGCGGGCTGGCCATCCAGCACCGCATGGCCTACCAGGGCGAGGCGTTCGTGCAGCGCTATGGCAGCGAAGCCGCACGCCACACCCCGCCGGTGCGGCGGATGCTGCAGGCCGGTGTGCCGGTGGGCGCAGGCACCGACGCCACCCGCGTGGCGAGCTACAACCCTTGGGTGGCGCTGTCGTGGCTGGTCACCGGGCGCACCGTGGGCGGGTTGGCGCTGTATGGTGAGGAAAACCTGCTGGAGCGCGAGGAAGCGCTGCGGCTGTGGACGCAGGGCAGCGCGTGGTTCTCGGGGGACGAAGCCAACAAGGGCACCCTGGGGGTAGGGCAGCTGGCCGACTTCTGCGTGCTGTCGTCGGACTTCTTCGCGGTGGACGATGCCGCCATTGCCGACATCACCAGTCTGCTGACCGTGGTGGGCGGGCAGGTGGTATACGGCGAAGGCGACTTCGCGCCGCTGGCCCCGGTCCTGCCGCCGGCCATGCCCGATTGGTCGCCGGTCAACCGCTTTGGCGGCTACCACGTGGGCGGCGCCGCCACCGGACTGACCGCGCACGCGCATGCCCACGGGACCGGCGGCTGCCGCACCCATGGCGCGCACGGCCATGCCGCTGCACACGCCGTGCCGACCGATGCGCCGAACGCGTTCTGGGGTGCATTGGGATGTTCGTGCTTCGCCTTCTGACCCTGGGGCTGGCCGCCACCTCGCCGGCGCTGGCCTGCGAGGCCGACGGCCCCGGCCAGTGCATGGCGCTGGACGGCGGTGGCACGCTGCAGATGGATGCATCGCTGCGTCTGCGCAGCATGTATTACGACCCGACCCGCTTCGGCGTGCAGGGCGGCAAAGAAGACGGTTACGGGCTGCTGCGGGCGCTGGCCTCGATCCGCGCCCAACGCGGTGGCTGGCAGACCGTGGCGCAACTGGGGGTGCATGCCGAGCAGGGCCGCAACGGCGGTGCCGGTGGCACCGATCGGGGTGCGCTGGATGTGCAGCAGGCCTACGTGCATTGGCAGGGCGAACACCTGGGCTGGCAGCTGGGCCGCCAGGAAGCCGGCTATGGCAGTTCGCGGCTGCTGTCGGTGCGCGACGGGCCGAACATCCGCCTGGCGTTCGACGGCGTGCGCGGCCGCTGGCGCACGTCGCGGTGGCAGCTGGACCTGATGGCGCTGCGCCCGGTCGACAACCGGCCGGGTGCATTCGATGACCGCAGCGACCCCGGCCAGTACCTGCTGGGCGGGTATGCAACGCTGCGGGGGCGCAGCGCGGGCACTGGCCTGGACCTGTACCTGCTGGACTACGGTCGCGACGATGCCCGCTTTGCCGGTACCCAGGGCGACGAGCGGCGCACGACGGTGGGGGCGCGCTGGTTCGCCCGGCAGCCACGCTGGGATGCCAACGTCGAACTGGTGGGGCAGCGCGGCACGCTGTCCGGGGCGCAGGGCGACCTGGCCATCCGGGCATGGACGCTGGCCAGCGATACCGGCGTGCGCTGGCCGCAACGCGCGTGGCATCCGCGGCTGGGCCTGAAAGTGGACATCGCCAGTGGTGACCGCACGCCCGGCGATGACCGGTTGCAGACGTTCAATGCGCTGTACCCCAAGGCGGCGTACTTCAGCGAGGCCAGCCTGCTGGCACCGGCCAACCTGATGGATGTGCAGCCGACCCTGGCCCTGACCCCGCATCCGGCGATCACCACCGAACTCGGCTGGCAGTTGGCGTGGAAGCAGCGCCGCGCCGATGCGATCTACACCACGCCCGCCCCGCTGGCCGCGTTGCCCCGCAGTGCCGGCACGCCGCGCCGCATCGGGCAGCAATTCAAGTGGGAAACCACGTGGCGGGCAAGCCCGCAGTGGCAATGGCAGGCGCAGTTGGCCTGGTTCGAGGCCGGTCCCGGCCTGCGCGCGGCCGGTGGCCGCGACACTTTGTTTGCATCGATGGTAGGAGCGTGGCAATGGTAAGCAACACTGAAGGCGCCGCACCCGGCGCATGGTCGCCGCTCAAGATCGGCCTGTTCCGCGCGATGTGGCTGGCGATTCTGGGCAGCAACGTCGGCACCTGGATCAATGACGTGGCCGCCGCCTGGGTCATGGCCGAGCGCACCGGGTCGCCGTTGATGGTGGCGCTGGTGCAGTCGGCCACTACCGTGCCGGTGGTGCTGCTTGCACTGGTGGCCGGCACCCTGGCCGACATCGTCGACCGGCGCCGCTATCTGCTGTTCACCCAGGGCTGGATGCTGCTGGTGGCTGCCACGCTGGCCACGTTGACGGGGTTGTCGATGCTGACCCCCGGGCTGTTGGTGGCGCTGACCTTCGCGATGGGCTGCGGCGCGGCGATGGCGATGCCGGCGCAGGCGGCGATCGTGTCCGAGCTGGTGCCACGGCCGATGCTGGCCTCGGCGGTGGCGTTGAATTCGATCGGGATCAACATCGCGCGCTCGCTGGGCCCGGCCATTGGCGGGTTGATCGTGGCGCAGTTGGGACCGAGCTGGGCGTTCGGCCTGAACGCGTTGAGCTTTGCCGCAATGCTGATCGTGCTGACCCGCTGGGCGCCGGACGCAACGGCGTCCACGCTGCCGCCGGAAGGCTTCGGTGCGGGCCTGCGTGCGGGCCTGCGTTATGCACTGCGCGCCGGCCGCCTGCAGGCGGTACTGGTGAAGTCGGCCGGGTTCTTCTTCTTCGCCAGTGCGGTGACCGCGCTGCTGCCGCTGGTGGTGCGCGGGGAAATGCACGGCGGCGCGGGCCTGTACGGCATCCTGCTGGGCTGTATCGGCATCGGCGCGGTCACCGGGGCGCTGGTGCTGCCGACGCTGCGTGCGCGCATGGACCGCGACCTGCTGGTACTGCTGGCTACGCTGGCCTGCGCGCTCAGCCTGTTCGGGCTGGCCTGGCTGCGGCACATGGCGCTGTTGCCGCTGGCGATGCTGGTCAACGGCTTTGCCTGGATCACGGTGCTGTCCTCGCTGCAGATCGCCGCACAGACCGCGGTGCCGCCGTGGGTGCGGGCACGTGCGCTGTCGCTGTACATCATGGTGTTTTCGCTGGGCATGGCCGCCGGCGGCCTGAGCTGGGGCAGCATCGCCCAGCGCACCTCGATCCCGCTGGCGTTGACAATCGCCTCGGTTGGCGCGGTGATCGCCGGGCTGCTGGTGTGGCGCGTGCGCATCGCCGGCAGCGAGGAGCTGGACCTGCGGCCGGCCGGCTACTGGCCGGCGCCCGAGCTGGCGGTGCCGGTGTCGCATGATCGGGGGCCGGTACTGGTCACGGTGGAGTACCGCATCGCCGATGCCGACCGTGCCGCCTTCCATGCGTTGATGGGGGAACTGGGCCGCACCCGGCGCCGCGACGGCGCGGTGCTGTGGGGCGTGGCCGAGGACGTGGCCACGCCGGGCATCCACCTGGAATATTTCGTGACCAGCTCCTGGGTGGAGCACCTGCGCCAGCATGAACGCGTGACCGCCGAAGACCGCGACCACCAACTGAAGGTGCGGGCGCTGCACCGGGGCGAACACGCGCCGATCGTGCGGCATTTCGTGGGTGGTCATGGCGCGCTGCCGACGTTGAAGCACTCCCACGAGCTCGGCTGACGGGCAGATACAAGAAGGAGGTGCTTCGCCCCTCTGCGGGCAAGCAGAAAACATGCCTTGACGCATTTCAGGCGCAGCCGTCGGCGGGTCGGGCGCCGGGCCCCCATACCCTTTCCGGCGAATGTCCCCCGGCGTCGGCCTGCGGCCGCTACCTCCTCCTTTATTTCGCCTCCAAGGGCATGGGGGCCCGGCGCCCGACCCGCCGACCCCAGCGTGCGTCGTGCTGGCTTTGCGGCGGCCCTTGCGACAAGACGCTGCCCCCAGAGGGGAGAAGAACCAAAAAAAGCGCCGGGTAGAACCCGGCGCCATGTGCGGCCATGGTGGCGTCGCGTTACGCCTTGGCGAAAGCCAGCAGGTCCTGGTTGAACTGGTCGGCATGGGTCACGGTCAGGCCGTGCGGCGCGCCCGGGTATACCTTCAACGTGGCGTTGGCCACGATCTTCGCCGACAGCCGGCCCGACGCATCGATCGGCACGATCTGGTCGTCGTCGCCATGCACCACCAGCGTAGGCACGTCGATCTTCTTCAGGTCCTGCGTGTAGTCCACCTCGGAAAACTCGCGGATGCAGTCGTACTGCCCCTTGTGACCGCCCTGCATGCCCTGCAGCCAGAAGGCGTCACGCATGCCCTGGCTGACCTTGTGGCCATCACGGTTGGCGCCGAAGAACGGCGTGGTCAGGTCCTGGTAGAACTGCGAGCGGTCGGCAGCAACCCCGGCGCGGATGCCGTCGAACACGCTCATCGGCAGGCCGCCGGGGTTGGAGGCGCTGACCACCATCTGCGGCGGCACGGCACCCACCAGCACGGCCTTCGCCACGCGCTTGCTGCCGTGGCGGCCGATGTAGTGGGCGATCTCGCCGCCACCGGTGGAGTGGCCCACCAGGATGGCGTCCTTCAGGTCCAGCGCTTCGATCAGCGAGGCCAGGTCGTCGGCGTAAGTGTCCATGGTGTTGCCGTCCCAGGTCTGGGTGGAACGACCATGGCTGCGGCGATCATGCGCGATCACGCGGTAGCCGTGCTGGCCCATGAACAGCATCTGCGGGTCCCAGGCGTCGCTACTGAGCGGCCAGCCATGGGCGAACACGACCGGCTGGCCGTGGCCCCAGTCCTTGTAGAAGATGCGGGTGCCGTCTTTGACGGTGTGGTAGCTGCTCATCTGGGTATCTCCGGTGGAGTGGGGGTAGGGGTGGGAACGAGCGGGTGCCGCGGCAAGCGCCGGGCTCGGCAGGGCAGGCAGCATCAGCGCTGCAGACACGGCCATGCCGGTGGCCAGGAACTGCCGCCGGGCGGGATCGCCAGGGTGATCGGGAAGAAATGACGACATTCGGATCGGTCCAGTGGGGGCCGCGGCGAAACGCCCGGCGGCGCCAGTAAAGCGCTGGCGCGCCCCTTGCGATTGCACCGGTGTGCCCGATCATCGCGGGCCATGCCACCGCCTTAACCGGTAACCGCGTATCGTCAGCGCTCTTTGAGTGGGAGTGGATGCATGCGTTGGATCGTGTTGTTGGCCGCATTGGCCATGCCGGTGGTGTCGTGGTTCTCGCAATCCGGCGCGTTCGGCCCGACCAATGGCGCGATCTCCGACCGCTATCCGACCCTGCTCGTCGCCGCCGGTTACGCGTTCGCGATCTGGGGCGTGATCTTCCTGTGGGACGTGATCTTCGGACTGTGGCAGCTGCGTCGGCGCCGCCCGGACCTGCCCGGTGTACGCGGCTGGGCGGCGGCCGGGTTCGCGCTGACGGCGGCATGGATGCCGGTGTTTTCCAACCAGTGGTTCCTGCCCGCGCTGGCGATCATCTGGGCCGCGCTGGTGTGCCTGCTGATGGCCGCCGTGCGCGCCGCGCCCACCGACGCCACCGCCGGCCAGCGCGCCTGGGCGGCGTATCCGCTGGCGTTGCACGCGGGCTGGCTGACGATGGCGGCCTTCCTCAATACGGCCCAGGTGATCGTGGCCTACCAGTGGCTGCCCACCGGCGACATGTTCGGCTGGAGCGTGGTGCTGCTGGCCCTGGCGACGCTGCTGGCCTGGGCAATGAACCAGCGCCTGCGCGGGCATTTCGCCTATCCGGCTGCCGTGGTGTGGGCGCTGGTGGGTGTGTACGTGAAGCAGTCCGGCTGGCGCCTGCCGGGCGCCGATACGGTGTCGGTGCTGGCGTTGGCGGTGGCCGCGCTGCTGGTGCTGCAGACGCTGATGCTGCGCACGCGGGCGTGGCGTCATCCGACCGTGCCGGTGGTGGCCGCGCACCGCCATCGGCGTTGAGGTCACGCACCTCCGGGCACCGTGTGTGCCCATGCAGGGCCGGGTGCTGCCCGGCAATCCCCCATTGAACTGGCAACAGGAGAATTCCCATGCGCGTTGCATTGCATGACACCTTTGGCGATCCCACCGTCGTGCTGCACGGTGGTGAGGTACCCACCCCGGAACCCGGCGCGGGCGAGGTGCGTATCCGCACCGTGCTGGCCCCCATCCACAACCATGACCTGTGGACCGTGCGCGGCAGGTACGGCTATAAGCCCACGTTGCCGGCCGTCGGCGGCAGTGAAGCGACCGGCGTGATCGACGCGCTGGGCGAAGGCGTGCAGGGCCTTGCGGTCGGCCAGCGGGTCAGCGCCGCATCCGTGCATGGCACCTGGGCCGAGCAGTTCATCGCACCGGCGAAGATGGTCATTCCGATGCCGGACGCGATCGATGATGAAACCGCGGCGCAGCTGATCGCGATGCCGCTGAGCGCGCTGATGCTGCTGGAGTTCCTGCAGGTGCGCGAGGGCCAGTGGATCCTGCAGAACGCGGCCAATGGCGCGGTCGGCAAGGCGCTGGCGATGCTGTCCAAGGCGCGCGGCGTGCACTGCGTGAACCTGGTGCGGCGCGATGCCGGCGTGGCGGAAATGGAGGCGCTGGGCATCGACAACACGATCTCCACCGCGCAGTCGGACTGGATGGCGCAGGTGCAGGCGCGGGTGGCCGGCGGCTCGATCGCCGCGGCGGTGGACTCGGTGGGTGGGCGTGCCAGCAGCGAGCTGATGACCCTGCTGGGCGACGGCGGCACGCTGGTGTCGTTCGGCTCGATGACCGGCGAGCCGATGCAGCTCAACTCGGGCGATGTGATCTTCAAGCAGGCCACGGTGAAGGGGTTCTGGGGCAGCAAAGTGAGCCAGGCGATGGCCGCGGACGACAAGCGCAGGCTGGTCGGCGAGCTGCTGCAGCTGGCCGCACGTGGCGGGCTGAGTCTGCCGGTGGACGGCGTGTACGGTCTGGATGAGGTGGCGGCCGCCGCCACGGCCAGCCTGGAGCCGGGCCGTAACGGCAAGGTGCTGCTGCGTCCGTAAGGTGATGACGGCGGTAGAGCCGACCGTTGGTCGGCTGCCGTCGATCGGGCACCGCGACAGCCGACCAACGGTCGGCTCTACCCGGCTGGCCCTGCGACAGCCGACCAACGGTCGGCTCTACCCGGCTGGCCCTGCGACAGCCGACCAACGGTCGGCTCTACCGGTCTGCGCGCAGGGCGTCGATGACCACGCGCAGGGCGCTGGAGGATTGGCGGCGGCTGGGGTAGTAGGCGTAGTAGCCGTCGAACACGTCGCACCAGTCCTCCATGACGCGGCGCAGGCGACCGGCCTGCAGGTGGTCCAGCACCATGTCTTCGGGCAGGTAGGCCAGGCCCGCGCCGGCCAGGGCGGCGCGCAGGATGGCGCTGCTGCCGTTGAACGTCCATTGCCCGTCCACGCGCACGTTGGCGTCCTGGCCGTCCTTCTGCAGGTCCCACACCATCAGCCCGCCATGGGTGGGCAGGCGCAGCCCGATGCAGTTGTGCGCGGCCAGGTCCGCCGGCATCTGCGGTGCGACGTGGTGGACGAAGTAGGCAGGGCTGGCCACGATCGCCATGCGCTGCGGGCCGCTGATCGGCACCGCGATCATGTCGTTGGCGACGCGTCCGCCCAGGCGGATGCCGATGTCGTACCGCTGCGCCACGATGTCGGCCAGGCCGTAGTCGACGGTGAGCTCCACGCGCAGGTCGGGGTAGGCCGGCAGTATCGCGCTCAGACGGGGCCAGAGGATGCTGTTGGCCGCGTGTTCGGCGGTGGTGATGCGGATGGTGCCGGCCGGATGGTCGCGGTAGTCGCTGATGGCCACCAACTCGGCCTCGATCTCCTGCATGCGCGGGGCGACGGTGTCGTACAGGCGTTCACCGGCCTCGGTCATCGACACGCTGCGCGTGGTGCGGGTGAGCAGGCGCACGCCCAGGCGCTCTTCCAGCCCGCGCACGGTGTGGCTCAGCGCGGACTGCGAGACGCCGAGCTGGGCGGCGGCCCGGGTGAAGCTGCGCTCGCGGGCCACGGTGACGAACACCTGCAGGTCGTTGAAGTTTTCGCGGGCCATTGCAGTGTCCGGCGCGCATGCGATTCATGCGGGTCCATCATGGGCGCGCGCCACTGGTGAGCACAAGGCGCTCCTCGTCGACGATTGATGATTTCGGCTCATGGCTGCATGCGCGCCTGGGCAGGCAGTGGCGGCGGCGACAGGGACTACAGTGGGCCGGTCCGATTTCCACGCCGAGGAGTTCCGCATGAACCTGTTGAGCAGTTCGCTGCTGTCGATGGTGGCCGCCACGGCCCCGGCCGACGCGGCCCCGATCCAGATCGCCCGCGCCGGCAGCACCCCATCGGCGGTCGGTCCGGCCGATTATTTCACCGGCACGGTGCGTATCGATGCACCGTTCCAGCGCGCCGCACCGGCCCGCGTGGGCGGCGCCACGGTGACCTTCGAGCCCGGCGCGCGCACGGCCTGGCACACCCATCCGCTCGGGCAGACCCTGATCGTCACCGCCGGGGTGGGCAGCGTGCAGGAGTGGGGCAAGCCGGTGCAGGAGATCCGGCCCGGCGACGTCGTGTGGATCGCGCCGGGGGTGAAGCACTGGCACGGTGCCAAGGCGACGGTGGCCATGACCCATATTGCCATCGCCGAAGCAGTCGACGGCTCACCGGTAACCTGGATGGAGCAGGTCAGCGAGGCGCAGTACACCGGCGGGTGACATCGCGCGCGACGGGCGGTAATGTAACTATTCCAGTTACATGAAATGAGGTGCGCCCGATGGATGCCTACGCCGACCCCGATGCCGTGGCCCGCTACGCAGAACGCCCACCCCGGCTGGTGCCGGGGTTCGCCGACCTGCAGCGGATGTGCACGCAGCTGCTGGCCGAATCGGCGCCGGCCGATGCCCGCGTGCTGGTGCTGGGTGCCGGCGGTGGCCTGGAGCTGCGCACCTTCGCGCAGGCGCAGCCGCACTGGCGGTTCGATGGCGTCGATCCTTCGGCGCCGATGCTGGCGCTGGCAGCCCGCACGATGGGCGAGGATGCGCACCGCGCGCACCTGCACCACGGCTACATCGATGTGGCGCCCTACGGGCCGTTCGATGCGGCGGCCTGCCTGCTCACCCTGCATTTCGTGCCGCCGCAGGAACGCGTGCCGACGCTGGGTGCGTTGCATCGGCGCTTGCGTCCGGGCGCGCCGCTGGCGGTGGCGCACATGAGCTTCGACCAGGATGGCGGTGCGCGTGCGCGCTGGCTGCAACGCTACGCCGACTTTGCGGTGTCCTCCGGGATCACGCCGGAACAGGCCGAGCACGGTCGCGCCGCCGTCGCCGAGCACGTGCATATCCTGTCGCCGGCGCAGGACGAGGCACTGCTGCGCGAGGCCGGTTTCGGCCGGGTCGAGAGCTTCTACCAGGGCCTGGGTTTCCGCGGCTGGCTCGCGCTGGCGTAAAGCGCCACGGCATGGTCACGCCGCGGTGGCTACGCTGGGTACTGATACGTATGCAGGAGAACAGCATGACCCAGGTGTTCATCATCGGCGCCGCCGGCAAGGTGGGACGTCATCTCGTCAAGCAGCTGGCCGACAAACAGCATCGCGTGCTCGCGCTGCATCGTCGTGCCGAGCAGGGCGCTGAACTGGGCGCCCTTGGCGCGACGCCGGTCACCGGCGACCTCACCGCCATCGACGTTGGTACCCTGGCGGGGCAGATGGCGGGAAGTGACGTCGTCGTCTTCACCGCCGGTGCGGGCGGCGCCGGTGTTGAAGTAACCAACGCCATCGACGGCCGCGGCCTGGCGCTGGCCGTTGATGCCGCCCGGCAGGCCGGCGTGCGCCGCTTCCTGCTGGTGTCGGCGTTCCCGGAAGCCGGCCGCAACAAGGCGATGGGCGAGGGTTTCGAGAATTACATGACGGTCAAGAAGCGCGCGGATGTGTATCTGGCCGCGACCGATCTGGACTGGGTGATCCTGCGCCCGGGCACCTTGAACGATGCGGCGGGCACCGGACGCGTCACGGCAGGCCCGGCAATCGCGTATGGCGATGTCCCGCGCGCCGATGTCGCCGCCACGCTGGTCGCGCTGGTGGAACACCCCGACGTGCGTCGCACGATCATCGAGCTGACCGAAGGCGACCAGCCTGTCGATGAGGCGATCGCGCGGCTTGCCCGGTCGTAAGCGGGGCCGCCCGGTGCGGCAGTGATAAAATCGCGCTTCCACACCGCCGCACAGACGAGCACGCCATGAACGACGCCCCCTTCTATCCCATCGGCACCCCCGGCCAGCCCTGGGGCGCAGCGGAGAAGGCGCAGTGGCGTGCCCGTCAGGTGCCGCAGCGGCGCTATGCCGACGACGTGGTGCCGGCCATCGAGGCGCTGCGCGACGCCTTCGACGTGACCCAGTACGGCACGCTGGCGTACGCGCCGGACCAGTACCCGCTGTTCGCCGTGCGCAGCCGCGATTGGAATTCGGCGCTGCCGACGATGCTGGTCACCGGTGGCATCCACGGCTACGAAACCAGCGGCGTGCAGGGCGCACTGCAGTTCCTGCAGACCCGCGCAGCGGAGTATGCCGGCCGCGCCAACCTGCTGGTGGTGCCCTGCGTGAGCCCGTGGGGCTACGAGCGCATCCAGCGCTGGAACGCCGATGCGATCGATCCGAACCGCTCCTTCATGGCCAACAGCCCGGCCGCCGAATCGGCCGCGCTGATCGCCCTGGTCGCGCCGCTGCGCGGCAGCATCGCGATGCATATCGATCTGCACGAAACCACCGACAGCGATGAAACCGAGTTCCGCCCGGCCTTGGCCGCGCGCGACGGCAAGCCGTTCGCGCCGGGGCTGATTCCGGATGGCTTCTATCTGGTGGATGACAGCGAGAACCCGCAGCCGGCGTTCCAGACCGCCGTCAATGCCGCCGTCGAGCGAGTGACCCACATCGCCCCGGCCGATGACAAGGGCGAGATCATCGGTTCGCCGGTGGTGGCGCCGGGTGTGATCGAGTATCCGCTGGAGAAGCTGGGCCTGTGCGCCAGTGTCAGTGGCGCCACGTACACCACCACCACCGAGGTCTACCCGGACAGCCCGCGCGCCACCCCGCAGCAGTGCAACGACGCCCAAGTGGCGGCGATCTGCGCGGCCATCGAGTACGCGCTGGCGCATTGAACGAGCGTAGCGGGTGACCGCGGCCGCGAAGCGCAGCACGTAGTGCCGGGCTCTGCCCGGCAAGCGTCCAATCCGCCGCGCAGTGCCGGGCTCTGCCCGGCAACTGCGGCAGCGGGGCAGAGCCCCGCTCTACGGGGCAACCGCCGCAGCGGGGCACGCATTGCAGCGGGGCAGAGCCCCGCTCTACGGGGTGCGGTGCAGGAATTCGTCCAGCAGCCATAGCGCGGCCGGCCCTAGGGTTCCGCCCTTGCGCCACACTGCGTCGCAGGCCACCAGCTTCGGCCAGCCGGGCAGGGCCAGTTCCACCAGCTGCCCGCGTCCGTACCGCGTGACCAGGGTGCGCGGCAGTTCGGCCCAGCCGAAGCCGTCTTCGGCCATCTCCAGCACCATCAGGTAATCCGTCGCCGACCAGCTGCGCCCACGGGCCGGGCCGCTGCGCTGATCGTCGCCGCTCAGGCAGATCCGGCGATGGCCGGCCAGATGCGATTCGTCCGGGGCCGCGATCTGCGCCAGCGCGTGCTGCCTCGCGACGAACACCGCCATTTCCGCGCGCAACGGCAGCGCACGCACAGTAAGGTCCGACGGATACTGCGTCTGCTGCGGCACCAGCCCCAGGTGCGCGCGGCCCCGCTGCACGACATCGAGCACGTCGCTGCCTTCGGCATCCAGCCATTCCAGCTCGATGTCCGGAAAACGCTGCTCGAACCGACGCAGCAGATGCTGGTCGGGATTGAGCTGGTAGATATCCGAGAACACCAGGCACAGGCGCGGCTCGACCTCGTCTGCCAGCCGGATGCTGAGCTGCTCCAGGCGCTCGGCGGCGGCGAGGATTTCCTGCGCGTGGCCGAGTACTTTGCGGCCGTCTTCGGTGAGGACCGGATAACGGCTGCTGCGGTCGAACAGGGTGAGGCCCAGATCGGCCTCCAGCGTGGCGATCGCGGTGCTGATGGTCGATTGGGTCTTCTTCAGGCGGCGGGCGGCGGCGGAGAACGAGCCGAGTGCGGCGGCTTCGACGAACGCGTGTAGGGATTCGGGGCCGTAGCGCATGGATGTATCGCCTTTGTCGATGGATTCCATCTTGGGAATGATGGAAACGACGATGATAATGGGCGCGTCGCTTGGGTGCCATTGACCGGCGGCCGTACCGACCAACGGTCGGTACCTACCAGACTGCGTGCCCGGATTTACCGGACCACGTGCCGATCCGGTGTCGGCAGCCATGTCACCTGCCCAGCAGCGACGCACGCGCATCCGCCATCCCGGCCGATGCCCCGGTGCCCGGCCTCGCGCCGGTGCGCACCGGCCGTAATCAAGGAGCTTTCCATGCACACACAGGTGCATTCGCAATCCCGTGCCCGTGGCGGTCTGATCGCCTGGGCCTGCCTGACCGTGGCGATCGTCGCCGAAGTGGTCGGCACCTCGTTCATGGCCGATGCGGCCCGTCATGGCGGCCATCTTGGCTATGTCGTGATGGCCGTGGCCCTGGCCATTTCGTACTACTTCCTGGCGCTGTCGGTGCGCGCCATCGCGGTCGGGGTCGCCTACGCGGTGTGGGAAGGCCTCGGCCTGACTCTGCTCACGCTGGTCGGTATTTTCGTGTTCAAGGACAGCCTGTCCGTGCAGCAGATGATCGGCCTGGTGATGGCGGCGGTCGGCATCGTCTGCGTCACGCTCGGCGAGGAGCACACGGCATGAACCTCACCGCCTTCCTGTTCGTGGTCTGCTCGGCCCTGATCGACATCGCGGCCAACATGATGGTCGCCAAATCCGATGGGTTCCGTAAGCCGGCCTGGGGGGTTGCCGCGATCGTGCTGGTCTGGATCGCCTTCGCGCTGCTCGGCCAGGCGGTCAAGACCCTGGATCTGGCCACCGCCTATGCGATGTGGGGCGCGATCGGCGTGATCGGCACAGCCCTCTGCGGGCGCGTGCTGTTCGGCAACCGGCTGCGTCCGATCGGCTGGATCGGCATCGCGCTGGTCACCGGCGCGGTGGTGGTGCTGTCCAGCCACTGAAAGCGCTCAGCGGAACAGCTGGTTCAGCGCCGCCCCGGACGCCGCGTCGGCAAAGCCATCGAAACGCCCTTCGTCGGCCAGCAGTGTCGAGGCGCGCATCATCCCGCCCCACGCGCTGCGCGCCATCGCGCCGCCCACGCTGACCCGGCGCACGCCCATGGCCGCGATATCCTGCAGCGTGAACGGCACGGCGCTGCCCACCAGCAGGTTCACCGGCTTCGGGGCCACTGCGGCAACCACCGCGTCGATCTGTTCGCGGGTGCTGATGCCCGGCGCATACAGGCAGTCCGCGCCGGCCGCGGCGTAGGCGCGCAGCCGCGCGATGGCATCGTCGAGGTCGGGCCGGCCGACGAAGAAATTCTCGGCCCGGCCGATCAGCAGCACGTCTTCGCCACTGCGGTCGATGGCGGCTCGTGCGGCGCGCACCCGTGCCACCGCCTCGTCGAGCGGTCGCAGCGGCGCAGCGGCATCGCCACTGGCGTCTTCAATGGACAGCCCGGCCACGCCGGTAGCGATGGCCTGTTCCACGGCACGCTCCACCGCTGCGGCATCCGCGCCGAATCCGTCGCCGAAATCGGCATTCACCGGCAGTGGCGTGGCGGCGGCCAGTTCGCGCAGGTGGGCCAGCGTCTCATCCAGTGAGAGCTGCCCATCCGGCTTGCCCTGGCTCCATGCCACGCCGGAACTGGTGCTGGCCAGCGCAGCGAACCCGAGCCCGTGCAGGTAGCGCGCACTGCCCACGTCCCACGGGTTGGGCAACACGAAACAGCCGGCCGCATGCAGGGCGCGAAAGGCCGCGCGGCGGGGGCGGGGATCGAACGGCAGGGTGGTCATGGCGGGGACCCGGTAGGCGGTTCGACGATGGTACCGCCCTTCATTGCGCCGCTCAGAACCCGATGGTGCCCTGCAGGTACACGGTGCGCGGCTGACCGACGAACTTGCCGCCGTTGTTGTCGGTGGAACGGGTGTAGTAGCGGCGGTCCAGCACGTTTTTCACCCCGATGGCCAGTTTCAGGTCATGCAGTGCCGGCCCGAAGTCGTATCCGGCGCGGACCGCCAGCGCGGAATAGCCCGGGATGTCGCCGAGGCGGCCGGTGGGATCTTCGGCAGTCACGTAGGCCGCGCCGTCGGTCGGCGTGCCGGGCGAGCGCTGCCCGGACTGGGCGAACAGGTCGGCATTGAAGGTCCAGCGGTCGATCGCGTAGCGGGCGCCGAACGAGCCCACCTGGCGGGAGTAGAGCGGCAGGTCGCGGCCGGCGAACACACCGGCGCGAGCGGTAGCCTCGGTCCAGGTGTAGGTCATCGACAGCTGCAGGCCTGCCAGCGCGTCACTGAGCTGGCCCATTTCCACCCGCAGTGCCGATTCGGCGCCGCGGTGACGGGTGGCGCCGAGGTCGGTCCACATGCCTTCGCCGACGATCGAGCGTGCCAACTGCAGCTCCTTGTCGAAATCGACATTGAACAGGGTGAACTCGCCACTCAGCAGCGCACCGTTGAAATGGGTACCCAGCTCATAGGTCGTCGCCGATTCCGGATGCAGGCCTTCGGTGGTCGAGGCCAGCTGGCTGTACTGCTGCGGCCCGAACGACTTGCCGCCGTTGGCGAACAGCGACCAGGCATCATTCAGCCGGTACAGCACCGACAGCGTCGGCAGGGTTTCGCGCGAGGTGATGCTCGGGGTCAGCACGCTGGTGACCGCGCCGCTGGTGGCCAGGTTGGTGACGGTGTTGAAGGTGCGGATGTCCTCCACGCGCACGCCCGGGGTGAGTGTCCAGTTGCCGATATCGATGCGGTCGTCGATGTAGAACGCGTTGGCGGTCGTACCGCCGCGGCTGGTCTGGTACGGCAGCAGCGGCAGATCGAAACCGGCCACGGCTGCGGCGGGCCGGTAATAGCCGGTGCGCGAGGCGACTTCGCTGCTGGCTTCCTTCAGGTAGCGGTAGCCCACGCTGATTTCCTGCACCACCGTGCCGGTGGTGAACAGGCGCGAATACCGCGGCTCCACGCCCAGGTAGTGGTAGCTGCGCGGCGCGGCGGTGAGCCGGCGCTGGCCGTTGCTGGCGCCGCTGCCGTCCTGTTCGATATAGCTGCCGCGGAACGAATCGACGTAGTAGCCCAGCACTTCGACGTTGTTGCTGCCGTCGGTCCAGGTGTACTTCAGCGACCCGTCGCTACGGCGGCCATTGAACACGTCGTAGGGGCGGGTGGACTGGAACGGGTCGGCCGCGTACTCGGCGCTGGTCAGCCCGCCCGGCATGCGGCCGCTGCCTTCAAAATGATGCAGCGACAGCGCCAGGTCGCCGGCGTTACCCAGCGCGTAGGACGCCTTGAGCAGCACATCGTCGATGTCGGTGCTGTCGTTGCTGCTGCGCCAGCCCTCGCCATGGGTGCCCGAATACAGCAGCGCCATGCCCAGGCCGCCATCGGTGGTGCCGCCCACGAACAGGCTGGGCACGGTTTTCAGGTGGCCGCTGCGGCCGTAGAGCTCGCTGCTGAAACCCAGCGTGCCGGCGAAATCGGTCGGAATGGCGCGGGTCACGAAGTTGATGATGCCGCCCACGTTCTGTGGCCCGTAGCGCACCGAGCCGGCGCCGCGCACCACGTCGACCGATTCCAGGTTGCCCAGCGCCACCGGGGCCAGCGACAGCTGCGGCTGGCCGTAGGGTGCATACGACATCGGCACGCCGTCCACCAGCACATAGGAGCGCGGCGACAGGCGCGAGGTCAGACCGCGCACGCCGACGTTGAGCGAAACATCGCTGCCGCCGGTGCCGTTGCTTTCCTGCACCTGCACGCCGGGGATCTGGCGCAGCACATCGCGCACGCTGGTCGCGCCGCTTTCGGCGATGCGCTGCGATTCGACGATGCTGCGCGCGCCGGGGTGGTCGAGCAGCTTGGCCTCGGTGGGATTGTCAAGCCAGTTGCCGGTGACGGTGACCGCATCCAGTTCGGTCGGGCTGGCCGATTGCGCGCTCACGGCACACGGCAGGGCGGCGAGGGCAGCAGCAAGCGCGCACGCGATCGGCGACGGTCGCGGGCAGGACGAACGGGGCAACATGGGCACGACACTTCCGGTAGTGGGGGCGAACGCCGGCGGATCCTACCGGAAATGGGAATCATGCGCATCGCGCGGGGCGTTCAGCGTCGCCCCGCGGCGATGCGGTGTCGGCTAGGCCCGTACCCAGCGTGCGGCGATGCCAATGCCAGCCAACGCAACAGCCACCAGGCAGAAGGCGAACACCAGGCTGCTGGCCTGCGCCACGAACCCGATGAAGGCGGGGCCTGCCAGTACACCGGCGTAACCGAGCGTGGTGATCGCCGGAATCGCCAGGCTTTCCGGCATCGCCTTCTGGTTGCCGGCCATCGAGAACAGCGCCGGCACGATGTTGGCGCAGCCGAGCCCGATCAGCGCATAGCCCATCAACGCCAGTGGCAGCAGCGTGGCAAAAGTGACCAACGCGAAACCACCGGCCGCCACCAGGCTGCCGAGCAGGATGGCGCGATGCCGCCCCAGCGCGGCCACCACGCCGTCGCCGACCAGGCGGGTCACCGTCATGGCGATGGCGAACGTCATGAAACCCAGCCCGGCATGCGACGGCGGCACCTGCTGAACCTCGTGCAGGAATACCGCGCTCCAGTCCAGCATGGCGCCCTCGGCCAGGAAGGCCACGAAACACAGCACTCCGATACCCAGCACCACCCCATGTGGCACCGCGAACACCGGGGCACCGGCCGGCGCCTTGTCGCGCCGCCAGTACGGCAGCGACAGGGCCAGCAGCGCAGCCATCACCGCGACGGCCAGCAGGCACACCAGCCACGGCGGCAGGTGCAGCGCGAGCAGCCCGGTCATCGCCGCGGCGCCCACCGCGCCGCCGATGCTGTAGAAGGCGTGGAAGCCGGACATCATCGGCCGGCCGCTGTCACGCTCGACCATGACCGCCTGGATGTTCATCGTGCAGTCGCACGCGCCCACCCCGGCGCCGAACACGAACAGGGCCAGGCCCAGCGTCCAGGGCGAGGGGGCGATGGCCAGCAGTGGCAGGCTGGCGATCACCATCAACAGCGTGCCGATCATCACCGCGCGGCACCCATGGCGTGCAGCGAAGATGCCGGCCAGCGGCATCGCCAGCAGGGAGCCGGCGCCCAGGCACAGCAGCACCAGGCCCAGCGAGCCCTCGTCCAGCCCGGTGCGGGTCTTGGCGAACGGCACCAGCGGTGCCCAGGCCGCAGTGGCGAAGCCGGGCAGGAAGAAGGCGGCGCGGGTGGCGTGTTGCTCGACGCGGCTACCGGCCAGGGATGCGTGAGTCAGCGTGGACATATCGGGCTCACTCCGCAGCGGCGTGGTGGATGTCGACGCCGCGGCGCGCGAACGCCTCGGCCTGCGCGGGCGGGGCATCGGCCTCCAACACCAGCACGTCGATTCGTTCGACCGCGCCGATCCGGTGCGATGCCTGGGCGCCCAGTTTTTCGTTGCTGGCCACCACCACGCAGCGGCTGCTGGCGGCGAGCATCGCCCGCTTCAACGCGGCTTCTTCGCCATCCACGGCCCACAGCCCGGCCTCGGCATCCACCGCGCAGGTGCCGATGAAGCACACATCCACGCGCAACGCGGCGATCGCTTCCAGCGCCTGCGCGCCCACGGCCGCGCCGATCCGCGGATCCAGCCGGCCGCCGATCAGGGTGACCTCGAACCCGCTGCGTGCCATCAGCAGCAGCGCGATGTCCGGGGCATTGGTGATCACCCGCAGGCCTTGGTTGTCGGGCAGGCACGCGGCGATGGCACTGTTGGTGGAGCCAGCATCCAACAGCACCTGCTCGCCCTGGCGCACATGCAGGGCAGCCGCACGCGCCAGCGCCTGTTTCTGTTCGCGCTGCAGGGCATGGCGGTCGGCCAGCGGCGGGAATTCCGGGGCCGCCGGCAGCGCGCCGCCGTATACCTTGCGGCACAGGCCCTGGCTGGCCAGATCGCGCAGGTCGCGGCGGATCGAGTCCTCGGAGACGCCCATCTGCAGCGCAAGCTGGGCCGAGAACACGCGGCCCTGCTCGCGTAGCAGGTGGAGGATGGTCTGTTGGCGTTCGCCGGGGAGGGCTTCAGGATGCATGCGGGTTCTCGAGGCGTTGTGTAGAAAACCGGAGAACCATGCATGAATACGCGGTGGATCACCCGGTCTGATGGGTGAATATACCGCAATGTGCAGCGCAATGTGCATTAACGTGCAGATCAAGGTGCGTGATTGTGCACGATGCAAGCCTGCTTCAGTCCGCGCGGAGCAGTTCCGGCTGGATCACCCCGGCCACCCAGTCCATGAACGCGGTGACCCGGTGGGGCAGGTGGCGGCGCTGCGCGTACAACAACGTTACCGGCATCGGCTCGGCGGCGAGCTGGGGCAGGACCTCCACCAGGGTGCCGGCGGCCAATGCCTGGCGCACGCCCAGCCGCGGCACCTGGATGATGCCCAGGCCCGCCAGCGCGGCGGCGTTGTAGCCCTCGCCACTGTTGACCGTGACCGCCCCGCGCATCAGCAGGCTGCGGTAGCCGCCCTGGTCATCGGGGTACTCGAAGCCCGGCGAGCGCTGGCCCAGCGTGCCTACGTAGTGGATGAGCGCGTGATCGTGCAGGTCGGCGAGCGTGTGCGGGGTGCCGCGCGCGGCGAGATACGCCGGGCTGGCGCAGTTGACGATCTGCATGTTGCCCAGCGGCCGAGCCACCAGCGTGTTGTCGTCCAGGCTGCCCACCCGCAGCACGCAGTCGAAGCCTTCGCGAACGAGGTCGACGCGGCGGTCGGTGCCGCTGAGCTCGATCTCCAGCCCCGGATGCTGCGCAAGGAAGCCGGGCAGGTGCGGGATCACCAGCTGACGGGCCAGGCCGCTGGACATGTCCACCCGCAGCCGGCCCTTGAGCTGGCTGGTGTCGCGGCGGAACATGCCCTGCAGCTCTTCCATGTCGTCCAGCAGGTCACGGGCGCGCTGCTGGAACTGCAGGCCGTCGGCGCTCAGCCGTACCCGGCGGGTGGTCCGGTGCAGCAACTGCACGCCCACCTCCGCCTCCAATCGCTGCACGGCCAGCGACACGCTGGCCTTGGGCAGGCCCAGGCTGTCGGCCGCGCCGGTGAACGAGCCCAGTTCGGCGACGCGCAGGAAGCTGCGCAGTTGGTCCAAACGATCCATGGATTGTTCGTCGTTGGTGAACAGTCAAATCAGGATCGCGCGGTTTATGCGGCTGCGCAAGATCAATAGTCTGTGCCCACACCTTACCGCTGGAGAAACACCATGAGCAGCTCCCCCCGTATCGTCCTGATCACTGGCGGCAGCCGCGGTCTGGGCCGCAATGCCGCACTCGCGCTGGCCGCCGACGGCGCCGATATCGTGATCACCTACCGCAGCCAGGCCGACGCCGCCCGGCAGGTGGTCGCCCAGATCGAGGCGCTCGGTCGCCGTGCCACGGCCTTGCCGCTGGATGTCGCTGACAGTGGCAGCTTCCCCGCGTTCGCCGACCAGCTGCGCGACACCCTGCAGGGGTGGGGCGCCACGCAGTTGCAGGGCCTGCTCAACAACGCCGGCGAAGGCTTGTATGCGAGCATCGCCGAGACCACGCACGAACAGTTCGACCACGCCGTGGCGGTACATCTGAAGGGGCCGTACTTCCTCACCCAGGCGCTGCTGCCGCTGATCGCCGATGGCGGGCGCATCCTCAACGTGTCCAGCGGGCTGGCGCGGTTCTCGCTGCCGGGCAGTTCGGCCTACGCGATGATGAAGGGCGGCATCGAGGTGTTCACCCGCTACCTGGCCAAGGAACTGGGCGCCCGCGGGATCAGCGCCAACACGCTCGCACCGGGCGCGATCGCCACCGATTTCGGCGGCGGCCGCGTGCGCGACGACGAGCACGTCAACGGGATGGTGGCCTCGATCACCGCGTTGGGACGTGCCGGCCAGCCGGACGACATCGGGCCGGTGGCCGCGGCGCTGTTGTCGCCGTCCACGGCATGGGTCAATGCGCAGCGGGTGGAAGCATCGGGCGGCATGTTCGTCTGAGTGGCGGGGCGTGCGCCATCGCGCGCACGTCTTTTGGAGGTCGATCAGCTGCAAACGGGTCGCATTCGCAGTTCGCAGCTATCATTGGCGCTCCTGATTCCCGCGTGCCGAGCCTGATTTGAACGCCACTCCACCGATGACCCCCATGGGTCGTGTCTTCGCCACCGTTGCGTTCATCGAAGCGCTGACCTGGGCCGGCCTGTTGATCGGCATGTACTTCAAGTACCACGCCGCCGATCCCACCCCGATCGGGGTGCGCGTGTTCGGCCCGGTGCACGGGTTCGCCTTCATGGCCTACGTAGTGGTGACGGTACTGGCCGCGGTGAGGCTGCGTTGGCCGTGGTGGGCGGCAGGACTGGCCCTGCTGGCTGCGGTGCCGCCGCTGGTGACGTTGCCGCTGGAGTGGTGGTTCAAGCGGCGTGGGTTGCTGGGCCGTCGGCCGGCGTAACTCTGTAGCGCGGTCGTTGGTCGGCTGTCGCGGGCTTCGTTCCGGGGTCATGCGTGCAATGTGCGCTGCACGGGTATCGGCAGTCGTTTGGGAACCGACCCTACCGGGGTGGCGAGCGTGTTTTCACGACGTCAGGGTGCCATGGCTGCGGCCAGTGCTTCGCCGATCTGTTTCGGCGACTGATACCCCGCCAGCCGCGCCACTTCGTGACCGTCACGGACCAGCAGCAGGGTCGGTGTCTGGCGCAGGCCCAGGCTGCGGAAGAACACCTCGCCGATGGTTTCCAGGTGCACCTTGAGCAGCACGATGCCCGCCGTGCTGGGCGAACCGGCGACGCTGGCCAACGACATGTCCAGCATGCGGCAGCCGGGGCAGTTGTCCTTGTGGAAATCCACCAGCACGGTGGGATGGTCGCGCAGGGCGGCGTGGTACGCCTCAGGCGTGGCGGCGTGCAGGGTCTGCATGGGTAGAGGTCTCGATGCGGGCCAACACGGTGTCGGTCCAGTGGTGGATGGCGTGGGTGTCGGCCTGCCCATGCGGCATCTGCTCGATTTCCAGCACCGGGTGCGGCGAGCCGAAGAAGCGCGCCAGCCGGTGCGCGGCGCCGCAGTAGTACTCCGGGCCCCATTGGGTTTCGCCGGTGCCGAACACGGCCACGCCCGGGCCGAGCGGCAGCCCGGCGGTGTCGCGCAGCGTGGCCACGAAGGCCTTCATCTCCGCCGGGGTACGGCCCGCATTGTCGGTCCAGCAGCCGAGCAGAAGTGCATCGCGTGGCTGCTCCAGCGCGGCGGCGGTAGCGCCGTCCACGTCCAGCAACTGCAGCCGGTGACCGAGCACCTGGCAGCGTGCCGCGACCAGCCGCGCCACCTCGCGCGTGTTGCCGCTCAGCGATGCATAGGCAAGCAGGATGCGCATGGGCGGCTTACAGGTCGTCGAAGCCGTTGTCCGCGTTGGTCTTCTTGTAGCTGGCGTTGCGCATTTCGAAGAAGTCGGTCTTTGTCTCGGTGAAGTTGTCGGCGTAGGCCTTGATCCACGGCATCACGTTGACGTTGGTGTCGCTGTACAGCTTCTCGATGCCGAGCATGCCGGCCATCTTGTTGGCGCGGTATTTCACGTAGCGGATCATTTCGTCCACGTCGATGCCGTCGATACCGTCCAGCACCTCGCCGGTCCAGCGCGTTTCCAGTGCGATGGCATGCTCGAACGCATCGTGTACGTAGGCGGTGAGCTGGTCGCCCTGGAGCTGCTGGTTCTCGCCGATGATGGCGCGGATCAGTTCGCTGATGAACTTGGTATGGGCCAGTTCGTCGCGGTTGATGAAGCTGATGATCTTGCCGGTGCCGGTCATGCGGTTCTGGCGCACCAGGTTGTAGAAGAACGCGAACCCGGAATAGAAATTGATGCCCTCCAGGATCGAGGACTGGATCAGCGACCGGATCAGGGTCTCGGCGGTCTTTTCGCGCATGAAGTCGTCGTAGGACTGCATGATCGGCTGGTTGCGCGCCAGGATGGTGGGATGCGTGCGGGCGATCTCGAACACGCGGTTCTGGTCGGCCAGCCCGGCGATGGAGGCCAGCACGTAGCTGTAGCTCTCGTTATGGATCACTTCCTGCTGGCCGATGATCGCCGCGTTGGCGTGCGCGGCCGGGTCGGTGATGTATTCGGCCACGTTGTAGATGAAGCGGGTCTGCGGGGAGTCGAGCGTGGCCAGCAGGCCGATGATCGAATCGTAGGCGTTCTTTTCGCGCGCGTTGAGCTCGCCGTAGCCGCGGGCGTCGCCCTTCATGTCCACTTCGTCAGGGATCCAGAAGTTGGTCGACAGCTCCTTGTAGGCCCGGTAGAAGGACGGGTAGGGGATGTCGTTCCAGTTCAGGATGCCGCTGGTGCGGCCGTTGATGATGCCGGTGGAGCGGTTGGGGTGGCGCGGTTCGAGAATCTTGATGCGTTCGAGCGGTGTTGCCATGGGGGTGTCCTGGTTGTCGGGTTGCGCATGTAGGCATGGTTGACGACCCGCGGGCGTCAGCTACCGCACCATTCGCACTCGTCGATATCGATGTCGTTGGAGCGGACGTAATAGGTGGTTTTCAGGCCTTCGCGCCAGGCGCTCATGTGCAGGGCGAGCAGAGTGCTGGCGCGGATGGTGCTGGGCACGTACAGGTTGAAGCTGATCGACTGGTCCACGTGGCGCTGGCGGCGCGCGTTCTGGCGGATGCTGGCGAACTGGTCCAGCCGGTAGGCGCCTTTTTCGTAGTACGGGTAGGTCTCCAGCGACAGCCCGGGCGCGGCCACAGGGCGGCGGAAGTCCTTCTTTTCCTCGTAGTAGAACGCGCCGTACACCGGATCGATGGAGGCGCTGGAGCCGGCGATCTGCGCGGTGCTCATGTTGGGCGCAACCGCCAGCAGCCAGCCGTTGCGCAGCCCGTGCACGCTGACCTGCGCGGCCAGCTCCTGCCAGGCCGGGCTGTCGTAGCCACGCGCACGGAAGTACTCGCCGGTCTGCCAGTCGCTGCCCACGAAGGTGCTGTAGCGACCCTTCTCCTCGGCCAGGCGCATGCTGGCCTGGATGGCCAGGTAGTTGATCCGCTCGTACAGGCTGTCGGCATAGTCTTCGGCCTGGGGGTCGTTCCAGTCGATCTGCTTCAGCGCCAGCAGGTGGTGCCAGCCGAACGTGCCCAGGCCGATCGCGCGGTACTTGCGGTTGGTGATGGTGGCCTGCGGTACCGGCAGCTGGTTGAGGTCGATCACGTTGTCGAGCATGCGTACCTGGATCGGCACCAGCCGCTCCAGCACATCGCTGGACAGCAGGTCCGGCGCCGCGGTGACCGCGCGGCCGAGGTTGATCGAGGACAGGTTGCACACCACGAAATCGCCGGCCTGGCGGGTGGTGACGATCTGGTCGCCACTGATCATCTCCTGCATCAGCCGGGTGGGGCTCATGTTCTGCAGGATCTCGGTGCACAGGTTGCTGGAATACACCTTGCCGACGTGCTTGTTCGGGTTCATCCGGTTCACTTCGTCCCGGTAGAACATGAAGGGATTGCCGGTCTCCAGCTGGCTGACCATGATCCGCTTGAACAGGTCGATGGCCTTGATCGTGCGGCGGCTGATGCGTTCGTCGGCTACCACCTCGGCATAGCGCTCGCGGAAGCTGCCCTGGCCGCGCTGCTCGTCGTGGAAATCCTGCAGGTACCAGCCCTTGATCCGCTTCACCTCATACGGGTCGAACAGATACCAGTCACCGCGCCGCTCCACCGCCTCCATGAACAGGTCGGGCAGGCACACCGAGGTGAACACATCGTGCGCACGCAGGCGCTGGTCGCCATTGTTCAGGCGCAGATCCAGGAAGCTCTCGATGTCGCGGTGCCACACGTCCAGATACACCGCGATGGCGCCCTTGCGCTGGCCCAGCTGGTCCACGCTCACGGCGGTGTTGTTGAGTTGTTTGATCCACGGCACCACGCCGCCGGACGAATTGGCCACGCCGCGGATCGCCGCACCGGCCGAGCGCACATAGCCCAGGTACGCGCCCACGCCGCCACCGTGTTTGGACACGCGGGCCACGTCGGTGTTGGAGTCGTAGATGCCCTGCAGGCTGTCGTCCACGGTGTCGATGAAGCACGACGACAGCTGCCCGCCGGTCTTGCCGGCATTGGCCAGGGTGGGCGTGGCCACCGTCATGTACAGGTTTGAGAGGGCCCAGTAGGCCTCGCGCACCAGACGCATGCGCCGGGCGCGGGTGCGGTCTCCGCTGAGGTGTTCGTTCTGCATCAGGTACAGTGCGATGGTGAGCCAGCGCTCCTGCGGCAGTTCGTACACCGCCCGCGACGGGTCGGTGGCCAGGTAGCGGGTGGCCAGCAGGTACAGGCCGTTGTAGGCGAACAGCAGGTCGCGCTCGGGCTCGATCATCGCTCCGGCTTCCTCCAGTTCTTCCTTGGAGTAGGTCTTCAGGATGTCGATCGAGTACACGTTGCGGTCGGCCAGGCTTTCCTGCAGCCCCACGTAGGAGCCGTATTTGAGGCTGGCGTCGTAGAAGCGGTTCTTGCTGGCGCGCTTGTACAGGCGGCGCAGGTACAGCCGCGCGGCGAAGTGCTCCCAGTCCGGCGCCACCAGGTCGATGCGCGATTCGGCCTCGCGGATCAGCAGGTCCACCAGTTCGTCGGCGCTGAGCTGTTCCCGCCGCTGCACCAGCGCCAGCACGGCGCGCTGGTAATCGGCCAGGTCGAGCTGTGGAAACTCGGCATGCACGGCCTGGATCGAGCGCACCAGGCGGGCCTGCTCGAACGGCATGCGCCGGTTGCCGCCTTCCTTGCTGATCCACAGGCCATCGCTGCTGCTGCCGGTGGTGTCGTGTACGGGGGCGGTGCGGGTGAGGGTGCTGTCTTCAGTGCTCATCGTCAGTCCATGCAGTGCGCAGGTGCCGCGTCGCGATGCAGGCATCGCGACGACCGGGCGGGCGTCATGGAGGCAGGGGGATCATCCCCGGAAAGGTCCGGGTAATTCGCTCGCTTCCAGGCGCTGTTCGGGTGGTCATGCCGCGTGGCCAGCAAGGCCTGCAGGGACATGACGGGGAACCGGGCCTGGCGGAAGCGGGGAGCCGATGAACACAACATAGTGTGGGTCTGCCTCATCGTCAACATCATATGTTGGGGTGAGGCGGCCACGAATGTGACCAAACGCCGCAGCCGATCGGCGGGGCGAGGCGTGTGGCGGCCGTGTGTCGATCAACGATCAGGCGGAAGGCAGCCGAACCACGGCCGGCTCTACCAGTACCCCAGCACCTTCCACCACGCGCCACCCACCACGGCAAACACCACCAGCTCGAACACGCACATCACAAAACCGACGCGCCACCACGTGCCCAGGCTGACGTAGCCGCTGCCGAAGATGATCGGCGAGGTGCCGGTGGCGTAGTGGGTGAGGGTCATCATGATGGCCGAGCCGGCGGTCATCATCAGCATGAAGGGCACCACGTACTCGGCTGGAATCAACAAGGCGCCCACGCCGAGGAAGGCCAGCAGCATCGCGCTGATGTGCGCGGTGGTGCTGGCGAACAGGTAGTGCGAGAACACGAACGCCATCACCAGCACCGCGGCGATGGCTTCCCAGCCCATGCCGCTGGCGACGATGGCCCCCTTCATGCCCTCGGAGAACCAGCCGATGACGCCGAGCTTGTTGAGCTGCTCGGCCATCATCACCAGCGCGCCGAACCACACCAGCGTGTCCCAGGCGCTCTTTTCCGACAGCACGTCGTCCCAGTCGATGGTGCCGGTGATGATCAGCACGAAAAGGCCGAGGAAGGCGACCACGGTGGGATCCAGCGTCCAGGCCGGCCCGAACAGCATCGCCGGCACATTCGCCCACAGCACCAGCAGCAGGCCGAAGGTGCCCATCATCACCTTCTCCTTCGGTGCCAGCGGCCCCATCCGCGCCAGTTCGGCGCGCGCGTAGTCCACCGCGTTCGGCGTGGCCTTCAACTGCGGGGGTGACAGCAGGTAGATCACCAGCGGCATCAGCAGCAGGCACACCAGCCCCGGGACCAGCATGCACAGCGCCCAGGTGGTCCAGGTGAGGTGGAACTGCTGGCCAGTGGCCTTGGCCACGTAATCCACCACCAGTGGGTTGGGCGCGGTGGCGGTGAGGAACATCGCCGAGGTGATCGGGTTGGCGTGGTAGTTCACCAGCGCCAAGTAGGTGCCAACCTTGCCCTCGGTGCCTTTGGCCGGGTCCGAATCGAACGCGTTGGCGATCGAGCGCATCACCGGGTGCACGATGCCGCCGCCGCGGGCGGTGTTGCTGGGCGTGAACGGGGCCAGCACCAGCTCGCACACCGCCAGCCCATACCCCACGCCGAGCGTGCGCTTGCCGAGCAGGGCGATGAACATCAGGCCGATGCGGCTGCCCAGCCCGGTCTTCTTCAGGCCGCGCGAGATCAGGATCGCCACCACGATCAGCCAGATCAGCGGACTGGCGAAACTGCTGAGCGCATCGGTGATGGCGCCCTTGGACGAGGTCGAGGTGACCTGCGACAACGACACGATGACGATCGCCATCATCGCCATCACCCCGATCGGCATCACCTTGAGGATGATCGCCACGATGGTGGTCAGGAAGATCGCCACCAGTCCCCAGGCCTTGGGCGTGAGTCCGGCCGGGCAGGGCAGCAGCAACAGGGTGACCAGCACCGCCGTGGCGATCAGCGCCGGCACCAGCCGGAACGGCACCGCCCCGTTGAAGTAACGGAACAGGTCCTGCAGTCGCTTGAGCATCGCGGGGTCCTTGCGGCGGGTGCGGAATTACTTGAACGGCAGTGAGCGCAACTGTTGCAGGCGTTGCAGCGCCAGCTCGGCATGCACCTTGGCGTTGTCGGGGTCGGTCAGTTCGGTGGCCATCGGCGATGCGGCGGCCTCACGCGCGGCACACGCGCGGGCGTCGTCCAGGTTTTCGCTGCGAAGGCCCAGGTCGGCCAGCACGATCACCTTGCCCGGCTGCACCTCCACATGCCCGCCCGATACGTACACGTGCAGCGGCGGTTCGGCCCCGACCGGAAACACCGACACCATGCCCTCGCGCAGGGTGGCCAGCAGCGGCGCATGCTGCGCCAGCACGCCGAAACGCCCCTCGCTGCCCGGCAGGCTGATCTCGCGCACGTCGCCGCTCCAGATCTCGCCGGTCAGGCTGATGATCTGCACCGGCAGGCCGTGGGCGATGTCGGCCACGATGCCGGGCAGGGCGGTTGTGGGAGGAAATGACGCCATTGCAAAGACCGTGGTGGGGGTGGAGCCAGCTTAGTCGGGTCGGTGTGTGCGCGGGTTGATCGACATCAATGTCCCGCGCGCAGGGACGCATCCGTGTTGTCCATCGCGCACGGATGAATGCCGCGCCACCGCCGGCAGGAAACTGCGAATGCGACCTGTTATCATTTGACTGGATAGCCACGGCGATCCCCGCATCGTCGAAGCCGATCGATCCGACGCGCCGCCTTGCCGCGCTGCGCGCCCTATTCCCTGATTGGCAGTGGTGTTATGCATGAGCGTTCGGTAGTACCCGGCTTGCCGGCCCTGGTGTTCGCGGCCCTGACCGGCACCATGGCGATGATGGCCTACGTGGCGGTAGTGGGGCCGGTGGTGCGCCTGCTGGGGCTGGCCGAATGGCATGCCGGCCTGTCGGTCACCGCCGCCGGCGTGCTGTGGATGCTGTCCGCGCGCCGCTGGGGCAGCCTGAGCGACCGCATCGGCCGCAGGCGCGTGCTGCTGATCGCACTGGCGGCCTACGTGCTGATCTACGTCGCAATGGCGGTCTTCGTGGATGCTGCGCTGGCCCGACCACCGGCGCTGTGGCTGTCGGTGCTGGTGCTCGTGGGCACGCGGGCGCTGGTGGGGCTGTTCTATGCCGCCGTGCCGCCGACGGCGGCCGCGCTGGTAGCCGACGGCGCCGCGCCCGGACAACGCGCCTCGGCCATGGCCAAGCTCGGCACCGCCAACGCGCTGGGCATGGTGGTCGGGCCGGCGGCCGCCGGGTGGATCGCGTATCACCAGTTGTCGCTCACCCTCTACATCGCCGCCCTGTTGCCGCTGCTGTCGCTCGCCGCCATCGCCTGGCGACTGCCGCCGGATGCGCCGGTGCGCACGGCAGTGAAAGGCCCGCGCGCGCGGCTGGGCTGGACCGATGCACGGCTTCGCCTGCCGATCCTGGCGGTGTTCGCGGCCATGGTGTCGGTCACCATCGCGCAGGTCACCGTCGGCTTCTTCGCCATCGACCGCCTGCACCTGTCGCCGGCCGACGGCGCGCGTGCGGCCGGCCTGGCGCTCACCGCGGTGGGTGTCGGGCTGATCCTGGCGCAGGTGCTGGTGATGAAGCTGGTCGGCGTGCCGCCACGGCGCTGGATCGCCCTGGGTGCGCTGGTGTCCGGCATCGGTTTCGCCTCGGTGGCGCTGGTCGATGCGCGGTGGGAACTGCTGCTGGCCTACGCGGTGGCGGCGTTCGGGATGGGCTTCGTGTTTCCCTCGTTCCAGGCGCTCGCCGCCGATTCGGTCCAAGCGCATGAGCAGGGCGCCGCTGCCGGTACCGTAGCCTCGGTGCAGGGCCTGGGCATGGTGATCGGGCCGATGCTCGGCACGCTGTTGTACCAGTGGCGGCCCAGCGCGCCGTACCTGTTGGTGGGCGTGTTGCTGCTGGTGCTGTCGGTGGCCGCGGTGCGCCACCGCGATGGAGCGATGGCATGAACGACAGCACGCAGGCACGCGTGGTGCGCGACGACGACAGTGTTGTGGCTGGCGATGCTGCCGTGGCCGCGCCGTTCCTGCTGCGGGCGCCGTTGCGCTCGCTGCACACCCGGGGGTGCCGGGCGCGGCTGCCGTCCGGCGGCACCGCCACCCTGGCCGCGCGTGTGGCGGCCTTTTTCGCGACGGCGCGCGCCGGCCTGCCACTGCTGGTCGGCGCGTTGCCGTTCGATCCTGACAGTGACGACGCGCTGCACCAGCCGCAGGCCGTTTCGGACACGGCACTGCCGTCGGCGTCGCCTGCGGCGCCCTTCACCGGTCGCATTGCCGCCGAACCCAGTGCCGCGCAGTACGCAGATGCGGTGGGCGCGGCGCTGCAGCACCTGCAGCAGCCGGCGCCGGCGCTGCACAAGGTGGTGCTGGCCCGCAGCCTGCTGCTGCACGGTGCGCATGACGTTGATCCGCACGCGCTGGCCGCGCGTTTGGGCCACGATCCGAGCGTGGCCACCTATCTGGTGTCACTCCCCGCTGAGGCGCAGGAATCGCCGGCATGGCTGGTGGGGGCCACCCCCGAGCTGCTGGTGTCGCGTCGCGGCAGCCGCGTGCTGTCGCATCCGCTGGCCGGTTCGGCCCGGCGCCATCCCGACCCGGACGAAGACGCACGGGTCGCGCAGGCGCTGCTGTGCTCGGCCAAGGACCACGACGAACACCGTCATGTCGTCGAGGCGATCGTTGCGGCACTGGCGCCGTGGTGCAGTCACATCGACGCCGAACCGCGGCCCTCGCTGCATGCCACCGCCACCATGTGGCACCTGGGCACGCGGATCGAGGCCACGCTGGCCGACGCCCGCACGCCGGTTGCTACGCTGGTGGCGGCGCTGCATCCCACCCCGGCGGTGTGCGGTACGCCGCGCGCGCTTGCGCTGGCCACCATCCGCACGCTGGAACCGGTGCCGCGCGGCTTCTATGCGGGCGCGGTGGGCTGGACCGATGCCGACGGTGACGGCGACTGGTACGTGGCGATCCGTTGCGCCCGCGTGCAGGGCGCGCAGGTGCGCGTGTACGCCGGCGCGGGCATCGTGGCCGGCTCACAGCCCGCGCTGGAAGTGGCCGAAACCGACGCCAAATTCGGCGCCGTGCTGAACGCCCTGGGCGTCGACGCGTTGCCATCCACACGCGATACCGGAGTTGCTTCCTGATGAATGACATGGCTTCCCCCGCACTGGTGCCGCTGCGCCAGAGCTGGCCGCCGGCCCTGGTGGCGCGCTACCGCGCCGCAGGGTACTGGCGCGGCGAAACACTGCCCGGCGTGCTGCGCGAGCGCGCCGTGCAGTTCGCCGATGACATCGCCGTGGTCGGCGGCGAGGTGCGGTTGAGTTACGCAGCCCTCTGGCAGGAAGCCGGCCGGATCGGCGCGGGGTTGCTCGCGCGCGGTCTGGTACCGGGTGATCGGGTGGTGGTGCAGCTGGGCAATACGCCGGCCTTCGTGACGGTGGTCTGCGGGTTGTTCCGGGCCGGGTTGATCCCCGTGTACGCGCTGCCGGCACACCGCCTCACCGAGGTCAGCCATGTGATGCACAAGGCGCAGGCGCGCGGGTACATCGCCGCGGACAGGCAGGACGGCTTCGACTACCGCGTGCTGGCGCGCGAACTGGAGGCGTTGCTGCCGGCGCTACAGCACGTACTGATCGTCGGCGACGCCGCCGAGTTCGGCGCGGTGGACAGCCTGCAGGGTGACGCGGCGCTGTTGCCGCCCGATCCGGACCCGCAATCGGTGGCGTTCCTGCAGCTGTCTGGCGGCAGCACCGGCTTGTCCAAGCTGATTCCGCGCACCCATGACGACTACATCTATTCGTTCCGCGCCAGCAACGAGATCTGCGCCATCACCCGCGACAGCGTGTACATGGTCGCGCTGCCGGCAGCGCACAACTTCCCGATGAGCTCGCCCGGGTTCCTGGGTGCGCTGTATGCCGGTGCGCGCGTGGTGATGAGCCCGGGCCCCGGGCCCGACGCGGCCTTCCCGCTGATCGCGCGCGAGCGCGTCACCTGCGTGGGCCTGGTGCCGCCGCTGGCCTTGTTGTGGGCGCAGGCCGCAGCCACTACGACGCACGACCTGACTAGCCTGCAGGTGCTGCAGGTGGGCGGCGCCAAGCTGGTGCCCGAAGCGGCGCGACGGGTGATCGACAGCCTGGGCTGCCGCCTGCAGCAGGTGTTCGGCATGGCCGAAGGCCTGGTCAACTACACCCGCCTGCACGATCCGCTGGAGGTGGTGGTGGGCACGCAGGGCCGACCGATCTCGCCCGACGACGAGGTGCTGGTGGTGGACGACCACGGCCACCCGGTCGCCGAAGGCGGCATCGGCCACCTGCTCACGCGGGGCCCGTACACCATCCGCGCGTACCACAACGACCCGGCCGCCAATGCACGGTCCTTCACCGAAGATGGCTACTACCGCACCGGCGACATGGTGCAGCAGCTGCCCGGGGGCTACCTGGTGGTGCAGGGCAGGGCGGGCGACCATATCAACCGGGCCGGTGAAAAGATCTCCGCCGAGGAGATCGAAGACCATCTGCTGGCCCACGCCGACGTATTCGATGCCGCCGTGGTGTCCATGCCGGATGCCTTCCTGGGGGAACGCAGCTGCGCGTTCGTGATTGCGCACGGCACCCCGCCCACCGCCGCCAGCCTCAAGGCCTGGGTGCGCGGGCGCGGCCTTGCCGCGTTCAAGGTGCCCGACCAGGTGGTATTCGTGGCGGCCTTCGGCACCACCGCAGTGGGCAAGATCAGCCGCCGCGAACTGCGCGCGCAGTTGCGCGCGCGTTACCTTGAACAGACAGGAGAACCGCGCTGATGGCGCTGCCGAAGATTGCCCCGTATCCGTTGCCGCTGGCCGGTGAACTGCCGCCGCCGCGCGGCCCCTGGGTGCCGCGCACCGAGCGCATGGCGCTGCTGGTGCATGACATGCAGCAGTATTTCCTGGCCGCGTTTGCCGCCGACGCCGCACCGCTTGCGCCCGCCGTGGCCAATATCGCGCGCCTGCTGGCACACTGCCGTGCGCGCGACATCCCGGTGTTCTATACCGCCCAGCGCGGCAACCAGGACCGCCGCGACCGCGGGCTGCAGGCCGACCTGTGGGGCCCGGGCATGAGCGCCACCGCCGAGCACGAAACCATCGTTGCCGCCTTGGCGCCGGCTCCCGGCGACCACGTGCTGGTGAAGCACCGCTACAGCGCGTTCCAGCGCAGCAACCTCGACACGATGCTGCGCGCCCGTGGCCGCGACCAGCTGCTGGTGACCGGCGTGTATGCGCACATCGGCTGCGCGGCGACCGTGACCGAGGCGTTTCAGCGTGACATCGAGGCGTTCATCGCCGCCGATGCAGTGGCCGATTTCTCGCGCGCCGACCATGACCTGGCCCTGCACCTGATCGCGCGCACCTGTGGCGTGCCCCTGACCACCGACCAGCTGTTGAAGGCCCTGGCATGAATACTCCCGCACACGACCTCCCGCTCGACCTGGCGCGCATGCGTGCCGATGTGGCCGGCATGCTGGGCGAAACGCCCGAGACCATCGGTGACGACGACAACCTGATCGACCTGGGCCTGGACTCGATGCGGGTGCTGGGCCTGGTACTGGCCTGGAGCAACACCGGCATCGCGCTGGAGTTCAGCCACCTGGCCGAGCACGCCACGCTGGCCGGCTGGTGGGGCGTGGTGCAGCGGCTGCAGGGCAGCACTGCCCGCGCATGAAGGCGGGGCAGGGCGCGGACGCAACCGACGCACACGCGCAGACGCACCCGCAGGGCCTGAGCGAAGCGCAGACCGGGCTCTGGTATGCGCAGCGACTGGCTGCTGCGCCGGCGGCATTCAACACCGCCCATGCGTTGTGGATCGACGGCCCGTTGAACGTCCCACGCTTCGTGGCCGTAGCCAACACCGCCGCGCACGAGGCCGAGGCGCTGGCGCTGCGGATTGCCGACGGCGCCGATGGCGTGCCGCAGCAATGGCATGTGCCCGCGCATGTGCCGCTGCTGGAGGTGGTGGACCTGTCCGCGTTGCCGGACCCTGTGGCGGCCGCGCGCACCGCGATGGACCAGGACCGCCTGCGCGCGGTGGATCCGGCGCGCGACCGGCTGGCCCAGCAGCGCCTGTTCGTGCTGGGCGACGCGCGGCATCTCTGGTACCTGCGCGTGCACCACCTGGCGACCGACGGCTACGGCATGGCGCTGTTCAGTGAACGGGTCAGCGCACTGTATGCCGGCGGGGATGCCGATGCGGCAGCGCTTGCGCCATTGGCACCGGTCCTGGCCGATGATCTGGACTACCGCCACGGCGAACGCCGCGCCACCGATGCCGCCTACTGGCAACAGTACATGGCCGGTGCACCGGCCGCCGAAGGCCTGGCGGGCACGACTGCGCCGGCGGCCGCCGATGCGCTGCGCCACGTCTGCGACCTGCCCGCGGCGCTGCGCAGCCGGCTGCTTGCGGTGGCCACGCAGATCGGCCAGCCGTGGCCGGACCTGCTGACCACGCTGGGTGCCGAGTACTGCCGCCGCTTCAGTGCACTGGATGAAGTGGTGCTGGGCGTGCCGTTCATGGGGCGGCTGGGCAACGCCTCCGCACGCGTGCCGGCGATGGTGATGAACGTACTGCCGCTGCGCGTGGCCGCCCGTGACGCCCGCCTGGCCGAGGCCGTGCAGGCCACCGCACGCGACCTGCTGCGCGCCCGCCGCCACGGCCGCTACCGCGGCGAACAGCTGCGCCGCGACCTGGGCCTGGTCGGCAGCCAGCACCGTCTGCACGGGCCGATGATCAACGTGCAGCCGTTCTACCGGACGCTGCCGCTGGCGGGCGTGCAGGTGCGGCTGGACGTACTGGGCACCGGCCCGGTGGACGACATCACGTTCGGTTTCCGCGGCGACGGCACGCACCACCTCGACCTTGAAATCGAAGCGAACCCTGCCCTGTACGATCCGGCACAGGTGGAGGCGCATGCCGCGCGGCTGCTGCATTTCATCGATGCTGCGCTGGACATGCATGACCGCGGGTTGCGCATGGACGACATCGCGCTGGCCACGCCGGCCGAAGCACGGCGCTACCTGTTCGAGGTGAACGCCACGGCCAGGCCGCTGCGCGATGTCTCACTGGCGGCCCTGCTGCTGGACGGCATGCGTGCCAACCCCGACGCCATCGCGCTGGAGTTCGATGGGCAGCGGCTCACCCATGCGCAGCTGGAACAGCGCAGCCGGGCACTGGCACTGCAGTTGCAGGCGATGGGCGTGGGCCGCGAATCCCGCGTGGGGGTGGCATTGCCACGCTCGCTGGATCTGCTGGTCGGGCTGGTGGCGATCCTGCGCGCGGGCGCGGCTTACCTGCCGGTTGACCTGGCCCATCCGGACCAGCGGCTCGCCCGCATCCTGGCGTCGGCCCAGCCGAGCTGCGTACTCGCCGACGACACGGCGGCAGCGCGCTTTGCCGGGTATCGCGTGCTGGCACCGTCGCAGTGGAGCGCGGGCGATGCCCGCGAACTGTCCGACAGCGTGCAGCCGCAGGATGCGGCCTACGTCATCTATACCTCCGGCTCCACCGGCGAGCCCAAGGGCGTGCTGGTGGAGCATCGCGCCATCGTCAACCGCCTGCAGTGGATGCGCAGCCATTACCGCATCGACGCCGATGCGCGGATCCTGCAGAAAACGCCGGCTACCTTCGACGTCTCGGTCTGGGAATTCTTCCTGCCGCTGCTGTGCGGCGCCACGCTGGTGATCGCGCCGCCCGACCTGCACCGCGACCCGGTGGCGCTGGCCGACCTGATCCGCCGCGCCCGGATCAGCATCGTGCATTTCGTTCCGTCGATGCTGGATGCGTTCCTGGCCGTGCCCGCCGCACGCGGCCTGCGGCTGCGCCAGGTATTCACCAGCGGCGAAGCGTTGGAACCGGCCCTGCGCGACCGTTTCCATGCCACCGTCGACGCCGAGCTGCACAATCTGTATGGCCCCACCGAAGCCGCCGTCGATGTGAGCTGGTGGCCAGCGGGCCGCGACGACCGCAGCCGGCCGGTGCCGATCGGCTACCCGGTCTGGAACACCCGCCTGTATGTGCTCGACGCGCGCATGCGGGCGCTGCCGCCCGGCGTGCCCGGCGACCTGTACCTGGGCGGCGTGCAGCTGGCGCGTGGCTACCTGGGCCGCGATGACCTGACTGCCGAGCGCTTCCTCGCCGACCCGCACGTGGCCGGTGAACGGATCTATCGCAGCGGCGACGTGGCGCGCTGGCGTGCCGACGGTGCCGTGGACTATCTCGGGCGCAGCGACCACCAGGTAAAACTGCGCGGGCTGCGCATCGAGCTGGGCGAGATCGATGCCGCGCTGCGCCTGCAGCCCGGCGTGGAACGCGCTGAAACGCTACTGCGCGAAGACCGCCCCGGCGAGCGGCGGCTGGTGGCGTATGTCTCCGGCGTGGCATTGGACCCGGTGGCGCTGCGCGCCGGCCTGGCTGCACGCGTGCCGGACTACATGGTGCCTGCCGCGCTGGTCGTGGTGGCGCACTGGCCGGTGACGGCAAACGGCAAGCTGGACCGTGCCGCGTTGCCGGTGCCAACGCTGGGCCCGGTATCGGGCCGCGCGCCCGCCACCGACAGCGAGCGCCAGCTGGCCGCGTTGTTTGCCCAGGCGTTGGGCCTGGATACTGCGCCCAACGCCGATGCGGACTTCTTCAGTCTGGGCGGTGACTCGCTGTCGGCGGTGCACCTACTGCTGGCGATCCAGCAGCACTGGCAGCGCGATCCCGGCCTGGGCGCGGTGTTCGCCCATCCCACGGTGGCCGCACTGGCGAGCGTGCTCGACGCCCCGGAACACGGCACCGACCACGGCCTGTCGCCGATGATCCAGCTGGCGCGCGGCGAGCCGGGCAGGGCACCGCTGTTCGTGGTCCATCCCGCCGGCGGCATCGCGTGGAACTACCGCGACCTGGCCCGTGCGCTGCAGCCGGCTCGCGACGTCCATGGCCTGCAGTCGCCTGCACTGGATGCCGCGCTGCCGCTGCCCGACAGCATCGACGCCCTGGCCGCGGACTATGTAGCGCGCGTGGTGGCCCTGCATCCGAACGGGCCGGTGCACCTGCTGGGCTGGTCGGTGGGCGGCATCATCGCCCAGGCCATGGCCGTGCGCCTGCAGGCACTGGGCCGCAGCGTCGGCGAACTGGTGCTGCTGGATGCCTACCCGAGCGAATGCTGGCGGGCCGAACCCGAACCGGACCCGATCGCGGCGCTGCGTGCGCTGCTGGCCATCGCCGGGCACGACCCCGATGCCCATCCCGAGCTGGACAGCCGCGCGCGCATCATGGCGTTCCTGCGCCGCGGCGACAGCGCGCTGGGCAACCTGCCCGAACCGGTGCTGGACGGCGTGGTCCGCGCGGTTACCGGCACCAACCGGTTGATCCGCGCACACCATCACGCGCCGTACCGCGGCGTGCTCAGCCATGTACGCGCGGGCCGCGACCACGCCACGCGCCCGTATCTGCAGGCGTCCCTCTGGGCGCCGCACGCGGCCACGGTCGAGGCAATCGAACTGCCGTTCGTGCATGCCGAGCTGACCGGCCGCGATGCCGTCGCACAGATCGCCCCCTGGGTGTCGGCGCGGCTGCAGCGCAGCGACCCTATCCATACCCCTATGCCCGCACAGGAACAGGCCATATGAAACTCACCGGATTCGACGGCACGCTGGCCGTGGTCACCGGCGCCGCCGGCGGCATCGGCGCTGCGCTGGTGCAGCAGCTGCTGGATAGCGGATGCGTGGTGGTGGCTACGGACTTGGCAGCGCCCACGTTGCCGGCGCACCCGGACCTGCACGCCAGGGCAGTGGACGTCAGCGATGCCGGCGCCGTGGACGCGCTGGTCAGCTGGGCCGAAACAACGCTGGGGCCGGTGGGCTTCGGCATCAACGTTGCCGGTGTGCTGCAGGTGGGCACGGTCGACCAGATCGACGACGCGCACTGGCGCCGCGTGTTCGCGGTCAATACCGACGGTGTGTTTCACCTGTCGCGCGCCCTGGCGCGGGTGATGACGCCACGCGGCAAGGGCGCCATCGTTACCGTCAGTTCCAATGCCGCTGGGGTGCCGCGGCATGGCATGGCCGCCTATGCCGCATCGAAAGCGGCCGCCACCATGTTCACCCGCTGCCTGGGGTTGGAACTGGCCCCCCATGGCATCCGCTGCAACATTGTCGCACCGGGCTCGACGCTGACCCCGATGCAGACCGGCATGTGGGAGGACGCTGACGGCGCACGGCGCGTGATCGAGGGCAATCTGGACACCTACAAGGCGGGTATTCCACTGCGCAAGCTGGCCAGCCCTGACGACATCGCCCAGGCGGTGATGTTCCTGCTGTCCGACCAGGCTGGCCACATCGCCATGAGCGATCTGTACGTAGACGGCGGCGCCACGTTGCGCGGTTGAGAAGATGCCGGGCGATGCCCGGCTTTGGTCATGCGCGCGTTCGGATGATCTGCAGCCGACCAACGGTCGGCTCTACCGGAGGGGGCGCGCGATGTCACCGGGGGGCACCGCGATCGTCCGACATCCCGTAGAGCCGGGCTCTGCCCGGCTGCCCTTCGCGCGCGTCTCCGGTTGCTCTGCAGCCACCCATGGGGTGGCTCTACCGGGGTGGGGCGCCCGATGATCTGCAGCCGACCAACGGTCGGCTCTACCCGTCAGCCCTTCAACCAGCGGTTGCACGCCGCGCCGGCGTCCGCGCCCGGTGCGGCCTTGGCGCACGATTCGCCCATGCGTGCCTGCAACCGGCCCAGCGTTTCAGCGCCATGGTGCGCGCGGCCCCATGCCTGCAGCGTGGTCGCCAGCCGCTCGAAGCGCTGCCGCGTGCGCTGGTGGTAGCCCGCCGGCTGCGCGTCCAGTTCGGCGATCACCTGCGCCGTTGCCTGCTCGATGGCCTTGCCATCGTCCGGCGTCAGCCGCACCAGGCCTTCCACATACAACACGCCCCACTGCACCCGCGTGGCCGGCCCCTGCGCGCCCTCGTAGGCCTTGCGCAGCCAGTCCACCGCAGCCGCCTTGTCGCCGCGTGCCTCGGCCAGTTCGGCCAGCTCGGGCATGTAGTAGTACGGCGTCTGGCTGCGGTCCAGTTCGGCCCGCAACAACGCCTCGGCCGCGGCATCATCGCCGGCCTCGCGCAGCACATACACCGCGCTGCTGATGGTGGCCTGGCGCTCGTGCGCGGTCGTGGCCGCTGCATCGGCGGCGGCCACGCGTTCGTGCGCCTTTTCCTGCAGCGCCGGCGGCACGGCGGTGCCCGGATGCTGCTGTTTGAACAACGTCAGCTCGGTGATCACGCTGGACAGGCGCGCATCGGCGGCGTTGTCCTGGCTGGCATCGGCGCGTTCCAGTGCCGCCAGCAACTGGGTGCCCAGCTGCTGCGCCTGCTCCGGCGTGGCGGCGGCCCGTGCCACCAGTGCGGGCCCTTGGTAGCCCAGCAGATCGCGGTTGGCACGCACTTCGGCCGGGGCGGCCAGTACCGTGGTCAGCAGGGTGCGGGTTGCGTCGCGTTCGGCAGCACTGGGCGCAGGCGCATCTTTCCCGGTACTGCCGGCGCCCAGCGCCAGCAGCCCGAAACGGCGCTGCAGGGCCGGGTCCGGCGCGGAGGCGGCCAGCTGCCGCAGCAGCGCCACCGGATCGCGTTGGCCGGCCAGACGGCTGGCGTCCACCTCCCAGCCGTAATCACCCAGCACCCGCCAGTCCTCCTCGGACACGCGTTGCGGCGACACCACCGCCACCCGCAGCACGTCGGCCACGGCGGTGCGCCGGTTCACCGCCAGGCGCAGCGCCCGGGTCAGTTCGGCGCTGTCGTTGCCGCCCGCCAGCCGGGTGATTTCGCGGCGCTGCGGGTCCAGCACGATCAGCGTGGGGTAGCCGCGCACGCCGAACTGCTCGCCCAGTGCCTGGGCACCTTCCGAGTCGCCATCCAGGTACACCGGCACGTACTGCCGGGTCAGCGCGATGAACGCCGGGTCACGGAACAGGGTGGCCTTGAGCTTGTTGCACGGCGGGCACCACACCGCACCCCAGTACAGCAGCACCGGTTTGCCGCTCTGCTGCGCATCGGCGAACGCGTCTTCGACATCGCCGTGCCGCCAGGCGATTTCCTTGGCAACGGGCGCGGCCTGCGCACTGGCCACCGGGCTGGCGGACGGGGCCTGCTGGCAGGCGGCAAGCGCGGTGCACAGGGCAAGCAGGGTGAAGGGCAGGGCAGCACGCATGGTCAGCATCCACGGCAGGAAGGGGTGCCGCAGCAGCGGCCATGACGCATTCTAGGAAGCGACGGTGCCCGCATCGCAGGCGTGCTGATGCCGATTGCTCATCTGCCCAGTCGCGCTGGTGATGACGGCAGCCACGGCGGGCCGGGGAGCGTCAGCCGATGCCCAGGCGGTCGTACATCCGCACCAGATCCACCAGCGTGCGCGCCTGCATCTTGCGCATCACGTTGGCGCGGCGCACCTTCACCGTGATTTCGCTCACCCCCAGCTCGGCGGCGATCTGTTTGTTGAGCCGGCCGCGGACCACGCCGCCCACCACGTCGCGCTCGCCGTCGTTGAGCGATGCCCAGCGTTGCCTCAACACGTCCACCGCAGCGTCATCGCGGCGCCGCTCGCGGTCGCGCTCGATGCCGAGGTGGATCGCATCCAGCAGCTCCTGGTCACGGAACGGCTTGGTCAGGAACTCGATGGCCCCTTCCTTCATGGCCGCCACGCCCATCGCAATGTCGCCGTGGCCGGTGATGAACACCACCGGCAGGTGCAGGCCGTGGCTGGCCATCTGCCGGTGGAACTCCAGCCCGCTCTGGCCGGGCATGCGCACGTCCAGCACCAGGCAGGCCGGCGCGTCCACGCGGGGATGCTGCAGTAAGGCGGCCACCGAGTCGAAGGCACGCACCTGCATGCCCATCGAGGCCAACAGGTCTTCCAGTGCGGCGCGCACCGAATGATCGTCGTCCACCACGTACACGATGGGCGCAGGCGAAGCGTCCGGCGGCGTCGGCCTAACCATGCGAGCCCCCGTCATCGACCGGCAGTTCGAACACGAAACAGGCGCCACCGTCGGCCACCGGCTCGGCCCGGATCTGGCCGTCGTGGGCCTCCAGGATGCTGCGGCTCAGGCTCAAGCCCAGGCCCAGCCCGCCGGACTTGGTGGTCCAGAAGGCATCGAACACCCGCTCCGGTGCGTCCAGCGGCAGCCCGCTGCCGTGGTCGCGCACGCTCATCGCCACCCGCGTCGGGCTGGCGCGCCAGCTGCGCAGCACCAGCCGACGGTTGCCCGCCGGCACCTCGGCCATCGCATCGACCGCGTTGAGGATCAGGTTGCCGATCACCTGCTGCACCTGCACGCGGTCGCCGAACACCGGCGGCAGCGCGTCATCCAGCTGGGTACTGAGCGTGACCGCATGCTGTTCCAATTCACTGTGCGACAGCGCCAGCATTTCCAGCAACGCCTGGTTGAGGTCGAACCCCTGCCGCTCCGGCACCGCGCCGCGGGTCAACCCGCGCACGCGGGCAATCACGTCGCTGGCCCGGTGCGCATCGGCGAGGATCCGCGCCAGCGTCTGCCGCGCCTTCTCCACATTGGGCGGATCCTGGGCCAGCCAACGCTGGCTGGCTTCGGCGCTGCTGGCGATCGCCGCCAGCGGTTGGTTCACTTCGTGCGCGATGGAGGTGGTCAGCTCACCCACGGTGGAAGCGCGGGCCACCCGCAGCAATCGGGCCTGCGCGTCCTGCACGGCGGCCTTGGCCGCTTCCATCTTCAGCGCCAGCCAGGTGGTGATGCCGATCACCAACATGCCGATCGCCGAGTTCACCAGGCCGATGCGGTACGTGCCGAAGCGGGTCAGGAAGAAGCTGAGCCCGGTCAGCCCGATGCAGAGGGCGGCCAACCGCACCAGCCCCCGAGCCGACAGCACGCGCGAGGCGGCCAGGATCACCGCCGCGTAGAAGCAGGCGGCCGCCACCGCATAGTCGGTGAGCGTGTCGGCGGCGAAGATCGCAGCCATCACCACGCCCAGCACGAGCAGGGCAACGGTACGGCGCGACGAGGAAGACAGCATCGGAACGGCTCCGTGGAAAACGTGGACAAACGCCGCGTGGTTCGACGCGGCCGAGCATAGCATCGGGGCCGTGGCCGGCCGGTGTCAGTCCTCCAGCGTGGCATTCCAGAAGGCCTGCAGTACGCCGGGCAGGCCCGCAAGCGTGGCCAGCACCGCGTCCAGTTCGGCGGCGTCCACGGCTGTCGCGTACAGCACCGCTTCGATCTCCACGTCGCGCTCGCCGAACGGGCGCGGGTCGACCGCGCGCACCGGGTAATGCGCCTGCTCCAGCAGCCCCAGCAGCCGGTCCAGCACGTCGGCCTGGTGCTCGCGTTGGCACACCACCGTGACCGCGTAGGTCGCCTCGCTGAAGGATTCCTCCACCGGCTGGCGCTGGATGCGGTTGACCACCGGCCGCAACAGCGTGTTGGCCGCCAGCACGAACAGCGCCGCCAGCAGCGCTTCAGGCAGCAGCTTGATGCCGGCGCAGGCACCCACGGCCGCCGACCCCCACAGCGTGGCAGCGGTGTTCAGGCCGGACACCTGCGCACCGTCCTTCATGATCGCGCCTGCGCCCAGGAAGCCGACCCCGGAGATGACGTACGCCACCACGTGCAGCGGCGAGGGCGGGCCGCCGTACAGGTCGTGGAAGCGCACGGCCAGGTCCACGAACACCGCCGCGCCCACCGCCACCAGCGTGTTGGTGCGCAGGCCGGCGGTGCGCTGGCGCAGCTGCCGCTCCAGCCCGATCGCCGCGCCGAGCACGAAGGCCGTACCCAGGCTGATCAGGGTGCTGATCGTGGCCCCGGCGTTGAACGCCGGCAGGTGCGGGTTGAAGTCCATCACTGCCACCCGTAGCGACGGATGTAGACCTTCTTCAGCAGCGTGGTCAGCACCGCATACCCGAACAGAATGGCGACCAGGAACGGCCAGTAGCCGGGCGGCAGTGCCTGCAGCTTGAAGTAGCCGGCCAGCGGGCTCATCGGCAGCAGCACGCCGATGGCCATGATCAGCCCGGTCATCAACAGCAGCGGCGGGGCAGCGATGCTCTGCACGAACGGCACCTTGGGCGTGCGGATCATGTGCACGATCAGGGTCTGGGTCAGCAGGCCCACCACGAACCAGCCGGACTGGAACAGGCTCTGGTCGGCCGCCGTGCGGGCATCGAACACGTACCACATCAGCGCGAAGCAGCTCAGGTCGAAGATCGAGCTGATCGGGCCGAAGAACACCATGAAGCGCCCGATGTCGGCCGGGTTCCACTTCAACGGCTTGCGCACCAGTTCCTCATCGACGTTGTCGAACGGAATGGCGATCTGCGAGATGTCATACAGCAGGTTCTGCACCAGCAGCTGCAGTGGCAGCATCGGCAGGAAGGGCAGGAACGCGGAGGCCACCAGCACCGAGAACACGTTGCCGAAGTTGGAACTGGCGGTCATGCGGATGTACTTCAGCATGTTGCTGAAGGTGCGCCGGCCCTGCACCACGCCTTCCTCGAGCACCATCAGGTTCTTCTCGAGCAGGATGATGTCAGCCGCTTCCTTCGCGATATCCACCGCGCTGTCCACGCTGATGCCGATGTCGGCAGCACGCAGGGCCGGCGCATCGTTGATGCCATCGCCGAGGAACCCCACCACTTTGCCCTGTGCACGCAGGGCGCGCACCAGGCGCTCCTTGTGCAGGGGTGTGAGCCGGGCAAACACGCGGTGGCGGCACAGCGCGTCGGCCACCGCAGCCTCGTCCATGCGGTCGATCTGCGGCCCGGTCACGATGCCGTCGGCGTGCAGCCCCACCTGGGCGCACACCCGCGCGGTGACCAGTTCGTTGTCGCCGGTGAACACCTTCACTTCCACGCCCAGCCCGGCCAACGCCTGCAGCGCCTGCGCGGTCGATTCCTTCGGCGGGTCCAGGAAGGCAACGTAGCCAAGCAGGGTAAGGTCCTGCTCGTCAGCCTGCGAATACACCTCGCGCGTGGCGGGGACTTCCTTCATGGCCACCGCCACCACGCGCAGGCCCTGTTCGTTGAGCTCCTCGGTGGTCTGGCGCACCCGTGCCAGCCGCTGCGCATCCAGCGGCAGGTCCTGGCCGCCTTCGCGCACGCGGCTGCACACCGCCAGCATCTCTTCCACCGCGCCCTTGCACACCAGTTCGTGGTGGTCGTCGCGCTCGGACACCACCACCGACATGCGGCGGCGTTCGAAGTCGAACGGGATTTCATCCACTTTGCGGTAGTCCTGCGCCAGGCGCAGCTCGGTCTGCAGTTCCACGTGCTCCAGCACGGCGCGGTCGAGCAGGTTGGTCAGCCCGGTTTGGAAGTGACTGTTGAGGTAGGCGAACGCCAGCACGTCCTGCGAGTCGTTGCCGAACACATCGGTGTGCCGCTCCAGCGCGATGCGGTCCTGGGTGAGGGTGCCGGTCTTGTCGGTGCACAGCACGTCCATCGCGCCGAAGTTCTGGATCGCATCCAGGCGCTTGACGATCACCTTGCGCCGCGACAACAGAACGGCACCCTTGGCCAGGGTGGAGGTGACGATCATCGGCAGCATTTCCGGGGTGAGCCCGACCGCCACCGACAGCGCGAACAGGAAGGCTTCGGTCCAGTCGCCCTTGGTCACGCCGTTGACCAGCAGCACGAACGGCACCATCACCAGGGCGAACCGGATCAGCAGCCAGCTGACACTGTTGACCCCGGCCTGGAACGCGGTGGGCGCGCGTTCGGTGGCGGTGCTGCGTTGGGCAATGGTGCCGAAGCAGGTACGGTTGCCGGTGGCCAATACCACGGCGGTGGCCGAGCCGGACACCACGTTGGTGCCCATGAACAGCAGGTTGGGCTGCTCCAGCAGGTTGGCCTGGGCGGGGTCGGGGGCGGCGAACTTCTCCACCGGCAGCGATTCGCCGGTCATGGCCGCCTGCGCCACGAACAGGTCCTTGGCGTTCAGCACGCGGCAGTCGGCGGGGATCATGTCGCCGGCCGACAGCACGATATGGTCGCCGGGCACCACTGCCCGGATCGGCAGCGAACGCTGCTGCGCGGGACGCGGTGTGCGCGGCTCAGAGCCGGTGTGCTGCGCGGTTGCAGCATCGCCGTCGGGACGACGCAATACGCGGGCGTTGTTGCCCACCAGCGCCTTGAGCCGCTCCGCCGCGCGGTTGGAGCGCCCCTCCTGGACGAAACGGATCAGCGTGGACAACACCACCATGGTGCCGATCACCACCGTGGCCTTGACGTCTTCGGTCAGCCAGGACACCACCGCCAGCAGGCTGAGCAGCAGGTTGAACGGGTTGCGGTAGCACTGCCACAGGTGGCGCCACCACGGCAGCGGCTTTTCGTGATCGATCTCGTTGGGACCCACGCGGGCGAGCCGGGCGTCGGCTTCGTCGGTGGCCAGCCCGTCGGGGTGCGACGCCACCGCCGCCAGCGCAGCTGCCACGGGCACCTGTGCCAACCGCCGCAGGGCATCGCTGAAGTCGGTGGGGACTGCGCCGGCCGCGCCGCGGCCCACGCCAGCGTCGGGCAGGGCGCGGCGACGGAACAGGCCGGCGGCGCGGCGGCTGCGCAGAAAAGCATCGAACCATGCGTTGAGCAGGGTCATGGGGAACTCCTTGAGAAACAGTCGGCGCCGTGCAGGACGGCACGGGTCGGGACGCAGAGTTGCGTGCGGCCGTCAGGACAGGCCGTCGCGGCGGGGATCAGGCGTGCTGGACGTGGGCGATGGGAAACGACCAGCGCAGGCGCACCGGGCCGGGGCTGCCGCGCGAGCACAGCGGCAGCAGCGCGCTGCGCAGGGCGGCGGGCAGGTGGCGCAGCACGTGCAGGCGTTCGGAGATCGGCAGCAGGCTCAGGGCGTCAGCAATGACACGCTCGGAGCCCAGGGCCAGGGCGCGTGCGAACAGCGGGGCACCGTGCTGCAGCAGCTGGCTGCGCAGACCGGCCACGTCGCGATCGAGGATCAGGCGGCGCAGGGTGATGTAGAGGATCTTGTAGTGCATCGGAAGGCCTCCGGGCAGGCAGCGCCCGCCGGCCGCCCGGCACTCAGGGGTGCGGACGCCGCCGGCCGGACGCCGGGGTGGAACAGGGCAGGGGCGGAACCAGGGGCGCGCGGCACCCGGCAGGATCGGGGTCGGGATCCATGGGAATGTCCGGTAGTGAAGGGGCGATGCCGACGACGCAGTGCGCCTGGCCGGTGTGCGTATTGTCCGCGCCCGCGGCACGCAGGCCTAGATGCCCGTGGGTTAGCGGCGATATACCTTGGTATATCCAGGGCGGCGCAGGGCGCGCCGTGCCGGCAGGCCGATCAGGCCTTCGGGGTGCGGGCGCGGCGCGGCTTGGCGATACGCCCGACGTCACGCGCCGGCGTTGCGGTGCGCGGCTGCATCTGTTCCAGCCAGGCCAGGTTGTCCAGGTACATCAGGAAGTGCTGCAGGTAGCCCGGTGACAGTTCGCTCATCAAGGTGAGCGAGCGGTGCACCAGCACCGCCGAATTCAACGGGCCACCGTCGCCGGGGCCCTGCGCCAGCGAGATGCGTTTCTGGCTTTCATTGCGCACCGTGGCCCACAGGTCACGGAACTCGCTGATGGCCGGCAGCGCGGGGAATGCCGGTGTGGGCGCGGTGTCGAGAGGTGCGTCGTGCGGCACCGACGGTGCCTGCGTATGCGCATGCGCGGACAATGTCGCCAGCAGGCCCGACAGCGGACGTGCGCGGTCGGTGGCTGCGGCGGGTGCGGCCCGGGTGTGGCGTGGCACGCGCGCAGTCTGTTCGGCAATGCGCGCCGCATACGCGGCCACCCGCGTGGACAGCCGCGCATCCAGCAGTTGTCGCACTGCGCCCTGGTATGCCTGCGAACGCGCCTGCAAGGCCTCGATCACCGCAAAGCCCACCGGGTCGAGCCGGTCCAGCTGCTGCCCGCGCCACGCATCGAGCTGTGCGGCCACCGGCAATGACTTACGGGGCATCGGCTGCCGCCGTGGCTTTCGGCCGCGGAATCGGTGCCATTTCAACGCGGCGATTACGCGCGCGCCCGGCTTCCTCGGCGTTGGAATCCACCGGCTGCTCGGCGCCGAAGGCGGCGGCAAACACCGCCGAGGCGGGCACGCCTTCGGCAATCAGCGCCCGGGTGACGGTGAGCGCGCGTTCGGCCGACAGCGCCCAGTTGTCGGCGAACTGGCGGTTGCCTTCGCGCACCTGGCGATCGTCGGTGAAGCCGCTGACCATCAGGATTTCCTCGCGCGAGGACAGGTACTCGGCCAACGGGCCGGCCAGGCTCTTGAGCAGTTCACGGCCTTCGGGCTGCAGCTGGTCGGAATTCAAGGCGAACAGCACGCTGCCGCGGATGCCGATGCGGCCATCCACGATGGTCACCCGCCCGGCCGCCAGCGGCACCGCCAGCGCCTGTTCCAGCGTTTTGCGTCGCTGCGCTTCGGCCTGGCGCTGCTTGACCTCGTGGTCCAGCCGGTTGGACAACTCCAGCTGCAACGCCACCACGCCGACCAGGATCAGCACGAAAGCGCCCAGCAGCACCGACATCAGGTCGCCGAAGGCGGCCCAGATCGGTGCACCGGATTCGCCATCGACCTCGATCTCGTCGCTCATGCGGTGGCGGTCCCGGTCGCTTCGGCAGTGCGGCGCGCGCCCAGCTGCTGCAGTTCTTCGATGATCTGCTTCTGCGACAGCACGCTCAGGTCAATCACTTCGCGTGCCTGGGCCACGTAGTAGGCCAGCTGTTCGTCGCTGCGTGCCAGCGAGGCATCGAGCGCGCCGCTGATCTGCGCGAGGCGGTCGCCCAGCCCGCTGCTGGCGCTGCCGAACACCTCCATGGCGCCGCCGAATGCGTCGGCCAGTGCCGCCACTTCCACCGCGCTGCCGGTGACCTGCGCGGCAACCTCGCCCAGCTTGCCGGTTTCGGTGGCGAGGTGGTCGGTGAAGCGCGTACCCACCCGGTCGAGCAGGTCGGCCGAGGTGGTCACCAGTGCGTCAACGGCGGTGCGCTGCTCGGTGGAGGCATGGTTGACCGCATCCAGCAGCGTTTCCAGCGTGGCCAGCAGACGGCTGCGCTCTTCCAGCATGGCGGTATCGCGGACCATGCTGTCAGACAGCTTCTGGCGCAGCTCGGCCACCACGTCGGCGGCGGCCTTCGGTGCTTCCGAGGCCACCTGCACCAGCCGCGAGATTTCGGCGATGGTGTCGCTGGCGTGGGCCTGGGTCTGGGTGGTGATCTCCTGCGCGGTCCGCGACAGGGTCTCGCAGATGTCCTGCTGACGGCGCGCCACCTGTTCGCCGGTCTGCGCCCACTGCTGGGCCAGCGCAGTGGACTGCGTGCCGAACGCCTCGCTCCAGGCAGCGAGGCGCTGCCCGTCGCGCGCTTCCAGCGCGTCCTGCAGGGTGGTGTGCGCGTGCTGCATCGTCTCGGCGAGGGTGCGCGCATGTGTATCGAAGCTGCCAGCCACGGCGGTCAGTGCCTGCTCGTTGCGCGCGGCGCTGCTCGCATGCGTGGCCGCCTGCTGGGCCAATGCATCGCGCCACGCGTCGGCGTGGCTGCGCGTGCTGGCGTCCAGGCGATCGGCGAGCGTCTCAAGCAGGGCGCTGGCACGTGCGTCGTGGGTCTGGGTGAAGCCCTGCAACGTGCTGTCCAGCCCGCCAATCAACGCGGCATGGGCCTGCTGCTGGCTCTCCTGGCTGCTGTTCCAGCGCTCGGCCGTGGCGTCCAGACGGCTGGCCAGGGTGTCGGCCAGGCTGCCGGCCTGCTGCTGGTGCTGGTCGGTGAAGCGGGCCAGTGCGTCGCGCAGTTCCACCACCAGCGCTTCGTTGCTGCGCTGTTGCGCGGCCTGGGCGGTGGTCCAGCTGTCGGCGCTGGCGTCCAGGCGCTGCGCCACACCATCCAGCAGGCGCAGGGCATGCTGGTCATGGCTGTCGCTGAACTGCTGCAGCGTCTGCCGCAGATCGGCGGTGAGCGCCTGATGGGTCTGCTGCTGCGCCGCCTGTGCGGTGGCCCAGTGATCCACGTTGGCCGCCAGACGCGACGACAGCGCATCCAGCAGGCCAAGCGCGCGTTGGTCGTGCTGCGCGGTGAGGTGCTCCAGCGCTGCGCGCAGGTTGGTGGTGAGCGCCAGGTTGGTCTGCTGCTGGGCGGCGATCGCGCTGTTCCAGCTGTCCGCGCTGGCCGCGCGGCTGGCCTCGAAGCCGGCGTTGAGGCCCTCCAGCTGGCGCTGCACGGCGTCGCCGACACCGCGCTGCAGGGCGGTTGTTTCGGCGGCGATGCCGCGCAGGGTGCTGTCCATGATCGGCTGCAGTGCTTCGCCCACGGCACGTGCGCTGGCGGCGATGCTGTCTTTCAGCGCCAGCTCCACCGCGCCCGCCAGGCGCACGTGTTCGGCGTCCGCCTTGGCGTGGAAGGTCTCCTGGCTGGACAGCAGCTGCTGGTTGGCCTGCAGGCTCTGCTGCTCGATCGCCGCGGTCATCGCCTGCAGGCGCTCGACCAGCGCCGGCATCAGCGCGGCCTGCGCCTGCGCAAGGCGGAAGGTCTCGCTGCGCTGCCATGCCTGGGAATGGGGGTGCAGGTCGGTGGCCACGCGCGCATCGAGCTGCTGCACGGTCTGCAGGCGCTCGCGGCGGCACAGCGCCGACAGCAGGCCGAGCATCGCCGAGGTCGCCACGCCGGCGATGGAGGTGCCGAAAGCCACCGCAAGGCCTTCCACCGGCGCCCCGAGCGAGCCGCGGATGGCCTGCAGGTCGGTGGCGCTTTCCAGTGCCAGCCCGGTGCCACGCAGCGTGGCCATCATGCCCAGCAGGGTGCCGAGCATGCCCAGCAGGACCAGCAGCCCCACCAGGTAGGGCGTCAGTACCGGAGCGGGCAGGGCAACACGCTCGCCGTCCACGCGCAGGCGCACCGCATTGCGCAGGCTGGCCGGCACGCGCTGCAACCAGGCGCCCAGGTCCTGCTCGGCCGCCGATACATCGGCCAACGCGTGCCCGAGGCCAGCGGTGGCCTGGCGGTAGCGGAACAGCTCGACGCCCCCGGCGGTGTAGCAGGCGGCAATCACCAGTGCGACCGCGAAACCCACCGGGTTCGACCCGATGTATCCCACGCCGATCCAGCACGCGGCAAACAGACCTGCAAGGAAAACGACGAGATAAAGACTAGTTCTGAACATGACGTCCCAGTTATCGGGGGCGAAGCGCTGCAAGCAGGCCTTCGATGGGTTGAAAACGAACATCCAGTTCGGCCAGCAGCACGCTCTGCATCGCGTGGTTGAACCGCAGCCGCCAGCCCTCATCGGGCGGCACCGCGTCGGCGTCGGCGGCTTCGCCTTCGACGGGCGTTGGCAGCGCCGCGTTGCGCAGCCGCTCGAAATGCTGGGCGAGCAGCGCAGGCACCGTGGCCAGCAACGCCTGCTCGCGCGGGCTCAGCGTCTGTTCCATCACCGCATCCACCTCGGCCAGCCGCCCCAGTTCGGGGCCGGCCAGGCTGAGCATGTCGCGCAGGCGGCCACGCAGCCGTCCGGTGTTGGCCTGCATCGAGCGCTGCAGGGCAACGACGCGTTGGCGGATCGCCGCCGCATCGTCCGTGGCGCCGGGCTTTGGCGGGTCAGGTTGCTGAACGATGGCGGCGGCCAGTACCGAGCGCACCCGCACGCATTCGGCCGCCTCGGCGGCATCGAACGCGACCGCCTCGGCAGGCGGGGGCGGCACCCTTCCGTCCAGCGCCCGCGACAGCGCCACCGCACGGTTCCAGTCGACCCACTGGCTCAGGCGGTCGGACAGGTCCGGGCTGGTCGGGGCCACCTGGCCGTCGGCAAATTCCGCCAACAGACGGATGAAGGCCGGGCCGGGCAGGGGCGGGCGGTGCTGCGGTTTCGCCATTGTTCCGGTTAAAACGCTGAATTTTACACCGGAAAGACAACGGGCCTGTCTGAACGAGGCGGCCGTACTAGTTGGCGCCATCCTCTGTGTCCGCCTCGACCGCGTCCGGGGCAAGGTAGCGGAAGGTCCATTGCCGCGGCTGGCGCTGCCAGCGCTGGTGACGCAGGCGCAGCGCGGCGATCGGCGCTGCCGTGGCGATCTCCAGCCGTTCGGGCTGGCGGATGCGCTCCCAGTGCAGCGGCGACTGGGCCGGGTCACCCGGGTGCGCATCGGCCAGCGCGTGTGCGCCGTGCACATCCACCATCGCCGCCGGCATCTCGCGGCCCTGCGCATCCAGCGGCACCGCGGTGGTCCAGTAGCCCTCGGTGCGCGCGCGCCAGGGCAGCGTCCGCTGCACGGTCACCCGGGTGGGCGAGGTCCACTGCACCTGCGCGTTCGGGTTGCGCCGCGAGAGGGCGCCCGGGGCCAGTGTTTCCACCTCGGTGCCAAGGTAGGTGTCCACATCGACATCCAGGCGGATCCGGCGGATGGCGTCCACCTGGCCGCCGCGCGTGTTCAGTGGCAGGCGGAACGGGAACGCGATGTCCTTTTCGTCGGCATGGAAGTCACCCACCAGTACCCAGGGATCCAGCACCGGCTGCGCGGACAGATTCGCCAGGCGCCTGCCCTTGGCATCGAAGAAGTGCACGGCGCGCGGGGTTGCCGCGGTGAGGGCAAGCGCGTCCGGATCGTTGTTGGGCGATGCGCCGGTGCCGACGCGGCCGGCAATGCGGATCAACGGGCGGCCGTCGCGATGGTCGCGGTTCACCGCGAACTTCAGGCTGCCTTCGGTCTGCTTCAGTGCCGCCATGTCCACCAACCCGGGCACGCGCTCTTCCGGCGGCGACGGTGGGTAATCGTCGGCGTTGGACGACATCGCCGAGAAGGGCGGTGCGTCGAGGTGGGCCTGGATCATCGCCGGATACGTCTCCAGCAGGGTCTCGCTCTCCAGGCGCTGCAGCGGGTCCAGATCCATCCGCGCCAGGTACATCCGCTGCTCGGTGGCGGGCAGGTCGTCGCGGGGTGCCAGTGTCAGCTGCATGCGCGCCTCGATCGGCATGCCGTCGGCGCGCTGCAGCACCTGCCGGCCACGGCCCTGCACGTCGGTACCGGTGAGTTCCACGCTGACCACCACCTCGGCCGGCGTCAGTAACTGCACCTGCATCTGCGAGGTGAGTTCACCGAAGTCCCGGGTCTGGGCGCGACGGGTGATGCGTTGGCCAATGGCCAGCTGGGACGGCAGCGCCAATGGCTGCAGGCCGCCCAGCTGCTGTTCGGCGTTGAGCAGGCGCGCGGCCTGCGGCTGCAGGGTCACGGTGTCGCGCCAAGCCGCCTGGTCGACGGCGCGCATGCCCGTGCTGGTGCCGTCAGCGGCCAGGGTCAGCTCGAAGCCGCCGTCCAGCAGGGCCAGCATGGCCCGCTCGTCGCCCACCTCCGGATCCAGGTCCAGCACCGTCTGCGTTTCGCCGGGGGCGCGCTGTTCGGTCCACAGGATGCGCGTGCGCAGGTGGGCGCTGCCATCGGCTGCGGTGTCGACCGCCAGGCTGTTGAGACTGCGCTGCCGGAACGTGCCGCGGTCCTGGCCGGCCAGGCGGATGTCCAGGCCAACGTAGTAGACGTGCTCGGCCGCCTGCAGCGGCGCTGCGCCGCACGCCAGGGCAGCACCCAGCAGCAGGGTGGGGAGGGATTTCATCGGGGGACATCCTTTTCGTGGTGCAACAACGGGCGACGGCGCGCGATCACGACGCGTTCGTCAACCGGTGCCAGGCAGCCGAACAGGATACCAGTGCAGCCCGCGACAGGATCAGCGCCGCGCGGATCGGCCCGATACGTGCGCATGCCCGGGCACGTGCCAGCGCCACGGAAAATCCTTCGCCTTGCTGATACCAATGCGCGGGCCAACCACCGGTTCGGTGGGCGGCGCCATCCCATCGGAGACAATACGTACGCCGCGGTCGTTGCGCACCAGATCCGCGCCATCCAGTGCCTTGGTGATGCCCATTGCCTGCGACAACCGGCCCGGCCCACTGGCCAGGTCGCGGTCGTGGCGAATGGCCGGGCGCGCCTCACGTATCAGCGCCAGACCCTGCACCGGCTCCAATGCCCGCAGCAGCACGCCCCAGCCTTGACCGACCTCGCCGCAGACCGCGTTCGATCCCCAATGCATGCCGTAACTGAAATACACATACAGGTGGCCGGCCTCACCGAACATGGTGGCGGTGCGCGGCGTCTGCCCGCGGAACGAATGCGCGGCGGGGTCTTCGCTGCCCGCGTAGGCTTCCACCTCGACGATGCGGCCCGCGCGCCCGTCATCGCGTACCAGCAGTTTGTTGAGCAGCGCCGGTGCCACGTCGGTGGGGTGGCGTTGGTAGAACGTTCGCGGCAGTGTTGCCCAGTCGTGCATGCAGAGGCCTGATCAAAGGGGCGCCAGTGGCACGCGCCGTTGCCTTGAATGGTGAGCCCTGATGCGTGGTGGCGGCATCAACGCCACGCGAGTGCGACGCTAGTGCGTCCAGTGCACGGCAGCGAGCATGGATGCTAGCGCCGCCTTGGCCTGGTCCTGCGTGAACGGTGGCGTGCGCGGCGGGTCGTACACCTCCGGGCGGGTGCCGGCGATGATCAGGTCGATGGCATAGCAGGCGCCGCCGTGGACGACGCGATAACTGTCGGCGGAGAGGTAGTGGCTCATGGCGGCATCGCTGCTGTTGAAGTGGGCCGCTCGCACGCCCCCCACGTCGGCCGTGCCGGCGGTGCCTGTGGCTTCGGCGGGCGGCGTCATGCACGCCTGTACGTCGGAAGCAGTATCGCTGCGCCCGATGCGCATCTCTGCCGAGGTGACGTCATTGGAACCGTCCAGCACCAGCGCCACGAGCGGCCGGCCGGCGCTGCCCGCGGCGGGATACAGCGTCCACGCATCCATCGCCAGGTAGCTGCGCTTGAAATCCCGGTGCACGGTGGTGCCTGTCACCGGCCGGACCGCGATGCCGGGCACCGGTTCGGCGAAGGCATCGGCCACCTGCGCGGCTGTCGCTGCGGGGCCGGTCACCGGTGTCGGCGTCGACGACGCAGGGCGCTGAGCGGTGGCAGTCGGTGCTGCCGGTTTGGCTGCTGCCGGGTTTGCCGGATCGGCATCGGACGGACTGCAGCCGGTGACCAGGGCGGCCAGGGCGGCCCCCGCCAGAACGGTGCGAAGGGTGCATTGCATGTGTATGCCTGCTCGGTTCAACGTGGGGGCGAGCGTGCACCGCACGACGTTAACACCGCGCCATGGGCGTGCGAGGCGGCGCGCCCCAAGGAGCGACGACGACGCCACCGCATCCCACCGCCTCAGGTGTGCACAGCGCCGGTGATGCGGTCTGCGAAGGCATCGGTCGCCCGCACCAATGCATCGGCGGTAGCCGGTTCGGTTGCGCCATGGCCTGACAGCACCATTTCCAGCTGCGCCTCCGGCCAGGCAGAGGCGAGGTCCCAGGCGCTGCGTGGCGGGCAGATGATGTCGTAGCGGCCCTGCACGATCACCGCGGGCAGGTGGCGGATGCGATCGACGTTGTGCAGCAGCTGGCCGTGGTCCAGGAAGGCATGATGGCGGAAGTAGTGCGCTTCGATACGCGCCTTCGCCAACGTCGCCAGGGGATCGGCGTGCGAGCGCGCGTCCACGTCATGCACCAGCGTGGCCGCATGGTCTTCCCAGCCCAGCCACGCCTGTGCCGCGGCGATGGCTACATCCTGATCGGGGCTGTCGAGGCGTTGCCAGTAGGCGGCGATCAGCGCGCCGCGTTCTTCCTCGGGAATGTGCGCTTCATAGCGCGCCCAGCGCTCGGGGAAGATCCAGCGGGCGCCGCCGTCGGCTTCGTTGAACCAGCGGTTCTCTTCGGCACGGCCCAGGTAGACGCCGCGCACGATCACGCCGGTGGCGCGGTCCGGGTGCGCCTGTGCGTAGGCCAGCGCCAGCGTCGACCCCCACGAGCCGCCGAAGACCAGCCAGCGGTCGATGCCCAGGTGCTCGCGCACGGCCTCGACGTCTGCCACCAGGTGGGCGGTGGTGTTGTCCCGCAACTCGCCGAACGGGGTGGAGCGACCGCTGCCACGCTGATCGATCAATACGACGCGGTAGCGTGCGGGATCAAAGAAGCGACGGTGCGTGGGCGATACGCCCGCACCGGGACCGCCGTGCAGGAACACCACCGGAATACCGTCGGGCGCGCCACATTCCTCCACATGGAGCGTGTGCACGGCATCCACCGCCAGACGGTGCTCGCGGTAGGGTTGGATGTCGGGATACAAGGTGCGCATGGCGGTGCTCGTGGACGGAGAACGCAAGCATAGCCAGCCTGGTCTGAATCCGCAGTACTGCCGCGTGCAGGGCAGTGCTGCGCGGGCGGGCCGCCATTACCGGTACCATGCCGCCTCAACGAACGCCGAGACACGCATGATGCTTCGCGCCAACTGCCTGTGTGGAAGTACCACCCTCACCTTGAAGGGCGCGCCGGTTGCGCGCGCCATCTGCCACTGCAGTACCTGCCGGGACTTCTACGCCTCGACCATGCTCTCGGCCTCGGCCTGGAACGCGGAAGCGGTCGAGGTGGAGCAGGCCACGACAACGCTGTTCCAGCATCCGCACAAGCAGCTCTCAAAAACGTTCTGCACTGGCTGTGGAGACGTTCTGTTCGGCACCAATCGGCTGGGTATGCGTGTGGTGCCCAATGCGCTGGTGGCCCGCGCTCTGGGGGGCGCGCTGACCGAGCCCTTCGCGCCCACGATGCACCTGTTCTACCGTGACCGCATTGTCGACGTCACCGATGCCCTGCCCAAGTTCCTGGACGGTTGGGATGGCCCTACCTACGACGCCGCGTCGGCCTGACGTAGGCCAGCTGCCACCCCAGGCAGGACCGCGCGGCGGCCCTGCCTGGGTGATGCACTGCGGCGCCTGGCGCGGCCCTCAGGGCACCACCAGCACCGCCGCGTCCAGCACCGGGAACGCTTCGGCGGCCTGTCCGGTGGAGGCCACCACCCTGAACTCCAGCGCCGTGCTGCCGCTGGCGTCGGCCGCACCGGCCCTGAGCAGGTTGAGCCGTTGCGGCAGCGGTACGGCGAACGTGGTGGGGTGCGCATGGTCCATGCCGGTCATCGGCGGGCCAAAGAAGGACACCGTGCCCACGTAGTAGGGGCTGTCGGCATCCACCGTCTCAACCCCTGCCGGTGCATTCACCAGAACGTCGAACTCGCGCGTGTTGTGCAGGCCGCGCGGCCGCTCCACGGTGACTTCGGCAATCAACGCGGGCGCTGCCGTGGCGCCCAGCTGGCCCCGGGTCGTGGACGGCAGCGACACGGCGACGGCGGCACCGCGACGCTTGCCCCGCACCAGCGTGGCCGGCCCCGCGGCCTTCACCGCCAATGCCGCACTTTGCAGCGCACCGGCGCCTTCGCCCACGTAGTCGTAGTCGAACGCCTGGGTGCTGAAGAAGTCGGCAGCACGCTTTGGCCCGGCGAACCTGCCGTTGCCCAGGACGAAGAACCGGAACGGCTCGCGCATGAAGGCGTCGCGCGCTTGCCCCGGCGGCGGCATGATCTCCAGTCCCTGCCGCAGCTGCTTGCGTGTCCATACGTCCCACAGCCGGTCCATGTTGGCGTGGTGCAGGTAGAAGATCGGGTCCAGCGGGGACAGGAAGTTGGTCATGTTCCCGTAGGGGCCCGGATCGATCGCACCGACGCCACCGATGCAGTTGTGCACCTTGTTGTGCGGGAAGCCTTCCAGCACCGAGAACTGGGTGTTCTTGTCCGGCGAGTCCACGTGCGAGGCCGTGCGCGAACTGGTGAAGCTGCGGCTGACGTCGGCGTTGTAGAACTCCACCGGCGACAAGCCGGCGTGGATGGTGTCGGGCGATACCGCGGCGGCGGTCTTGGCATCGAGGCGGGCATTCTGGCGCCACAGGTAGCGCGCCCCGCAGGTGATGGCATAGCCCGCGTTGCCGGAAATGCCGGTCTTTGCGTCCACGTTGTAGCCGGTGACATCGTTCCACAATGCGCCGAAATCGGCATAGCCGCGCGCGGCCAGTTGCTGGCGTTGGTAGGTATCGAGGCTGCCCCAGTACTGTTGCAACGCCGGCTGGATGAAGCTCGTGAACCGCGCCAGGTTGCCGGTGTACGGCGCGTACGCCGGGTCGGTGGGAGAGAGCACGCCGTCGAACATGGTCGCCGGAATCTCCGGCTGCGACGTCCAGTCCCAGTAGGGCATGGCGAACTGCGGATCGCCGCTCAACGTGCGGATGGTCTGTTCGAAGTAGCCCACATAGCCACGGTGCCAGACATAGAACCACCAGTTGCCGTGCGGGCAGTCCATCAGGTGCACGAAGGCGTTGCGGAACCAGTTGTGCGGGTGATCGGCCGGCAGCGCCAGCATCTTCTGTATGCCGCGCGCGTAGCTGGCCAGCATGCGCTGGCCCTGCGGCGTGTTGACGTTGTGGCGATGGAAGGTGGCAGCGGCAGTCGCGCCGGTGCCGGCGGCGCCCCCGGCGAAGGCAGTACTCGCTGCCCACGAGGCGACCGAGGCACTGGCGGCGGTGGCAAGGAAATCACGGCGTGTGTAGCGCATGGTGGTACTCCCTGGTGATCGATGGAACCGCATGGGTTACGAATCACTGCGCGGACATGCCACTACACAAAGCCATGCCCGACGGGGCCTCCAGGCCCCGTGCCAGCACGCGTCAACGGTTGGGAAACCCGCCCCGGCGCGGGATGGCGGGGCAGTAGTAGCACGCCGCGCACACCGGACGCTGCGAAACAAGCCCCCGGTGCGGGCATCAATCTTCGGTTATGGGAGGCACCGCACATATCCATGTGAAACGGCGGTGCCCGGCTGGGCTCAGCCCGTGTCGCGCTGCACCCGTGACCGGTACGCCCCGACGTTGTTGCCGGCAATGCTGGTGGTCTGGGTGCCGGTGATCGTATCGATCTTGCGGTCCGAGCCGGTCACCGGCTTGGCCTCGATGGTGGTTTCACGCTCGAACGCATGCGACTTGTCGGTGTTCCGGTAATACCGGTACAGCGCCCAGTACAACGCCGACGCACCGGCCGGGCCGGCAGCCAGCAACCACAGTCCACTGTCATCGCTCATGAGGACGCTACCAGGAAGAGAAGCACGAGGGCTTCGATAATGGTGCCGGTGGTCAGCGCCGCCAGCAGCATCTTCCACTGCTGCACCGGCACGCTGCCCATGGTTTCGCCGGTGCGGCCATTGACCGCGATGTAATGCAGCATGCCGCCGTTCTTTCCGGGCTGGTGATACGAATACAGCCACACCGGCAGGTACATCGAGACCCAGCGCGTGCCGTGCACGTCCAGGCGTTCTTTCTCCCAGCGGACGCCGCGGGTGTAACGGCGCACGGAGTCTTCGACCTCGGCGCGGGCGATCGACAACAGCTGGTCTTCCAGCCGCGGGCGCAGCTTCTCGACGTCGAGGTTGCGCTTTTCCGACGTAAAACCGGTCAGGAACGAGGCATTCCATTTCAGCGCGTTCTTGGTGTCGAACGGCAGGATGGTATTGATGATGTTGTTGGTGTTGGCCCGGGCGTCCAGGTTGCCGCGCTCGGCGGAGGATTCCAGCGTAAGGTCGTCCACGGTGAAGTCGACATGCCGCTCCACCTGGTAGACGTCGGCATCGTAGTAGGTCTGCTTCTTGTCGCCGGTACCGCGGGTGTATTCGCGCGTCTTGATCTCGCCGCGGCCTGCAACGCTGGCACTGACATTGCTGTCCACGATCATGTACGGCAGGTACACGCCGACGACGTTCTCGGGCGTGAACTGGTCCTTGAACGCCTTCAAGGCAAACAGGCGGCGCTTGTCCACGAACTGGCGGATACGCGCGACCGCATCGTCCTTGGTGATGCGGAACGGCAGCACCGCATCGGGTACGGCACCATTGGCGACCTGCTCATTCACCCCGAATACGTGACGGCACCAATGGCAGCGGGCCGTCATCGTGCTTTCGGTATTGATCGTGACCTCGGCACCGCAGCCGGTGCATTTGAAACTCATCAGGCTGGCGGTGTCGGCCTGGATGTCCCGTGCGCCGGAGGCGATGACGGTGCCGCGCAACTGGTCCAGGCCGTCACCCAGCCCGAACGCTTCCTCGGCGCGGGTGCCGTGCCATTCGTTGCGGCAGAACTGGCAGACCAGGACGTCGGTGCCGAGCTTGAGCCGGACATCGGTGCTGCCGCATTTGGGGCAGCGGTTGAGGCCGTCCTTCAGCTCGGCGGCACGGGTGTCCAGGGCCACCGGATCCGGCGCCTCTATCTCGTCGCGGATGGGCTGGGGCAGGGTGGCTGGATCGACCGGAAAGCTGCCGGGCAGGGGCGGGACGTCCTGCGGCGAACCGGGGCCGGTCACCGGCTGCGCGGGCAGCGGTGGCGGTCCCGACGGCAGGGGCGGCGGAGTGCGGGAATCGGACATGGTGGTTGGGCGCCTTGCCTGTTACAGGCCCAGCGCCTTGGCCTTCAGGGCGTCATAGTCGTCCTGGGTGATCAGCCCCAGATCCAGCATTTCCTTGGCCTTCTTGAGCTTGGCGACCGGATCGTCGGCGGCCGGTGCCGCCGGGGCAACCGGCTGCTGCAGGCTGCCGGCACCGAACATGCCCGAGGCCATGCCCACGCCCACCAGGCCGGCCGCGCCGCCGTTCTCACCGGCGGACTGGATACCCTGCGCGACGCTGGCCTGCAGGTTGGAATTGCCGCGTGCACCGGCCAACGCATCGGCGCGCTGCACGGTCTTGAGCAGTTCGCGGGTGTTGGCGTCGTACTCGATGGAGACGATGGCGGTCTTGACGATGGCCAGGCCACGATCGGATTTCCACTGGTAGGCCTGCTCGACCGCGTCGGACAGGCTCTTGGCGAAGCCCAGCGAATCCTGCTGCAGCTTGGTGATGCGGTTGCCCTTGCCCGGGTCGTTGGTATACAGGCTGAAGGCCGGCGCCAGGGAGCCCACCACTTCGTTGAACAGCTGGCTGGCGGCGGCATTGTCCAGGTCGGTGAAGTCGAACACCTGGCCCGGCTGCAGGTAGCTGGCCGGCACGAAGTTCTTCACGAACAGGATGGGATCGACGATCTTCAGCGTGTACGAGCCGCGGGTGACCGCACCCACCTGGGTGCCCAGGAAACCGTCGTCCCAATAGATCTCGGACTGGGTGCCGAAGCGGTTGTCGGGCAGCTCCTTGAGCGAGACAAAGAATGCCGCCTGCTGCGCGCCGGGCTGGCCGCCGAACTTGAAGCGCTCCCAGCTCTGCTTGATCAGCGGGGTGACCACGCCATCGCCGGCGAAGATAGACTGCGAATTCAGGTCATCCGACCGCCATTCGTAGCCGCCCGGCTCGGCGACGAAGCCGGTGATGGCCCCGTCCTGGAACAGCAGCAGGCCATAGCCCTCGGGCACCACGATTTTCGACCCGTTGCTGATGATGTTGGACGAGCCGCTGGTGTTGGACCCACGCCCGGCGTTGGTGCCGCGCGGGACCGCCGCGAACAGCGATGCCGTGGATGGCAGGCCGGCGGGCACGGTGAAGAAATCCTTCCACTGGTCCGCCAGAACGCCGCCGACTGCACCCTTCACCGCCTGTACCAGACCCATGGCCAACTCCGTGTCGTTCGTGGGCGGGCAGGGTGCCCGCCGTACCTGCCGGACTATATCAGGCACCGGGAAGAGGGCTACAGGCGGGGGAAGGGCAGGTGGATGCAGCCATCGCCCGGGTAGGCGGGCGACCGGTCCGCGCCAGGCCGCGGCGGCATGCACGGCATTGCGAAGGGCGCGCCGCCGATGCCACGATGGCCGGCCATCAGCAACGCAGGGCCACGCGCCTGCGGCATCGAGGCATCACCAAATGAGCGGCGTGGACATCATCAAGCAGTTCGTCGAAGGCCGGATCTCACCCCAAGCGTTCGAGCAGCACCTCCATACCGACACGGCGCTGCAGGCGCTGCTGGAGGGCGAGCGGAACCTGCCGACCTACGTGGCAGAGCCCGATCTGTACCTGTACCTCATCAGCCAGGACTACCAGAGCCTGGAAGGCATCTACAACGTCCAGACTCTGCTTTCCGAGTGGCTGGACAGGCAAGGCGTTGCCCATCTCGTAGACAACAGCCACCAACATCGTTTCACGCTGGCCCTGAAGGCCCAGCCGAAATGGGTGTCGCTGCCGCCGGTGTACATCGACCGCTTCATGGCCGGGCACGATGCGCTGGATCCCAAGGCCCTGCAGTCGGCGTTGAAGGAAGCGATCAAGCGCGACTTCCGCTACCTGAAAGCGCCGCCCAAGTGGCTGCAGGCGCCGGAATGGCCGCTGGCCGATGACATGCCGATGGTGTTCGTTGGGCAGCTGGACATCAGTGGGCTGGGCCATGATGCCGGCCAGGCGTATCTGTTCTTCGATGCGCAGCAGCAGCGGTTCCATACCGTCAGCCAGCGGTGTTGAGCGCTTCATGGATCGCACCGTCCTATCCCGTGATGCCGTCTCTTCGACGGGTGTGCACAGTGCCGGGCGTATAGTCGTCCCACACAACGCTTTTCCCCATGGCACAGAACTCTCTGCAGTTCATCACCGCAAGGATCGAAGCAATGCCCAAGGGCTCAGACCTCCTGGTCGCCGCACTCGAAAATGAGGGCGTAGACCGCATCTTCGGCGTTCCGGGCGAGGAAAACCTCGATTTCCTGGAATCCCTGCGAAACTCCCGTATCGAACTGGTGCTCACCCGTCACGAGCAGGCCGCCGCCTTCATGGCCGCCACCCACGGCCGCCTCACGGGCCGGCCCGGGGTCTGCCTCGCCACCCTCGGGCCCGGCGCACTGAACTTCTCCACCGGTGCGGCGTACGCCCATCTCGGGGCGTGGCCGATGATCCTGATCACCGGCCAGAAGGCGGTGATGAGCGCCCGGCAGGCGCGCTTCCAGATCGTGGACATCGTGGCCTCGATGAAGCCGCTCACGAAAATGACCCGCCAGATTGTCAGCCCCGCGGCCATTCCGGCCCTGGTGCGCGATGCCTTCCGCGTCGCCATGGAGGAGCGTCCGGGCCCGGTGCATCTGGAACTGCCGGAGGATGTCGCCGGCGAGGAAGTAGACGCGGTGCCGGTGATTCCGGTACACCCCCTGGACCGGCCCGTTGCCCCTGACGCAGCGCTCAACCGGGCCGTCGCTGCCATCCTTGCCGCCAAGCGCCCCTTGGTGATGATCGGTGCGGCCTGTAGCCGCCCCTCGCTGACCGACGCGCTTTCCTCATTCGTGGCCCGCACGCGCCTGCCATTTTTCAATACCCAGATGGGCAAGGGTGCCGTTACCGGCGGCTCCAACCTGTACATGGGCACCGCTGCGCTGTCCGAAGGCGACTATGTCCACGAGGCCGTCGCGCGCGCGGACCTGATCATTGCCATCGGCCATGACACCATCGAAAAGCCGCCGTTCCTGATGAAGGACAACGGCGGGCCCAAGGTCATCCATGTCGGCTTCCAGTCCGCCACGGTCGAACAGGTCTACCACCCCGATATCGAGGTGATCGGCGACATTGGCGCCAGTGCCACCGCGCTTGCCGAACGGCTGGAGGGCAGGGTGGTCGAAGATGCGGGCACCGGTGAGCTGCGTCAAAAGATCCTGTCCCGCCTCAACGACCGCGCCGAGGAAGACCGCTTGCCGGTCACGCCCCAGCGCCTGGTCCATGACGTGCGGCAGGCGATGCCCGAAGACGGCATCGTCTGCTTGGACAACGGCATGTACAAGATCTGGTTTGCCCGCAACTACCGCACGCATGTGGCCAACACACTGCTGCTCGACAACGCGCTGGCCACCATGGGCGCCGGCCTGCCATCGGCCATGATGGCGTCGATGCTGTTTCCGCAGCGACGCGTGCTGGCCGTCTGCGGCGACGGCGGCTTCATGATGAATTCGCAGGAGATGGAAACCGCCGTCAGGCTGGGCCTGAACCTGGTGGTCATCGTCCTCAATGACAGCGCCTACGGCATGATCCGCTGGAAGCAGGCGGTGGACGGCTTCGAGGATTTCGGCATGCGTTTCGGCAATCCCGATTTCGTGCGCTACGCCGAAGCCTATGGCGCGAAGGGCAGCCGGATCACGGCCGTGGACCAGCTGGTGCCCACGATCGAGGCCGCCCTTGCTGGCGGCGGCGTCCACCTGCTGGATGTGCCCATCGACTACTCCGAAAACACCCGCGTTCTGGTCGACGAACTGCGCAACCGCACGCCCGACGTGGGCTGTGCGTAAGCAGTCGCGTTGACGCCCCACACAAGGAATCCCCGATGTTGACCGTCGTACAAGCCTTCGACCGCGCACCCATCGCCGACATCCCGTTCGACGATGCGGCGGCATTGGAACGCAAACTGAGCGCCGCGCAGCGGGCATTCAAGAACCGCGACGGCTGGCTGCAGCCGCACCAGCGCATCGCGATCCTGCGCAAGCTGGCCGCACTGATGGAGGCCAAACGTGACCATCTGGCCCTGCAGATCGCGCGCGAGGGCGGCAAGCCGCTCCCCGATGCCATCGTCGAGACCACCCGCGCCATCGATGGCGTCCACAACGCGGCCGATGAGCTGCGCAACTTTGCCGGCCGCGAAATCCCGATGGGCCTTTCAGCTGCGGCGGAAAATCGCTGGGCGTTCACCACGCGAGAGCCGATCGGCATCGTCGCGGCGATCTCGGCATTCAATCACCCGCTCAACCTGATCGTCCACCAAGTTGCGCCGGCCATCGCGGTGGGCTGCCCGGTCATCATCAAGCCGGCGTCTACCACGCCGCTGTCCTGCCTGGAATTCGTGGCGATGGTCCACGAGGCAGGCCTGCCGGAGCCGTGGTGCCAGAGCTTCCTGCCGGATGGCAACGCGTTGGCTGAGGCACTTGTCACCGACCCGCGCGTCGCCTTCCTCAGTTTCATCGGCTCGGCCCGGGTCGGTTGGTCGTTGCATGCAAAGCTGGCACACGGGGCGCGCTCGGCGCTCGAACATGGTGGCGTCGCGCCGGCCATCGTGGACCGCAGCGCGGACCTGGCCAAGATCATCGAACCCATCGTCAAAGGCGGGTATTACCACGCCGGACAGGTCTGCGTATCCACCCAGCGCATTTTCGTGCACAACGCCATCGCCGACGACTTCACCCAGGCACTGATCGCACGCGTAGAAAAGCTGCGTACCGGTGACCCCACACTGAAAGATGCCGAGGTAGGTCCGCTGATCCAGCCCCGCGAGGCCGACCGGGTGGCCGAATGGATCGAGGAGGCAGTGCAGGGCGGGGCGACCTGTGCAACCGGCGGCAAGCGCCTTTCCGACACGACGCTGCAACCCACCGTGCTGCTCGATCCTGCCAGCGACGCCCGGGTGACCACGCAGGAGGTCTTCGGCCCGGTGGTGGCGGTGTACCGCTATGGCGAGCTTGATGAGGCTATCGCGCGGGCGAACTCTTTGCCTACCGCATTCCAGGCAAGCGTCTTCGCGCAGGACATCGATATCGCGATGCGCGCGGCCAACCGGCTGGATGCCTCGGCCGTGATGATCAACGACCCTACTGCGTTCCGCACGGACTGGATGCCGTTTGCGGGGCGCAGGGAGTCCGGTTATGGCACTGGGGGTATTCCTTACACGATGCGGGATATGTCGCAGGAGAAGATGATTCTCTTGCGGAGGAGTTGAGCGGGGAGGGCAGGGCCCCTGTGCACGTGGGACGGCCATGGGACGATGCGATGGGCGAGGTTTATAGATCGGGTTAGCAGTCTCGGCCGTGATGCGTCACATTAATGTGCTCTGCAGCGCAAGGTTGTTTCGTCTGCAGTGCCGTTTCGCATGTCAACATTGAGCACATACCAGAACCGCATGGAGGCGAATGAGTGGAGCGCGTACAGAACAAACTGTCCCTTGCCGACGTGGCGGGCTGGGGATCCGCATGCGTTACGTTTGGTCTGATTCAAGGCGCGCTGTATCTTCGCGCGTACTGGACTCAATTCGGCCTGGACCCGTTCCAGTTCGTTGCAGTCGGCGAATTGGCACTGACCGGCCTTACAAGTATCGGCACGGTACTCGCCTTGATGCTGGGTGCCTTGTTGTTTGGAGGCTGGCTGGAGGGAAAGGTCACTGGCGTCAATACGGTGCGCAATCGGCTTGCATGGCTCGCGCCGGCTCTTTTCTTCGCTGGACTGGGCGCAATAATCTGGTGGGCCAGCGCGTGGGTCCTGATGATTGGCGTGGCGTTGACGATTGGGTGTCTGCTTGTGGTGACGCTATCGCCGGTCGTGCCCGGTGCCGTCAAGGATTCACCATGGCTGGTGTACATCGTAACGATGCTGGTCTATGTATCGATCGCGTCAAGCTGGCTGGGAAGCGAACGCGCACGTGCCATCATTGATGGGAATGGCAAACATCTTGCAACCGTGATCATCGATAGCGAGACTCTCAGTGATCTCAATCTGGTTGGCCGTCTGGGTGATACGTACGCACTGTGGGATCCTGCGCGGAAGACCGCCGTTTTGATACCCGTCGGCGATGTCAAAAAGCTGGAGACAACGCGGAAGCGGTCAGCGTCCACATCAAGCGTGCACTAGGCGGCGCAGCCTCAGATCCAGTAAGCGCTCGTTTTGCGCAAGCTCGCGCATCCGACGCGCCTATCCCAGACAGGGTTGCAGAACCCCGAACCACGCCGGCCTCAGGACTGGCTCGATGCGGCCATTCCTCGGCGACAGGGTGTCCAAAAATTGGCGAATTCTTTCCTCGCCGACCTCGTCTTTCATGTAGCGGAACTCATTTTGGCTCATCGCATCAAGCGTGCCGTCATCAATGACGGCTTGGGCATACTTTTGACCCGCCGATGAAGCAAAGAACGCGTCCAGTACCGGAATGTCAGCGGCAGGAATTTCCTTCGCTATGAGCTTCTGGTAAGTCGGTATTATCTTGTCAGTCGACAGATTCCGGATGCATCGCTGCTTCGTATCGCTCCCACCGTTAATGACGCCAGCCCCGCGCACAAAGACCGACAACTGCACGCGTGCCATCGCCCGTGCCGCCGCTCCCTCCGTCGAGGCCTCCGTCACCGGTGTCAGTTCGTCCGTGGCCATCGCGCCCACCGGCAGGATCACTGCCGCACACATCGCCACACGCAGCCACTGCTTCATCGCCACCCCCAATATGGAAGCCGGATCGTAAGGCCTGTGTGTATGGCCGCACAACTCAGACACCACGCCGGGCGATTGGGAGCCTTGCCCGAGTCGCCTCAAGCATGGATCGTGGGGCAGGTCTCGCCAGCCGCCCGGGATTCTTTCGAGTGGTTTTCCGCCGATGCACCGCTGTTCATCTCGAAGTTGGCCGAGCTTCGCGATTACGGCAGGGGCATCTGGGAACTGCATCAGGATGCTATGCGAGCGTCTCGCGATCGCTCTCTGCGGATTCTGACGTACTCGCGAAGGTATACGGCGCTGGAATCCTTTGCGGCGCAGGGCATCCTGGAGGGTAGTGATCGCGTCGGCCGCTGTCGGGCTTCTTCCATCATCAGCCGCCATTCCCGTGCAATCTTCCAGGTCAGCGACCCTAAGGGCCGGTTAGGTTTATGCGGTCGTGCGTATCCATGAAACCACCAGCGTCTTCATCGGCCAGACCGAAGCGCCGCTCTCGGTCATGCTGCGATCTCGTCCTTGTTGGGTGTCCGAGAGGGGAAGCAAGAGCCGATCCAGAGCTTGAACCAACGCCAGCCAGAGCCAACGAACCGGGAAATGGACCGATACAGCATTTCGCATAATGTATATTATGTAAGATGTCAGTCAGAAGGCACTCCGCGATCCAGCCAAGACTTCCTGCATCCACAAGGTCCAACTGCCCAAAAGCTCCTTCCAGCCCCGGACCGCCCCACATTGTATGCCAACCGCTCCTGGCGGCCCACCAACCACCCTACGGCTGCAGCGCTTCCAACACCCGGCATTCCGCCACGCGTCCACCCGGGCAGTTGCCAATCATCCGCTCCAGCTCTCCCTGCAACGCCTGCAGATCACGGACCCTGCGAGCAATATCGGCGATGTGCGCCTTCACCACAGCGTCCACCGAACTGCATTGGTGGTCGCGCTGCTCGCCGAATGCGATCAGCTCACGGATCTGTTCGATCGGAAATCCAAGCTCGCGGGCACGGCGAACGAACGCCAACCGACGCTGGTCCTGAGCGCCGTAGCACCGGTAATTGCCCTCGGACCGGATTGGCGGCTGCAGCAGGCCGATCTTTTCGTAATAGCGGATGGTTTCGGCCTTGGTGCCGGTCTGCCGGGCCAACTGGCCGATGGTGAGCGTGCTGGACATGGGCTTGACCTTCTAGTGGCTACAGGGTTGATAAAGGCGACCTGATCCCATGTCAAGCCCGGGCGTCGCCCGACAGGAACCCATCGATGGACCATTGCTGCGGCAACAAACGCCAGGAACTGCAATCCCTGGCGCTGCATAGTGCGCAGCGCCGCGTGTTGATCGCGGTGCTGGCGATCAATCTTGCGATGTTCTTCATCGAGTTCGGCGCGGGCATGGTGGCGCGCTCCAGCGCACTGCAGGCTGATGCCGTGGACATGCTGGGCGATGCGATCGTGTATGGCTTGAGCCTGTGGGCCGTGAATCGCGGTGCGCGCTGGGAGGCCGGTGCCGCTCTGGCCAAGGGATTGCTGATCCTGGCGTTCTTCGTCTTCATCGTCGTGGAGGTCATCAGCAAGCTGGTGCACGGCGTGCCGCCATCCAGCGGACTGATGGTGGTGTTCGGCGCCATCGCGCTGTTGGCCAATCTGGCCTGCCTGGCATTGCTGTGGCGCTTCCGTGCGCTCAACATCAACATGAAGAGCACGTTCGAATGCTCGCGCAACGACGTGGCGGCCAACGTGGGCGTGCTGGCGGCAGCCGGCGGCGTCGCGCTGACCGGTCACGCCGGGCCCGACATTCTCGTCGGCGCAGTGATAGCGCTGCTGTTCCTGGCGTCTGCGGTGCGGGTCATCGGCGAAGCATGGCCCGCATGGCGGGCGGCGTCAGCAAGGTAGAGCACCCTTCCCTACCCGCCGGCCGCCCTCTGGACCCGGATGTTCAGAGCGTCGCTTGCGCCTGCAACGTAAACACCCATGCATCCGGCCGGTCTGACAACCCGGACGGCCGCGTCACGTATTGCAGTGCCGGACGCAGAACCAGCCACGGTGCCACCTGTACGCCATAGTTGAGCTCCAACATTTCTTCCCGGGTCTGCACCTGCTGGCCGGAAGCCTGCTGGTAGGCCTGCAGCCGACGTGAGAAATCCAGCCGGGTCCAACCCACGCTCAGGATGTCGTCCTCGCGTGCCCGGAACGGACCGCGCCAACTGACACCCAGCTCCCACGAACGCCGCAACGTGCCGGTGCGAACATCGGCCTGCGTGCCGATGGCAAAGGCTGAAATGCCACGGACGGTCTCTTCCTCCGGCTTCCAGATGCGCTGCGCCAGCTGCACATACTCGCCGCTGCGATGCGAGGCTTCGCGCGCGCCGGGACTGCCCAGAACGGCTGCGTTTGAGGTGTCCCAGTAGTAACCCGCCTTGTAGGTGCCGCCGTAGCCGCGCTGGCCGGGGTCGTTCACGTAGCCCAGCTCGACCGGGAAGAACAGGCCGGTATTGCCATCCAGTGCCAGCTTGAAACCGTTGTTGGCCTGCTTGCGGGATGGATTCACGTCGAACACGCCTGTCTGCGCATACCAGCCGGACGGGTCGGTCCATTTGACGCGCAGGCCCCATTGCCCGGTCGGATTGTCGAGCCAGCCGGAGCTGTAGATCGGTCCGAGAGGATGACCACACTGCCCGTTGTTGTTGAAGTTGCAGGTGTAGGGCAGCCCGCCGAAATCATTGCCCATCGAGAAGAAGCCGCCTTTCAGGCTGAGCCGCTTGTCCAGCAGCGCACGCTCGTAGGAGACCTCGTTGAGGCGGAAGTTCTGGCCCTGCCCCCAGAACGCCTGGTTCTGGATGTAGCTGCCGGTGTACCGATCGTGCGCCGCCTGGCCGAACCGATCTGACAGGACTACCCGCAGCGTGCCATCCATACCGAACGCCTTGCCCGTGTCCACGACGGCGCCGAAATCAACATGGGTGGCCGTCGCGGTGCCCGAGCCACGATAGCCGCCGTCGACATAGCTCGAGGACACCACCACGCGCGCCGTCGGGGTGACACCCCTGTCCTGCAACCAGTCACGCACTGGCAGGCCGGTACTCAACGGGACCTGCTTGACGGACTCCACCGGCTTTACAGGAACCGTATCACCGGCCAGCGCCGGCTGACACGCCAGGACCGCGCTGATCGACAACACCACTACAGATGCGCGCATCACGGCGCCCTCCTCTTCCGGGCCGCCCTGCGCCGCCAGATCCAGATACCCAATGCAATGATCGCCAGCCCACCCAGCGGCAGGCCGTAGGTGGTCAACGTCATCAGCAGCGGCCTGGGACCGCCTGCGCGCGCCAGGCGCACGTCGGCTTCAGAAACGCTGTCGCCCGGACCGAACTGCTGACGGACATAGGTGGCGACGCTGGCTACTTCCTCATCGCTGAGCCGCTGTACGTAGGAGCCGGTGGAGAAATGCGGCATCACCGTGTGTTCGCCGGCCACCTCGCGATCCACGCCGGTGAGAATGGTGGCAATCAGGTTCTGCGGCGTGGCTGCGCCGACCGTGCTGTTGTTGACCAGCGAGGGGTAATACTGATCCTTGCTGCCCTCGCCGCGCGTGCCGTGGCAGCTTGCACAGACACCGTCGTAGAGCACATGGCCGTCGGTGAGTGGCAGACCGGTGCCGCGGATGCTGGCCTCCCCCGCGCCCGCGCCGGTGCGCAGCGTCCACGATGAGGCGTTCCGGCGCATCGAAGGGTCCGCGACCGCTGGCACGGTCCTCAGGTACGTCACGATGGAAGCGATGTCCTGATCGGTGAGTTTGGACAGGCTGTGCGTGATGGCCTCGGCCATGCCGCCGCCCGCCTGCGCCTTGCCGGTGACCTTGCCGGTCTTCAGGTACTGCGCGATCTCCTGGTCTGTCCAGGCCCCAATGCCACTGACCTTGTCCGAGGTGATGTTGGGGGCGTACCACAGCCCCAGCGAACCGCCCGACAACGCTTGGCCGGCGTTCTCCTGCATCAGCAGCCCGCGCGGCGTGTGGCAACTGCCGCAGTGCTCCAGGCCTTCAACGAGGTAGGCGCCGCGGTTCCACTGCGCGTCCTTGGAAGGATCGGACGGCACGGGCTTGCGATCAAGGAACAGCAGGTTCCAGCCGGCCATCGACAGGCGCACATTGAACGGGAACGGCAGGTCGGTGGACGGAGAGAACTGTTCGACCGGCTTTACCTCGGCCATGAAGTACGCATAGAGGTCGCGGACGTCGCGATCGGTCAACTTCGCGTACGACGTATACGGCATCGCCGGGTAAAGGCGGGCACCGTCCTTGCGGATGCCCTGGCGAACGGCGCGCTCGAAGTCCGCCTCGCTGTAGCTGCCAATGCCGAACTTCACCGAGGGCGTGATGTTGCTGGCCCAGATCTCGCCCATGGGTGAGGAAATGGAGTAGCCGCCCGCATAGTCCTTGCCGCCATTGGGCTTGGTGTGGCAGGCCATGCAGTCGCCCGCCGTGGCGAGGTAGCGCCCGCGCTCGACCGCGTCGTCGGCATGGACGTTGGTGGTCGCCATCAGTGCCAGGACCAGGCCCGGTAGGGTCAGCCACTTCACAGGGCACGCTCGATGGCATCGGCGGCCTTCAGGCCCAGCGCCGCCATGGTCAGGGTGCTGTTGACCACGCTTGCCGACACCATCGCGCTGCCACCGGGCAGCCACAGGTTGGCATGGTCGTGTGCGCGGCAATTCTCATCCACCACCGAATCGCGCGGATCGCTGCCCATGATGGTGGAGCCCATGATGTGGTTGTTTGCATTGAGCGCGGTGGTGATCTCGAATTCTTCGGCGTTGAACAGCGTGCCGATATGGCGCAGCTGCTCGCAGGCCTTGTCGTAGCCCTTGCGCGCGTAGTCGCCCAGCGAATAGTGGATGTCCGGGCACGCCAGGCCCAGGCCGTCCACGCGCGAGGTGGACAGCGTCAGGCGGTTGCTCGGATCCGGCAGCGGCTCCAGGCTGATCGAGAGGTCCACGCCGTACACCGCTCGCCGGCGGATCTCGGCGTCCAGCGCCTCGCCCACAAGACCCATTTTGAGCGCCTGCTGGGTGGCCACCGGAACGCGGCTGATGTTGTTGAGGATGATCTTGTTGGCCGAGTACTCAGAGCGGAAGCTGCCATCGCGCGGGCCCACCATGCAGCTGGACTGCGCGGGACCGCGCCCGAGCCAAATGGGGCGGTCCGCGATGAAGGAGCAATGGAAGCCCGAGTGATCCATCATGTTGCGGCCGACCTGGTCGGACGAATTGGCGATGCCGTTCGGGTTCTGCGCATTGGCGGCCAACAGCAGCAGGCGCGGCGTTTCCAGTGCGTTGCATGCGACCACGAACTGCCGCCCGGTCGCCTTGTGGCTGACACGCTCGCGATCGTACCAGTGCACCGCCGTGACGGTGTTGGTGTGGTCGGTGTCGATCCGGTACACCACCGCCTCGTCCAGCACCACCGCGCCCTTCTTCTCGGCTGCATCCACCGTGTGGACGCCGTTGTACATGGCGCCGATCGGACAGATCGGCTGGCAGTTGTTGTTGCCACAGCACGCCGGGCGCTCGTTGAAGGGCTGGATGGTGCGTCCCTGCGGAATCGGCACCAGGTTGTAACCATGCGGGTTGACCACCGCGGCGAAGGTGGAATCGCCATGGCCCCACGGAATCATGTCGGCGATGTACGGCCTGGAGCGCTCGCGGGGGCTCTGGCGCTCGGGGTCGTTCGGTCCGGAGACGCCCATCGCCTCTTCGGCGCGACAGTAGTACGACTCGATATCCGAATACGCAATCGGCCAGTCGCGGCCTACCCCATAGGCGGATTTCATCTTGAAATCGACCGGCAGGTGGCGCCAGCACGAGGCGGCCCAATGCCATGTGGTGCCGCCAACGGCCTTGATGAAGCCTTGGCGGAAGCTGTTGCCGTCCGGCCCGGAAAGGGCCACGTAATCATTGGGCGGAAAGTACAGCGGCGCAGTGGCCAGCGGTGACTGACGGTACGGCCCCTGGAAGTCGCTGCCGATGCGGCGCTCGAAGCTCGCATTGCGCCAGTTCTGGACGATCTCGGCCCGCTCCAGTCGGGGGCCGGCTTCCAGAATCACGACGGATCGACCTGCGGCGGCCAGCTGGTTGGCGATCAGGGCGCCAACGACGCCGGAACCCACCACGATGACGTCTGCATCGACGTCACCGCTGTTGAATGTTGGTTTTTTCACGGGAATGCACTCGGAAAGCGCAGCGCAAGCGCGCCGCGCGGCAATCGGCAGGAAGGCGGTGGGTCAGCGCAGGGCGATGGCGGCCGGCGGTGCGGCGACCCACCACGCTGGGCCACCCAGCGCGTACGTCGCCGGGAACAGGCCGTCGTCAACCGGGCGCTGCATGAGCGCGTCACGGTAGGCGACGGTGACCGCAGCGGTGCCCTTCCCTACCGTGCCGGTGTACCACGCGGCAATGATGGCCAGCGCAGCATCGCGCACGCCGGGCGACGCGACGATCTTCGCTGGAGAGTCTGCGTTGGCGGCAACGCGCTTCAGCTCGGGAAGTGCGGCGGTGGTGGCCGGGTCCAGTGAAGCCAGCGCGGCGCGGATTCTGCCGGCGACAGACGGATCAAGATCAGCCTTGCCCGTCAGGGCCACGGAGAGCGCAAGGAATTCGGTGTCTGCAGCGGTGTTGCCCGCTGCTGCCGCATCGTGGCGAGGGGACTGGTTGGCGCTTGGCTGGGTGTCGGCAGCGGGTTCATCGCTGCGCCGGCAGGCCGCGAGCAACGCCATCGAGGCAGACGCCAGAAGGAACTTCCGACGCGACCATCCATGGGATTGCACTGGGCCCGCATCACCGTTGCTGTCATCCACGGGGCGTTCCAATTGTGACGTGGGGGGTCGGGCAATGATTGCAGGCGCCGCGCGGCACATCAATTGTCGAAGCTAATAGTTCCGAAACGCAATCAATAGTGTTTGCTTGCGCTTAAGTGATGACAAACAGCAACTTGCACCCCGTTCTCAGCTGTGCGTGCCTGCTTCGGTCGATGATGGAACGATCTGTCTTCATTGCGCGCAACATTCACGCCAGCATGACAGTAGCCAGCTTGGGCGGTCCAGGATGCCCCTCTCCTGGTGCAGGGCCCAAGGCGGCTCGCGAAGCGCGTCATCCAGAACGCCCGCGAAGATTCCCAGCTCCGTTGTTGCCAACGAAACAGGGCGTTACTCGCTGATCGCTGACACACTACCCGCAACCACGCGCCAAACCCCCTCCTTCTGCACCCAGGTGCGCAGATAGCGGAACCGGCCAGAGAATGGATCTCCCATGAGTGTGCCAGCCAGCGCGGCGGTGACGACGGTGATGCATGTCGTACCGTACGAACGCACCTCCACGGCCTGCCAGTCCGCCTGAGACATGCGCTGCGCGCCCGAGCGATGCAGCTGCAGGTCATCTGCCTTGGTATAAACGCCGCCTCCTGGCCCGACGAACAGCAGCTCATCATCAATCAGCAGGTCCAGCTCAGCGACATCGCTGTGCAGCATGGCGACACGAAGTCGCTCTTCATACGCTTCAATCTGCATGTGCAGTTCTCCAGATAGCGCTCCAACCCCAATTGCCGTGCAATCAGCCACGCTTCGGCGCAGGACCTAGTGTGCCTTCGCCCGCGCCGTCTCCCCCTCTGGCGCCAGGGTATGAATGACCCGTCCCTCTGCATCGAGAAACTCGATGGCGCCGTAGCCTTCTTCGGTTACCGTCAGCCGCAAGCGGGTCCTGTCGGCCTTGTCGCTCAATGCGATGGCTGGCGTTCCATCTGCCCCCACCACCATCCGGATGCGCGTGGATGTTTTGACCCCAGGAACCAGGCGATTCCCGAGGGCGGGCTCGCGCAGCAGCGGTGGTGCCTGGTTGATCGAGAACGCCACCTCGCCGTCCGGCGAAACACGCCAGCCAATGGCATCCATGGCCGGGTGGTCCAGGGCCAGCACCGCCATCCCCCCGGCCACATCGGCGGTGCCGAATCCACCCCGCTCGCTGCCTTTGTCATCGTAAAGCACCAGCCCGGCGACGTTGAACGCCCGCCGGTACTGGATTCCATCGATGATCGGGGCCGGGGTCCGGCCGGAAAGGGTCATGCGGATCACGCCGTTCTCGTCGACGATATCGATGCGCTGGGCGGTGATTCGATCATGGTCGGGCGTGGCGACCGTCGTCTCCGGACTGCGGGATTCGATGATGCGCTGCAGCGCACCCAGGGAGGGGCGGGACGGAGCTGGGTCCTCCGCCGCGTTGGCCAGAGGACAGGCCAACAGGGAGGCAAGAAAGGCAGCGATAGCAAGGTTATTCATGCAGGCTCCCATAGCGGCGGGTGGTGTCCGGCTGGACGCATCAGCGGTGCCGCAGGGCCTCACCGCCATGCCACCCACGCCCCTGGCGGCACTGACTGGACGTCGATAGCGGTTCCCCGGGCCGCCCTGACCAGCGCGCCAAGAGGATCATCCACTTCCTGGTATGCATCAACGCCAGAGATGCCGTAGTGGATAGGGACGACAGACCGCGCGCCCAGCACGGTGGCGGCCGCGATGGCCTGCTCGGGGGTCAAGACGCCCGGTTGCCCACTGACGGGCCTGCGCCATCCGAACGTGGCGCCGTTGATCGGCAGGAACGCCACGTCGAAGGGCCCGAACTGGCGACCGATCTTCCACCAGTGACCGTGCCACATCGTGTCTCCGCCATGGAAGATCCGCCGGCCCGCTGCCGATACCACCCAGGAAACCTGCGTGTCGCCGTAGCCATCCGAGGCAGGCACCGCCGTGGCAGTGAAGTCACCCAGCAACTGGGGCTCCCAAAGGCGTGCAGGCCGCGCCCGTGCACCCTGAGGAACGGGAAGCGGATGCGTGCCCTCGGGGTAGATCAAGCTGCCACCGTTCCGGAGCGCCTGCGCCACAGCCCCAGCGTCGAAGTGGTCCGAGTGGACGTGCGTCAGCAGGACCGTGGCGTCCCCCGCTCCGTCTTCAACGGAAACCAGGACGTCCGGCAATGCCCTGCCCCACTCTGCGCTGTTGGTCAGTGGGTCGATGAACAGGGTTGCGCCCGGCAACTGCAGGCGAATGCCGGCCCAGGCAAGCCGCTGAATCCGGACGCTCGCCGACGCGGGCCGCGCGATGGCTCCGGAAACGGGCAGGAGCGCGGTGGTGGCGCCAGCGGCGAGCCCGGAAAGAAAGGTACGGCGGCCCATCCGCGCGCCATCTGGCAAGCAGCCGCTCATGCGACCTCCGCCGAATGGGCCAGGTAGGTGTCCAGCTCAAAGATGCCCTGGACTTCAATGGCCTCCAGATTGCGCAGATGCCATTCCCTTTCGAACGCACTTGCCTCGACGCCGGGTGCGAGGCAGTCCTCGATCCGAATGGCGGCCAACCGGGACGCCAGCGATTCACCCTCTTCCTGCGCGCGTATCGCAACCACTTTCTGGCGAATCCGATCCAGATAGTGCAGCGCGTTGTCGAGCACGGCGGCGTCGAAGCGCCCCATGTGACCGCCAATGACGGTGCCGCGCCCGAACTGCTTCGCCCGGCCAATGGCCGTTCGAATCTGGACGGGGTCGGCCTTGGAGAGGTAGACGATGTTCCCCACGATGTTGTCGCCGATGCAGACCAGGTCGGCGGTGGGAACATCCACGCTGATGTGATCCATCGTCTTGCCGGGGTTGTGCAGCAGCCGAAGCTCATGGCGGCCCCAGCGGATGCGCATCGCGCTGTCGAACACCACCTGCGGTTCGCGGTAGAACGCGTCGACACGGCGGTTCTGTGACAGGAAGGTGTGCCGGTAATTGCGATGCGCGATGGCCAGGGCGTCGGGAAAGGTCGAAAGCCCCGCGATGTGATCGCTCATGAAATGGGTAGCGACGATGACGCGCACCGTTTTCCCCACCTCGTCGCAGATCAGCACGCGCAACGCGGCCGCATCCTCCGCGCTGCCCAGTGAATCCACCAGCAGCGCGTCGCTGCCATCGAGGAACACGGTCGCAACGGACAGGTGGTTCTCGCCAACGCACAAGAACACGTCCGGACCCAGCGGTTTCAGATGCATGGCGGCTACCCTTTGAATGGAGGCCGCCATGATTGACGGACGGACAGACGCCGACAAACGAGAAGATTTGACCTTCAGATTAGTAAAACTAACCTGATAAGATCGGGTGATCCGTGCTGGCAGGAACCCTCTCATGAAGCCGCGCCACGCCCCTCCCCTCACTGCGTTGCGAGCGTTTGAGGCCGCTGCACGATCCCTCAGCTTCCAGAAGGCGGCCACCCAGCTCTTTGTCACACCGGCCGCGGTGAGCCACCAGGTCAAACGCCTCGAGGCCTACCTGGGCACCGAGCTCTTCGAGCGCGGCCATCGGGCGGTGACGCTTACCCCGCAGGGCGCCGCCCTTGCGGCGTCGCTCACTGAGATTTTCGGAATGCTCGACCTGGCACTGGACCGAAGCGCGTCTGCTGAACCCGGCCATCTGCGCGTCAGCACCCTGGAGTCGTTCGCCGCGAAGTGGCTGGCGCCCCGGCTTCACCGCTTCCACGAGGCCCACCCGGATATCCAGGTGCGGGTCCTCACGAGCGATCAGCTGGTCGATGTGGGCCAGGAAAGCGTCGATGTCGCGATCCGATACGGCCTTGGCACATACCCGGGCGTGCAGGTTGAGAAGTTGATGGACGCGCCGGTGTTTCCGGTGTGCGCCCCAGCCACGTCACGCAAAGACGGAAAGCCGATTGCATCGCCCGCCGATATCGCCCATGTCGCGTTTATCCACGACCAGAGCGCCGAAGGGCGACCGGGCGTTCCCGATTGGGCGGCCTGGCTGCGTGCGGTTGGGCTGCACGGCGTGTCAGCTGACGCCGGCCCGGTGTTTCCCAGCATCTATCTGGCCCAGGAGGCGGCCATCCACGGGCACGGCGTCGCGTTGGGATTGGCCCCCTTGGTAGAAGAAGATCTGCGCCGAGGACGCCTGGTGAGGCCCGTTGAGCACCACCTCCCCAACGCGTATGCGTTCTGGACTATTCGACCCTCCAAGGGGCGGCACCAGGCAGCGACGGACGCCTTCTGCAACTGGATACACGCCGAGGCCTCAGCCTCCCTGCCCTCGGCATGACTGCACGCCGTGGCCCGTGCGATGTCCGGGTGCCGCCTCGCGCCCCGCAACGGGCCGCAGACACGGTTCCGGCGCTATCGCGGGCCGTCGCTTTCCCACTCAAGCTCGAACCTCAGCTGCAGTCGCTGCCCCGGCGCCAACCGATTCGGCGCCAGCGTAAATCCATCCGGCGGTCCGGTCTGCGGCTCAACACACGTCGCGTGCGGCGCACCGTCATAGACCACCCAGTGATCGGTGTCCGCGCGCAGCCGCAGCCGCTGGCCCGCAGACACCAGGGTCACGTCGCCCTGGTTGATGAAGCAGTCATCCCACGGCCCGGGCGCCGGGTGCCCGGCGGGCAGCGTGGCAATGCCCTCGCCATCCCGGGGATACATGGCGCTGGGAGCGAACAGCAGGCGCTCCGGCTTGCGGAACCATGGGTGCCAGCCGAGTACGGCAGGCATGGCCTGATCGCCGGCCTGCACGACAAGCTGTAGCGCCAGGCGGTTGGACCGTACGTGGATGGCCTGCGTCGCAACGCCACCGAAGGGCCAGTAGCCATCCTCTGGAAGCGCGAGCGTCAGCAAGGCGCTGTCTGCACCCACGTTGTCGATCCGCCAGGGCCGGGAGAACCCTACGCCGTGGATGGCGTGCGCCCCGAAGTTCAGCGGCAACCCGACATGCCGGCCCCCGAAGCGGAAGCGCCCCTGCCGGATCCGTCCGGCCCATGGCACCATCGGGTAGCAGCCCCACGCGATGGTTGCCTGCCCTGCCTCGTCCGGGCCGACCAGCCACTCCACCCCGTCGTAGCGAAGCTGGGCGATGCGCCCCCCGGCTTCGGGGGCAAGCGCGACCTCCAGCCTGCCTGCCCGCAGCCAGTGCAGGTGGCCGGCAGCCATCGCGGCCTGCGCATCGTCCCTGGGCAACGCGGTTTCAGGCGCCATAGGGGTGGATCGTCCGGATGCTGCCGTCCGCCTCCATGTGCAGCGGCGTGCACTTGACCGACCGCAGGTGGGTCACGCCGCCGGACAACACGGCGTCGTGGTAGAACAGGTACCACTGCCCTTGGAAGGCGCAGATGGAATGGTGCGTGGTCCAGCCCACGACGGGCGTAAGGATCACGCCGCGGTAGGTGAACGGCCCGTACGGACTGTCGCCCACGGCATAGCAGAGCAGATGGGTGTCGCCCGTGGAGTACGACAGGTAGTAGCGCCCCTGGTATTTGTGCAGCCACGGCCCCTCGAAGAACCGGCGCGCGTGGTCGTCGGCGCGCAGCGGCTGTCCGTGTTCGTCCAGGATGATGATCTCCCGCGTCGGTTCGGCAAGGCGGGTCATGCAGGCATCGAGTCGGCCGACCCGCGGGCCCAGTGCAGGCGCATCACCGGCCGGTTCCTCGTGGGCCGCATCGTAGCGGTTGTCACGATACTTCTGCAGCTGACCACCCCAGATGCCACCGAAATAGAGGTAATGCGTGCCGTCGTCGTCCTCGTACACCGCAGGGTCGATCGAGTACGTACCCGCCATCGGCTCGGGCTCGGGGATGAACGGACCCTCCGGACGATGGGATGCGGCGACGCCGATGCGGAACATGCCCTGCCTGTCCTTGGCAGGAAAATAGAGGTAGTAACGGCCGTCCCGGCAGGCCGCGTCGGGCGCCCACATCTGCTGTGCGGCCCACGGCACGTCGCGGACATGCAGCGCCACGCCGCAGTCGGTGGTTTCGCCCGTGGGCGTGTCCATCCGCAATACGTGGTAGTCCTCCATGCCGAAGTGACCGCCCTCATCGTCGAACGGCGCGCCGCTGTCGATGTCGTGCGACGGGTAGATGTACAGGCGCCCCTCGAACACGTGGGCCGAAGGATCGGCCGTATGGATATGCGTTACCAGCGGCTGGGAGATGGCGCGTGCCGCGAGCTGATCCACGTTGCCTGCCTGCCGGCGCGCATGCAGGTCATGCTCGATGCGGGCTTCCATCTTCTTGTCGATCTCGTAGAGCAGGAGCAAAGTAACCGCGAGCAGGAACGGAAGAGAGCAGTAGACACTTACCGTCAGGCGGATGCCGTCCACCACGGCCTGGGGCTGCTGTTCGGCGCCCGCCTGGTAGCCATGGTGCGCCAGAATGCCGGCGACCAGTGCACCGCCGATGCTCAGGCCGATCTTCAGCCCACACAACATCGCCGAAAAGATGATCGCAGTGGCGCGGCGATGGTTTTTCCATTCGGAGTAGTCGGCGACATCGGCGATCATCGCCCACAACAACGGGATGGTGATGCCGTAGAAGAACCCGTGCAGCATGAAGGCGCCGAAGGCCACGGCAACCGCCGTCGGCGGGAAGAAATAGAACGCAAGCAGAAACACGGTGGACGCCAGCAGCGCGCCGCCAAAGACACTGCGCTTGCCGAAGCGATCGGCGAGATGCCGGGAGACGCCAATGCCCAGGATCATGCAGAGAATGCCGCAGGCGTTGAACAGGCTGAAGGCCGAGGTGGCGGGGTCCTTCGGCCAGGTGAATCCGGACAGGCCCCAGCCGCTGAGTGCGGTGTTCACCTCATCAATGAAATGGTTGAAGCCGGAGCTGTCGAGGAACCCCGTCAGGGCCGCCTCGCGCATGTAGTACTGGAAGTAGTAGACGTAGGTGCCGCCCTTGAGGGCCAGGTTGATGAACACCAGCACGGTGAGGGCCAGCATGACCTGCCACGGCCGGTTGCGCAGCAGGTCGGTCAGATCCTGCAGCACCCCGCCGGTCTGCTCCCTGGCCGGCACGATGCGTTCGCGGGTGGTGGCGAAGGTAATCAGGAAGAACGCCGTGCCCACCACGGCGAACACGGTCATCACCCGCTCGAAACCCTGCACGCGATCGCCATCGCCCAGGATCAGCACCAGCGGCAGCAGCAGGACCTGGATGATGAACTGCGCGATCATCACCGCCACGAAACGGTAGGCCGACAGGCTGTTGCGCTGGGCCATGCTGCCGGTCAGTACCCCGCTGAGCGCGGAATACGGCAGGTTGTTGGCCGCATATACCAGCATCAGCAGGCCGTAGGTGGTCAGGGCGTAGACGACCTTGCCGTGCTCACCGAGGTCCGGCGTACTGAACGCCAGCAGCGACGGTACGCCGAACGGGATCGCCGTCCACAGGATCCAGGGCCGGAACTTTCCCCACCGGGTGGCGGTGCGGTCGGCAGCGATGCCGATCAGCGGCGTGAACACAAAGGCACCCAGCAGACCGACCACGAAAATGATCGTGGCCGCCGTGGCGGGCGGCAGGCGGAACACGTCGGTGTAGAAGAAGGCCAGGTAGGTGATGAGCGTCTGGAAGATCAGGTTCGCCGCCAGGTCGCCCAGGCTGTAGCCCAGCTTCTCCCGGATCGACAGCGTGTGCGCGGTGCTTTCCCTGCGGCGGACATCAGTCACGGCGCGCCTCCACGGTGAACCCTGCCCTGGCGCGAACATCGGCGCTGGAACCCCCTACCCTGACCTCATACGTGCCCGGCGCAACGGCATAGGCGCCCCGCGCGGGATCGTACTGGCGCAGGTCCTGCTGCGCGTGCAGGTCGAACGTTACGGTGCGCCGCTCACCCGGCGCCAGGTGGACACGCTGGAAGCCACGCAGCGTCTGCCGGGCATCGCCGGGCGCAGCCTCGCGGCGGCGCACATACAGTTGCACCACTTCATCGCCGGCGCGCTTGCCGCTGTTGACCACCTCGACCTGCACGTTGAGTGTCCCGGTGTCGGTGATGCGCGGTGAATGGAGCTTGAGGGCGCCGTAGTCGAACCGGGAATAGGACAACCCGTGCCCGAACGGATACAGCGGCGTGCCGCGGAAATAGCGGTAGGTGCGGCCTTCCATTGTGTAGTCGTCGAAGGCCGGCATCGGCTGGTCCGCCCGGTAGAAGGTGACCGGCAGCCGCCCGCCCGGGTTGACGTCGCCAAACAGGGCTTCGCCCACGGCGGTTCCGCCGCGTTGACCGGGATACCAGCTCATCAGGATCGCGGCAAGATGTTCCTGGGCCCACTCCACTGCCAGCGCCGACCCACCCGTCAACACCATCACCACCGGGGTGCCGGTCGCGTGCAGCGCTTCCAGCAGGGCACGCTGGGTAGCGGGCAAGCGCAGATCGGTGCGGTCGCCGCCGGCAAAGCCTGGGTAGTTGACCGTCATCTCTTCGCCCTCGACGTCGCCGGTCAGGCCGCCGACGAATACCACCACCTCCGCGTTGCGGGCGGCATCGAGCGCCTCCTCGAACGGCGGTTTCGCCCCCGGCATGCGCCAGCCCAGCCGCACCCCGGCGTCGCGCTCGGCGTCGTAGTACTCCAGCTTCAGGTCGTACGCGCGGCCTGCCTGCAGCTCCAGCTCCACGCCGTCGCCATGCAGGCGATCGCTGTTGGCCCAACGGTCCAGGACCCGCTTGCCATCCACGTAGAGACGGAAGCCGTCGTCGGCGGCGGCCTCGATCCGGTAGCGGCCCGACACCGGCGGCAGCAGCTGGCCACTCCAGCGGATGCTGAACCCGTCGTTGGGAATGCCCTGCCCCGGGGCTGCCTCGCCGCGGGCCAGCAGATTGTCGGTCGGTGACCCCCGGTCCCAGCGGAAGCCGATCTGTGCATCGGTGCGCACCAGCGCCGGCGTCCCGGAAAGATCGGCCGTGCGGAAATACTCCCCGCGCAGTCCGCGTTCGGGGGAATCGGCGGAGGGACGCAGGTAAGCCGCTTCGATCAACGGGGTTGCACCGGGATCGTCGCGTCCTTCGACCAGGTCCACGCCGCGCGCGTACCGCACCTCCACGCCCTGGGCCGCTTCGCGGATGCCCTGCAGAATGGTCACCGGTGCTGCGGGGGTGCCGAAGTAGTTGCCGAGCAGGGCCATGGTGTCATCGGCCGTCGGACCGATCACGGCAATGCGCTTGAGGCTGCGGGGCAGCGGCAGCACACCGTCGTTCTTCAGCAGCACCAGCGATTCCCGGGCGGCCTTCAAGGCGAGCGCATCGTGTGCCGGGGCCTGGTTCACCGACGCGGGAATCCGCGCCCAGCGCACGCGCTCGGGCGGATCGAACATACCCAGCCGCATCCGCGCGGTGAACAGGCGCGTCACCGCGTCGTCGATCGCCGCTTCGCTGATCAGGCCCTGCCGCACCGCCGTCGGCAGCGTCGCATATTCCTGGCCGCATTCCAGCTCGGTGCCGTTCTTGACGGCCAGCGCCGCCGCGGCCTCACGGGTGGGCACTATCTTGTGATGCCTCCAGATATCGACAATGGCCCAGCAATCGGACACCACGTAGCCCTTGAAGCCCCAGTCGCGGCGCAGCACGTCGCGCAGCAGGAACTGGCTGGCGCTGGCGGACTCGCCGTACACCCGGTTGTAGGCGCCCATCACCGCATCCACCTGCCCCTCTTTCACCAGGGCCTCGAATGCCGGCAGGTACGTGTCATACAGGTCGCGCCGGCTCGGGCGGGCGTCGAAGTGGTGGCGGTCGGCCTCGGGGCCACTGTGCACGGCCAGGTGCTTGGCCGTGGCGTCCAGCTTGCGGTACACCGGGTCGTCGCCCTGCAGGCCTTTCACGAAGGCAACGCCCATGCGCGCGGTCAGGTAAGGGTCCTCACCGTAGGTTTCCTGGCCCCTGCCCCAGCGGGGGTCGCGGAAGATATTGATGTTCGGCGACCAGTAGGTCAGCCCCTGGTAGCGGCCATGTGCGCCGTCCCGCACGAACTGGTGGTGCTTGGCACGTGCTTCGTCGCTGATGGTGGTTGCCACCTCCCCGATCAATGGCACGTCGAAGGTGGCGGCGAGGCCGATGGCCTGCGGAAATACCGTGGCCTGCCCTGCCCGCGCGACGCCGTGCAGGCCCTCGTTCCACCAGTCGTAGGCCGGCACGCCCAGGCGCGCGATGGCAGGCGCGGCGTTCTGCATCTGCGCCGCCTTCTCCTCCAGGGTCATCTGGGCCACCAGCGCGGCGGCACGGGTTTCGAAGCTGGCCGAAGTATCGAGCCAGGGCTGGGAGTCCGCGGCGTGGCCGACGTTGGCCAGGGCAGCGGCGGCGCAGAGCGCCAACATGCGGACGATGGGCATGCGCGTCATCATTTGCTCCTCAAGGCACGCTCATCGCGCGCAAATGGTCCCAGCAGGGCGCCAACAAAGCCGCCTGCACGATCGGTACTCAACACCGTGCCGTCCACGTTGTCGGCGAGCATCTGCCAGCCACGGCCATCGCCGCTGTCGAACGCGAACGCATAGCGGCCCTCGTCACCCGCGATCCGCAGGCGCAGTGACGGGGATGCGTCCAGCGCCCGGCTGGCCAGCGTCCGGGATGCACCGCCGCCGTCGTGCACCTCGAGGAAGACCGCCACACGGTCGCCTCCGAGACTGCGCACGCCAAGGAAATACCAGTAGGCCTCGCTCTGGAACGCGGCCAGGCCGGCGGCCACCCCGGCCGCTGGGCGCGACATCGCGGTGCTGGCCTCGAAGCGCAGATGCTGCTGGCGGCGTCCAAGGAAGGCCGGATTGCGCAGCGTGTCCAGATTCTCCGGCAGCGGATGCACGGCCAAACTTCCCGGCCGCGCGCGCAGGTCCGCCCAGGCCTGCTTGGGCACGCGCACGCGCAACCATCCCGCGCCCAGCACCGGGGCATCGAACTCATCGCGCTCGACGAAGTTGCCGGTGGACGGCGCCTGCGACGCCTCGCCCTGCATCCACGAAGGCGCCTTGACCGCATACGGGATAGCCTGCCCGGCCGGCAGGATCACCGGCCAGCCGTTCTGCCAGCGCACCGGTAGCAGGTACGTCTCCCTTCCCGTGTTGTAGTGACGCGTGTCGTAATTGCGGCTGGCAAGGAACACCGCCCACCAGGAGCCGTCCGGCCCTTCCACCAGATCGGCATGCCCGGCATTGGTGATCGGCAGCGGCCGGTCATCGGGCAGGTCGCGCTGGGTGAGAATCGGGTTGTCCGCGTACGGCACGTAGGGACCCCATACCCCGCGGCTGCGCAGCACCACCTGGGAATGCTGTGGCCCGGTGCCACCCTCGGCATCGGACAGGTAGTACCAGCCATCGCGCTTGTACAAGTGCGGCCCTTCGATCCAGATCGGGTTCTTCGCCGGCTCCACGCCGCCGTCGATCAGGACCTTGCGCGAACCCACCGGCTGGAAATTCGCCAGGTCGATCTGCTGCATCCAGATGGCGCGATGCCCCTCGTAGCGGGGCGGGCCGGGCGGCGCATCATTGTTCAGCAGATACGCAGTGCCGTCGTCGTCGAAGAACAGCGATGGATCAATGCCACCGACGCCCGGCAGCCAGTGCGGGTCGGACCAGGGGCCTGCAGGATTCCGCGCCGTGGCGATGAAGTTGCCGCCGCTGTCCACCGCCGTGGAAACCACATGGAACACCCCGTCGTGGTAGGCGATGGCCGGTGCGAAGATGCCGCGCGACACGCCCAGGCCATCGAAATCCAGTTGGGTTGGACGGTCGATCACGTTGCCGATCTGCTTCCAGTGCACCAGATCGACGCTCTCGAACACCGGAATGCCCGGGAAGTAGGTGAAGCTGGAATTGACCAGGTAGAAGCGCCCGTTAGCGCTGACGATGCTCGGGTCGGCATGGAAGCCGGCCAGGATCGGGTTGCGATAGTGACCCGCTGGCAATGGCGGCTGAAAGGCCGCATCGTGTCCGGCATAGTCGAACCAGTCGAAGTAGACCGGCGGCGCAGGCGAGGCGCCCAGCGGCGGCACCGTGGCGGACAACAGCAGAACGACCGTGGCGATCAGCAGGCGCATCAGCGAACCTCTGCAGCAGTGAGGGAAAGCTCGAAGGGCCCGGCCGGCGCACCGCTGCTGTCGCGCAGCGTGCAGATCGGACCGTCGGCCCAGCAATAGCGCACACGCAAGGCGGCGCCCCGGTAGTGCCGGCCGCTGGCCGGCTCCACGCCACGGTATTGGCGTCCGCTGGCAAGCTCCACGCAATCCGGACAGGCCAGCACAACCTCACGCCCCTCCAGCACCGCGTCGGCATAGCGGCAGTGCCGTGCGTCGGCGTCGCAGAGCTCGAATCCTATGGGGCCGTTCGCACCGGTCGTCATCAGGGTGCCGCTGACGTCGTCGAACACCACCCTTACCTTGCCCTGCGCGCGCGACGCTGTGCGTGCCGTCGGGCCGGAGGGGGCCAGCGTCCGCTCGCCGTACACCACGTGGCGCGCCACCCGGGCCAGACGCCGGCCCAGCTCCTGCTTGTTGGGCGGGTGGATGTCGTAGGCGTCGCCGATGTCGATGGCCAGGGCAAGCCCGGTGCGGGGGTCTTCGGCCGCAACCCGCCGCTGCGCCTCGCGCACCTGCGCCCACCCACTGTCTGCCGGGACCACCGGCGGCTGGCCGTAGCCAGCCAACTGCACCACGAGCAGCGGCATCTGCGCGCCGAACTGCGCGCGCCAGTCGGCGCGCAGGCCGCGCAGCCGTGCGGCGTAAGCAGCGCCATCCCCGGTGTTGGATTCGCCCTGGTACCACAGCGTGCCGCGCAGTCCGTAGGGCCCCAGCGGCGCGATCATGCCGTTGTACAACGTCGCCAGCCCGGTGGCGGCGTGCCACGGCGCGGACGGCGGTGCCTGCGCACCGGGCGCGACCCGGTACTGCCAACCCGCGTCCAGGACGATCCGCGTGCCATCGTCCAGCTGCACGGCATGGGCGTCCGAAGGACCGGCCAGGCCACCGTCGCCGTAAGTGTCCAGAACATTGATCACGACCGTATTCGGACCGGCCTTCAACACGCCGGCTGGCAGCGCATACGCCCGCGCCTCGCCCGGCCCGTACTGGCTGCCCACGGCCACGCCGTTCACCCAGGTCATGTCCGTCTCATCAACCGGCCCCAGCTCAAGTCGCGCGCCCTGCGCCGCCTGCGCGGCGGTGAGGGTCACCTGGGTGCGGTACCAGACCATGCCGTTGTAGGTGGACAGCGCCGGCACGCCCCAGCGCTCCCATGCGCCAAGCATGGCCGGCGCCGTGTTCCATCCCGTGGCGTCTTCGCCTGGCTGCCATGGCCGCGCGTCGGCGACGGCGCCCTCGCGCGTTGCCCACCAGTGCTGCCACTGCGTGCCCCAGCGTGCGTTCGCCGCCGCCGGATCGCGTGCATACAGTGCGAGCACGTCGAGTGCCGGGTCCATGCCACCCTGTGCGCGAAGCGCGTCGGCGCTGGTCCATGCCTCGATCCGCGAACCGCCCCACGCCGCCTGGATCAGCCCCATCGGAACGTGGACGGTCTTCTGCAGTTCACGCGCAAAGTAGAAGCAGGCAGCAGAAAAGTCGCGCACCGTCTCCGGCGACGCGGCGTGCCACGCAACCGGCATTCCGAACTGCGGCTGCGGTGCGGTGGCCACCGCCTTGGGCACGGTGAGCAGGCGGATCGTCGGCTGTGTGGCCGAAGCGATCTCGCTGCCCGCGTCGAGCGCCCGCCACACGGGCAGTTCCATGTTCGACTGCCCGGCGCACAGCCAGACATCACCGATCTGCACATCCTGCACCACCTGGGTGGCGTTGCCTGCCCGCACCGACACCGCGTACGGACCGCCCGCGGAGAGCGGCGTGAGGCGCGCCTGCCAGCGACCGCTGGCATCGGCGCGTGTGGTGACAGTCCGCCCTGCCAACGCCACAGAAACAGAGGCGCCAGGCGTGGCGTTGCCCCAGACCGGAATCGGTTGGTCGCGCTGCAGCACGGCGTGATCCTGGAACAACGGATGCAACAGCGTCACTGCTTCCTGCGCTGTGGAGGGCATGGCGCTGCACGCCGACGCGATCGCCAGCAGACCGCCCAGCCACGCCGTGCGACTCATCGCCCATCTCCGGGCGCGGAAGGAAACTGCAGGTGCTGGTACCAGGCCAGCGGGTGCGGCGGGGCGATCTCCCCGGCAGGGAGCGGCCTGCCGCTCACCGACTGGAAGTACGCCACACTCGCGTCACGCCACCACTGTGCTTCACGCAGCTGGATGCGCAGGAACGCCGTGACCTGCGCATGCCGTTGCGCATCCACCCTGCCCTCCAAGCGCTTCCAGGTCGCCTGCATGGCCTGCACCTGGCGTACGCCCTGCGAATAGCGCCCGACCAGTTCGTCCCACAACGTCCTGCCCGAGGCCATGCGGTGATCCCACGGCACGTGGTGGAACCACAGCAGCAGCGGCTCCGGGACCCGCGCCAGGTCGCCATACTGCGCAGCCACCTCAGGCGCGTATTGGCCCACCGCGTTACTGCCACGGGCGGTCCGGTCGAAGCCGATGCCGTCGCGGTCGGCGCGGTGGTAGTACACCGACGTCCAGTCGGCGCGCGGGCCGCCGTCGACCCACGGGCCAGGCCCGTAGTGGTGCCCGCGTGCCATCAGGTGGTGGAGGCCCAGCGGGGTCATGTAGTTCACGGCGGCCTCGCGCGAGTCCATCATCATGCCGACGATGGGCTGCACCACCTCGGGGTCTGGCGAGAACGTCATCGCCGCCCAGTCCGCCGCGATGTCGCGGGCCGATTGATACGGATTCCATGCAAGCCTTCCGAAGGCGTACCAGTTGGCGGGATCGAAGTGCGAGCCACTCCAGGTGCGATCCGCACCGATGTTGGCGACGCCGGCCATGCCGGTCAGTGACTGCGCCACCGTGGCGCGCTGTCCACGCGCGTGGGTGCGGGACTGCAGCACCTCCTCGTACAGGGGGCCCAGGTACACCAGGTGGGTGGCGAAGCCCAGATACTCCTTGGTGATCTGCACTTCCATCATCAGCGGCGTGCGCGGCATGGCCCCGAACAACGGGTGGAACGGCTCGCGGGGTTGGAAGTCGATGGGCCCGTTCTTCACCTGCAGGATCACGTTCGGCCGGAAGTCGCCGTCCAGCCCCGCGAACTCGGTGTAGGCCTGTGTGGCACGGTCTGCAGGAACATCGTGCGCGTAGACGAATGCCCGCCACATGACCACGCCGCCGTGCGGGGCCAGCGCATCGGCCAGCAGGTTGGCGCCCTCGGCGTGCGAGCGCCCGTAGTCCTGCGGGCCCGGCTGGCCTTCGGAATTGGCCTTCACCAGGAAGCCGCCGAAATCCGGAATGCGCGCGTAGATCTCGTCGGCCTTGTGCTGCCACCAGCGCTGTACGTCCGCATCGAGCGGATCGGCGGTGTTCAGACCGCCCAGCTCGATGGGGGCGCTGAAGCGCACGCTGAGGTACACGCGGATACCGTAGGGCCGGAACATGTCCGCCAGCGTCGCCGCTTTGTCGAGGTAGTCCGCCGCAAGGCTCTGCGCACTGGCGTTCACGTTGTTGAGCACGGTGCCGTTGATACCCACCGAGGCGTTGGCACGTGCGTAGTCGGTGTAGCGCGGGTCGTGCCACTCCGGCAGCGTCTGCCAGTCCCACAGCGAGCGACCGGCGTAGCCGCGTTCGACATGGCCGTCAAGGTTGTCCCAATGGTTGAGCACGCGCAGCCGCATCCGCGGCGATTCGCGCACCGCCAGCGCATCCAGTGATGCGCCGGTCTGCAGCAGTCGCAGTAGATGGAACACGCCATACAGCACGCCGATATCCCGGGAAGCGGCCACCAGCACCACATCGCGCCCCTGCATGCGGGTACGCCTGAGCAGATAGCCCTCGTCGCCCAGTGAATCCATCTCCTTGCGTAACGGCGCGATCAACGTCGACGACTGCGGCGTACCCAGCACCAACGCCGGAAGCGTGGCTCCCGTGCCCTGCGCCCGTAGCGCGTTGCCTGGAAGACCGGCGAGGCCTCGCGCCAATTCTGCGCGGGCGGCACGCTGGGTGGCGGTCTGATCAGGGGCCTGCACCTCTGGCAGAGGCCTGCGGCCGTCGGCGACGAGGGCAGATTCGAGCGGGGTGTAGCGCATCCAGAGGGCGTAACCGTCCTCCGCGCGCACGGTGCCCGTGCACGTCAACAGGGCCAGCACCGCACCCGATATCCAATGACACCGCGCGACATCCGAGCGGAGCCGCAGTGCGGACAGCAAACCTTGTAAGCTCCGGGCGTGCCTTCGATGCGCCAGCGTCGCAACGAAAAACGGGAGCGCGTATTGGACAAGCCGAAGAAATCGGTCCGTCGCAAAACCAGTGGCGTCACGATCGACGAGGTGGCGGCCTTGGCCGGGGTGTCGCCGATGACCGTCTCGCGGGCGATCAACCAGGGCAAGGTGCGCGATGACACCCGCGAACGCGTGATGCGCGCGGTGCGTGAACTGGGTTACACGCCCAACCTGGCCGCCAGCTCGCTGGCCGCTGCACAGCACACGCGCATTGCGCTGATCTACACCAATCCCAGCGGCGCTTACCTGCGCGAACTGCTGGTCGGTTTGCTGCGCGTGGCGTCCAATGCCGCCATCCAGCTGGTGGTCGACTACTGGGAGGATTTCGAGCCCGCCGCCGAGCGCAAGGCCGCGCGTGCCTTGGCCGGTCGTGTGGATGGCGTCATCCTGCCGCCCCCGCTGTGCGAGTCGCAGCCGGCGGTGACCGAGCTGGTCAAGGCCGGCATCCAGGTGGTCGCAATCGCACCGGGACACCTTGGCAACGGCATATCCTGCGTGCGCATCGACGACTTCCAGGCCGGCAGGGAACTGGCCGAACACCTCATCCAGCACGGCCACAGCCGCATCGGTTTCATCTGCGGGCGCAAGGACCTCAGTGCCAGTGCACGGCGCTACGACGGTTTCGTTACCGCCCTGCACGAGGCCGGGCTGGAGGTGGAACCCGGCCTGGTGCAACAGGGCGATTACACCTACCGTTCGGGGCTTGCCGCCGCCGAGAAGCTGCTCGCCCAGCGCCGACCGCCCACCGCGATCTTCGCCAGCAACGACGACATGGGCGCGGCGGTGATCTCCGTCGCGCACCGGCGCGGCCTGGACGTGCCCCGCGACCTGTCGGTGGTGGGCTTCGATGACACCTCGGCGGCAACCACCGTCTGGCCCGAGCTGACCACCATCCATCAACCCATCGCCGCGATGGCCGACGCCGCCATCGATATCCTGTTGCGCACCATCCGCCGCAAGGAGGACACGCGCGTGTTGACCGACCACGTCATGCCGCATCGGCTGGTGGTGCGCGACTCGGTCGCGCGTCCGCCCAAGCGTTGATGGCGCGCGACGCATCGTCACGCGCCCGGGCATCCGATGGTGGCTTCCGCCTCGTTCAGGGCACCCAGCGCGACGCGTGACACCGAGAGCGTCATTGCACCCGCCGTCGCGATGGACCAGGGGCGATCCAGCTTGCCGACCTCCGCGCCTGCTGCTGCCAGGCACTTCAACGGCACGCCCACGCGGGTCCATTGGCCTGCCGGCAGCTTCGCCAGCGTCGGTCCAAGCGCCACACGTGCCGAGCAGCCCGGGCCGCAACCTACCGACAACCACGCCTCTCCCCGCGGTGCGGTGTCAACCCGCAGCGTGGTCAGCAGCATCAGGTCGCCGTTGCTCTCGCGCTGCAGGTCAAGCGCCGTGTGCGACTGCAGCGCGGCAATCGCCTCCCCCTTGCCCGTCCACACCAGGCGACGACCGTCTTCCTGCGCGAGGTGGTCCACGCCGGTGACCTGCAGCAGGCCACCCTCGAGGGATTCCGGCACCTTGGTGACAGTCACGCCCTGCCCCGTGCTGCCCTCCAGCCGCAGGGCCATGCCGGCGCCGGCATCGCCGCGCGCGAAGAACACGCCGCCCGCGCCTTCGTTGCCGGTAACGCCGGAAACCTCCGGCAAGGCCGCCAGGTCGCCGTTGTCGGCATAGGTCAGGCCGAAGCCGAAGGCGAACTGCGGGCTGTAGTCCTTCTGCCCGACATTGTTGGCGTACTGCGTTGCCGTTCGCGGCCAACTGAAGCCCAGCGTCCCCTTGAAGTCGTGCTGCACGCCGCCACCCGGCCCGCGCAGCAGCACGTCGGCGATGCCGGCGCCTTCCGACCCGGGCAGCCACGCCGCCACGAACGCGTCGGCGGCATTGATCTCACGGTTCACCCACAGCGGACGCCCACTCAGGAACACCGCGACCACCGGAATGCCCTCGGCTTTCAGTCGCTTGATCAGTTCAAGATCGGTGTCGTCTCCTGGCTTGTAGGCCAGTGTCGGCAGATCGCCCTGGAACTCCGCATAGGGGTTCTCCCCGAACACCACCACGGCAACGTCCGGCCTGGTCGCGTATTGCCCATCCACCGCAAGCTCGGCGTGGCCGCCAGCGGCCTTGGTCTGTTGCGCAATGCCCTCGAAAATGGTGTCCGCGTTCGGGAAATCCTTGCGGGTCGTCCCGGTGCCCTGCCAGTTCAGCGTCCACCCGCCCGCCTGCTTGCCCACATCGTTGGCCCCGTCACCGGCGACCAGGATGCGCTGCTTCGGCGACAAGGGCAGCACGCCGCCCTGGTTCTTCAGCAGCACCAGCGATTCACGCACCGCCTGCCGTGCCACCGCACGATGCGCCGGGGCGCCAATGAGCGCGAACTGGCCCCCGACCGCGCGCGAGGAAGGTTTGCCCGCCTCGAACAAGCCCAGCCGCATTTTCACCCGCAGGATCCGACGTACTGCATCGTCCAGGCGTTGCGGGGGGATGATGCCCGCCTTCACCGCAGCCAACGTGGTCTCGTAGAAGCCCTTCCAGCTGTCGGACGCCATGGCCATGTCCAGGCCGGCGTCGATGGTGGCCGGGCAGTCGGTGGTGGTGCAGCCTTTGACCTGTCCATGGCCGTTCCAGTCGCCCACCACGAAGCCACCGAAGTTCATCCGGCCCTTCAATGCTTCGGTCAGGTACGGCTTGTGACCGTGCATCTTTTCGCCGTTGACGCTGTTGAACGACGCCATGACCGTCTGCGCGCCTGCGGCGATCGCCGGCGGATACCCGGCCGCGTGGATGCGCACCAGCTCGGCCTCGCTGATCCGGGTATCGCCCTGGTCCTTGCCATCGGCGGTACCGCCGTCACCGAGGAAGTGCTTTACCGACGCGATCACATGGCGACCGTCCAGGAAGGCAGGCGTACCCACCTCGCCCTGCAGGCCCTCGACCATCGCACCGGCATAGCTGGCCACCACCTCGGGCGATTCGGAATAGCCCTCATAGGTCCGCCCCCAGCGGTCGTCCTGCGGCACGGCCACGGTCGGGGCGAACGCCCACTCCATCCCGGTGGCACGGGTCTCCAGCGCGGTGATCTCACCGATCCTGCGCAGCAGCTCAGGGTTGCGGGTCGCGCCCAGACCGATGTTGTGTGGGAACAGGGTCGCGCCAATGATGTTGCTCTGCCCGTGCACGGCATCGATGCCGAACAGCACCGGAATCGCCTTGCCGCCCTGCGAGGTATCCATCGATGCCGCGTAGAACGCGTCGGCCAGCGCCAGCCATTCGGCCGGCGACGCATCGTAACGGCCGCCAGGGTCGGAGTTGCCGCCCGCCAGGATCGAGCCGAGCCGATACTTGCGGAGGTCATCCGGCGTGATGCTGGCAATATCGCCCTGCACCAGTTGGCCGACCTTTTCCTCCACCGTCATGCTGGCCATCAGCTCGGTGATGCGCTTTTCCAGGGCGGTGTCTTCGGGCAGCGGCCAGGTGACCTGCGGCCAGGGATCCGGCGCGGCCGTCGCCGCCGCGGGTGCCTTTTCCTCTTTCCCGCAGGCCGCCAGTGCCAGCATCAGCGCGGTCAGCAGCAGGCCCGTCGGGGCGCGGGCAGAGCGTTGCGTCGTCATCGCGTTCATCCTTCCATCTGCTCCAGTTCCTTGCCCTTGGTTTCGTGCACGTACCGGAGCACGAAGAAGATCGAGATGATGGCCGCCGCGAGGTAGAGGCTGTACGTCGCTGCGAGCCCGATCCCCGCCAGCAGAATGGGGAACGTCACCGTGACGGCGAAATTGGCCGTCCATTGCGCCGCACCCGCCACGGCCAGCCCCGAGCCACGGATCTGGTTGGGGAACATTTCGCCCAGCATCACCCACATCACCGGGCCCCAGGAGATGTTGAAGAACACGACATAGGCATTGGCCGCTACCAGCGCCAGCGTGCCCATGCCCGGCGGCAGCTGCAGGTGCGTATCGACCAGGGAACCGCTGGCGAAGGCCACCACCAGCAGCGCCAGTGACACCGCCATCCCGGCCGAGCCCACCCAAAGCAACGGTTTGCGCCCGATGCGATCGATCAGCAGCACGGTGACCATGCAGGCGCCGATGCTGAGCGCACCGGACAACACATTGATCAGCAGTGCGTCGTTCTCGGAGAAGCCGACCGCTTGCCAGAGCACGGCGCCGTAGTAGAACACCACGTTGATACCGACCAGCTGCTGGAAGGTGGCCAGGCCGATGCCGACCCAGACAATCGGGCGGATCCTGCCGGTGGCCGTGTTGCGAAGATCCGACAGCCGCGGGCGGTGATGGTCGGTGGAGAGCGAGGCCTCTATCTCGGCCAGCTTCGCCTGCGCCTCGGCAGCGCCGAACAGCCGCGTCAGCACCTGCAGCGCCTCGTCCTTGCGGCGCTTCACCGCCAGGTAGCGCGGGCTTTCCGGAATGGTCAGCAACAGCGCCAGGAACAGCAGCGACGGCACCGCCTGCATCCAGAACATCCAGCGCCACGCCGCGTACCCGCCCCACAGCGCTTCGGTGGAGGCACCGGCCGTGGCCGCCAACAGGTAGTTGGACAGAAAGGCCACGGTGAGCCCGCTGATGATGGCGATCTGCTGGACCGTGGCCAGGCGGCCCCGGTAACGCGCCGGTGCCACTTCGGCGATGTAGGCCGGCGAGATCACGCTGGCTGCACCCACCGCAAAGCCGCCCATCACCCGCGCGACGATGAACATGGCCGACGACGACGCCGCACCGGCGCCGATCGCCGACAGCAGGAACAACACCGCCGAGACAATCAGCACGTTGCGGCGTCCCAGCCGGTCGGCCAGCCGACCGGCGCTGAAGGCACCCACGGCGCAACCCAACAGCATCGACGCGATCTCGAACCCCTGCATCCACTCGCTGGATCTGAATGCCTGATGCAGTCCGTCCTGGGTACCGTTGATCACCCCGCTGTCGAACCCGAACAGGAATCCGCCAATCGTCGCCACCACGCTGATCAACACAATCAGGCGGGTGTTCTCGCCACCGTTCATTGCCTGGTCCATTGCCCTGCCCTTCTCCGGTCCGGTCATCGATGCGAGCTGCCGCGCTCAGCGCAGCAGGTACTGGTTGATCAGGTTCTCGTAACGCTCCTGCTTGCCACTGATCTGCTTGGGTTCACCGCCCTTGGCGCCGAGTGCGGCCAGGTCGGCAAGGCTGAGCGCGCCGCGCGCGAACTGCTCGCCGGCACCACTGTCGAAGCTGGCATACCGCGCCGTGCGCCACTGCTCCAGCGGCGAGTCGTTCAGCAGCGCGTGCGCCACTTCCAGCCCGCGGGCGAATGCATCCATGCCACCGATGTGGGCAATGAACAGGTCCTCCAGATCCGTGGATTCGCGACGCACCTTGGCGTCGAAGTTCAAGCCGCCTTCCAGCCCACCCTGGCGCAGCACCACCAGCATCGCGCCGACGGTGTCGTACAGGTCGGTCGGGAACTGGTCGGTATCCCAGCCGTTCTGGGCATTGCCGCGGTTGGCGTCGATGCTGCCCAGCAGGCCGTGGTCCGAGGCGACCTGCAGGTCGTGTTCGAAGGTGTGGCCGGAGAGCGTGGCGTGGTTCGCTTCGATGTTGAGCTTGAAGTCCTTGTCCAGGCCATGTTCCTTCAGGAAACCGACAACGGTGGCGCTGTCGAAGTCGTACTGGTGCTTCATCGGCTCCATCGGCTTGGGTTCGATCAGGAAGTTGCCCTTCAGGCCGATGCTGCGGCCATAGTCGCGCGCCATCGTGAGGAATCGCGCAAAGTGGTCGACCTCGCGCTTCATCTGCGTGTTGGCCAGGGAGCCGTAGCCTTCGCGGCCGCCCCAGAACACATAGTGCTCGCCGCCCAGTTCAACCGTTGCGTCCAGCGCCGCCTTAACTTGTACGGCGGCCCGCGCGACCACCGCGAAATCGGGGTTGGTGGACGCACCATTCATGTAGCGCGGGTGCGAGAACAGGTTGGCCGTGCCCCACAGCAGTTTCATGCCGGTCGCGTCCTGGCGCGCCTTGGCCAGGCCCACCATGTGCTTGAGGTTCTTTTCGTACTCGCCGACATCCTCGGCGTCCGGCGCCAGGTCGATATCGTGGAAGCACCAGTACGGCACCCCGAGCTTGGTGAAGAATTCGAACGCCGCGTCCACCTTCGCCTCGGCGGTGCCCATCGGCGCGCCGGTCTCCCACGGGAAGTGGCGCGTGCCCGGGCCAAACGGATCATGGCCGGCGTTGCAGAACGTGTGCCAGTAGCAGGCCGCAAAACGCAGGTGGTCCTGCATGGTTTTGCCCCCGATGACCTTCTTCGCGTCATAGACCTTGAAGGCCAGCGGATTATCCGAGCCCCGGCCTTCGAATGGGATGCGGCCGATGCCGGGGAAGTATTCCTTGCCGCCGATGAAGGGCTGATTGCTCATGGTGCGTCTTCCTGTCGTTGTGCGAGGTGTCGCGAGAAAGGGGAATCAGCCGCGATACAACGGCGTGATGGCATCGAGATGTCGGAGATAACGCGCATAGGCCGCGGCATAGGCGGCCACACGCGCCGGATCGGGCTGGGCGGACTGCAGCGGGTCGACCGCAACGTGCCGGTCGGTGATATCGACGATGGAGGCAGCGTCACCGCGCGCCCGGCCCAGCGCCCACAGGGCCTGCAAGGCCGCGCCGAAGGCCGCGCCCTCCGGCTGGGTCGGCACGTCCACCGGCAGGCCGAACACATCGGCCACCATCTGCCGCCACTGCGCACTGTTGCTTCCGCCACCGGTCAGCACGATGCGTTGGAACCGCATGCCGGCGCGGACAAAGGCGTCGTAGCCGTATTTCAGGGTGTACGTCGCCCCTTCCATGGCCGCGCGGTAGAAGTGCGCCGGGGTCATGTTGGTCGTGTCCAGGCCCGCCATCACCCCTTTGCCAAGCGGCAGGTCGGGCGTGCGCTCGCCGTTGAGGAACGGCAGCATCACCAGGCCGTCGGCGCCGGGCGCGGTGGCGCGCAGGTGGCCGTCGCCGTAGCGGGTGCTGAAGCCGAAGGCGTCGGCAACCTGTTCGGTCACCACGGTGCAGTTCATCGTGCAGATCAGCGGCAGCCAGCCGCCCGTGGACGAGCAGAACGCGGCCCACGCCCCGTCCGGGTCGACCACCGGGGTGTCGGAGTAGGCGAACAGGGTGCCCGAGGTGCCCAGGCTCACCGTCAGGCGACCGGGCGCGACGCAGCCGGTGCCGATGGCCGCCATCATGTTGTCACCCCCGCCGACGGCCACCTTCACGGTTGCCGGCAGGCCCAGCGCCGCCGCGGTGGTCGGGTCGATGTCGAACACCTCGCCGGTCGCGGCGATGCGCGGCAGGCACGCGGCAAGGTCGCGGTCCGGATCGGTGGCGCGCAGCAGTTCGGCCGACCAGGTACGGGTCCGCACGTCCAGCCAGCCGGTGCCCGAGGCATCCCCGTACTCGCAGAAGCGCTGGCCGGTCAACACGAAATTGAGGTAGTCGTGCGGCAGCAGGATGGTCGCAAGGCGCGCGTAGGCCTCGGGCCGGTGGGCCTTCGTCCACGGCAGTTTGGATGCGGTGTAACCGGTCAGTACCGGATTGCCCGCCAGTGCGATGGTCCGCGCCGTTCCGCCTACCGCGTCCATGATCTGCACGCACTCGGCCGAGGTACTGGTGTCGCACCACAGCTTGGCCGGTGCCAGCACCTCCCCTGCCGCGTCGAGCGGTACGAAGCCGTGCTGTTGGCCCGAGACCGCCAGTGCTGCAATGCGCGATCGGATCTTGGGCTCCAATGCGCGGAAACAGGTGTGGAGCGCGGCGATCCAATCGGCCGGGCGCTGTTCACGGCTGCCATCTGCGTCGGAGGTCAGCTCCAGTGGCGCGCTGGTGCTGGCAATGAGACGCCGCCCGGCCGGGTCGTAGACCACGACCTTCAGACTCTGCGTACCTGCGTCGATTCCGGCCACCAGATCCATCATCTTCCACCCCGCCATATTTGAAGGTAGCGCTACCATTTCCATGCCACAGCATGCTGCTCTGTTACGCCACGGCGGAGGGCCGTGGCCATACGTCCGCCGCTGCCTTGCAGTAGCGGTCGATGAAGGCGCCCTGCGATGGCATCGTTGCAACCGCCTGCTGCACCGGCTGGCGGATCCGCGCCAACAGCACGCGCAGGTCCGCGTCGCTGAGGGCCGCCGCCAGCGGGTGCGGCGGACCGGGCTGGATCCCCTGCCCCGTCAGCACGCTGGTCCAGGAGTCCACGCGGAACAGCTCGCCCGGGTCCTGCCAGGCATGTGCACGTTCGCGCCAGGCGCGCAGCCGGATCGCGAGCGACTCGGGCAGTGCCATCTCACGACAGGCTTTCCACATCGGCTCGTCGCGCTGGTTGGCGTGGTAGTGCAGGATGATGAAGTCGCGCACGTGCTCCATCTCCTGGCGGCTGACATCGTTGTACAGCGTCACCAGTGCCGGGCTCATGCCGTCGAACGGGAACAGCTGGATCAGGCGCACCACGGCACTGATGGTGAGGTGGATGCTGGTTGATTCCAGCGGCTCGATGAAGCCACTGGCAAGGCCGAGCGCCACCACATTCTTGTTCCAGGCCTTCAACCGACGCCCGCTGCGGAACGGCACCAACCAGGGGTCGCGCAGGGGCGCGCCATCCACGTCGCGCAGCAGCTTGGCCTGGGCTTCGTCGTCGGACATGTGGCGGCTGGAGAACACCAGCCCGCATCCGACCCGGTGCTGGAGCGCGATATGCCACCGCCACCCTGCCTCATGTGCAATGGCACGGGTGTATGGAACCGGCGGCGCCACCGACGCGGTCTGCACCGCAACGGCGCGATCACTGGGCAGCCATTCGTGCCAATCCTCGTAGCCGGTATGCAGGGTCTGCTCGGTCAACAGTCCGCGGAACCCGGTGCAGTCGATGAACAGGTCGCCCTCGATGACCTGCCCGTCTTCCAGCACCAGTGACGCGACGGAGCCGTCGTGGGCGTGCTGCCTGACCTCGCGGATCTTTCCCTCCACCCGTCGCAGACCATGCCCTTCGGCTTTGCGCCGCAGGAATTTCGCATACAGCCCGGCGTCGAAGTGATAGGCGTAGTTGAGCGGGGGCTGGGTTTCCAGCGCGAACTGGTCGCCGCGTGAGGCCACGCTCTCCAGGCAGAAGTCGCCCAGATCCGACGGCATGCCGCGGCGCAGGCTGTCCAGCCAGAAATGGTGGAACGGCGCGGCCCAGGTGCCCTGCCCGATCGTGCCGAACGGGTGGATGAACCGATCGCCAGGGCGACGCCAGTTCTCGAACGAGATCGAGAGTTTGAACGTGCCGGCAACGGCGCGCAGGAACTCCCGCTCGTCGATCTGCAGAAAACGGTGGAACGTCCGGATGGGCGGTACGGTCGATTCGCCCACGCCCACCGTGCCGATCTGCTCGGACTCCACCAGGGTGATGTCCAGCTGGTCGCGGAACTGGTGCGACAGCGCGCAGCCGGCCAGCCAGCCTGCCGTACCGCCGCCGGCGATGACCACCCTGCGGACCCGCGCGTGTGTAGTGTCAGCCACGTTCAATGCGATGCTCCCATCAGCGGTTGAGTCGCGCCAGTAGTTGGGCGCGGGTGCGCCGTGCCTGTGTCTCGTCGAACGGCGCCAGTTCCCCTCGGGCCACGTCCGGCAGATGCTCCCCGGCACGTTCGCTGGGACCGAATACGTAGTAGGCGAAGATCTCAGACCATGCCTGTTTCTCGCGTGGCGGCAGATCGCGCAGGGCCCACATCGCATGCTGGAGCGCCGGCAGCGGCGAGGGAAGGAAGTGCGGCGACCTGCGCCACCAGTAGTTCACCAGCACGTTGAACGGCATCAGGCTGCGCACGTGGTGCCACCACATGCTCGGAATGAAGATGGCATCGCCGGGCTCGAGCACGGCCGTCTGCGCGCTTGCGAGCGCGTCACGGAACCGCGGATGGCGCGCGAAGTCGGGGCGGTCGATATCCACCACGCTGACCACCTGGCCGCCCGGCGTGGGTTCCAGCGGACCCGGATACAGGTTGTCGATCTGCTCCGGCGGAAACAGGGTGAACCGGCGGCGGCCCACGACGCAGCACGCCAGGTTCTCCGGGGTGTCGAAGTGGCAGGAGGCCGTGACCCGGTTGCCGATCCAGATGCTGGCCGACGCCTCGATGCCCTGCCCTGCCAAGCCGGCATCGTTGGACTGCGTAAATCCGGGTAGCGCCCGATCGATCAGCAGCGACGCCACGTAATAGGTGGGCGGCCTCGGGTCGTCGAAGGTGGTGGCAATCTCGTCGAGCACCTGCGTCAGGCGTCCACGCCGGACCTCCACGTTCAACCGGGTGAAATCGGCGTTGTAGAACGGACGCCCGTCGATCTCGGGGCCGCCGAAGGAATACGGGACGGGCGCGCCGACATCGAAGCCGCGCAGATAGTCCATCGCCTCGTGCGTGGAGCGCAGCCCGGCCTGCACCACCCCCCAGTCGCGCGCGATACCCCGCAGCACCACCGGCACCCCGGCGCCCACCAACGCCTCCATTGGCAGTGCGGCCGGGTCCAGGCCCTCCAGTGTCGGCATGGCGGCGCCGTCGAGCACGGGTCAGTGTCCCCCGGCCGCAACGGCGGCATCGTGCATGCGCAGGCGTCGCTGCTTCTCGGCGATCAGGCGTCGCATGTTGTGCAATGACGCCAGCATCAGATAGGCACCCTCCAGATACCCGGCGCGGTTGAGTTCGGCCAGCGCGGGACCGTCCAACTGGGTCAGGCGGTCACGGTCGACCGCGTGCAGGCCACTGACGCTGATCCGATGCTGCGGATCGATCTGCACGTCGAGGGTGAGGGGCTGGATCAGGCCTTTCGCATCGAGCATGGCGTACATGTCCGCGCCGAAGGCATGCCCATCGCGTATGCCACGCAGTACGCCGGCGATGTGGTCCAGGTAGGGCGAGTTGCCGCCCTGCGGCAGGAACACCGGCTCGCCCTGCATCGCATTCACTCGCGGATGATCCAGGTCCACGTGCAGCACCGGTTCCTGGGTGAACGTCCCCTCGACCTGGCTTTCCTGGAATCCGATGAGGAACGGCCCCTTGGCCGCCGCCCCGGGCAGATAGGACGCATTCCAGCGACCGTCCTGCAGAAACAGGTTCTCTTGCTGCTCGAACCCCAGCAGAGCGACCGACTGCCACGCCCCTGTCGTGGTGTCCTTGCGAAGGAAGATGGGGTACTCGCGCTGCAGCTCGGCGAACTCGCTCGGGTAGGCCGGAACCATGCCCACCGCGTCGCCGAACTCGGGCCCGAATCCGGTCGCTACCCGCAGGTCGCGATGGGCGATGTTGTTGAGCATTTCGTAACGCGGCATGGTGCTGTCCAATCTCCTCAGGAGCCGTGAACAGGTGCCGCTGCGCACGCAGCGGCACCCCACTTTCAGAACCTGTAACGAACGCCAAGCATGTAACGCGGACTCTGGTCGGCCAGCTTCACGATCATCTCGGAGGTGCGTGAGCGCCAGCGCACGTCTTCACCGGTCAGATTGATCGCCTCCAGGCCGAACGACCAGTGATCATCCAGGGTGTAGTTCACGCTGAGATCCCACTGTTCGTACGCTTCCACGTAGTACGGATTCCGGCTGGCCCCCTGGTTGGCCAGAATCAGGTACTCGTCGCGCCAGTTCCATGCCAGGCGGACCGACCAGCCGTACTTTTCGTACATTAGCATCGCATTGGCCGTGTCGCTCAAGCCCGTCAGCGAGAACTGGTCGATGCCCGGGTCGCCCGCATTGTCGTAGCCGACATCGCCGTCGACGATGGTGTAGTTGGCCAGAACGCCAAAGCCGGTGTCGCCGAAGAAGTACTGCCCGCCGATCTCCCAGCCATGCAGCTTGGCCTTGTTCTGGTTGATGGGGCGGTTGACGTTGAACTGGTACAGCGGGTCGGCCGCGGTGCCGTACAGGTCGTAGGCCGCTTCGGTGGCCAGCACCTGCGCGTCGGTGCCGTTGTAGGCGCCCAACCCGGCCGGGTTGTTGCGCAGCAGGGCCAGCGCAGTGAACAGAGCGGTGTCATTGGCCGAGCACGCCGCCGCATTGGCGGCACCCACCTGGGTGATACAGGCGCCGCTGTTGAGGAAGGCCAAGGCGGCCTGCGCATCCGGACCGGCAGTGGGATCCCGCAGGCCGTACAGGTTCTCCTGGACGATGGTGTTGCCGATGAAGTTGTCGACCGACTTGTTCCAGTACGTCACCGACAGGTAGCTGGCGTCAGCGAAGTACCACTCCAGTGCCAGGTCGAGGTTGTCCGACTCCAGCGGCTTGAGCTGCGGATTCTGCGCGGTGCCGCTGGCCCGCGAAGACGGATCGATCAGCACCGAGCCAAACGGTTGCTGTGCGGTCGGGCCGGCGTAGAGGTTGCCGATCGGCGCACGCGCGATGCTCTTGCCGAACGAGACGCGCCCCTTCAGGTCGTCCATGAGGTCGATGCTGAAATCGAGGTTGGGCAGGATGTAGCTGTAGCTGTTCCTCTCGGTGAACGGCTGTTGCTCGTCGGACAACACCACGCGGAAGTCGTTGTTGGATTGCCATTCGATGGATTCCGGAATGGCGATGACCGACGTGGACACTACATCGGTGGTTTCATAGCGCACGCCCAGACGGGTATTGGTGCGTCGGCCGCCCAGCTCGCCGTCCAGTTCGACCTGGAAGTAGGCCGATTTGGTCTTTTCCTCCACCAGGTTATCGGCGGCACGTTGCGGGCTCACGCCGAGGTTGGCCCCATAGTTGTCCGCCGCCCACTGCGCCAGGCGCCCGGCATCGCCGCGCCAGGCCGTGAAGCTGTTGGCGTTGAAGTCGTTGAACAACCCCACGATGTTGACCGGTTGCAGCAGGTCCATCAGCCCGTTGGCAACATCCCCGTCCACGTTGGCCACGCCCCAGTCACCCAGGGTGTTGTAATTCTCCGCTGCCTGGATGCGGTGGGTGGTCTGCTTGCTCGAGTCCACGCCGAACTGGAAACGCCCCTTGTCGAAGCTCCACTCACCGTCGACGCGACCCTGCTTGATCTCGCTGATCTGGCTCTGCGAATTGATGCGCAGCACCTGCGAACCAATCTCGCCCGGCACGAAGCCGGGGTTGACCACGCCGTTGGTCTTGGCGATGGCATCGGCCGTGCTCGGGTACCAGACCTGGGTGCCCACCGGCAGGCCGTTGTTGAAGTTCATTTCCTGCACCCATGACCCACCGCAATGCGGTCCGGTGGTGCAGTTGTTGGTGCCGGCGATGCTGCTGAAGATGGAGCCGCCCCCGGTGAGCGGATCGTTCGGCCGGCTTTCGTTCTTCGAATTGTGCGCGTCGAAGGTCAGCTTGAACCGGTCGGTGACGTTCCACAGTGCATTGAAACCGAGCGATCCCAGCTTGTACTTCTGCATGCTGCGCTGTTGTTCAAGCCCGAAATCCTTGGTCCCCGCGATCTCACGGATGTAGATCGGCGTAGCGACCGCACCGCTGGTGTCGAAGGTTACATCGGTGTAGTTGCTGTTCTGCAGCCACATGCCCTGCTCGCCACGATTCTCGGTGATCTCGTTGGTCGAATAGGTGTAGTCCAGGGTCAGGGTCACCGCGTCGGTCGGGGCGAACTGCAGTACCGCCTGGCCATTGACACGCTCACGCTCGAACTCGGAGAACGCGTAGCGCAGGTCGTTCGGGCGACCGTACAGCGCGCCCACCGCCGGTGCATTGACCACGGTCGGGTTGCCGGGCATGGTGCCGGTCCACGGCTGGATGTTCCAGTAGTTGTTGGTAGCCTGCACCGAGCCACCCTTGCGCTTCTGGTAGCTGGCACTGACGCCGACGCCGAAGGTCTTGTCCGGATTGCTGTAGCTGAAGATGCCGGACAGTTCCGGCGTCAGGTCGTCGGCGAACGGTTGGCTCTGGTCGTAAACGGCTTTGGCGCCGACACTGGCGACGGTGCCCTCATGGTCGAACGGGCGCGCGGTCAGGATATTGATGGTGGCGCCGATACCCCCGCTGGGCACATTGGCCTGGCTGGTCTTGTAGACCTCGATGCCGTTGATGGCTTCGGCCGCCAACTGGGCGAAGTTGAAGGCACGGGTACCCCCGTCCACGCCGCCGATGGCCACTTGGCCCGACGCGCCGAACGCATCCGCGCCCGGCATCTGGCGCCCGTTGAGGGTCACCATGTTGAACTGGGGACCAAAGCCACGCGCGGTTACCTGTGCGCCTTCACCATCACGACGTTCAATGGAGATGCCGGTGATGCGCTGCAGGGACTCGGCCAGATTGGTGTCGGGGAACTTGCCGATGTCCTCGGCACTGATCGCGTCCACCACACCGGCCGAGTCGCGCTTGATATCCATCGCCTGGCTGAGGCTGTTGCGGATACCGGTGACCTGTACGGTGTCCAGCTGTGTCGGGCTGGGCTGGGTCTGCGGCTGGGCAACCGGTGCCGGCGCTGCCGCGTCCTGTGCGAATGCGGGATTGATGACCAGGACGCCGCCCACGAACGTGAACATGGCCCTGGATGTGAACTTCGCCAGCGTACGGCTCATGAACGAGCCCTCCGGCCTGGGGTATGACGGATCGAAAACGCGCTCATGACTCTCCCCTCTGACATACGATCGAATGGATGTACCGCCCCTCCAGGGGGCACGTACGGGCGATGCCCGTCTTCCACACCGAACATCGCAGCGCGCTGTGCGCTCACTGCGACTCAACTCGCTTGCAGGCTTGCCAGAACAGCCGCGTGGTAAAGGGGGGGTACCCGCTGGCCTTACCCCGGCACAGTGGTAGCGCTACCATCACGTCACGGGCGCAGACTAATCACCCGGGATAACGCTTGTCATCATGCAGCGCAGCAAAGGAGCCGAGCCCTTGAAGAACAGCCCGAAAGCGGCCCGTCGCAAAGCGAGCGGCATCACCATTGACGACGTTGCGGCGCATGCCGGGGTGTCGGCGATGACCGTGTCGCGCGTCATCCACGGCCATGCCAGCGTGCGCGACGCCAATCGGGAACGGGTCGTGCGCAGCGTGCGCGAACTGGACTACCGGCCCAACCTTGCCGCAAGCGCCCTGGCGGCAGCGCAACACACCTGCATCGCGCTGATCTACACCAATCCCAGTTCCAGCTACCTGCGCGAGCTGCTGGTGGGTGCGCTACGCGGGTCCACCCGGGCGGCGGCGCAATTGGTGATCGCCACCTGGGACGAGCTGGGCACCCAGGCACGATGCGAGGCGGCACGGCAACTGTCCACCAGCGTGGCGGGCGTGATCCTTCCACCGCCCCTGTGTGAATCCAAAGCGATCGTCGACCCCTTCGTCGCCGCCGGCGTCGCCGTGGTTTCGATTGCGTCCAGCCAGTTGAACGACAGGATTTCCTGCGTGCGCATTGACGATCGCCAGGCAAGCAACGACATGGTGTCCCACCTGATCGCCCACGGACACACCCGCATCGGGTACATCAAGGGCGACCCGAACCAGACTGCGAGTGCGCACCGCTGGCACGGCTATCGGGATGCGCTGGCTGACGCCGGCATCGGTTACGACCCGGCACTCGTCCAACCCGGCCTCTTCACCTACCGTTCGGGACTGGACGCGGCCGAGCGGCTGCTGAGCCAGCAGCCGCCTCCCAGCGCGATCTTCGCCAGCAACGATGACATGGCATCGGCGGTTGTTTCCGTGGCGCATCGTCGCGGCCTGGAGGTGCCGGGTGATCTTTCGGTGGTCGGTTTCGATGACACCTCTGCCGCCACGATGGTATGGCCGGAACTGACCACCATCCATCAGCCGGTGGCAGAGATGGCAGACAGTGCGGTAGACATCCTGCTGCGGGAGATTCGCCGCACGGACTCCTCGGGACGCGTCACGGTCAACCAGGTTGTTGCGCACCAGCTGATCACGCGTGATTCCGTTTCGAGGCCTGTGCTTACGCCTGGACGGCTGCCATCGCCTGAAGCAGCGGACCGAGTCACCGACATCGATGCGCAATGACGCTGAGGCAGCCTGAAGATGCCTCTTCCAGGATTACTTCGGAGGCGCTGACGCCTGCGGGGAATCGGGCTTCGCAAGCGAGGCCATGTCGGCCGTGGCGTAGGCGCGCGCTTTGACACGGAAGGGAGCGATGCATCCGGCAAGCGGGATGCAGAGGGAGAGGGACAATGCGACCAACGCCAGTGTTTTCATCGAGGGTGCCATGCGGTGGGGGCTTCTGGTTTTCAAGCGCTGGAATCTGGCGCTCGTCCTTGTAAGCCCGTATCCGGTTCGGGCTCCTGGATGGAAGCCTCCAGCAAGGCAACGTAGGTATCCAGCCGTATACGTTGCCCAATCAACATCCAGCCGAGCAGATACAAGAGCGTCAGTCCAAAGATGAGCAGGGCACCCACCCAGCCAACATCGAAAACAGCTCCCCACTCTCCCCACTTCCAGCCACGGAACTGCAGGTAGAGGGCAAGCAGCAACGGGAACGGCCCAAGACGCTGTAGCCCACCGTACATCAGGCCCATGCGATCAATCATGCTTGTCCGCAGAGTACTGACATACCGCAGCCGCTGTTCGCGCTGGGCTCTCGGGAATCCACGAAGATCGGCAATCACTGCTTGCCGATGGGTGAACTCACTGTCCATTTCTTTGGCATGCGACAGCCTGGGTTGGGTGTACTGGCGAATCTCCCTGCGTGCCGCGAGAATGCCGCCAAGGGCGAGGCCGGAGCACTCAACGACCAGGCAGGCCACGACTACGATCAGGGCCACATCCCCAGAAAGCCACCGGTCCGGGACAAGGCTGGTCAGCACGCCGATGGCCGCGGCCCCCACGCCAACCCGGACAGACCATCTTTCCACCCTGCCCGGTTTGGGATAGATGCTGGTGTCCATCAGCCCCTGCACGCGTCGGTAGAGCCACTGGAAGGTCAGCTCCTCTGTGCTTCGTGGCCGCGGTGCATCCACCTCCACCTGTACATGCATATCCATTGCTGTCCCTCTGGCACGTCGCCCTTGTACCGATCCAGGCATCCTAGCGTGAAGCACGCGCTTCCGCCCGCCCTGCTCCAGGCGCCCTTCCCGCCCCGAGCCAGCTGACCACGGTATCTTCACCGCACCGCCCTATGCTGGAGCCCCCATCGCGTCCACAAGGTAAAGCGCCATGACCAGACTGCACACGCTGATGATTGCCGGCTGCCTGTTGGGTTTCAGTGCCGTGGCATCCGCTGAAACCGTCAACCTGACCAACAGTGCGGACGGCGCCAACCGCGATGCCGGGATCACGGCGGTGAAGAAGAAGCTGCAGGACGCCTGCACCGACCGCAAGGGCACGCCGGACGCCGATTCGTTTGAAGTGGTTTTTGAAAAGACCAGCGACAACCCGAATGTGCCCAAGCCCTACTACGTGGACGGCAAGATGAAGTGCGAGCTGCCGGGCTGAGCGCGCCCGGTCACGGCCAGCCCGGCGCTTCAGGTCTTGGCAGCGCCCTTCTCACGTGCGGCGATCCTCTCGACCAGGGTATCGATCGCCGCCTCCATGGCGCGTGCCGTGTCGTCGCCGCTCTGGTTGGTGATGACGAATATGCCAAGGTCGTACCTGGGCACGATGTAGACGTAGCACTGCGAGCGCGGCACGCCCCCATGGTGGGCATAGTAGACGCCCTTCACGACGTCGCTGCTGACGATGTTCCAGAAGTAGCCAATGCTGAACTCGGGGTCGAACGTGACCAGGGCGCGATGCGATTCGGTCACGACCGGCCCACCGGCCAGCTGGAACTTGAGGTACTTCAGCATGTCCGGCGTTGTCGCCTTCACGTTCCCGGAAGCGCCCCAGGGTAACTGCGGCATCGGCGTGGTCGGCACCGGATTGTCGCTGTGGTAGCCAATCGCAAGGCGAGCGGCCTCGGCGTCGCCCAGTCGGATTCTGGCCCCAGTCATTCCGACGGAATCGCCAAGGAAGTCGCGCAGCAGTGTTTCGTAGTCGCGCTTGTAGACCACTTCCAGGATATGCGCCACCAGCTCCGTGCCGGCGCTTGAGTAGGCGTACTCTTTTCCGGGCGGCCTGCCGATCTGGACGGTGTGCAGATCCCTCAGGAAGTCCGCTTGGCCATAACCCGCGTACACGGCGTTGAGTTCGCCCGGCGTACGGTGATCGGTGAAGTCCGCGAGCACCGTGTTCGCACGCGCCGGCAGCATGTTCGGCAGACCACTGGTGTGTGAGAGCAGATTGCGAACGCGCAGGGGCTCGCCCTTGTACTGCAGGTTCGGATAGTCGCCTTGCAGGTACATCCGGACGTCGTCGTCCAGGCCCACCTTGTGTTCCAGGACCGCGTTGGCCATCAGGGTGCCGGCCAGGGTCTTGCTCAGCGAGCCGATTTCGTAGAGGGTCGCGTCGGTCGGAGGGCCGGGCTTCCCTGCTTCCATGTCGCCGCGATGCCGGATGAACTCCTTGCCCCGGTACACCACACCGATCGAGGTCGAGTGCAGCAACGGCTGCTCGATGAGCGTCGCTGCGACCTCGTCGATGTCCGCGCCCAGGTCCTTCGCTGGGGCCTTTTCTTCGGCGCAACCGGCGAGTAGAAGCGCAGCGCACAGTCCGACGCCACTAAGCCATTGCCTGTTTCGAGCGATCATCGAAGTAGCTTGCATGCGTCGGCGCTTGGTCGGAGGGCGAAAGGGCTCCCACGATAGCGGATCGACGGCGTGTGCGCCTGTAACGGATGTCGGGGTGGCGACCGACCAGGGGCCATGCCGTGAGGGCAGCGGACCAACGGTCCGCTCTACGAGATCCCCGGCCCTTGCGCGGGCCGGGGATCCTGTCGGCTCAGCGGAGTTTATCCCTCAGGAACAACCACATAATCAACGTCAGTTCTGGTGCGAAGCTGCGTCAGCTCTGAGTTACCGGAGTAGACAATGCGTCTTGAACACGGCAGCATGCGGGCTGCGTTCGGGGGAGCGCATGCGCCTGCCGTACATGTTTCCAATCACTCCGGCATGCACGAGCACCGGCCCGCTTTCCGACATCGAGCCGATGGATGCCGTCGATAGAGGCTGAGTTGGAAGGTGGGGTGTCCGCTTATCACATCGACTAATGACCCGTGCTTTCATGGACGGAACGTTTTTGCGTGCAGTACTTCCACATGCATTACATAAAGCAGATTTCATCGGTGATTGTCGTTGCTGCAATAGTGGCCGTTTGTGCTTGGCAATGGCGTCACCACGATAAGGCCGCCACTGCTCAGCCGCCAGTTTCAGCGCGCACACCCAATGCTGTGGCTGAGAGCCACGAATCAGCAAGTGCGGGTTCCGCCAGAAAGGATCCCAGCGAATGGGCGCGACGCTGGGAAGCTACGCGCGCATCCCGCGACCTGGACACTGTGGTGAGGGCGTACAAGGAGGCGAACGACTGCCTTCTGTACCATTCGGCGCGCCATGAAGTGGACGCACTGCTGGAGGGGAAGCAATGGAATTCGCCTTCCAGCGAAACGCTGGCGACGCTTGAGGCGATGGACGCCAGCGCGTCCAGAGTGCTCTCAACGGTAAAGACGTTGGACGCGTTCTGCAGCGGCTCTGATCCGCAAGCATTGGCTGAGGCATCGTCGGCCGCCGTGTTTGATGCCGCCGTACGCGGGAATCCGGATGCGGAAGTGTGTTTTGTGATGAGTGGGATATCGGCCTCGGACAGGTCGGAATCCGCATCGTTCGTTAAGTCACTGGTGGACAGGTACGTGGCGTACGCTCCTGTGTTCAGCCAAAAAGCGCTTGAACGGGGTGACCCCCGCGTTGCGGTGAGGGCGCTGGCCAGGTATGCGGCCTCTCCTGCGGTGCATCCGTCCTGGCGTGATGACGTGCCGAAGGCGGACCCCGTCCTGACCTGGCGGGGCGCGCGCCTCGCGTCGCTGCGAAGCTTGCTGGAACAACGCGAACGTATCGAGTACAACCTGGCCGAACTCAGAGCGCTGGGCATCCTATCGCCAACCCAGATAAGCCAGGCAGACGCCTGGGCGGCCGCGACGTTTGCCCGGCAGTTTTCAGGTCAGGCGCCCATCAATGTGGATGCAGCGGAACAGTGCTATTCCTCACCCGGGGTGGCACCGTAAAAACCGGCTAGGCAACCGCCCTCTCTACCCCCGATAGATCTCCATCGAGGCGGCGAAGCTGCGCGGCGGCGCGCGGTACGCAACCAAAGGGGCATCGGCCGCCGCAGGCTCATTCACGGTGAGCATGATCCCGCCGGGCTTGGTGTGCACGTACAGCCGGGTGCCCGACTCGATGCCCAGCGCGCGCATCCATAACCCACGCAGCTTCAGGCACGGGATGGGCGGACAGCCTGGGTAGGTTTGCAGGCCGTCGTGGTGGAGTGCGTTGGTGAGGATGCTTCTGGGAGTGCGCCACCAGAGCTTCTGCCTGGCCGCTTCGCTGGGGGATGCATCGTTGATACGACTGGACATGGTGGGCCTCCGATGGGAAACATCCCTCGCCGGGATGGCGAGGGAGTCGGGAGGTTAAGAACCGTGCAGATCCGGCGTGACGTATTTCCGCGAAGGTGTTGTATTTCGTCACCCTCCCGACACATTGGGTACAACGTGCTGAGCATCTGCAGGAGTTCTTACGCTCCGAGAAGCAACCATGTCGCGGGAGTGAGCGTAACGGAAGTCGGTTGATTCTTCTGATCAGCGCAATCCGATGGTGGCAGTCTATTCCCGGCGGCACCAACGCGTTCTCGAGGTGAGTTTCGTGAAAGGCAATGCAATATAGGCAGGAACGCAGTCACGGATGGAGCATAGCCCTTCCTCTTTGATGGAAACGGCCGCTTGAGATCGGGTGTCGCATTCGACGCAGGACGCGCGAAGTGGACCGCAGTGGCATCGGGCCAACGGTCCGCTCTACAAGATCCCCTGCCCTTCGACGGGCCGGGGATCCGCTCGACTCAGCGCAGCTGATCCTTCAAAAACAGCCACGTGATCAACGTCGCATCGGGCCCGTCCGGATCCGTAAACGGCAATCCCGTCTGGCTGCCACTCCACGCATGCCCCATCCCCTGCACCACGTAATGCTGGGCCAGCGTCCTGCCGCCGTAGGTATAGGTGTCAACCCGATACGCGCGCCCCCCCGGCACCTGCCCGTTGTAGGTACTGGTCGGAACGTACTTCACCGAGTCGTTGTCCAGGCCATCGTCGGCCAGGTCATTGGTCTGCAGGAACTGACGCACGGCCTGCTGGCCGTTTACCGGGTTCACCGTACTATCGGCGGTGCCATGGAACACCAGCACCGGGATCGGCCGCGGCGTCGGCGAGCCGGAGCACTGCCAGGCCAGCCGCCCGTTGCTGTCCGGCGAGTAGATGCTGCCGGCCAACAGTGCGTAGGCGCTGCCTGACACGGTGGTGGCGCCCTTGTACATGCCGCCGGAATGGATCGCACCGGCGGCGAACACATCGGAATAGCAGGCCAGCATGATCGAAGTCATCGCGCCGCCAGCCGAAATGCCGGTCACGTAAACCCGGCGCGGATCAACCGCGTAGCTGCCCTTCACCTGGTCCACGATCCCGGCCAGGATCGAGGCCTCACCGCTGCCCCGGGCCTGGTTGATCGGCAGCTGCCAGTTCCAGCAGCGTGCGGGGTTGGCGGTGACGTTCTGCCGGGGGTAGACCACGAGGAAGCCTTCGGTATCGGCCACGTCGTTGAAGCCGGAGGCCTCACCCATCAGGTTTGGCCCGGTCACGCAGCCGTGCAGCACCAGCAGCACCGGCAGCGGCTGCGTGTCGTCGTAGCCCGCCGGCACCCACACCTGGTACTCGCGGGCGCCGAAAATGTTGCCGAACAGGCCCACATCCCAATGCCCGGCGGGTCCTGCCGCGAACGCGCTGCCTGCCGTTGCCAGCCAGGTGCACAGCACCAGCAGCGCCGCCTTGATCGAACTGATTCCAGAGTTCATAGCCAGATCCTCATGCGTGAGTCGTGGATGAAGTGGTTCCGGGAATCCTCGGGGTCCGGCCGGCCAGAGGGTGCTGCGACGCCGCTGTCACACCCAGCCGGTGGCGTAATAGATGCCGATCACCACGAACACCGCGAGGGTCTTGATGACGGTCACCGCAAAAATGTCCTTGTAGGCCTGGCGATGGGTCAGCCCGGTCACCATCAGCAGGGTGATCACCGCACCGTTGTGCGGCAGGCTGTCCATGCCGCCGGACGCCATCGAGGCGACTCGATGCAACACCTCCATCGGGATGCCGGCCGCCTGCGCGTTGGCAATGAAGGTCTCCGACATCGCGGCCAGGGCGATGCTCATGCCACCGGACGCCGAACCGGTGACGCCGGCCAGGCCGGTCACCGTGACCGCCTCATGCAGCAGGGGATCCTTGATGGATCCCAGCGCGTTGGCCACCACCATGAAACCCGGCAATGCAGCGATTACGGCACCGAAGCCGTATTCCGATGCGGTGTTCATGGCCGCCAGCACCGCACCGCTGATCGCCGCACGGGTGCCCTCGGCAAACTGGGCAACCACGGGCCGCCAGGCCAGCGCCAGCACCGACAGAATGCCGACCAGCAGCGCGCCCACCACGGCCCAGATCGCCCCGATCTTCGCCACGTCCTGCACCACCGGCGCGGCGTTGCCCATGATGGAGGGCACGAAGCTGTGCGCGCCGCCGTACCAGTGCGGAATGCCCAGGGTGAACAGCTTGTTGGAAACGAATACCAGCACCAGCGGCAGCACGGCGATGCCGGCGTGCGCCAGATGGGTGCCGGCGAACGGGGTGGGCTCGTTCACCAGGGTGGCCGGGTCGCCGTAGCCCTCTCCGCTGCGCAGCGCCACGCGGCGTCGCCACTCCAGGTACGCCATGCCCACGGCAAGCACGAAGATGCTGCCCAGCGTGCCGAGCACGGGCGCTGCCCAGGTGTCGGTGCCGAAGAACGTCGTCGGAATGATGTTCTGGATCTGCGGCGTGCCGGGCAACGCATCCATGGTGAAGCTGAAACCGCCCACGGCCAGCGTCGCCGGGATCAAGCGCTTGGGGATGTTGCTCTGCCGGAACATCTCGGCCGCGAATGGATACACCGCAAACACCACCACGAACAGCGACACGCCACCGTAGGTAAGCAGGCCGGACACCAGCACGATCGACAGCATCGCCCGCTGCGGGCCGAACAGCCGGATCGCGGCGCCCACGATGGAGCGGGAAAAGCCGGACAGTTCGATCAGCTTGCCGAACACCGCGCCCAGCAGGAAGACCGGGAAGTAGAGCTTGAGGAAGCCGACCATCTTGTCCATGAACAAGCCGGTGAACATCGGCGCCACCAGCGACGGGTCGGTCAGCAGCACGGCGCCAAGCGCGGCGATGGGCGCGAACAGGATCACGCTGTAACCGCGGTAAGCCACCAGGATGAGGAACCCCAGCGCTGCAAGTACGATCAGTAACGACATACGGCGCTTCCAGGTGAGGACGCGCCCAGTATCCGGATCTGGCGATCGCTGCCGACTGGACCTAGGTCCACTCGCCGGTGCGCCATGGCACCGCTAGCCTAGGCTCCATGGGTGGCAATGGGCCATCCGCAACGTGATGCCTTGGGGGAGGACCGAATGAAACGGAATTGCTTGAGCCTGATGATCGGCGCGCTGTTGGCCTCCGGGCCGGTACTGGCACAGGAGGCGCCACGCGCCGCACCGGCGGCAGGCAAGACCGCTTCGGCCACCAACCTGGACAGCATCACGGTGACCGCACGCAAGCGCGAGGAAACCCTGCAGGAGGTGCCGGTGGCCGTCACCGCCTTCACCTCCGAGGCGCTGGACAAAATGAATGTCCAGGACATCAGCGACCTGGATGGTCAGGTGCCCAACCTCACCATCTACGCCGCACGCGGCGCCAGCAGCACGGTCACCGCCTACATCCGTGGCATCGGCCAGTCCGATCCCACCTGGGGCGCCGATCCTGGCGTGGGCATCTACCTCGACGACGTCTACATCGCACGCCCGCAGGGCGCACTGCTGGACGTGTTCGACGTATCGCGCATCGAAGTGCTGCGCGGTCCGCAGGGAACGCTGTACGGCAAAAACACCATCGGCGGCGCGATCAAGTACATCTCGCGCGGTCTTCCCACCCAGAACGAAGGCTTCGCCCAGATCACCGTGGGCAACTACGGCCAGCTGGATGCCAAGGCCGCCATTGGCGGTCCCGTCGGCGGTGCCGATAGCGGCCTGCGGGCGCGCGTGGCGGTGGCCAGCATGAACCGCGACGGCTTCGGCGAGAATACATTCAATGGCCAGCCGGTCAGTGACAAGCAGATCAACGCGGCGCGCCTCAACGTGGGTGCGTACGCCGGGGACGATTTCGACGTGCAGTTCGCCCTGGACTGGATCGACGACCAGTCCGGCATGCGCGGCTCGAAGATGCTGGCGCCCAATCCTTTCATCCCGGCGTATCCGCCGATGGATGACCGCTACGACATCCGTTCGGGCATGCGCAACCTCAACAGCGTCGAGACCAAGGGCGCCTCGGCAACGGTGAACTGGCGTCCCAACGAAGACCTCGCACTGAAGTACGTGGTGGCCAAACGCGAGTCGGACAGCGACGCCAACATCGACTTCGACAGCACGCCAGTCAAGCTGGCCGATGTGGGCGGCACCTACACCGACTACCAGGTCAGCAACGAGGTGCAGCTCAACTATGATGCCGGCGGCCGCGTGCGCGGCGTGGTGGGCCTCTACCAGTTCAGCGGTGAAGCCGGTGGCCAGATCCGCAACAACTTCTTCAACCTGCAGTTCGGCGATACCCGCGGCAAGGTACTGACCGACAGCATCGCGCTGTATGGCGACTGGACCTTCGACCTGACCAGCAAGCTGAAGCTGGACGTCGGCGCCCGCTACACCGACGAGGACAAACGCGCGATCGTATTGAACCGCTTCTACGCCGATGCGACCTTCAGCAGACCCATCGCGGTGGCGGCGGATTTCGACAAGAAGACCAACTTCACGAACGTCTCGCCGAAGGTGTCGCTGGACTATCAGATCACCCCGGACATCATGGTCTACGGATTGGCGACGCGCGGCTTCAAGTCGGGCGGCTACAACATCCGTGCCAATGCCGTGGCCGTGCCGCGCTCGGCCGAGCCGTTCGACGACGAGACCGTCGACAGTTTCGAAATTGGCAGCAAGATGGCCTTCCTCGACCAGCGCCTGTTCCTGAACCTGTCGGCCTTCCACAACAAGTACAAGGATATCCAGCTGTCGGTGTTCACCGGCATCGATACCAATGGTGACGGCATCGATGACGCCTTCTTCGGCGACTTCACCAATGCCGGCGCCGGCACCATCAACGGGCTGGAAATCGAGTACCAGTACCTGCCCAGCCGGCACTGGCTGGTCTCCGGCAACCTGGCCTGGCTGGACGCCAAGTACGACGAGTACATGGATCGCGGCATCAACGTGGCCGACAGGATGAAGTTCACCAACGCCCCGGAGTTCTCGGGCGCGCTGAACGTGGAATACCGCACCGATCTGGCCAACGGCGGCAACCTGTCCGCACGGGTGAGCTACAGCTACCAGAGCGAGGTGTGGCCGACCACCGACCTGAGCCCGGTGATCCGCCAGGATGGCTACGGACTGGTCAACGCGGGGGTCATCTGGAAGCTTGATGACGCCTGGACCTTCTCGCTGCAGGGCACCAACCTGGCCGACAAGGAATACCGCACCACCGGCTACAACATTCCGGCGGTCGGCACGCTGATTGGCTTCTACGGGCCGCCGCGCCAATATAGCCTCAGCGTCCGTTACGATTTCTAGGAAGCTTCTGCATGACGCCGTCTTACGATGATCTGTACTGGAACAGCAGCGATGGCCTGCGCCTGCATGCGCGCGACCATGCGCCGGCTGCGGGGCAACCGGCCCGCGGCACGGTGGTCTGCATTCCGGGGTTGACCCGCAATGCGGCCGACTTCGATGCCCTTGCCCAATCCCTGACCACCGCCGGGTGGCGCGTGATCGCCGTGGACCTGCGCGGGCGTGCACGTTCGGCGCGGGCGCCGGACCCGTCCGGGTACAACCCGCGTGCATATGCTGACGACATGGTGGCGCTGCTGCAGTCGCAGAACATCGACAAGGCGGTTTTCATCGGCACCTCGCTGGGCGTGCTGGTCACCATCACCCTGGCCTCCCGTGCACCCGACCGCATCGCTGCCGCTGTGCTCAACGACGCCGGCCCCAAGGTACCGCGCGAGGCCCTGGCGCGGATCGGCAAGTACGCCGGGAAGCCCGTACCACCGATGGACCTGGCGCAGGCCACGGCCTATGTGGAATCCATCGGCAAGGCGGCGTTCCCGCGCTTCACCGCCGACGACTGGCGGACGATGGCCACAAACACCTTCCGCCAGCGCGACGATGGGCTGCTGGAGCTGGATTACGACCCGGCGGTGATCCGCACCACGCGACCGTGGGTGCTGTGGCTGCTGCGCCCGGTGCTGTGGCGCGCGGTGCGCGGGCTGACCGCGCGCGTGCCGGTGCTGGTGGTTCGCGGGGCGTTGTCGGACATCCTGCCGCCCGATGTCGCGCGGAAGATGGCCGCCACATCGGCCAGCGCCCGTCTGGTTGAAGTGCCGGAGGTGGGTCATGCACCCACGTTGTCCGAGCCGGTGGCGCGAGACGCGATCCTGGCCTTGCTGGCGGACGTGCGATGACCGACGCGGCAAGGATCGGTGCGCTGCCGGCCGCGCTGCAGGCGCTGGGGCAGTGGGCAGCAAGCGAGCGACTGGGCGGCAGCACGCGCATCACGCAATCACGCATCGATGCGTTCGCCGAGGCCACCGGGGACCGCAACTGGATCCACGTCGATCCGGCCCGCGCACAGGCGGAGTTGCCCGGGGGTCAGACCATCGCCCATGGCTTCCTTCTGCTCTCCCTCACCGTCGAAGACGATGTGGCCGCGCTGACCGGCTTCCCCGGCATCGCCCATGTACTGAACTACGGCTTGAACAAGGTCCGCTTCCTGGCGCCAGTGCCCAGCGGCGCCGAGGTCCGGGTGCGCTCGCGGCTGGTGTCACTGGAAGCACGCAGCCCGGGTCAATGGTTGCTGACCCAGCACAAGACGGTCGAGCGGGTTCCCGGCGGCGAGGTGGCGCTGGTCGCCGAGCAGCTCTCGCTGATCGTGCTCAGCGCCTAGCGCCGCGCTGCCCCACCCCACCGCGCCGGCCTACTGCCCGACGGCGGCGGTTCTCTCTACACTGGAGCGATGTTGACGCCCACCATCGTCCTGTTCGCCTGCATCGCGTGGACCGTGCTGCTGTTCGGCGTCGCCCTGTGGGGGGAGCGCCAGGGGCATCGGCTCTCCAGGGTCTGGCCGGCCATCTATGCCCTGTCATTGGGCGTGCATTGCACGGCGTGGACCTATTACGGGGCCGCCTCGCAGGGCGTGCAATGGGGCTTCCCGATTCCGCCGACACTGATCGGCATGGCGCTGATCTTCGCCTTCGGGCTGCCGTTCCTGGCACGGCTCGGGCGACTGGCCAAGCAGCACAACAGTGCCACCATCGCCGACCTGGTGGTCGCGCGGCTGCATGCGGACCAGGGGTTGGGCGTCACCATCACCCTGGTCGCGCTGTTCGGCATCATTCCCTACATCGCGCTGCAGCTCAAAGCGGTCAGCCAGGGCCTCGGCGCCCTGCTGGGGGACCAGTTCGCCCCCGTCGGGTGGCAGCTGGACGTGTCGTTCTGGTTCGCGCTGACGATGGCGGCCTTCACCCTGCTGTTCGGCGCACGCAAGGCCTCGGCCACCGAGCACAACCGCGGCATCGTGGTTGCGCTGGGGCTGGAATCGGTACTGAAACTGGCGGCACTGCTGGCCATCGGCCTGTATGCCGGGCTGTCGGTGCACCAGGCGGGCACGCCCCTGCTGGACAAGATGGCGCACCTGCCGCCGCCGGCGGTCATTCCGGATTTCCTCACCATGGTGGCGCTTGGTGCGATGGCCGCGTTCACCCTGCCCCACCAGTTCCATGTGGGCGTGGTCGAACTGCGCCAGCCGTCGGACCTGAAGACCGCGCGCTGGCTGTTTCCGCTCTACCTGCTGCTCATCGGGTTGCCGTCGGTGCCGATGGCGTTGTCCGGCGCCGCACAGCTGCCGCACGCGGTGTCGCCCGACCTGTATGTGCTGGCCCTTCCGCAGGCGCGCGGTCATCACGTGCTGGCGCTGCTGGCGTACCTGGGCAGCCTGAGCGCGGCCACCGGCATGATGATCCTGTCGGGGCTGACCCTGTCGATCATGCTGGGCAACCACGGCGTGGGCTCACGCCTGCTGAGCGGCGTCAACGGATTCAACACCGGCGCCGACCTGCGCCCGCGGGTGCTCGCCTTCCGGCGCGCCGGCATCGTCGCCGTGTTCCTGATGTCGTGGCTGTACAGCCGCGCGATGAGCGGCACCGAAGCGCTCAGCGATTTCGGCCTGATGTCGTTCACCGCGCTTTCGCAGCTGGCACCGGCGGTGCTGTTTGCCGTGTACCGCCCGCGTACACCCTCCCCGGCCATCATCGCCGGCATCGTGCTGGGCTCCCTGGTGTGGCTGTGGCTGGTGCTGCTGCCGATGGTGGTCCCTGCCCCGCCACCGTCGTCCAGCCCCGACGGGCTGCACTGGCTGGCCATGTTTTCGCTGCGCATGCAGCCGGGCCACATCGCCATCAGCATGGGCGCCAGTCTGGCGGTGAACCTGGCGACCGTCGTACTGGTGTCGCGCGCGGTGCGCCCCTCGATGCCCCTGCAGCGGGACGCGGTGGCCGCCGCGTCGATGCGCAAGACGGCCGGTCGCTTCCTCGGCCAGGAGCGGGCCCGGCAGTTGATGGACGGACATGCCGGGCAGATGCTCGATGATGACCGGGTTACCGCCATCGAACGGGAACTCACCGCCGTGGTCGGTGCGGGCATGGCACGGCTGCTGGTGGAGGCCGCACGCGATGGCGGCGCCGCGCCGCTGGACGCCGTCACCCGCGCTGTCGGCGAAGCCACCCAGGTGCTGCGCTTCAACCAGCGCCTGCTGGAAGCGGCCCTGGAGAACATGAGCCAGGGCATCAGCGTGGTCGATGCCCAGCTGCAGCTGGTGGCCTGGAACAGCCGCTATGCCGCGCTGTTCAAATTCCCGCCGGCGCTGCTGCAGGTGGGCCAGCCGGTGGTCAACCTCACGGCGTGGGCCTTGGGGCAGCTGAACATCGGCGACAGCCCCGGTGACACGCTGGACAAGGCACTGCAACGCCGCGTGGTGCACATGCGGCGCGGCACCCCGCATCTGTCCGAGCGGATCTTCCCCGACAACACCATCGTCGAAATCCGCGGCAACCCGATGCCCGGCGGCGGTTACGTGGCCACGTTCACCGATGTCACCGCCTTCCGCCGTGCAGAAGACGCACTCAAGCGCAGCAACGAAACCCTGGAGCGCCGCGTGCAGGACCGCACCGCCAGGCTGGAGCACGCCGTGCAGGAGGCCGAACGGGCCAATGTGGCGAAGACCCGCTTCCTTACTGCGGTCGGCCACGACCTGATCCAGCCCTTGCATGCCGCGCAGCTGCTGACCGACGCCATGTCGCAGCACATCGACTCCGACTTCCTCGGCAGCTTCCTGCACCAGATCCGTGGCGCCCTGGATTCCACCGATGACCTGCTGTCGGGCCTGCTGGATATTTCGCGACTGGAGGCCGGCGGGCTGGTCGCCGATCCACGCCCGTTTGCACTGTCAAGCGTGCTCGATCCGCTGGCGCAGGAGTTCGCGGTGCTGGCTGCGGCGCGCGGCCTGCAGTTCCGTCATGTGCGCAGCCGCGCCTGGGTACACAGCGACCCGCTGCTGCTGCGCCGTGTGCTGCAGAACTTCCTGGCCAATGCCATCCGCTACACCCGCAGCGGTGGCGTGTTGCTGGGGGTGCGTCGCACTGGCCATACGCTGTCAATCGAAGTGCATGACAGCGGCCCCGGCATCGCCGCGGAGCAGCAGGCAGTGGTGTTCGAAGAGTTCCACCGCGGCGACCGCAGCAATGGCCAGGGCCTGGGCCTGGGGCTGACGATCGCACACCGGATCGCCGACCTGCTGCATGCACCACTGCACCTGCACAGCGTGCTCGAGCGCGGCGCGGCGTTCTCCATTACCGTGGCCCGGGCCACGCCGCCGGTAGCCCCGCGCAGTGAACCCGTCGCCGGCAACAGCAGCATCAAGGGCATCCGCGTGCTGCTGGTGGACAACGACCCGGCGGCGCTGGAAGCCATGCGGCAGATGCTGCTTTCCTGGGGCTGCGATGTCATCGCCACAGGCGACGCCAGTGCGGTGGGTTCGCACGCACACGACGCTGCGCTGTGGCTGTTCGACTACCACCTTGACGCGGGCGATACCGGGGTCCACCTCTGGCAGCGCCTGGTGGCGGCATATGGGCCGCGGCCGACGGTCATTCTCAGCGCCGACACCGGCAACAACACCCGAGACGCCGTGCGCGAGGCGGGACTATCGTTGTTGAACAAGCCGTTCAAGCCGTTGGCGCTGCGCTGGGCGATCAATCATCTGCTGGCAACAGCCCGACCGGCCGCTCCCTGACGAAGGATCAGGCGTCCTGCGCCTCGTCCATCTGCCGCGAAGGATCGGCCAGCCCCATTTCATGCAGCACACGGATGGCCTGCGCACGATTGCGTACGCCCAGCCGGCCCATGATGCGGGTCATGTGCGCCTTCACCGTGCGCAGCTGCACGCCCAGGCGGTCGGCGATCTGCTTGTTGAGCAGCCCTTCGGCCACCAGGCTCAGTACGCGGTACTGATGCGCCGACAAGCTGGACAGGCGCGCGGCAAGGTCGGCGTCCTTGCTGAAGGGCGCTACCCGGGCCACCGGCTCGCGCAGCAGCGCCGGGATCCAGCGCTCTCCCTCCAGCACGCTCAGCAACGCCGACTGCAGGTCGGCCAGCCCCGAACTCTTGGGGAGGTAACCGGCCGCGCCCAGGTCGATGGCACGGCGGATCACGTGGGGCTCTTCGTTGGCCGACACGATGATGATCGCCAGCCCCGGTTGCAGCGCACGAATGGTTGCCAGCCCGGCAAGCCCGTGGTTGCCGGGCATGTGCAGGTCCAGCAGCATCAGGTCGATCTGCTGGCTCTCGATCGCCTCGAGCACGCTGTGCAGGGAATCGGCCTCGCTGATCTGCAGGTCGGCAACGGCTTCCTCGGCCGCGCGATGCAGCGCCGCGCGGAACAAGGGATGGTCATCGGCGATGAGCAGGGTCGGCATGTCCAGCCGAGGTTAGCAAATCGCCCACGGCTCGGCACGGGTACCTAGGTACGCTGGCGCGCGCTGACGGGCTTGCTACGGTGGCGCAATGAACATTCACCGCTCCCTTGCTCCGCTGTGCGCCGCGCTGGCCTTGTTGCCGGGCGGCATCTCCGTCGCCAATGCGGCCGCGCCCCGCTCCACCGCTGCAGTGCCCGTGTTCGAGCAGTGGCGGGAAACCGGGCATCGCGGCAACGATGACCTGCTGACCGCCGGGCTGGGAATCGACGCCCTGCGCTCGACCACCGCACCGGCCTTCGCCAACCCGGCCCAGCCCACGGCCGACGAAGCCCGGCGCCGCGCGATCTGGAGCAGCTGGCGCGGGATTGCCGACCTGCCCCCCGGCGGCGGGTTCGGCGATGTCTACGGCACGCTGCAGGCGGTACCCGGCCGCGAGTTCTCCGCCTATGCGCGCATCCCCGGTGCACGCCACCCGCATCGCGTACTGGTGCAGGTGCCCGATACCTTCGATGCTGCACGCAGGTGTCTGGTGGTGGCCGCCTCCTCCGGTTCGCGGGGCATCTACGGTGCCATTGCGGTGGCCGGCAGCTGGGGCCTGGCCCACGGCTGCGCTGTTGCGTATACCGACAAGGGCACCGGCAGCGACTATTACGACCTGGACGCCAAGGTCGGCGTCCAGGCCGACGGCACGCCCGCCTCCCAGGGCGCGCTGGCCTTCGTTCCCGTCACGCCACACGCTACGCACGGCATTGCGTTCAAGCACGCGCATTCGGGCGACAACCCGGAAGCCGACTGGGGCCGGCATCTGCTGCAGGCGCTGCAGTTCGGCCTGCAGGCGCTGGACCGCGCCTACCCCGACGCGGCCCCGTTCACGCCGGCCACGACGCGCACGCTGGGCGTGGGTGTCTCCAATGGTGGTGGCGCGGTACTGCGCGCCGCGGAGATCGACGGCGATTGGTTCGATGCGATGGTGGCCGGCGAGCCGAATGTCTCGGTGGCCGGCGCGCCACCGCTGTACGACTTCGTCACCCAGGCCGCGTTGCTGATGCCCTGCGCGCTGCTGACACAGCAGGATCTGCCACAACCGCCGCTGCACGCACAGGCCACGGCAGCCGGTAGCCAGCGGTGCGCCCTGCTGAAAGCCGCCGGCCAGGTGCAGGGCGATGACACCGCCACACAGGCCCTGTCCGCACGGCAGCAACTGGCCGACGCAGGCCTGAGCGACGCCGCGCTTCGGGCTGGCGCGTTCTCGACCGGGTTCGATCTGTGGCGCGCCATCGCAGTGACCTATGCGTCGGCCTATGGGCGCTTTGGGGCGGGCGAGCATCCCTGTGCGTACCGGTTCTCGGCCGCGGCCGCTGACGGCATCCCCGGCCCGGCCGCGGCGGCGCTGCGTGCCACCTGGTGGAGCGAAGGCAGCGGCATCCCGCCGGGCAGCGGCGTGGTGCTGGTGGATGGCAACACGGCGGCAGAGGATCCGCTGAAGGGCCTCAACTGCCTGCGCGCGCTCGGCCGTGGCGACAGCGCTGATGTCCGACGGGTACGCGCCGGTATCGCCGAGGCGGCCGCCAAGGCTCCGCGTCGCGGCCTGCCCATCGTGGTGATTCACGGCCTTGACGACGGGCTGGTGCCGATCAGCATGACCAGCGATCGCTACGTGCCGCTGGCACGCAAGGCGGGGGCGCAGATTGCGTACTGGCGCGTTGAAAACGCGCAGCATTTCGACTCCTTGCTGGCCTTCCCCGACTACCGCAGACGCTACGTGCCGCTGCTGCCCTACGTGTTCGCGGCGATGGACCAGGTGTGGGATCACCTTGAGGATCCCGCCCGCGCCCTGCCGCAGGATGCGCGCATCCAGCCAACGCCACGCGTGGACGCACCCTTGCTGCGTGAGCAGCTGTCCATACCCGCCGCCCGCAGCCGCTGACACGCGCCCCACCAGGAACCCCCCATGCCACTTGCCAACGCCGCAGACGCCCCCGCCCCCGACGCCCATGCCTACCCGCTGCTGATCAAGCAGCTGCTGCTCACGCCGCTGGCGGTGCGTCCCGAGCAGGAGATCGTCTACGGCGACAGCGTCCGCTTCGACTACCGCACGCTGCAGGCGCGCATCGGCCAGCTGGCCGGGCTGCTGACCTCCCTTGGGGTCAAGCAGGGCGATACCGTGGCGGTGATGGACTGGGACAGCAACCGCTATCTGGAAAGCTACTTCGCGGTTCCGATGCTCGGTGCGGTGCTGATGATGGTGAACATCCGCCTGGCGCCCGAGCAGATCGCCTACACCCTCAACCACAGCGGCGCGCGCGTGCTCCTTGCCAACCGCGCGTTCCTGCCGGTGCTGGAAGGCATCGATGCGCAGTTGCCGGATCTGCGCACGCGGATCCTGCTGGAGGATGAGACCGATCAGCCGCTGCCGGCCGGTTTCGTGACCGAGTACGAGGCCGGGCTGCGTGCGGCCACGCCGGTGAGCCAGTTCCCGGACTTCGACGAGAACACCCGCGCCACGATGTTCTACACGACCGGCACCACCGGCCGGCCCAAAGGGGTCTACTTCAGCCATCGGCAGCTGGTGCTGCACTCACTGGCGGGGATGGCCGCGCTGGGCAGTGCGGCCAGCCAGGGCCGCCTGCACCGCGACGATGTGTACATGCCGATCACGCCGATGTTCCATGTCCACGCCTGGGGCCTGCCGTACGTGGCCACGCTGATGGGCCTCAAGCAGGTGTATCCCGGCCGCTACCTGCCGGGGCAGCTGCTGGCATTGATCGCCCGCGAGAAGGTGACCTTCTCGCACTGCGTGCCGACCATCCTGCACATGTTGCTGGGCCACGCCAGCGCGGCCGACACCGATCTGCGCGGCTGGAAAGTGGTCATCGGCGGCGCCGCACTGCCCCGCGCACTGGCACAGCAGGCGCTGGCACGAGGCATCGACATCTTCGGCGGCTACGGCATGTCCGAGACCTGCCCCCTGCTCACCCTTGCCCAGATCGATACCACCGCCGCGGCGGCAGGCTCGGACGAAGCGCTGTCGCTGCGCACCAAGGCCGGCATTCCGGTGCCGCTGGTGGACCTGCGCATCGTCGACGAAGGCATGCACGATGTTGCCCACGATGGCGTGGCCACCGGCGAAGTGGTGGTACGCGCGCCCTGGCTTACCCAGGGCTACCTGCACAACCCGGATGCGTCGACGGAACTGTGGGCCGGCGGCTACCTGCACACCGGGGACATCGGCAACATCGATGCCGGCGGTTACCTGCGCGTCGCTGATCGCATCAAGGACGTGATCAAGACCGGCGGCGAGTGGATCTCCTCCCTCGCGCTGGAAGACATCATCGCCCTGCATCCGGCGGTCAGTGAAGTGGCCGTCATCGGTATCACCGACACGAAATGGGGCGAGCGACCCCTGCCGTTGGTGGTCAGGCGTGCCGGCAGCGAGGTGTCCGAGGCGGAGATCATTGAACTGGTTGCGGCGCGCAGCCGCTCGGGCGACATCTCCCGCTTCGCGATCCCGGACCGTGTCCACTTCGTGGATGCAATTGAACGCACCAGCGTGGGCAAGATCAACAAGAAGAAGCTGCGCGGCCTGCATGACCCGCATGCCGCCACGCCCGCCGGCTGACGTCAGAAGGCCGCCTGACGCCGGCGGCGAACCGGCTGCCGGCTGCCTGCCTGGCCGCGCGTCCATGGGCAGCTGCAGCCGATGCGGATGATGGCCCCGGGGAGGCGCATCCCGACGTAGTGCAGCGTTCATTGGCACGGCCGTTGCATCGGCACTCCTGACGTTCCGCCCGGTTGGGGCCCATCAGGAGAATCGAAGATGAGTCTGTTCGTTGCTGGTCGTTCCATCCTCCACCCGCGCCAGCTCAGCACGCTGGGCCAGAGGGTGCTCTTCCTTCTCGATGGTGGCGTGCAGTGGGTGCGATGGGCCATCGCATCGGGCATGCATCGGTACCAGTTTGGCGATGAAGGCAGCTTGTTGAACGCCGTGCAGCAGGGCCTGCATGGCGCGCGAATGGCCTGGCTGCCGCAGGCGGGCCTGCAGATCGGGCCGATCACACTGCTCAGCCTGGGCCAGGAAGACATCGACACGCTGTGCCGGATCGAGGCGGGCGAGGATGACGCCCCATTGCGCCTTCGCTTCCAGGACCTGTTATCGCGGCACGCGCTGCTCACCAACACCGCGCTGCAGGGCTTCCGTCCCTTCCTGGCCGGTATCGGGGTCGCCGACGCGCCACTGTTCCAGCAGCTGGACTTTCACGAGAGCCTGGCCCTGTGCCACTTGGCCAGTGAACAGGCGACGGCCACGGCGTCTGACGGGACGCGCGCCGAAGCGGCCAGCTTTGCCTTGGCAAATGCCCGCCGGCCAATCGAGTTCTGCGACTACTACCGGTTCTACCGCACGGCCCCGCACACTGCGGACGATGCCGAGGAGCGCCAGCTGGATGCCACGCACACCCTGCACCTGCTGTTGCCCCACCTGTTCGAGATGCTGGACCGCCCTCAGCTGACCCACCTTCCCGCACCCGGGGAGGTTGAGCAGGCGATCAACGCGACCCTGGCGAGCGGCAGGACGGTGGGGTTCTCACGGATATCACTGGCGGCCCAGCAACTGTCAATCGGCCTGCCGCCTGCGCGTCTGGCGGAACAGGCAGTCGTCGAGCATGCGCGCTGCCGGATGCGCAACGCGCAGGCGCTCCTCGGCGGCCGCCGGGTCAACAGCGGTCGCTTGGGGCAGGATGGCGCCAGCATGCGCTGCCTGATCGAGGGCGAAGACGGGCATGCGGTGGTGCAGGTGGAGGACAACAGCATCACCCTGGCTCGCTACAGCCCTACGCGCGGCGATGACGCTGGCGAAGCCACGGTCGGCGACCAGGCCCGCCAGCCGACTGCCGCGCCCGCGCAGCCCGAGCCCCCGTCGTCCTCTCCCCCGTCACCCACCGGCGCCCGCGCTGTATCGATTCCTGCGCCGGCCCCTTCGCCCCCGGAGGCGTACGTACCCCCCAGGTCTCGGATGGAGATCATCCAGGAAATGGTAGACGCCGCGATGGCCGCCACGGACGAGGCCGTCCGCAGGGCGATGGAGTGCTCCCAGCAGGCGATCGAAGCGGCCAAGGACGCCGAGCGGCGCGCCGATGCCGCCGCCGAAGAGGCGGTGCGTCGTGCCCATGAAGCGGCAGCCCGGGATGACACCGGTGCCGAGGGTCACCGCTAGCCGAAGGGACGGCGGGCTGCTGCGCAGCGGTTTCCTGCTGCGCAGTAGCTGCCCGCGTCTGTGGTCCGTCGCTGTCATAAGGCGCCGGGCAAACCTGAACAGTCCGCGTCGCCGCGCCCCTTTCCCGCCGTCCACCACGCCGCCCGGCGGCCCCTTCTCCTCCGGCGGGAGGCCGGATTGGCGCCAACACCCCCGGATCGGGGACAATGGCCGCTGGCCGGGCCTCCCGGTCCGCTACAGCATGGACCCGCATCGAGGCGGTCATCGCTCTGCCGTCCCCTGCTGTCTTCCCGCCGCTGCTCCCGGATCTGACTTGAACACCATCGCCACGCCCGTCGACGCCGACGACCTGCCCCTGACCGACCGCCTGCGCGCCGCGCTGGACCTGCTGGAGGCGATCGAGGCCGACCGCACCGTGCTCGACACGCTGCCCGAGGCCGACCGCGTGCGCCTGCACCAGGTGGTGGCCAAGGTCTACCACCCCGAACCCAAGGCCCGCCGGCAGAAGCTGAAGCAGCAGGCCAAGCAGCGCCACCAGGAAAAGGTGGCCAAGGCCGAGGCCCTGCTGGAGCAGACCGGCATCCGCGCCCTGCGTCGCAAGCCGGTCTTCAGCACGCCGAACTATTTCCCGCCGCACGCCGCCGGGCTGCATGACGCGAGCAACGGCGAGAACACTGCCGAAACGCCCGAGCCGGTGCATTCGCCGGAGCTGCGCCACTGCTACGTGTGCAAGCAGAAATTCACCCAGCTGCATCACTTCTACGACCAGATGTGCCCGGCGTGCGCCGAGCTCAACTTCATCAAGCGCACCGAGACCGCCGACCTGCACGGTCGCGTCGCGTTGCTCACCGGTGGCCGGGTCAAGATCGGCTACCAGGCCGGCCTGAAGCTGCTGCGTGCCGGCGCCGAGCTGATCGTGACCACGCGCTTCCCGCGCGATTCGGCCGCCCGTTACGCCGAAGAGCCGGACTTCGCCGAGTGGGGCCACCGCCTGCAGGTCTACGGCCTGGACCTGCGCCACACGCCCAGCGTCGAAGCGTTCTGCAACGAGTTGCTGGCCACGCGTACGCGCCTGGACTTCATCATCAACAACGCCTGCCAGACCGTCCGCCGCCCGCCGCAGTTCTACGCGCACATGATGGCCGGCGAAACCGCGGCGCTGCACGAGGTTCCGGAGACGCTGCGCAAGCTGATCGGCGACTACGAAGGCCTGCGCAGCGCCGAGCTGCTGGGCGCAACGTCGACCGCGTCGCTGCCGGTGGTGCAGGACCAGGGGTTCAACGGTGCCAACGGCCTCACCCGCGCCGCCGAGCTGTCGCAGGTGCCGCTGCTGGAAGATGAGCTGGTGGCCCAGCAGCATCTGTTCCCGGACGGCCGCCTGGACCAGGACCTGCAGCAGGTGGACCTGCGCGGACGCAATTCCTGGCGCATGCTGATGGCCGAAGTGCCGTCGGTGGAACTGCTGGAAACCCAGCTGGTGAATGCCATCGCGCCGTTCATCATCAACGCGCGGTTGAAGCCGCTGATGCTGCGCACGCCGGGCCGCGACAAGCACATCGTCAACGTGTCGGCGATGGAAGGCCAGTTCTACCGCAACTTCAAGACCACCCGGCATCCGCATACCAACATGGCCAAGGCCGCGTTGAACATGATGACGCGCACCTCGGCGGCCGATTACCAGAACGACGGCATCCACATGAACAGCGTGGATACCGGCTGGGTGACCGACGAGGATCCGGCAGACATCGCGGCCAAGAAAGTGCAGGAAGAGCGCTTCCATCCGCCGCTGGACATCGTGGACGGTGCCGCACGCATCGTTGACCCGATCATCCATGGCATCAACACCGGCGAGCACGTCTGGGGCCAGTTCCTGAAGGATTACGCGCCTACCGATTGGTAAGAACGCGATGTAATTCCCCGCAGCCCGGCACTCCGGGTTGCGGGGGCATCAGGCGTGTATTTTCCCGCCTTCGTTTCAAGTCAGCAGGGTGATTCGCTTCGCCCATCCGTTGCCCCCCCGATGCTGAAGTACTGCATCGCACAAAGGCGTAGGTATTTTCCTACACGGTAACAAGCGCAAATGCGGAATGGTTCTGAGCACCATTTCTCAGTTTGACCTGACAAACAATTATGTGCATCTTAGAAATGCGGCCTGACCATCGTCACTCCGTATTGCCGGGCGTCCTCGCCTTGCCATGGAATGGCCGTATCCCAGAGGCGCCAGCTTCGTCCTGGCGCCTTGATCGCTTCATTGTTGATCAACAGGAGAAAGCGGAATGGAATTGAATGACAACGTCGTTGCAGGTTGGCTCAATGGCGCAGACAGCGTCGACGGCTGCGAGAATCCGGCAGGTTCGCTCTTCATCTACGGCCAGGAAGCAACCGATGCTGCCCTGACCGCGATCGCCCCCACCATGGCGACCGGCGGCACCGGCAACTGCACCACCACCATGTCAGTGGTCAATCACTGCATGTGTTGCTGATCTAGCCTGTACCGGCGCGCAGCCAACCGTGCTGCGCGCCGTCTCCAGCAATGCCGCATCCGGACACTATCGCAGGGAAGGCAATGGCGGGCACAACCGTAGTCGATTCGTTTGCTCTTGTTATCAACCACATCACGGCAGACCAGCGCGACGCGCTGTCCAGGCGCCTGAACTGCCTGGCCCCCGGCCTGAGTGCCGCGGAAATTGCGCTGATCCGCGCGCAGGCCGAGAGCGCACTGCTCGAACATGCCCACCTGAAACTCAACCGGCTGTTGCTGCTGGAGCTGCACGCAGCCGTCCGCAGCGGCACCATCACCGCGACCGACAGCGCGGAGCAGTTTGCACAGTTCGTGCAGCTCGCCACCCACCCCGATTTCAGCGCGCACCTGGACCAGCGCTACCCTGCGTTGCGGCCCAGGTTCCAGCAGATGCTGGCCGCGCAATGCAATGCCGTCGAAGAACTGGCAACGCGCATCGTCGCCGACCGCGACGACTTCCCTGCCCTGCTCGGGTGCCCGGCCGGCCAGCTGCTGTCCGTGTCGCTGGGCAAGGGCGACCTGCATTCACAGGGCCGCACCGTTGCCCGCCTGGTCTTCGAAGGCGGCCCCCTGATGTACAAGCCGCGCTCGCTGCGCATCGACGCCACACTGGACGCCTTCCTTGGCGCCGTGTTCGGCGACGTGCCGGACCGGGTGCGGGTGCCACGCGTGATCGATCGCGGCAGCCATGGCTGGGCGGCGTTTGCCGCGCACCGCTACTGCGACGGTGACCCGGAGCTGCAGACCTACTACCGCGGGCTCGGCCACTGGCTGGCGGTGCTGCGCCTGATCGGCGGTACCGACATCCATCTGGAAAACCTGATCGCGGTCGGGCCGGTGCCGGTGGTGGTCGATGCCGAGAGCGTGTTCGCCCCGGTGATCGAGATCGAAACATCCGGCTACGGGCAGGCGTACGACATCGCCGTGAAGCTGATGATGAATTCGGTCCTGCGCACGGGCATCGTGCCGTTCCGCACCGCCGGCCTGGGCATGGCCGGCGTCGATCTCTCCGCCGCGGGCGCGTTGCCCGGCGAGCAGCCGCGGCTGCGGGTACCGGTGATTCTCGAGGATGCGGCTGACGGGCCGCGCCTGGGCATGGTCGACGCGGACTTTGCGGCGTCACAGAACCACCCGTGCCCGCATCCGGACGTGTCCCAGTACTGGGACCAGATCAGCGAGGGGTTCATGCAGGCCAGCCAGCGGCTGCGCGAGCTGGATGCCGCCGACGCGCTGATGCCGTTGCTTGCGCCCTTCGAGGGCTGCCAGGTACGTGACGTCCGCCGCCCGACCATGGCCTACGCCGAGATCGGTCGGATGCTGTGGCACCCGGCGTCCCTGCATGACGAACCCAAGGCGGTCGCGCGTGCGATGGATCTGCTGGTGCGCAATGCGCAGGTCGTGCGTGCCGCGCCCTCCGACCCGGCCGCGATCATGGGCGAGATCGACGACCTGCGGCACGGCGACATCCCGATCTTCGCCGCCCCCGTTGCGCCGGAACGGATCCGCACCGTAGTGGCCAACTGGCGTGACATGCGCATCGACCTGGAAGACGTCACGATACGCAGCACGCTGGTGGCGACCGACCTCAATCAACATGCGCTCGCGCGGGCCGAGGCGCGCGAGGGCTACTCCTACGCCGCACGCGCGCCCCGCGCTGATGACCTGGACACGCGCCGCCGCACGTTGGCCGCCGCCGCGGTGGAAAGCCTGCTGCGGCTGTCCGTTCGGGGCGACGATGGGTCGATGACCTGGATCACGCCGGAGATCACGCCCAACGGCTGGACCGTACAGCCCGTCCGCCCGGACACCTACTTCGGGCTGGGCGGCATCGCCTTTGCACTGGCCGGTTACTGGCTGGAAGTACAGGCGGGGCGTGCCGATGCAGTCGTCGGCCTGGCGTCCGCCCTGGAGGGATCGATCCAGGTGCTGGCCAGCATGTCGCGGCTGGACCACTCGGAGATGGACGGCGGTTTCGTGGGCGCCGGCTCGCGCATCTGGGCGCTGCTTGCCCTGGCCGACATGCTGGACCGCCCGGCCCTGCTCGACGACGCACGGCACTGCGCGGCGTCGCTGGAGCGGCACAGTTTCGATGCGTCACCGAAGTTCGAAGTACTCGATGGCGTCAGCGGCGCCATCCTGCCGCTGATCGGCCTGGCCGAGGCCACCGGTGAAGCACGCTGGCTCGCGCTGGCCGCACGTGTCGCCGGCGCCGTGCAGGCAGCCGCCATCGTAGACAGTGGCGGTGCCCGCTGGCCCAGCCCGCAGTTCGACGAACCCATCGGCGGCTTCGCCCATGGGGCGATGGGCATCGGCTGGTCGCTGGCGCGGCTGGCCGCGACCGACGCCGGCACCGCCGCCGAACGCGATGGGTGGCGGCAGCTGGCGGCGGCGGCATTCGCGTTCCAGGAGGCCCTGTTCGAGCCGGCCACCGGGCGCTGGCGCGACATCCACCTGAAGGACGGCCAGAAGAACTTCCCGACCTGGTGCCACGGCAGCGTCGGCATCGGCCTGGCCCATGCCGACCTGTATGCGCGCACCGGCAGCGAGCAGCATCTGCGCGGACTGCGCCGGGCGGTAGCGGACGCCTCCGGCAAATGGGGCTTCAGCCACACGCTCTGCCATGGCGACCTGTCCACCCGCGAGCTGCTGCTGCGCGCGGCCGAACTGGACCCGGCCTGCCCGTACGATATCGACGCGGCCGCCATCGAGGTCATCTCCTCGATCGAAGAGCATCACGGCATGGTCGGCGGCCTGACCCGCGCCGCGTTCACGCCCGGCCTGATGATCGGCCTGGCCGGCGCGATCTACGGCTTCTGCCGGATGCATCCCGCGTGCGCGATGCCATCGCCGTTGTTGCTGGAGCGCGCTCCCGGCGCGGTGCGGCGCAGCCAGAAGACCACGGCATCGACCAGCGAAGCGGTTCCCGCGTACGCCGGCTAGACCGGCGTCATGGCTCAACGGGCGTGGCGCGGGTCCGCGTAGTGCGGTACTGCATCCGCCCGTTGCGCCAGGTGCCACGGGTGGTCTCGATATGTTCGCCGTCGGCGGAGAGCGCCTCCTCCCAGCTGCCCACCTGCTGTAACGCGCCATCGCGGTAGCGATAGGTTTCCGAGGCATGCGAACAGCAGCCGCCCCGCGACGCGGACGTCAGGGTGCGGTCGTGCGCGTTGATCGACAGCTGCGGCAGCGCCGACAACGCGGCGTCGTACACGAACGCGCCGCTGGCCGGGTCGAACAGGAACACGTTGGAGGTGCTGTTCGGACCGGCACCGCCGGACATGCCCGGTGCGAGCAGATCCAGGTGGCCGTCGAAGTTGGCGTCCACCGTCTGCAGCAACGCGTCGCCGTCGCCGATGGGATCGGCCTCGAAATCACGCAGGACCTGACGCCGCTGGCCGGTGCTCGCGTCCAGTACCTCGATCGCCGTCAGCCTGGCGCCTTCTTCGCCCTGCTCAAGCCCCACGCGGAACGTGCTGTCCGGCGTGGTGGCCGCCTGTGCCACCCAGGCAAGGGGGAACAACGCATCGCGGTCGATCCAGCCGCGCACGGTGCTGCCGTCCTGCGCGATCTGCTCGACCTGGTACCACGCCGGGGTCCGGCGCAGCACCGCCACATAGCTGCCGGCGGCAATCGTCGCGACAATACCTGCGTCGCGGGCCTCGGCGTGCAACGGCAGTGCGCTGTCCACATGCAGTACATCCACATACGCCCGCGGCTGCTGCAGCGTGAACTGGTCGCGGTAGTGCACCACCTCGTACTGGTTGATGTGGCGCCCGTAGGCCTCTGGCGCGCAGACATCGGCGATGGCGCAGGCACCGGCCTCCTCCGCGGTGGGTGCGCGCTGCGCCGGAACCTGCACCGCCCCCAGCAGCTGCTTGCGGTCGGCCCAGCGCACCGAGAATCCGGTGGTGGTCCAGTCCAGTGCTGCTTCGCGGTCGCTGGCACCGATGTTGGTGCGGCAATAGGGCTGCGCCTCCGAATGCGCGTTCCACCCGGGGAACGCATAGGCCGGACACAGCAGGTTGGCGCTGTTGATGTCGTACTGGTAGGCCGGGTCGGTAAGGAACACCAGCTTGTTGAGCAGGGCCTGCGGATCGCGCGACACGAACGCATAGCGCACCCCGGCCGCTGCCGGCACGGCATGCGCGTAGCGCTGCTGGTAGGTCTCTCCCGCCGGCGGGATCGCCGGGGCGGCACGCAGGTACGCATCGGGCTGCAGCGCATACAGCCCGGGCTGCAACAGGTCGGGCGCAGCGGCGGCGCTGCCCGCCACGGCCAGGGCCAGTGCAGGCAAAAGGAAGGCCATGGAATGTCCCGTTGGCAGTACAGAAGGCCGGCGCATGCTACCGCGCCGGCGGATGCGCTGCCCATATCCCGGCCATTCGCCCGGTCCGGCACAGGACGGCGCCCTGCAACCGGCCTATCCTTGAGGACCCCTCACCTACGGGCCAGGGACCCTGCGGCGCCCGGGTGCGCACGCGTGGTGCCGTCTACCGTACTTCGCTTCCGATACCGTCCATGACTTCGCCTTCCCCCGCGCAACCGCCGCTTCCCGTCGCCGCCAGCGCCACCGCGCCCCACCAGGGCTTTGCGGTCCATATCGTCGGCGCGGCGGCCTTCGCGCACCTGCTCAACGACATGATCCAGGCGGTGCTGCCGGCGGTGTACCCGATGTTCAAGAGCGAGTTCCAGCTCAGCTTCGGCCAGATCGGCGTGATCGCGCTGGTCTACCAGATCACCGCGTCGCTGCTGCAGCCCTGGATCGGGATGTACACCGATAAGCGCCCGCTGCCCTACCTGTTGCCGTGCGGCATGATCGCCACGTTCATCGGCATCGCGATGATGGCCCTGGCCGGCAGTTACCCGATGCTGCTGGTGGCCGCCGCGGTGGTCGGGGTGGGCTCGGCCACCTTCCACCCGGAAGCGTCGCGCGTGGCGCGGATGGCCTCCGGCGGGCGCTTCGGCACGGCCCAGTCGACCTTCCAGGTGGGCGGCAACACCGGCTCGGCGATCGGCCCGCTGCTGGCGGCCGCGGTGGTGATTCCGTATGGGCAGCGCTCCATTGCCTGGTTCATGCTGGCTGCCGCGTTGGCCGTTGGCGTGCTGTTCCTGCTCACCGGGTGGACCATCCGCCATGGGCAGGCAAAGATGAGCAGCCTGGCGCGCAGCACCGGGGTCGGGCTGGGGCGCGGCAAGGTGATCCAGGCCATCGCGGTCATCGCGGTGTTGATGTTCGCCAAGTTCGTCTACATCGCCTCCTTCACCAACTACTTCACCTTCTACCTGATCGAGCGCTTCCAGCTGAGCGTGCAGCAGAGCCAGATGTACCTCTTCATCTTCCTGGCCTCGATCGCGCTGGGCACCTTCATCGGCGGACCGGTGGGCGACCGGATCGGGCGCAAGGCGGTGATCTGGATTTCCTTCCTGGGCGTGGCCCCGTTCGCGCTTGCCCTGCCCTACGCCAACCTGATGGGCACCGCAGTGCTGGCCGTGGCCATTGGTCTGGTGATGTCCTCGGCCTTCGCCGCGCTGGTGGTGTACGCGCAGGAAGCCGTGCCGGGCCGCGTGGGCATGGTGTCGGGCCTCATGTTCGGCCTGATGTTCGGCATCGGCGGCCTCGGCGCCGCCGGCTTGGGCAAGCTGGCCGACGTGCATGGCATCGTGTGGATCTACCACTTCACTTCGTACCTGCCGCTGCTGGGGCTGGCCACGGCCTTCCTGCCCAGGACCCACGCGCGGTGAGCGACGCGTGCGGCGAGCTGCGCTACACGATTACGGCCGCGCACACCCGTCGCTGGGTGGATGAGGCACTGGAACGCGAGATGCATCGCGACGATGCGCTGGCCGAGCGTCTTGGCGGTATGCAGCAGCGGGCGGTCCTGCCGATGCTGGTGTTGGTGCCGGCGTGCGGCGCGGGTTGGCTGCTGATCCATCGCGGCGCCACCCTCGAAACGGGGATCACGCTTGCGCTGGCGGCGCTGCTGCTTGTACCGGCGTGGCATCTTGCCCGCCCGTTCGCGACGCGCCTGCGCAACACGATGGCGCGACAGCAGGCGCACGGCACAGCAAGCGGCCGCCCGCTCAACCGCGCTTTGGCCCGACTCACCCTGACCCTCCGATTCAAACCGCTGCAGGGCGAGTACCGGGTGCAGTTCGATGCCCAGGGCATGCAGGTATCGCGGGCAGGACAACGACCCGCGTCCCTGCGCTGGAACGAGGTCGTGCATGTGCGGGAAACGGACGCGTTCCTGGTCGTGGCCTGCGCCACGCTGCATCGCCGCGGGCAGGCGTACTGGATCCCGAAGCACACCGAAGCGATGGACCCGGTGGCTTACCGCCAACGCATGGACGGCTTGCTGCGCCATTGCAGGGCAACCCCGGCAATGGCCTGACCCATCTGCAGCTACCGGGCGGGCCGAGCCACGGCGCCCTGCACGTTACGTCGTTCCGGTGGCCGCCACCAAGGCAGCAAGATCCGCATCCGCACGCGGGCGTACCACCCGCGCTACCTCCTGCCCGTCATGCAGCAACACGAGCGTCGGCCACAGCCGCACCTGGAACGACCGGCCCAGCGGTCGCCCCTTGCCGTCTTCGATCTTGAGGTGGGAAATGTCCCTCGCCGCCAGCCAGTCCTTCACGGGGGCCTGCGCGGCACTGCAGTGCGGGCACCACGGCGCGCCGAATTCCAGCAGTTGCCAGCCGGGAGCCGCGTCGATGGCGGCCCGGCTGGGTTCCTGCGCGGCATAGGCGCGCGTGTAACTCATCGCGGGGACTCAAGCGCCCGCTGGATGTCTTCAAGCGGTGCGTTGGTGAGGTCCTTGGCAATATCGGTCAGCAGGCGGGCCTGGACTTCCTTGTGAAGCTGCGGGCGGATGCGCCCCAGGGTCTGCGGGTCGGCGATCAGCACCAGGTGCGCATAGCGGTTGTTGAGGGCGTCCTCGTTCAACTGTCCGGCAAGCTGCTTGGCGAAGGTGGCTTCGTTCATCTGCGCGATGCTGGTGTCCTGCGGCATCGAGCCGGACGGACCCTGCCCCGAAACACCCTGTGCGCTGATGTCCTGCAATTTCAGCGCGTCCTGCTGCTTGAGCTGCAGGGTATGGCCGCTGCCGATGTTGGTGAACACGCGGGCCGAACCGCCGTCTGCGACGACAATCAAGGTGCCTTCCGGGATCTGCTGCTGCATGGTGAACTCCTGTGGAAAAACGGGTGCCAGTGCACCCACGTCCACCGTAGGCGGCCAGGTGTAAGGACCGCGCATACGAATGTGTTCGCGATGTGTGCAGCGCACACCCTGCGCAGGGGTCAGGGCGCGCTGCCGTGCAGCTCCATCGCACGCATCACGATCGGTTTGGCCCAATCCGGGGTGTGCAGCAACTGCGCCACCGATTCCGGGTAGTGCAGGCCCTTGCGGTCCAGGTGCAGGAGGGGCAACGGATCGGCCTGCCCCTGCGCGTCCAGCGGTGCGCTGTTGTCGTAGACCTGCAGTTCGGCCAGATGGGGCAGCAGCGCCAACAGGTTTTCACGCGATGCGTCGTAGCGGGCGTGAATCTTGTCCTGGGGAATGTCGTGGCCACCCTTGGCGACGCGCGCGGCCACCCGTTCGATATGCAGCTGCACGCTGTCCAGGCCGCAGAACCAGATCGCCACGTCGTGGGTTTCGCACGCCGCGCGCAGCAGCCGCGCGATGGTGTTGCCGCCCAGGGTGGTTTCAAAGGCGAAATCGCTGCCTTCGGCCATGGCGGTGCGCAGCCGCCGCGCGCCTTCGTGCCAGGCGGCGGAGTTGGCCTCGTCGGCCGCCCAGCCCGCCTGGACCAGCGCGCGGGTGAAGGAATCGGGATTGAACCAGGTCAGGCCATCGGCCTCCAGCCAGGTTCCCAGCAGCGAACTCTTGCCGGCGCCGTTGACGCCGGCAAGCACCAGAATCCGCCCCATCGGTCAGAGCGACGTGCCGGGGGTGATCCTGCCGCGCCGGATCGGCTGGCCCAGCACCTTGCCCAGCCCGCCGTCGCGGTTGAGGCTGGCCAACTGCACGTCGAACTGCGCGCGCAGCCGTTCCAGCTCGCCGCCGCGCTCGTCGGCATCGGCTTCGGCGGCCTTGGCCAACAGCTCCTGGTAGGCCTTGATATCCACGATCACCGCTTCAGGGTGGTTGTGGTTGGTGATCACCAAGGCCTGTTTTTCACGCACGGTGCGCATCAGGCTTGGCCAGCCGCGGGTCTTCACCGACGATGCAGTGGCCTTTTCAAGGCCGGGCAGGTCCAGGGGCAGGGTCATGGCAGGCTCCAGCGCGGGGTATGTGCGCATCATACGCCTTTTGGCCAAATTGGACATAAATCCCATTTTGGCCCCTCCGACCCGTCCCCCGCCGGGACAGCCCCTGCATGACAAGGGCTGGACGCGTCCCCGCCAAGGGTCAGCGCGACATCGAGTACGGCGCCTGGGCCCCCTCCCCCGGCCAGGCCTTGTTCGGCTCGGCCTGCAGGGTGAAGCGCAGCTCGCCGCCGGCCAGGATCTCGGCATGGCGCAGGAACGTGCGCTGCAACGGCTGTCCGTTGAGGGTAACCGAGCCTACGTACTGATGGCCCTTGCCCATTCCCTCGGTGACGATGCTGAAGCGCTTGCCGTTGGGCAGGTTCAGCGTCGCCTTGGGCAGGAACGGACGGCCGATGATGTATTCGCCACTGCCCGGCGCCACCGGGTAGAAGCCCAGCGCGGTGAACACATACCAGGCCGACATCTGGCCCAAGTCGTCATTGCCGGCCAGGCCATCGGGACGGTCGGCGTACTGGGTGTCCATGATCTGCTTCAGCCGCGCTTGGGTGCGCCACGGCTGCCCGGCATGGGCGTACAGGTAGGCCACGTGATGGCTGGGCTCGTTGCCGTGCGCGTACCAGCCGATCAGGCCGGTGATGTCTTCCATGTGCTCGAAGATCGACGGATCGACCTTGGCCTCGAATACCTGGTCCAGGCGGGCCAGCAGTTTCTCGCTGCCACCGTGTGCGGCGGCCAGCCCGGCCACGTCCTGCGGCACATACCAGGAATACTGCCAGGCATTGCCTTCGGTGTAGTCGGTGCCGTAGCCACTGGCCGACGGATCGAACGGGGTGCGGAAGCTGCCGTCGCGCTTGCGCGCGCGCATGAAGCCGGTCTCGGCATCGAACGCATGGCGCCAGTTGCCGGCGCGGCCGTCGAAGGTGGCCTGCACGTCCTTGCGCCCCATGGCCTCGGCCATGCGTGCGATGGTCCAGTCGTCGAAGGCGTATTCCAGCGTCTTGCTGGCCGCCTCGCCCTCTTCATCGATCGGCACCCAGCCCAGTTCGCGGTACTGCGCGATGCCGTCGTACGGGCCATAGTTGGCGGTCGCCACCATGGCCTCCAGCGCCTTGTCGGCATCAAAACCGCGGATACCCTTGACGTAGGCATCGGCGATCACCGGCACGGCGTGGTAGCCGATCATGCACCAGGTTTCCTGGCCGTGGAACGCCCACACCGGCAGCATGCCGTACGCGCTGTGCTGCTGGTGGGCAATCAGCGAATTGATGAAATCGCTGTTGCGCTTTTCCGGCTGCACCAGGGTGAGCAGAGGATGCAGCGCACGGTAGGTGTCCCACAGCGAGAACGTGGAGTAGTTCGTGTAACCCTCGGCGCGGTGCACCGCGTTGTCCGACCCGCGGTACTGGCCATCGGCATCCATGAACAGGGTTGGGCCCAGCATGCTGTGGTACAGCGCGGTGTAGGCGCTGCGCAGGTCATGCGCGGGCGCCTCGATCTCCACGGCCGACAGCGCCTGGGTCCACTGCTGTCTGGCGTCGGCGCGCACGCGGTCGAAGTTCTGGTCCTTCGCTTCGGCGTCCAGGTTGGCGATCGCGCCCTGCTCGCTCACCGACGAGATGGCCACACTGACCACCAGCGGCGCATCCAGCGTGCCGAAATCGAACGTGCCCACCAGTTGCCGCCCTTCGATCTGCGGGCGCTGCGTGGGGTCGTTCTGGCCCGGCGGCGGGAAGCCCTTGTAGGCAATGTCGGTTTCGGTGTTGTGCAATGCGTGGCCGGTGAGCGGGCGCGAGAAACGCATCGCGAAATACAGCTGACGACCCGGCGCCCAGCCACGGGTTTCGCGGAAGCCGGTGACCGTGCCATCGGGCTGCAGGCGTAGCCGCGACCACAGGATCTTGCCCGGGTAGTCGTACAGGCTGGTGCGCAGATCCAGCAGCACCCGCGCCTTCTCGCCCTTCGGATAGGTGTAGCGGTGCACGCCGGTGCGGGCGCTGGCGGTGAGCTCGGCACGCACCTTGTAGTCGTCCAGCGTTACCGCGTAATAGCCGGGCTCGGCCTTCTCGTTGTCGTGGTGGAACCGCGAGGCATAGCCACTCTTCGGCTTGTCCGGGTCGCCGCGCTCCAGCCCGGGATCACCGGTGAACGGCATCACCAGCACGTCGCCCAGGTCCGAATGGCCGCTGCCGGAGAAATGGGTGTGCGAGAAGCCGACGATGCTGCTGTCGTCATAACGGTACCCGGCGGCCCAGCCGTAGGCCTTTTCGCGCGGCTGGATGCGGGTGTCCGGACTGAGCTGGACCATGCCGAACGGCACCGTGGCGCCGGGATAGGTATGCCCTTCCCCGCCGGTGCCGATGAAGGGGTCGACGGCGGCGTAAGCGCGCTCGCCGACCTTCGCCGGCGCTCCCCCGGCCGTGCCGGCCACCAACATCGCTCCGACCGCGAGCCCCAACCAGCGTAACGTACCCGTTTTCGTCATGGCGTTGAATTTAGATCGATTCAAGGTGGAATCGATCCTAGCACCGGTGCGGGACGGTGGCATGCTGCAGTGCGCCGATGGGGATGCGGCAGGAGAGTCGGGAGCCGGCCAGGGGACGGCACTACCGGGAAGCGTCGCGTCGATCCTGGCGTGCCGGGAGCCGGCCGGCGGCCGGCACTACGCGGGGCGTGCTTCGTCGGGCACGGCAGCGTCGGGCAACGTCGGCTGCGCGTTGTCCACGGTCATCGGGGCATCACTGCGCAGCAGGGCCCTCGCTTCGGCTTCGCTGGCCACGGCCGGCGGCGAGCCACGCAGCGGCAGGCGCGCGGTTTCGTTGACGAACAGCATGGTGATGATGCCGATGACGGCTGCGCCCATCAGGTAGTACGCCGGCACCAGCGGGTCGCCGGTGCGCTCGACCAGCCAGGCGGTGACCAGCGGTGTGGTGCCCCCGAACAGCGACACCGAGACATTGAACGCGATCGACAGCGCGCTGTAACGCACCGGGGTGTAGAACAACGCCGGCAGCGTGGAGGGCATCGAGCTGGTGAAGCACACCAAAGCGAGGCCCAGCAGCATCAGGCCGAGGAAGATCAGCCAGTCGTTGCCGGTACCGATCAGCTTCAGGCACGGGATGGCCAGCGCGAACAACGCAATGCACGCGCCGATGATCATCGGCCGGCGGCCGAGCTTGTCACTGAACAGGCCGCCCACCACGTTGAGCGGCATCATCACCAGCATCACGATGATGATCAGCAGCAAGCCCTTGCTTTCGGCATAGCCCATGGTGACGCTGAGGTAGCTGGGCATGTAGGTCAGCAGCATGTAGTCGGTGACGTTGAACACCAGCACCAGACCCACGCACTTGAGCAGCTGCGGCCAATGCACGCGGAACAGCGCGCCCAGCCCGGGGCGCTCGTTGTCGCGCTTGTCGGCCTCTTCGGCATAGGCGCGGAACGCCGGGGTCTCTTCGAGCTTCATGCGCATGTACAGGCCCAGCAAACCCAGCGGACCGGCCACCAGGAACGGAATGCGCCAGCCCCAGTCCAGCATCTGCGCGCTGCTCAAGGCCATGTGCAGCGCGGTCACGGTACCCGCGCCGGCGATGTAGCCGCCCAGCGTGCCGAACTCCAGCCAGCTGCCCATCAGCCCGCGGTTGCGGTCGGTGGAATACTCGGCGATGAACGTCGCCGCCCCGCCATACTCGCCGCCGGTGGAGAAGCCCTGCACCAGCCGCGCCAACAGCAGCAACGCCGGTGCCCACAATCCAATACGGTCGTAGGACGGAATCAGGCCGATGCTGAAGGTGCCCAGCGCCATCAGGATCATGGTGAAGGCCAGCACTTTCTGGCGGCCGTACTTGTCGCCCAGCGGCCCGAACACCAGGCCGCCCAGCGGCCGCACCAGGAAGGCCACGGTGAACGTGGCGAAGGTGGCGATCAGCTGTGCGGTCGGGTTGCTGGCGGGAAAGAACACCTGCCCCAGGGTGACCGCGATGTAGCCGTACACACCGAAATCGAACCATTCCATCGCGTTGCCAAGGGCGGCGGCACCCACGGCCTTCTTGAGCATCGGACGATCAACAACGGTCACTTCGTCCACCTGGACGTGGCGACGGCGTTTGAACCACCCGAAATGGGCGTGTGCGGCATGCAGGTCCTGCATTCTGCTTTCTCCTGGAAGCATGGCCACCACCACGCCCGAGGTCCCGCGCACGGCACAGGAAAGAACCGCCTTCGAAAGAACGCAGCACAAGGCGCGAAGAAGGGGTGGCAACAGGCGTTCCCGGACGGCCGCGTGGAATTCCACGGCGCTGCAGGAAGGGTGACCGAGAGACGGGCAACGGCCCGAGACAATGATCAAGCGATGCATGTTACAACACATCGAAAATGTGATCTCCACCTCATCTTCACATTACGAAGCTGAGGCGCTATCGACGGACACCCCGAATCGTGCAGAATCCGTGCGCCGCCGCGGCGTGCTCACACGGAACGTGCGCGCGGCATCCCACCATCAGCACGAAGAGATACCACCCGATGTCCATCAAGACCACCACCCTGTGCGCCCTGCTCGGCCTGCTTGCACCGACCGCCGCCATGGCCCAGGACAGCACCGCCGCCACGCTGTCGCGCCTGCTGGAATGCAAACTGACCGCCGACCAGGTGGCCGCCTTCACCGACAGCATCAACGCCGAGGAAATCACCGACTTCGCCCATGCCGGTTCGGCCGCGTCGGGCGACGCCGCGCTGAGCCTGTGGAAGAGTGACGCGCCCATCACCGCGTGGGGCGAGACCTCTGATCTGGTGCACCTCTCCAGCACCACCGAGATGCTGCTGGCCTTCAAGGTCACGCCGGGGCAGGAACTGGCCCGCGGCAAGGCCATCGTGGACCGCATCGGCGGCATGTCGCCGCGTCCGGACCAGGCCGCGATGGAAGAAACCTACGGCTGGAAGGGCATGGACTACCGCAAGGCGCTCAGCGGCAACCGCAACGCGCGCGTGCTGGTGGACCTGAGCTATTCGCCGGGTTGGGTCACCGTGGGCTGCGCGTACGGCGACATCCTGTAACGCATCTGGCAAGCGGCACAACCGGCGGCGCGGGAAGCGATTCCCGCGCCGTCGGCGTTTGCGCTGCGACGTTGTGTCGCAGCCACGGCGCCGGCCCGCTTGATCTTTGTCATGGTCGCCCCGGCGTGGCGCGCCGATCCTGTACGGGACACGCAACCACCCCTCCACAAGGATCCGGCCATGCGCTACACCCCCGACAACACCCAGCTGTTGAATGCCCTGCAGAACGTCATGGTGATTTCCACCACCGACCTGCAGGGCAACATCACCTATGCCAACGACCTGTTCTGCACGCTCACCGGCTTCACCCGCGACGAACTGATCGGCCAGCCGCACAGCATCGTGCGCCACCCCGACGTGCCCAAGGCCGTGTACAAGGACATGTGGGACACCATCAAGGCCGGCAAGAGCTGGACCGGCATCGTGCCCAACCTCGGCAAGGGCGGCGCCCTGTACGTGGTGGACACCACGGTGCAGCCACTGTTCGACGCCGAGGGCAATATCACCGCCTACATCAGCATTCGCCGTGTGGTGAACGACCTGATGAGCAACTTCGACGCAGTGGAGTTCAGCAAGGAAAAGTTCGACGACTTCTACGCTGCCGCCTGATGGACGCTGCCTCCCCGATCCAACGCGTGCTGGTCGGATATGGCTCCGAATCCGGCAACGCACGCGCCCTGGCCCACCGCCTGGGCGCGTTCCCGGCCCTGCAGCGGCACGCCCCGCAGGTGCTGCCCTTCAACGACATCGACGTCGCCTCGCTTGGTGCGGGCGACGTGCTGCTGGCGCTGTCCAGTTCCTTCGGCGACGGTGAGCCACCGGCCAACGGCGAGCGTTTCGCCGAGGCACTGCGACAGGCCCCTGCCCTGCCCGGCCTGCGCTACGCCGTGTTCGGGCTGGGGGATACCGGCTACCCGCGCTTCTGCGGCTTCAGCAAGACCCTCGATACCCTGCTCGGTGAGCGCCAGGCACGGCCGATCATGCAACGGGTCGACGCCGATGCAGGCTACGAGCACTTCTTCGACCAATGGGCGCCAGTGCTGGGCGACGTGCTGGACGGCAACGAAGCGGCAGGCCGCGACCTTCGCCTGCAGGTGACCGCGTATGCCGAGGACAATGCGTTCGCCGCGCCGATCACCACGCGTCGTCGCCTCAACACACGTGACCCCGCGGCATGGCACCTGGAACTGGACCTGCGCGGCAGCGGCATCGCCTACCGCGCGGGCGATACCCTGCACGTGGTGGCCCCGAACGATCCGGCCCTGCTGCAGGCACTGGCGCGCTGGTATGGCCAGGACGAAGCGGTCGACCTGCTGCGCAACAAGGAGCTGCGACTGCTGGGCAGGACCGTGCTGCGCGAGCTGGCACGCCTGGGCGGCAGCGACGCACTGAAGGACCTGCTGCGCAGCAGCCAGCGCCCGGCACTGGAGGCCTACCTGCACGGCGCCGACCTGCTGGATGTACTGAACGACCACACCAGCCCTGACCGCGTGCCACTGGAGCGGTTAACGGATCTACTGTCGCCTTGCCTGCCGCGCGCGTATTCGATCGCGTCGGCCGCCGGCAGCGCGCAGGCCGCCCTGTGCGTGCGCGAGGTGCGCTACACCCGCAGCGGTCGCGAGCGCCGCGGCACCGCCACTGGCTGGCTGCTGGACGGCGACGGCAGCGCCCGCGTCTACTGCCGCGCCAACCCGGGTTTCCACCTGCCCCGCGACCCGACCGCCCCACTGCTGCTGGTCGGCACCGGAACCGGTATCGCGCCGTTGATGGGGCTGTTGCACGAGCTGGACGCCGCCGGTCAGCAGCGCGAGGTGCACATGGTGTTCGGCGAGAAGCATCGCGACCACGACTTCCTCTACCAGCAGCACCTGGAGGCGTGGCGCGCCGACGGTCGCCTGCAGGGACTGCACACGGCCTTCTCGCGCGACGGCGTGGCCAAGTATTACGTGCAGCACGCGCTGGCCGACCAGGCCGACGCGGTCGCCGACCTCCTGCAACGCGGTGCGCATGTCTACCTGTGCGGCAACAAGCAACACCTGGGCGTGGCCGTACAGGAGGCGCTCAACACGATCCTGCCCACCAGCGCGGGTGAAAGCAGCACATGGGATACCTTGCAGGCTGCCGGGCGCCTGCACCGCGAACTGTACTGAGCACCCCATCGCTGCAGCACTGCCCGCTGCAGCGGCACGACCGCGCCGTCAGCCAGCCGCGTCGGGGGCTTCGGTGGCCGCGGCCAGCGCCGCCAGCCGCGCCGGCTGCAGCACCTGCATTTCGCGCTGGTTGACCGCAATCACGCCGTCATCGCTGAGACGGCGCAGCACGCGGCTGGCGGTTTCCGGCGCCATGCGCAGGTAGTTGGCGATCTCCACCCGGCTCATGCTCAGGTTGAAACGCAGCGGCGAGAAGCCGCGCCGCGCATACCGCTCGGACAGGTCCAGCAGGAACGCGGCCATGCGCGCCTCGGTGCGATGGTTGGCCGCCATCAACGCCACCTTGCCGATCTCGGCACTGAGCAGACTGAACAGCTTGGCCTGCAGGCCCGGCATGCGCGTGGCCAGCAGGCTCATGCGCGGGAACGAGAACCGGCACAGGTACACCGTGTCCAGCGCAACGGCGTTGCAGGGGTAACGCGCACCATGGATGGCGTTGAGCCCGATCACCTCACCCGGCAGGCTGAAGCCCAGCACCTGCTCGTTGCCCTGGCTGTCGTTGAGGTAGGTCTTGACCATCCCGCCACGCACCGCGGCGATCGAATCGAACGCATCGCCCGCGCGGAAGATGTGCTCGCCCGCGCGGAACGGGCCCACGTGGTCCACCAGCACATGCAGCTCGGCCAGCGCGCTCTTGTCGTAGCCCTGCGACATGCACGCATCGGAAAACGCGCAGGTGCTGCAGAAATGCAGCGCGTCGCCATCATCGGCGGCAGCGGGGTGGGGAGTGCCCGGCGACGACATGACGGTGCTGATCAGGGCTGGGCCAGCGCGAAGTCCAGGCCGGCGCACACGGCCGCCACCTGTGCATCGTTGCATTCCTGCGGGTTGGTACGCGGGCTGTCCGGATACACCTCGGTGGTGGTGGCATAGCGGGCGTTGGTGAAGCCGGCGCAGGCACCGATCGAGCGGGATTCGCCCCACACCACCCCGTTGGACTGCAACGGCATGCCGATCAGCTCGCCCTTGGCATCGGCCGGTGCGATATGCGTGACCTTCTCCACCGCCGCTACCAGCGCCTGCTGGAACGCCGGCTGCGGGTCTTCGCTGTTGCCGATCACGTAGAAGCCATCGGGAATAATGTCCGGCACCAGTTCCTTGCCGTCGCGCGCGCAGCGGGCCGGATCGAATTCTTCCAGGTCGCTGTTGGTGGTTTCGTGCAGGTCCAGATGTACCAGCAGGCCATCCGCACGCGCGCCCACCCAGCGCATCAGCGCGGCCGCCTCTTCGATCTGGCCACCGTCACGGAAGCTGCGGTTCGGGTCGATCGCATCGGGGTTCCAGCGCTGGATGCGCTCATAGCCCCACGGGCTGACGCACGGGGCCACGATCAGGTTGATGCGCCCGGCGTAAGCCTCAGCATGCTGGTCCAGGAACTGCAGCGCGCCATGCACGCCACTGGTTTCATAGCCATGCACGCCGCCGGTAACCAGCGCGCTCGGCAGCGCCGGGTCCCACGCCTGGCTCACCACCGCAAACAGCGGGTAGTGGTCCGGCGCATAGTCGAGCTGGCCATACTGGACCACGTCGAACCGCTCGCCCAGGCGCTCAAGTGCGGTCACCACGTCCTCGTGATAACTGCGCTGGCGCTGCTGGCGGGCCCGCCACTGCGCGCGTTCGGCGTCGCCCCAGGGCTGGCCGGGGGTGCCGATCGGGTAGAAATGCGCAAGGGTCATCGGAGGCTCCAGAAGTCGGGAAACGGCCCGCGCGAAAACGCGTGGCCCAGCCCGATAGTGTAAATGCAGAAGGCCTGACCGGTCCCAGCGGCGTCCGCGCAGGCCAGAATGGGCAAGGTGCCGCCGGCACCTGACACCCCCGGAAGGAAGGTACCGCGTGATCGACATCGCCCTTGCAGCCCCCCATCACGTAGAGGCCCTGGTAGCCCTCGACAGCGTGGCCGGTCACGACCCCGGACGCGCCGCGCAGATCCGCGCATGGGTGCAGGCCGGCACGTGCCACGTGCTCTGCGTGGACGGGCGCGCAGCGGCCTACGGCGTCCTGCATCACCAGTTCTTCAACTGCGGATTCATCGAGATGCTGATGGTCGGGCCCCGGTATCGTCGCCAGGGACTGGCGCGCCAGCTGGTCCAGCACCTCCGGTCGATCTGCGCGCGCCCCAAGCTGTTCACCTCCACCAACCGGTCCAACACGGCGATGCAGGCCGTGCTGCTGCAGGCCGGGTTTCAGCGCAGCGGGCAGATCGACAACCTGGATGACGGGGATCCCGAATGGGTGTTCTTCAGCCCGGTGGGCGGGGGCTGATCCGGCGCGGCGGGATCTGCTGTGTGCCAGGCCGGGATGAAAGCGCATGAAAAAAGGGGGCCGGTTGCCCGCCCCCCTCATGCCCCGACCAACGGTCGGTGCCTACCTGCGTGTCATGCGGCCTGCACTTCCTCGTAGCCGTTGAAGCGCATGTCGCTGGACGCACGCCCCTGGGTCAGCGAGCGCAGCGCCGTGGTGTAACCGGCCAGCCGCGCCAGCGGCGCATAGCCCAGCACGTCCACCTGCGCGCCGTGGTCCTCGATGGACGCCACCCGCCCTTGCCGGCGGTTGAGGTCGCCCACCACATCGCCCACGTTGCCCGACGGCGCATGGATCGCTACTTCCATCACCGGCTCCAGCAGGCGCGTGCCTGCCGTGGCCAGCGCCGCCTTCACCGCCTCGCTGCCGGCGCGATGGAACGCCATTTCCGACGAGTCCTTGGCATGGGTCTGGCCGTCGGTCAGGGTCACCTCGATCCCTACCACCGGATGCCCGCGCGGCCCTTCTTCCAGCGCCGCGCGCACGCCCTTCTCCACCGCCGCCACGAACGCCTTCGGAATGACGCCGCCCACGGTGCGGTCGACAAAGCGCACCGCATCGTCGCCGGTGGGCGCCACCTCGATCAGCACCCGGGCGAACTGGCCCTGGCCGCCGGTCTGCTTGGCCACCTTGCCTTCCACGCCCTGCACCGCGCGCGACGGCGTTTCCTGGTACGCCACGCGTGGCTCACCCACCCGCACCGGCACGTTCCACTCGCTGCGCAGGCGCTCCACCATCACCTCCAGATGCAACTCGCCCATGCCCCAGATCAGGGTCTCCCCGGTCACAGCGTCGGTTGCGACGCGGAACGAGGGATCTTCCTGGGCCAGGCTCGACAGGCCCTGGCTCATCCGGATCAGGTCGGACGCCTTGTCGGCGTTCAACCGCCAGGCCAACACCGCGTGCTGGGCATGGATGGTGTCCAGCAGCAGCGGCGCGGACGGTGCGCTGAGCGTTTCACCGCTCACCGCATCCTTCCAGCCGATCACCGCCACGATCTCACCGGCAACCGCTTCGGTGATGTCGTGGGTGTGGTCGGCCTGCACCCGCACCAGCCGGCTGATGCGCCGGCCCTGCGCGTGCTGCGAACTGGCCACCTGGTCGCCCACCTTCAAGGTGCCCGAGTACAGCCGCACGAAGCTCAACGCGGCATGGCTCTGGTGGGTGATCTTGAACAGCAGGCCCGCCAGCGGTCCCTTCGGGTCCGGCGGCAGCAGCACCTCGTCGTCGCCACGGGTGGCCACGACCGCAGGACGGTCCAGCGGCGAGGGCAGGAAATCCACGATCGCATCCAGCAACGTGTCGATGCCCTTGCTCTTGAACGCCGCTCCAGCCAGCACCGGCACGCCCGCACCGGCCAACGTGGCCCGGCGCAACGCGGCGCGCAACAGCGCGTCATCCACGGCCTCGCCCGCCAGCCAGGTGTCGGCCAGCGCGTCGTCATGGTTGGCCACCGCCTCGATCAGACGCAGACGATACGGTTCCCACTGCGTCTGTTCGTCTGCGGTCCATCCGCTGCGGGTCGGGTTGCCGGCGTCGTCCCACTCCACGCGTTGCCGGGCGATGAAATCGACCCAGCCGTGGAAGTGGTTCTCATCGCCCAACGGCCAGCCGAGCGCCCACGGACGCGCCTGCAGCTTGTCCTGCAACTGCGCCAGCACGCGCTCGAACGAGGCGCCGATGCGGTCCATCTTGCTGACGTAGGCGATCAGCGGCACGCCGTGCCGACGGGCCTGGTGCCAGACCGTCTCGGATTGCGGCTGCACGCCATCGACCGCGGAGAACACTGCGACGGCGCCATCCAGCACGCGCAGCGAACGCTCCACTTCGATCGCGAAATCGATGTGTCCGGGGGTGTCGATCAGGGTCAGCCGATGGTCGTCGCCACCGCGCGGCGCCCAGTGCGCCTGCACGGCGGCTGCACCGATGGTGATGCCGCGTTCGCGCTCGATCGCCGAGAAATCGGTCGTGGCTGCGCCGTCATGCACTTCGCCGACGCGGCGGATCTCGCCGGTTTTCCACAGCAGGCGTTCGGTGAGCGTGGTCTTGCCGGCGTCGATGTGGGCGATGATGCCCAGGTTGCGCCAATGGGAAAGGGTATGGGTGTGGGTGTTCATGGTGGGTACTCGCATCGCCAACATCGGGGAGCCGCACGCCGCCGTTGGCTAACGGGCGTGCGGCCAGGTTTGGGGCTCGGCGATCTGGTGCATGGCACGTTCTCCTTTGAGGCGTTCTGTAACAGGGGAAGGAAGTAAAACGCGGAAACGAAAAGAGCGCCCGATGGGGCGCTCTGTCTGGGTCGTTCAGGGGGATCGGGTATCGATCAGCCGCCGGATGAGCCGCAGGGCAGACGCGCCCGTTCCACGCTTGCGCGGGTCTGGGTAAAAAACGTCAGGAGCGGTTGCGAACGCATCGGGGTGGCCTGGTAGGAGTGGCGCCATTGTAGACCTGTGCCGGCCGGCAGCAAGGGCTTTTATGCACTACCGGCAGAACACTGACGTCCATGCGTCACGCGAATCTCCACTGGCAGAACAATAAAACCGGGGTGTCTCAGTCCTTGCAGCCCGCCGCCGCCCGCGCCTCCCCCACCGTCGCGGCATGGCCTTCGCCCGAGGACACCCAACCGGCGAGGGAGAACGCCGGATCGATGCGGGCCGCCTTCGGCTGCGTACCGATCAACACCTCCATCCAACTGCCCACGGCCGACAGCTCGGCGATCCTCGCGTCACGGTCGTCGTCGGTGCTGAAGCCGGCATCAGGCCCGGAACGCGGCGTGGATTCTTCCGTGGCGGTCTTGCGCGCACGTACCCGCAAGGCACCGTCGGGCATGCGCTGGGTAGTCACTTCGGCACGCTCCACGCCATAGGCCCACTTTGATTCAGCGCTGCGCGTGATTTCGCTGCCGTCGTCGGCCACCTCCACGTTCTCACCGGTCCATTGCATCACCTGCACCACGCCGCCCACGCTGCCCATCATCGCGGCGTACACCAGCATCTGCCGCTGCTCCAGCGGCAGCGTGGCCACCTCCGGCTTGTCGGCGGGCACCTTGATGTAGCCCACCTTGCGGCACAGCATCATCACCCCGCCGTCGGCCCAGGTGGTCAGCTGGTCGCCGTCGGCGAAATGCTGCGTCTGCATCCGCGCGATCTCTGCGCCTGCGCTGGGCAGGTGCTGCACATCGATGCTGGCGGCAGCTTCGCTGGCCTTGCTCAACGACACCGTGCTGAAGGCCGCTGCATGGGTGGCGCCAGCGAAAGCGAGGAGCGCGGTGGCCAGTGCGATGCGGGTGGGCGTGTGGGTCATGGGATCCATCCTTTGCGGTAGCGCGTCGATCAAGCTCGACGTCGAACAGGGCCGCGCATGATACGTGGGCGAAACGGCGCCGTGGCCCGCTGCGACCGGATGTCGCAACCCCACATATGCGAATGGGTTGCAATTGCATTAGAGCCCCAACCGGTTAAAATGGCGTGCAGATTCCCCTTGCCTGGATTGGAATCGACGTCCGCAGTCGTGCGCATCGCCACCGGCCAGGCAGTCGCCCCCTTCGTCCCGAGCCGCGCCATGCATTCTCCCGCCCCCCTTCCCTCCAGGCTGCGCCGCACCCTGTTGTCCCTGGCCTGCACCGTGGCCGCCACCACGCTTGCATTCGATGCCCTCGCCCAGCAGGCCACCGCGTTGGATGCGGTGCAGGTCAACGCCTACCGCACCGCCAACAGCACCAGCGGCGCCACCAAGACCAGCACCAGCATTGCTGAAACGCCGCAGTCGGTGTCGGTGATCGAACGCGCCGAGCTGGATGCGCGGGGCGTGCAGTCGCTCAACGACGCGATGCGCTACGTGGCCGGTGTGAGCCTGGAAAGCAGCGGCATCGACAACCGCGTGGACGACTTCCGCATCCGCGGCTTCGATGCGGGCAGCTGGTCCAACAACGTCACCCTGGACGGTATGCGTGCGCCGCAGGGCAGCCAGTGGAACCGCAGCATGTTCGACAGCTGGAACCTGGAGCGGGTGGAAGTACTCAAAGGCCCCTCGGCGGTGATGTACGGGCAGATCGCCCCGGGCGGCATGGTCAACCAGGTCAGCAAGACGCCCACGCCGGACCAGGCCCAGCAGCTGCGTCTGGGTGTGGATGCCAATGGCCAGTACAGCGCCGCCTTCGACGTGGGCACCGGCACCGCCGACAACGACCACCTGTTCCGCCTGGTCGGGCTGTACCGCGACGGCGACACCCAGATCAACCATACGGAACAGAAGCACTGGTTCCTCGCGCCCAGCTACAGCTGGCAGATCGCCGAGCGCACCCGCCTGACCCTGCTGGGCATGTACCAGAAGGACGACGGCGGCTCCACCTACCAGTTCCTGCCGGCTGCCGGCACGCTCAACCCCACCCGCTACGGCTACATGAAGAACAGCACCTTCATCGGCGAACCGGGCTGGAACACCTTCGACCGCACACTGTGGACGGCCGGTTGGCTGTTCGAACACGCGTTCAACGACCACCTGACCCTGACCCAGAGCGCACGCCGCACGCATGTGGATTCGCTGTACCGCGGCGTGGTCACCTTCGGCGCGCTCAACGCCGATGGCCGCACCCAGAACCGCCGCGGCGTGATGGGTACCGGCGACTCGGACGGCGACACCTTCGACACCCGCCTGCAGGCCCGCTTCGCGACCGGTGCGGTCGACCACACCGTGCTGCTGGGCTGGGACTGGCAGCGCGCCGACTGGGAAGGCGTACGCAGCGCGATGAGCAGCCCGCGCCCGATCGACATCTTCAACCCGGTGTACTCGAACTACGTGCCCACGCTCAGCACCGAAACGCCCACCGCCGGCGTCAACCGCCAGAGCGGCGTGTACCTGCAGGACCAGCTGGCGCTGGGCAACTGGCGCCTGACGCTGGGCGGCCGCTACGACTGGACCAAGGACGACAGCAGCAGCGCCAACCGCAACATCGGCACCGGCATTTCCACACCCGGTGGGCGCAACGTGATCAAGAGCGAGGCGTTCACCGGCCGCGCCGGCGTGCTGTATGTGTTCGAGAACGGCCTGACCCCGTATGTGAGCTACGCCGAATCGTTCCAGCCCTCGACCAAGTCGCCGCTGGACAGCTTCACCCAGGCCACCTTCGAGCCGGTCACCGGGTCGCAGTGGGAGGCCGGCCTGAAGTACCAGCCGGCCGGCGTGGATGGGCTGGTGACGCTGGCGGTGTATGACCTGCGCCAGCAGAACATGATCGTCGACGACCCGGTGGCCAGCCACCGCACCTGCGGCGCTACCGGCACCGCCACCTGCTCGATCCAGGGCGACGAAGGCCGCGTGCGCGGGATCGAACTGGAAGGCCGGATCACCCCGTTCGAGGGCTTCAGCCTGATCGGCGCGGCGTCGCGGATGGACGCGGAGATGACCCGTTCGGCACCCTACAAGGGCAAGGCGCTCGCGATGGTGCCCGACTACAGCGCCTCGTTCTGGGCCGACTACACCTTCCAGGGCGGCGCACTTCAGGGCCTGAGCCTGGCGGCCGGCGCGCGCTACAACGGGGTGAGCTATGGCGACAGTGCCAACCTGTACCGGATTCCGTCGTACACGCTGTTCGACGCCGCGATCCGCTACGACGTAGGCCAGATCGGCAGCACCACGGTGCGCCTGGCACTCAACGCCAGCAACCTGGCCGACAAGCGCTTCGCGTCCACCTGCACCGGGGTCTCGTCGTGCTACTACGGCAGCGGCCGCACGGTGACCGCGACCGCGACGCTGGGGTGGTAACGGGGCGATGAAGCGCGGCGGGCAAAATCGCACCCGCGGTAGAGCCGACCGTTGGTCGGCTGCGGGAATCGCACCCCGGTAGAGCCGACCGTTGGTCGGCTGCCCTTGATGCGGGATTGCGTGGAGCCGGCCAGCGGCCGGCACTACCGGTGCGCGACCCTCGTGCCGACCAACGGTCGGCACCTACGCGTCGGCCACCACCACCAGCGGCACGCCGCGCTGCGGGTGCTGCAGTACGATCACCGGTTGCTGGTACACGCGGCCCAGATGGGCTTCGGTGAGCACTTCCGCTGGCGTGCCATCGGCGGCCACCCGGCCCTGCTCCAGCAGCACGATGCGGTCGGCGTAGCCCGCCGCAAGATTCAGGTCGTGCAGCACCACGATCACGCAGGCGCCGGCATCGGCCAGCGCGCGCACGCTGCGCAGCGTGCGCTCCTGGTGGCGCAGGTCCAGCGCCGCGGTCGGCTCATCCAGCAGCAGCAAGGGGGTCTGCTGGGCCAGCACCCGGGCAAACGTGGTGCGCGCCGATTCACCCCCGGATAGCTGCTGCACCTCGCGCAGGCGCAGCGCCTGCAGTTCGGCCGCGGCAATGGCCGCTTCCACCTGCGCATCGTCGGCAACCGGATCCGGCGGATGTGGCAACCGCCCCATCGCCACCACTTCCTCCACGCTGAAGGCGAACCGCACCCCGTGCTCCTGCGGCATCACCGCGCGCTCGCGCGCCAACGGCCCGGCCTTGTAATCGGCCAGCGGCCTGCCCTGCAGCAGCACTTCGCCCGCATCGGCCTGCAGGTCGCCCGCAGCCACCGCCAGCAGGGTCGACTTGCCCGCACCGTTGGGCCCGACCAGCGCCGTGACCGTGCCCGGCACGAAATCCAGCGCGATGCCATGCAGGATCTCGCGCTGCTGGCGGCGCACGATCACCCCGCGCAGGCGCAACAGCGCGCTCATGGGCTGTCCTTGCGGCGCTGCTGCAGCACCAGCCACAGGAAGAACGGCGCGCCCAGCGCGGCCGAGAACAAGCCCAGCGGAATCTCCGCAGGCGGGTCCAGCGTGCGTGCGGCCGTATCGGCCACCACGATCAACAGCGCGCCCAGCACGCCCGACACCGGCAACAGCCAGCGATGGCCCGGGCCCACCAGCATGCGCGCCACGTGCGGCACCACCAGACCCACGAACGCCACCGAACCGGCAAACGCCACGGCGGCTCCCACCAGCAACGCACTGAAGGCCACCAGACGGCGCCGCGTGCGGGCCACGTCCAGGCCCAGATGCTGCGCCTGGCGTTCGCCCAGCGCCAGCATGTCCAGCGGCGTGGCCAGGCGCTGCAGCGCAAACGCGCCGATGGCGAACAACGGCACCACCGCTACCACGTCGCGCCAGCTGGCCCGCGCCAGCGACCCCATCTGCCAGAACACCAGCGACTGCAGCTCGCTTTCGCTGGCGATGTAGGTCAGGAAACCGATCAGCGCCGAACAGAACGCCGCCATCGCAATGCCCACCAGCAGCAGCGTCGCATTGCCGCTGCCCTTGCCCGGTCGCGCCAGCAGGTAGGTCAGGCTGATCGCCACGGCGCCGCCGACGAACGCGGCCACCGGCACGATCCAGCCGGCCGCACCGGCCGCGCCCAGCACGATGGCCGCCACCGCGCCGAGGGCCGCGCCCTGGCTGACCCCCACGATGCCCGGGTCGGCCAACGGATTGCCGAACAGCCCCTGCAGACTGGCACCGGCCATTGCCAATGCGGCACCGACCATCGCCCCGAGCAGCGCGCGCGGAATGCGCAACTGCCAGACCACCGCCAGGTCACGGCTGCTCACCGCCTGCGGGTCTACCAGCCCCAGCTTCACCCCGAGCGCCTGCAGCACCTCCAGCGGTGGCAGCCGCAACGGCCCCACCGCGAACGAGGCGAGCACCGCCAGCAGCAGCACCACCGCCGCCAGCAACAACATGCCGCGCCCGCGGCGGCGGCGCCGATCGGCCGGACTCATGCCTTGGGCAGCGCCGCCAGCGCCTTGGCCAGGGCCAGTGCGCCCACGCCGGAACCGACGCTGGCGTACTTGAGCTGCACATCGGGCATCACCCAGACCCGGTTGGCCTGTCCGGCCGGGGTCTGCTTCAAGGTCGGGTAGGCCTTCCACAGGCCGTCAGCGCCGCCGAACAGGGCCAGGTCGTGCTCGGTCACCAGGATCACCTCCGGTGCTGCCGCCACCACGCCCTCGTTGCTCAGCGCCGAGTAGTTGGCCACGCCGGCTTCGGTACCGATGTTGAGGCCACCGGCCAGCGCGATCAGCTTGGCCGATGCGCTGTCGGTGCCGGCCACGGTCGGCGCGCCACCGGCACCGGTGGCCGAAACGTGGATCACGCGCGGTGCGCGGCCACTGGCCTTGCCGATCGCCGCCGCTTCGTCCAGCTGCTGCTGCACCTGGCTGGCCAGCGTCTGCCCGGCCTCGGCCAGGCCCAGCGCCGCGGCGATCTTGCGGACCTTGTCCGGGGCCGGCTGCAGGTCATCCACCACCACCGCCGGTTCGCCCACCGCACGCAGCTTCTGCGCCAGTTCGGTGTGGCGGCGCAGGCTGTTGCCCAGGAACAGCGAGCCCTGCAGGCTCAGCACGCCTTCCACGCCGGTGGTGCGGTTGAACAGGAACTGGTGCGGCGCGGCGCGGCCGGACGCGGTCGTGGTGTTCTTCGGGGCGGCAAACACCTGCTTGCCCAGGCCCAGCGCATCGATCACCGCAATCACGTCATCGCCGCCGACGATGATCCGGCTGGTGTCATCCACCTCGACCTCGGCGCCATCATCGGACCGCACCTTGGCCGGCAGCGCGGCCGCCTGGCCAACCAGGCTCGGCAATGCGCCGCCGTCCAACCGCGTCCAGCCGGCAGGCAATGCGTCGGCCGCAGAGCTTTCGGCGGCGGGCGCGGTGGTGGCCGCTGGCGCGTCGGCGGCCGGCGGGGTGGCCGGGCCACTGCAGGCGGCCAGTGCCACGGCCATGGCGAGCGGCAACAACCGCAGGGAAGAACGGGTTTTCATCATGACTCCTTCGACAGGGCGGCCGATGACCGCCCTGCCCGTTGGCTCAACGCTGGCGCAGCGCGATGCGGGTGATGCGGTCGCCCTTGGCATCGTCGGTGCCGCGCGACTTGTTCACCGCGAACACGTTGCCCTTGCCGTCGGCACGCACGTGGTTGGGGAAGGTGCCGCCGTCCAGGTTGCCGACCACCTTGCCGTTGCGGTCCACCACGGTCACGGTACCGGCACCGCGGTTGGTCACGTAGGCCAGGCCCGCCTTCGGGTCGAAGGCAACGTTCAGCGCACCGGCACCCACTGCGACGTCATGCAGCACCTTGCCGCTGGCGACATCCACGATCAGCAGGTTGTCGGTGCCCTGCGAGGCCACATACAACCGGTTCTGCTGCGCGTCATAGGCCACGCCGGAGGCGCTGATCGAATTGCCCAGGTCGATCACCTTGTCGACCTTGCCGCTGGCCACGTCGATCACCGCCGCTTCGGGCGTGCCGATGCTGACGGTGAACAGCTTGCCGCTGGCTTCGTCCAGCACCAGGCTCATCGGAACGAACTTCTCATCGTCCACGCCCGAGGCCAGCGTGATCGGTTCCAGCGCCTTGAAGGTCTTCGCATCGAACACCGACAGATGGTCTTCGCCGGTCGCCGACGCGAACACCTTGCCGTGCCTGGCATCCACCACCACATCGCGCGCGTGCGGCACGGTGCCGACCGGGAACTGGTGCACCAGCGACAGATCGGCCTGGCGGTAGACCGCGATGCTGTCCTGGCGGGTGTTGGTCACCCACACGTTGCCGTTGGCATCGTCCACGCCCACGCCGTACACGGCATAGACGCTGCCGCCCTTGGCGTCAGGCACCTGCGCGGGCGTGATCGCCTTGACCACCTTGAGCGTCTTCGGGTCCACCTTGAGCAGCTGCGACTGGGTCACCGGCGGGCGGCCCACGGCCGAGGTCACGAAGACCGCGTTGCTGGCCGGGCTGTACGCCGACTGGTACAGGCCCTGCACCAGCTTGTTGGACTGGGTGGTGAACTGCTCCTGCCCGGACAGCGGCAGCTGCGGCGACACGCGCAGCTTGAGCACGGCCGCTGCGGCCGGTTGGCTGGCGCGCACCACCACCGGGTGGGTACCCGGCACGGCGTCGGCGGGAATCTGCAACTGGGTCTTGAAGTTGCCTTCCGCGTCCACGGTCAGCGGCTGTCCGTTGAGCACGGTGTCGCCGCGCAGCAGGCTGACCTGCTGGCCCGGCACGAAGCCGCGGCCGATCACTTCGGCACTGCTGCCCGGTACGACGTTCTCACCGCGCGAGACAACTTCGCCCTTGAACACACTGGCGGGCTGGTCGAACACGGGCTGCGCGTTGCCGGCGACGGCCAGCAGCAGGCCGGCGGCCAGGGTGGTGAGACGGAGGGAAGAACGGAATGACATGACAGGCTCCTTGCACGGGGTACCGCGCAGCGCGCGGCGGTTCATTGGTTGCCTGGGCCGGTGCAAAGGCGCACGGAAAGCCTGGGTAGCGGGGGTGCACGGCCAGGCCGTGCAGATCACGGAAAAGGTCAGGGTTGCGTCGGCGCGGTGCGGCTGCGGTCTTCAACGCCATACAGCACACTGAGCGCCGCCTGCAGCGAGGCCGGCAGCATCGGGCCGTGGCCCAGCCCGTCGAACTCGCGGTACTGCACCTCCAGGCCGGGCACCTTGGCCAGGCGCCGGGAGAGCTGCATCGCCGCGTCCGGGGTGGCACCGCCGATGCGCCGCAGGTGCGCGACCACGCGCGGATTGCTCATGTCGCGCTTGCCGCGGTCGCCGACGCGTTCGGCACCCCCGAGCATCAGCCACACGCGGGCCTTCTGGCCATGCTGGTTCTCCAGGAACTGGCGCTCCATGTCGCCCAGCGGCGCACCCTGGCTCCACCACAACGAAGGACTGGCGGCCAGGTAGTACTGGAATGCCGCTGGGCGGGTGTAGAGGCTGCTCAACACGAACAGGCCGCCCAGCGAGTGGCCCCACAGCGCCTGCTGCTGGCGGTCGATGGTGGCGCGCTTCTCCACTTCCGGCTTGATCCGGCGTTCGATCAGGTCCTGGAACGCGAACGCGCCCCCGCCCACCACGGTCGGCTGCCCGCTTTCATCGTCGGCGCGGTCGATCCAGGCGGTGTAGTCGGTGGTGCGCGCGGGCGAGTCGATACGCAGATCGTTGTCGTAGCCGATGAACACCAGTACTGGCGCGGCCTTCCGCGCGGCCAGCTCGGCCAGCAGGGGCTGGTCCATCACCATGGCGGCGGCGTTGCCGTCGAGCATGTACAGCACCGGGGCGGGCGCGTTGCCGGCGCGCAACGGGATGCCTACGTTGACCTGCCAGCGGCGCTGGCCATCCGGACTGTCCAGGGTGAAGCGCTCGAAGCGATAGCTTTCGGCTTTCTGCTCGAAGATGGTGTTGCTCACCCGCTGCTGCGGGTTGCGTTGCTGTGCCGATGCGCTGGGCGGCGTGCAGGCCAGGCCCACCATCAGACCGGCAACGGGCAGCAAGGCGTAGAAGCGGCGGCGGGCCGCAGAAGACAACGTCATGGGCACTCAGGGGCGGCAGCCTGGGCTACGCCGCCCTCTTCACATGGAGACAACGCAGTCTACCCCAAATGCGAATGCTTATCACATAGATCAATGTGACGGTATGTATCCGTTTCCGTCGTCTGAAAATGCAGCGGCCCGACCAACCGGCCGGGCCGCTGCGCAGTGTTCAACCGGCAGCCGACTTATTCTTCTTCGTCCTGCCCGCCCTGCTGACCGGCGCGCTCGCGCTTCTGGTCCTGATCCTGGTCCTGCTGTTGCTGCTGGCCCTGGCGCTGCGGATCGCGCTGCTGCTGTTGCTGGCCTTGCTGACCCGGCTGGTTCTTGTCCTGCTGGTTCTGTTGGTTCTGCTGCGGGTTCTGGTTGGTACCCATCTGTGCATCTCCGGTGTTCGGCAACGAAATGATGCCGGTGACTGCACCGTAGGCGTGCGCGGGTTAGCAGCGCGTGCGAAGTTGGGCGTCGCGCGTAGACGCCACCCGCATGTCACTAAACAATTCATGACGCCGCTTGGGACTGACATCGCGATGACATACGCCGCAGTGAACTGCGCGCGTGCTATCGGGGTCACCGCTGCGCGCCGTGGCATATGCAGCCCTGCATATTTCATAAGCAGCGCACGCAGCGTGGACCATGCACGCCCTGCGCTCAGGCGCGCGCCACCATCGACACGATCGTCTCGGCCAACTCACGCTGTGCCTGCGCCACGGTGATGTCGCCGTTGACGGCGGCATACGACACGCCTTCCGCCGCCCCCAGCATTGCCCATAGCCCCGCCGACGGCAGCGTGCGAGCACGCGCAAACGGCGCCAACAGCGCGCGGCACTGCTCGATGAACACCGTCTCGTACTCGCGCTTGACCCGCGCCAGTTCCGGCGAACCGGCCAGCGCCGCCACCACGCCGGGAATCTCGCGCCCCTGGGTCTGCACGCACGCCACGTATGCCTGTGCGATCACGTCGGCTTTTTCCTGCAGGGTCGGGCCGGCGGCGGCGAGGGCCGCCTGCAACACCAGGTCCTGACGCTGGTCGAAATCGCGGTACAGGGCGGCCAGCAATCCGGCGCGGGTGCCGAAATGGTCGTACACCACCGGCTTGGTCACGCCGGCGCGCTCGGCCAGCCGCCCCAGCGTCAGGGCGTCGGTGCCCTCCTCGCGCACGAGCCGCCAGGCTTCGGTCAGCAGTTGCTGCTGACGGTCGGCGCGACTCAGCCGGCGACGGGGCGCGGCATCCACAGGTTCAGACGGGTGGCTTGACATGGCTATATACCAATCGTAACTTACAGTTCGTAACTTACCAAAAGTATACACCCTCCCCTTGCCACCCGGATCTGCCCCATGCACACCCTGATCGTCACCTCCCACCCCAACCCGGATTCCCTCACCCACACCGTGGCCGCACGGATCCGCGACGGGATCACCAGCGCCCGCCCGGCAGCGACCGTCGAGATGGCCGATCTGGCCAGCGAAGGCTTCGACCCCCGCTTTACCCAGGCCGACCTGGACGGCCACCAGCGGCGGCAGCCGTTCCCCGCCGACGTGTTGGCCGAGCAGGCGCGCATGGACCGTGCCGACACGCTGGTGCTGGTGTTCCCGGTGTACTGGTGGGCGATGCCCGCCCAGCTCAAGGGCTGGATCGACCGGGTCTTTTCCAACGGCTGGGCCTACGACGACAGCAGCGGTCGCGTGGAGAAGAAGCTGTCGCGCCTGCAGGTGCATCTGGTCGGCCTGGGCGGCGCAGACCAGCGCACGTGGACCAAACGCGGGTACGAGACCGCCATGAAGACCCAGATCGACACCGGCATCTTCGACTACTGCGGCGCACCGGTAGTGTCGTCCACGTTGCTGCTGGAAGTGGACACCACCGCGCCGGACGCGCACCTGGAGGCCAGCGCGGCACTGGGCCGCGCCATCGCCGCGCGGTGATGCACGGCGCGCGACGACGTCACGCCGCCCCGGCCGATCACTGCCGGGGCGACGCACTCACTTCGCTGCGGCCTGCCACGCCGCCACCTTGGCCCGGGTCTGTTCCAGCATCGCATCCAGTGCCTTGCGGTCGTACACCTGGCCACGCAGCAACACGGTGTCGATGCGGCGGGTGGCGGTGATGTCCTGCAGCGGGTTGGCGTCCAGCAGCACCATGTCGGCCGCCTTGCCGGCCGCGATGCCGCCATAGCGATCCAGCATGCCGAACCACGACGGCCCTGCCCGCGTTGCCGCCGACAGTGCCTGCGCGGGGGTCAACCCTTCGGTCACGAACAGGCGCAGTTCGTCGTGCAGGCCGATGCCCGGATAGTTGAACGAGTTGAGGAAGCCGGCATCGGTGCCGGCCATGATCGTGACGCCGGCCTGCTGCAGCATCGGCAGCACCGCGGCGACCTGGTGATACTCGCGATGGCGCGCCTCGATCTGCGCCGGCGTTGCCTTGGCGGCGCGCTCGACGCGCCAGGCGTAGGTCGCCTGCAGCCTGGGCCCGATGTAGGCCAGGTACGGGTCGTTGGCATGGTCGTCCTGGTCGAGGAAATCCAGGATGCGCCCGCCGTTGAGCGTGGGCGTGACGTACACACCCTTGGCCGCGAAGCCGCGGTAGGCCGCCATCGCCGTCGCCGGGTCGAAGCCGGCGTCCAGCTGCCGGTTGGCTTCGGCGCGATCGATGCGCTTGTCCGCGAAGGCCGCTGCAATCTCCGCTTCGTTCTTGACCCCGGCCTTGTACGCATAGCCCAGGTGTTCGATGGAGCTGATGCCGGCGTCCACTGCCTGCTGCACGGTCAACGCCATCGGACTGTGGCCCGAGGCACGCAGGCCGTTGGCACGCGCACCGCGCACCGCCGCCAGGAACAGGTCCGGGGTCAGCGTGCTGTCGGTGATCTTGACGAAATCGACCTTGTCTTCCTTCAGCCGCACGAAGGCCGCATCCAGATCGGCCTGGTTGCCGACCTCGATGGTGCCCTTCCAGACCGGCTTCACGCCTTCGATCTTGGCGCCGGAGGTGAACAGCTGCGGCCCCATCAGGCTTCCGTCGCGGATCTGCCCCCGCCATTGCAGCACCTGCGCGGGCAGATCGCCGGAGGCGTCCCGAATGGTGGTGATGCCATGGGCGATGTACAGCGGCAGCAGCGCCTTGTTCTCTTCAATCAGCTCCGGGCCACCGCCGAAATGCACGTGCATGTCCCACAGACCGGGAATCAGGTACCGGCCTTTGGCATCGACCTGGCGCGGCGCGCGCCACTGCCGCGCGATGGCCTTGTCCTCGCCGACGGCGACAATGTCGGCGCCGCGCACCACCACGCTCTGGTTGGGCTGCGTGCGGGCATGCTCCACATCGACCACCGTGGCCTGGCGGATGATCAGATCGGCCTGCTCGGCGGAGAAGGCCGGCGCAGCCAGCATCAACAGGGTCGGAAGCAAGGCGCACAGCGAGGGTTTCATTGGCGGGGCACGATCAGGGAAGTCAGCGCCACCATACGGCGCTGGCGATGACATGCACCAGTTAAATCTCGGCATGTTCGACATGCAGCAATCAAATGCGATGCACTGCCCGGCAGCGTGCGCGCCGGGCAGTGCCGGCACCCCTTAGACCTCGCCCTGCATCGCCGGGCGGGCCTGCAGCTGTCCCAACCACTGCCTGACCTGCGGATGCGCCTCGACGTCGGCACCGAAGTAGACGCCGTAGCCCACCACCGAGCCCACCACCAGATCGACCAGCGAGTACGCTTCGCCCAGCATCCATTCGCGCCCCGCCAGCCGCGCCTCCAGCAGGTCCAGCAGCTCGTTGACCCCGGCCAGTGCCGCAGCGGCGTGCTCGTGGCTGCGCAACGCCTCGTCGCGGGTAGCCAGCCACAGCCGGTTCAACAACGCGGCATAGGTCACGTAGGCCCAGGTGGTCCACGACAGCGCCTCCAGGCGTTCGGGCGTACCGTCCTGCGGCCACAGCCCCTGCGCTACGCCATGCTGCGCGCCCAGCCACTGCAGGATGGCCAGGCCCTCGAACAACGGGGTGCCATCGACCACCAGGCACGGCACCTTGCCATTGGGGTTGATGGCCAGGTACTGCGGCGTGCGCTGTTCGCCGGTGCGGATGTCGATCCGTACGCGTTCGTGGGGCACGGCCAGTTCGGCCAGGGCGCAGGCGACCGGCGTGGCGCTGGACATGGGGTGCCAATAGAAGACGAGGGACATGCGGAACTCCGTGTGGTTGGACTGGATGGGACGGTGCGGCCGCGGGGGCCTTGCACCACACCCACAGGCTAGCCACCATTGCGGACACCTTCTGTCCGCGATCGTCGCGCACACTGCCGCCATGCTCACCGCCTCCACCCGCCTGCTCAGCCTGCTGTCCCTGCTGCAATCGCGGCCACACTGGGCCGGCACCGCGCTGGCCGAGCGCACCGGCGTCCACCCGCGCACCCTGCGCCGCGATATCGACCGGCTGCGCCAGCTGGGCTACCCGATCCAGGCCAGCAGCGGCGTGGCCGGCGGGTACGCATTCCGGGCCGGGCGCGCCCTGCCCCCGCTGCTGCTGGACGACGACGAAGCCCTGGCCACGGCGGTGGCCCTGCGCACCGCCGTGACCGGCACTGTCAGCGGCATCGAGCAGACCGCGGTCACCGCGCTGGTCAAGCTCGAACAGGTCATGCCACCGCGTCTGCGTCGGCGGCTGGATGCGCTGGGCTCGGCGATCCTGCCGCTGGGTCCTTCCGGCCCGGTAGTGGATGCCGGACTGCTGGCGTTGCTTGCCGGTGCCTGCCGCGACCAGCTGCAGCTGCGTCTGCACTATGCCGACCGCAACGACCAGCCCAGCCAGCGGCGCGTGGAGCCGCACGGCGTGGTGCATGCCGAACGGCGCTGGTATCTGGTGGCCTGGTGCACCGCGCGCGAAGACTGGCGCACCTTCCGCATCGACCGCATCACCGCGACCCCGGTGGTCGGCGAGCACTTCAGCCCGCGCGCGGGCCCGGGTAACGGCGATCTGCGCACCTGGGTGGCCCAGTCGCTGTCGCTGGCGCACTCCAGCGAACCGGCACGGATCATCCTGCACGCGCCGCTGGCGACCATGCGCCGGCAGATTCCCGACGCCGCAGGCGAGCTGGAACACGTCGACGCGCAACGCTGCCTGCTGCGCTGTAGCGCCAGTCCCTCGGGCGCCATCGTGTACTGGTTGATGGCACTGGACCTGGAGTTCGAGGTCCTGGGTCCACCGGCGCTGCAGGACAAACTGCGCGATGCCGGGCAACGGGTGGCCCGCAGCCTGGCACGCAGCGGCGGCTGAGACGCGCCGCGTTTGCCGCCCCCACGGCGCCATGCTAGAACTCCAGCCCCTGCCAGATGCGGATGGCACCGTGACTTCCCCCGCCACATCCAATCGCAGCCTGTTCGACCTGGACCTGCTGCGCGCCATCGTCACCGTCGCCGACTGCGGCAGCTTCACCACGGCGGCCGCGCGCCTGCATTCCACGCAGTCGACGATCAGCCAGAAGATCCGCCGCCTGGAAGACATGGCCGGGCATCCGCTGCTGGTGCGCGGCAACCGCGAAGTGCACCCCACCGATGCCGGGCAGACCCTGCTGGGCATCGCGCGGCAGATGCTGGCCCTCAATGAGCAGATGCTGCAGGCGCTGGCCGGGGCGACCGTGGCGATCACCGTGCGCCTCGGGGTGCCGGAGGATTTCGTCAATGCCCGCACCACCCGCCTGCTGGCCAGCTTCAATCGGCGCCACCCGCAGGTGAAACTGGAGGTCACCAGCGGATTGAGCCGGGACCTGGCCAATGGCTACGACCATGGCGAACTGGACCTGGTGCTCATCAAGCAACGCCGTAACAGCCGGCAGGCCGTGGCCTGCTGGCCCGAGCCGATGCGCTGGATCGACAGCGCCCGCAGCCCCTGCATCGGCCTGGACCCGATCCCGCTGGTGACCTTCCCGCCGCTCGGGTTGTACCGCGACGATCTGATCGCCGCCGTCGAGGCCATGGGCCGACGCTGGCGCATCAGCTTCACCAGTTCCAGCCTCAGCGGCATCCAGGGCGCGGTTGCCGACGGCATGGGCATCAGCCTCCTGCCCGCGCGCGCCACCACCAGCCACCATCGCGTGCTCACCCGGCGACAGGGCCTGCCGCCGGTTGAAAGCATGGAAATCGCCCTGTTGCACCGGCCCGGCGCCGATCCCCTGGTGGGCGAACTGGCCGCGCGCTTCGCACGGCTGCTCGATCGCGAACGGCGCTGAGCGCGCCACGCGGCACCGATCCCACTCTCCCAGGGCGAAGAGGATTCGACCGGATAGTGACGGCGCTCGCGAACTGAACATAGGAATCGTCGCAAATGCGCAAGGAAGCGGCATTGCCGCACAGCCAAGCGAGGAGAATTCCGAAACACTCTCCTTCGCGTGCTTTCCTTTGTCCAACAGCAAACAGATCCCATGAGCGGACAGGCCACCCCCTGCACCCTGAAGATCGCCCTGCTCGACGACCACGACCTTGTCCGGCACGGCAGCTTCGTCCACCTGTCTTCCGACCCCCGTTTCGACGTCGTCGGCAGCCATGCACACAGCGACGACTTGATCGCCACGCTGGCGCGCGTGCCCGTGGACGTGGCGGTGGTCGACTACACGTTGGCTGGCAATGACCTGACCGGCAAGGACCTGCTGGCACTGCTGCGGGACCGCTTCCCTGCCGTCCGCCTGCTGCTGTTCACCGCACACGCCAGCCGGGTGATGCTGTCGGCGGTGCTGCGCGCCGGCGCGGCCGGCATGGTGACCAAGACCGAGCGCCTGGACGCGTTGTCCAACGCCGTTGCCCAGGTGGCCACTGGCCAGTGCAGGGTGCCGTCGGAGTTCGGCCAGGTACTTCCCGACGCCAGCCTGTCACGCAGCGAGCGCGATGTACTGCGGCTGTGCCTGTCCGGCCTGACCGTAAGCGAGATCGCCCTGCACCGCCATCGCAGCATCAAGACCATCAGCACCCAGAAGCAGGCCGCATTCCGCAAGCTGGGCCTGCGCAGTGATCGCGACCTGTTTACCCTGCGTCCGCAGCTGGCCCCGCTATGAGCGGCCGCTGGCATTGTCTGCTGGTGATCGCAGCGTTGGCCGCGCCCCTGTCCGCCGGCGCCTCGGCCACGCCGCGCACGGTGCGGGTGGCGCTCGATCCCGGCCAGTACCGCACCCTCTCGCGCGAGGCCATCCCGGGCCGCCACGCCAGCCTGGCGCATGGCTACGCCGCACTGGTGAGCGCGCGCACCGGGCTTGCCTTCGATGAACACATGGAACCGTCCAGCCGGGCGGCGGTGCAGGCGTTGTGCGACGAGCGCGCCGACCTGATGCTCATGGTCGGCCTGCCCGACCGCCCGCCGTGCCCGCTGAGCGCATCGCCCGCCTACTACAGCGGCGAGGCGTTGCTGGCCAGTCGACACGCCCAACGCGCGCAGGTCACGCTGGGCGACGGCACGCCCCACCGCATCGCCGTGGTCCGCGGCAGTCGCTATGGCACCTGGCTGAGCCGGCATTACCCGCAATTGCAGGTGATCGCGGTGGCTGACCTGCCCGATGCACTGTCGGCGGTGGAAACCGGCGTGACCGACGCCGCGCTCGGGCTGGACGTGCTGATGCGGCCACTGGTGCGCCGCGAGTTCGACACCCTGCTGCTGCATCGCGCGCCCGACGACCTGCCGGCGACGATCCACCTGGTGGCGCGCAGCGCCGATGAAGGGATGATCAATGAGATCGACGCAGCGATGCAGGCGATCACCCCCCAGCAGCACGCCCAGGTGCTGCAGCGCATGGCACGCACCACGTACCTCAGCATTCCGCCGATGGGCACCCTGATCCGGCATTACCAGTGGCAGGCGCTGGGGGCGGGCGCCGCGCTGTCGCTGCTGCTGGCCACGGCCTTCTGGCTGCTGCGCACCCAGCAGTCGGCGCAACGCAGCGAGCGCCGCCAGGCGCACTTCATCGGCGTGATGAGCCACGAGGTACGCAATGCCGCGCAGGCGCTGGTAACGTCGGTGGACCTGCTGAGCCAGTCCGGCCTGGACCCCGGCCAACGCCAGCTGGTCAACGCGGCGCGCGCCGCAGGCAACGGCCTGCGCCATCTGCTCGGCCACGCATTGGACTACTCACGCATGGCGGCCGGGCACTTCCGGCCCGCGCCGGACTGGCACGACGTCCGTTTGCTGGCCAGCGACTGCGTTGACGCGGTGCGCCCCAGCGTCCACGCCAACGGGCTGCAGCTGTCACTGCGAACACACCCCGACCCGCTGCCGCTGCTGTGGATCGACGCCGCCGCCCTCCGCCAGATCCTGAACAACCTGCTGGGCAACGCGCTGAAATTCACGCCACACGGCAGCATCGACGTCGCGCTGTCGGTGCAGCGGCGCGCCGGCGGCACCGAACTGCAACTGACCGTCGCCGATACCGGCATCGGCATTCCGGTCGAACGCCAGGCCAGCGTGTTCAAACCCTTTGCACAGGGTCACGCGGACCACGCGCGCGATGCACGCGGCACCGGGTTGGGCCTGTCGATCTGCCATGACCTGGTGGCCGCCCTGCAGGGCCGGATTGAACTGCACAGCGCACCCGGCACGGGCAGTCGATTCGACGTCTACCTGCCAACCTCGGTACCCCCGCCGCTACCGGCCGCACCTGCCCCGCCGCTGGCCGGGCACAGCGTGCTGCTGGTCGAAGACCACCCGCTCACCCGCAGCCTCGTCGCGCAGCAGCTGACCACGCTGGGCGCCACGGTACAGGCCTGTGGCGACGGCGCCAGCGCCCTGCGGGCGCAGCGTGCCGCGCCCAGCACGGTGGTGCTGATCGACTGCGACCTCAAGGACATGAGCGGCTACCAGCTGGCCGCCCTGCTGCGCGACGCCGAGACGGCACAACCCGGCCCACCGGCACGGTTGCTGGCGTTCTCCGGGTCCAGCTCGCCCGCGCATGTACAGCGCTGCCGTGCCAGCGGCATGGACGCGGTGCTGTACAAACCGCTGGACGCGGCGCAGCTGCTGGCGGTGCTGGATGTGGATGCGGCGGCCCGGCCGCACGACGGCCAGGGCGTGGCCCACGACGACCCGATGCGAGCGACGTACATGCAATCAGTCCAGGAAGAACTGCAGGCGCTGCGGCAGGCGGGCGAGCAGCGGCAGGACGCGGCACTGCGTCGGCATGCGCATCGGCTGGCCGGGGTGTTGGGCATGCTGGGCTGTGCGGCGCTGGCCGATACCGCGGCCGACCTGCAGGAACTGCCGCTTGAGACACCCACCGACTGGCAGGACGCCGATCGCCTGCTGGCCCATCTGCGCGCACACGCCAGCGCACTGCCGCGATCGCGCCCTACTTGAGCTGCAGGGGATACCGCTGCCACAGCACGTGCACCAGGAACCCGGTCAGTTCCGGATCCTTGCTGCTGATCGCCGCGCGGATCTTGTCCAGCAGCACCATGTCGCTGCAGCTGCGCACGTCGGCGTGATCGGCCTGGCCGGCGCGACGCGCACGGTACCGTGCCGCGCGCTGCGCATCGGTCATCGCATAGCCGAACGTGGGCGGACGGCCGCGCTTGCGCGGCAGCATCAGCTCCAGGGTGCCGGGGTCTTGTTCATCGCGCATGACGGACGAAGATGCAAACGGGGGCGCGCACCATATCGTGAGACATCACTTTAATCCAGCCTTTTGCGCGGTTTTCTGCGTTTGAGCGTCAGCGCGCTGCTTCGGCAAGGCGCGCGCCCAGCCACACCAGCAGCATCCCGCCGACCAGGGTGACGCCCAGATACAGCGGCACCATCGCGCCGCGTCCCGCACGCGCGAACACCAGCGTTTCCATCATCAGGGCCGAGAAGGTGGTCAGCCCGCCCAGCAGGCCCACGATCAGGAACGCGCGCCAGTACGCCGCCTGGCTGCCGCGGCTCTGCAGCCACATCATCAGGTAGCCGGCGGCGAAGGCGCCCACCAGGTTGGCGGTCAACGTGCCCCAGGGAAACCCGCTGCCGAACTGGCGCAGCATCGCGTCGCCGATCATGAAGCGCAGCGCCGCGCCGAGCGCCCCGCCGGCCATGACCAGTCCCAACTGCTGCCACCAGAGGGTAAGACCGTCCATCATCGCCCGCCCTTGTCGGCGCGCGCCTGTTCGCGCGCGGCACGCAGCCGGTCCAGCTTCTCCTTCAGCTTGATCTCCAGCCCACGCGCGACCGGTTGGTAATACACGCGCTCGCCCAGCGCGTCCGGGAACCCGGTCTGGTCCAGCGCGATGCCCCCTTCCACGTCGTGGTCGTACTGGTACTGCGCGCCATAGCCGAGGTTCTTCATCAGTTTGGTCGGCGCGTTGCGCAGGTGCAGCGGCACTTCTTCGGTGCCGCTTTCGCGGACGTCGGCCTTGGCCTGGTTGAAGGCGGCATAACCGGCATTGGACTTGGCGGTGCTGGCCAGGTACAGCACCAGCTGAGCGAACGCCAGCTCACCCTCCGGGCTGCCCAGCCGCTCGTAGATGTCCCAGGCTTCCAGCGCCATCGACTGCGCGCGCGGGTCGGCCAGGCCGATATCCTCGATCGCCATGCGGGTCAGGCGCCTGGCCAGGTAGGACGGGTCGCAGCCACCATCGAGCATGCGCGTCAGCCAGTACAGCGCGGCGTCGGGGTTGGAGCTGCGCACGGATTTGTGCAGCGCCGAAATCTGGTCGTAGAACTGCTCGCCGCCCTTGTCGAACCGCCGGGTGCGGTCGGCCAGCACCTGCTGCAGCATGTCCGGCGTGATCGTGCCGCCGTCGCCGCCGGCCAGTTCCGCGGCAATTTCGAGCAGGGTCAGTGCGCGGCGCACGTCGCCATCGGCAGCGGTGGCGATTTCCAGCAGCGACTCGGCCGCCACCTGTACCGGCTCGGCCGCCAGCCCGCGCTCGCCATCGCCCAGCGCGCGCTCCAGCGCCTCCACGATGTCGGCCGGCGACACCGCTTCCAGCACATGCACGCGGCAGCGCGACAGCAGCGCCGAGTTCAGTTCGAAGGACGGGTTTTCGGTGGTGGCGCCGACGAACACGATGGTGCCGCGCTCGATGTGCGGCAGGAAGGCATCCTGCTGGGCCTTGTTGAAACGGTGCACCTCGTCCACGAACAGCACCGTGCGGCGCCCGTCGGCGAACCGCTGCGCCGCTTCGGCCAGCACCTGGCGCACTTCGGGCAGCCCGGACAGCACCGCCGAGATGGCGCGGAATTCGGCATCGGCGTAGTGCGCCAGCAGCAGTGCCAGGGTGGTCTTGCCGCAACCTGGCGGTCCCCACAGGATCATCGAGTGCACGTGCCCGGACTCGACCGCGCGGCGCAATGCGCTGCCGGGCGCGAGCAGGCGCTTCTGCCCCACCATCTCGTCCAGCGTCTGCGGGCGCATCCGCTCGGCGAGCGGACGCATGTTGTCCCGATCCACCGTCAGCAGATCGGGCCCGTTGAATGTCGTTCGGTTTCTGGCCACGTGCCTATTCTACCGTGGCCGAGCGTGCGCCTGGCTGCCGCGCCACCGCACGCGCCTGCGGCGATGGGCAGCCCGGCTGCCGTTGATCGTGTGGTTGCGCCGCAGCCGGGCAGAGCCCGGCTCTACGGGTACTGCGGGGCAGAGCCCGGCTCTACGGGTACTGCCGGGCAGAGCCCGGCTCTACTGGCCGATGACGTCGGTGCCCTTGGGCGGCGCGAAGGTGAAGGTGCCCGCGGCGAAGGACGGGTTGCGCTTCCAGCCGGTGAAGGTGATCACCGTGCGCTGACCCACGGCATCCACCACTTCCATCCGGGCCAGGCCCTGCGCATTGAAGCCCAGCGCGGCATACTGGAAGGCGGTATCGGTCTCGCGCTTGGGACTCAACGCCAGCCACTGCAGGCCGTCGCGGGCGGCCGCTTCTTCACTGACGTCGTACTGCTTGTCCAGCAGTGCCGGGTTGATCAGCGCGGTCAGCGGGCTGTTCTGCTCTTCGGCACCCTGCGGGCGCACCGTGGCCTGTTCCAGATCCTTTTCATACACCCAGACCTTCTTGCCATCGGCCACGATCAGCTGCTCGTGCGGCTTGATGTACTCCCAGCGGAACAGGCGCGGCGCCGACAGCGCAACGCGGCCGCTGGTGTTTTCCTTGACCTTGCCCTTGCTGTCGAGCACCTGCTGGCTGAACTGCCCGTCCAGACCCTTCAGGCCCTGGGTGAAGCGGTTGAGCTCATCGCGGGCGCCGGCCCAGGCAGACGCCGATCCCACGCTGGCCATGACCAGGGTGGCGGCAACCAGGTAGCGACGGAAAGTGGTGTGCATGGGCGGTATCCGAACAGATGGGAAGGATGGAGGGCAGTGTGCCCAGCCAAAGCTGAATGGGCGATCAGGGATAGTATGCGCCGCGCCGCCGCGCCCGCCTATCCACCGTGCCGTCAGGGGCCGGCCTGGACCGTCTTCAGGTCGCCGTACACCACCTGCCCACGGAAGCCACGCCGCACCTGCTGGTAGAGCGCGCGGAACGCGGTGTAGTCCTGCGGCTGGCACAGGGCCTGCGGACCGCGCACTGCCCGTTGGTGCAGGCGATGGCGGGCGGTGACCACCTGGCCGTCGCGGGTCCAGTCCAGCTGGTATTCCCCGGCGGCGTTGCGGAACTGCTGGCTGCGCGGGATGGCGACGATCGGCACGCCGGCCGGGAACTGCAGCCGATAGGTTTCCTCGCGCAGGCTGTCGGTGCAGTAGAACGGCGTGTCGTTGCCCGGCGCCGAGGTGGTGGCGTAGATGTCACGGAACGACTCGCCACCGGGCGCATCGGGCAGCGGCATGCCGCCGACCACGCTGAAATCGACGTAGTCGCTGGCGTGGAAATCGTAGCGGTAGTTGAACGACCGGGTCAGGTCCTGCGGGTCGCCCAGCAACGTCAGGGCGCCACTGCCGTCAAAGCCGGACGAAGCCATGATCGACTCCTCCACGCGGGCGCGGTTCTGCGCATTGAGCCGGGCGAAGGAGGCGCGCATGCCGATCTCACTGATTTCGCTGGGCTGCTGCACCGTCTGCCCGCCGAGGTTGCCGGCCGCATCGAAACGGAAGTCCACCTCCAGCCCGTTGCCGTTGCGAGCGGCATCGTTTTCCGGGGTGCGTGCCACGGTGCCCTGGCGGGTCAGCAGCACCGGCGCGCCCAGGTCGCCATCGGGCAACTGGCCAAAGCGCGCGTAGGCGCTGGTGGAGTCCAGGTACAGGTCGAACTCGGGAATGTAGGTGATGGCGTGGTTGAAGCGCCCCAGCAGCGGAATGGCCGGCAGGGTCGGCCCGCCGCCGGCGCCGATCAGCACCGGCGTGCTCTGGATGCCGCGCGCGGCCAGCAGGGCCTCCAGGATCACCACGTGGTCCTTGCAGTCGCCGTAGTGGTTGTCGAGGATGCTCTGCGCCGGGTTCGGCTCCAGCCCGCCGTTGCCCAGGTACACCGCCACATAGCGGATGTTCTGCGAGACCCAGCGGTACAGTGCGGCGGCCTGCTCGCGGCGGTCGTCGATACCGGCGGTGACCTGGTCCGCCAGCGCCTGGATGCCCGGCGTCACCTTCGCCGCCTCGCCGCCCTTGAGCTGGTAGGCGCGGGCCACCTGCGCCCAGTCGCGGTACGTGCTGGCCATGATGTTCGGGCTGAACTCCCAGGCAGCCGCCGACCAGTTCTGCGCCTGCATCGGCACGCGACGCTGGTAACGCCACTGCCAGCGGGCCTGGCCATTGCGGATCGTCGGCACATCGCTGCCCTGCACGCCGCGCTGCTGCACGAACATCGGCATGGTGGCCGGCGCCGACAGCGTCACCTGCGCATCGTCGTACTGGGTAAACACGCTGAAGGTCTCCCACAGACCGAAATAGCCTGGGAAATAGGGCGTGTTCTGGGTGCGCCGGGTCTGGTAGACCACCCGGGTGCCGGGGGCCAGGTTGGGGAACACCACCACCCGTACCTTGCGGTCGGCATACATGGCGGCGGCCGCACTGGAGTAGCTTTCCTGGGTGTAGATGCGATCGGCCGGCACGTCGCGGCGCTGGCCGTCGGCGGTCAACGTGTAGGCGGCCAGCACCTCCAGCGTTTCCATCTTCTCGCTGTAGCTCAGGCGAACCTGGCTGAACTGCTCGACCGCTGCCTTGGTCTTGAGCAGGATCTCGTACTCTTCGGTCTGCACGTTGCCCGCATCGGGCCGCACGGCATAGTCGGCGCGATAGCGTACGAAACTGTAGTTGTTGCTGGCCTGCGCGTCGGTGCCCTGCCCCGTGGGTGCCGCGGCTGCCGGGGACGCGGCCGGCACTGCCGGCGTCACGCCGGCATGCGCGGAGGCTGCCACCAGGGTCAGTCCGCCCACCATCAACCAGAGCATCGGCTTCATTGCACTTCCTTGGGGCGGGTGCCGGCGACGGGTGCCCGGCGAGGATGGTCGGGTGTCGCCGGGCGATGGCGCGCCGGGTAGCGCCCCGGGGTGGAGCAGCCGGGCAGAGCCCGGCGCTACTTGGGCGGCGGCGGCGCCAGCACGCTGCGGTCGCCGTTGTGTTCGGGCGGGCTGACCACACCCGCCATTTCCATTGCTTCGATGAGGCGCGCGGCGCGGTTGTAGCCGATCTTGAGCCGGCGCTGCACGCCGGAGATCGACGCACGACGGGTCTCAGTGACGATGCGCAGCGCTTCGTCATACAGCGGGTCGGACTCATCGCCGGCACTGCTGCTGGCTTCGGGCAGGCCGCCGGCGCCCACCACCACGCCGTCGCCCATCATCTGCACTTCGTCCAGCACGCCGCTGATGTAGTCGGCCGGGCCGCTGGCCTTGAGGTGCTCGACCACGCGATGCACTTCCTCGTCGGACACGAACGCGCCGTGCACACGATCCGGCAGCGCGGTGCCGGGCGGCAGGTACAGCATGTCGCCGTGGCCCAGCAGCGTTTCGGCGCCGGACTGGTCCAGGATGGTGCGCGAATCGATCTTGGAACTGACCTGGAAGCCGATGCGGGTGGGAATGTTGGCCTTGATCAGGCCGGTGATCACGTCCACCGACGGGCGCTGGGTGGCCAGGATCAGGTGGATGCCGGCCGCACGCGCCTTCTGCGCCAAACGTGCGATCAGCTCTTCGACCTTCTTGCCGACGATCATCATCATGTCGGCGAATTCGTCGATGAAGATCACGATGAACGGCAGCGTCTCCAGCGGGCGCGGGGCTTCGCCCAGCTCCGGGTTCGGCTTGAACAGCGGGTCCATCATCGGCTGCCCGGCGTCCTCGGCGTCCTTGACCTTCTTGTTGAAGCCGGCCAGGTTGCGCACGCCCACCGCGCTCATCAACTTGTAGCGCCGCTCCATTTCGGCCACGCACCAGCGCAGGCCGTTGGCGGCTTCCTTCATGTCGGTCACCACCGGTGCCAACAGGTGCGGGATGCCCTGGTAGACGCTCAGTTCGAGCATCTTCGGGTCGATCATCAGCATCCGCAGGTCTTTCGGCGAAGCCTTGTAGAGCAGGCTCAGCACCATTGCATTGACCGCCACCGACTTGCCCGAACCGGTGGTGCCGGCTACCAGCAGGTGCGGCATGCGCGCCAGGTCGGCCACGGTCGGGCGCCCGGCAATGTCCTTGCCCAGCGCCAGGGTCAGCGGACTGGCCGACTTGTCGTACTCCTTGGAGCGCAGCAGTTCGGACAGGTAGATCATCTCGCGGGTGACGTTGGGGATTTCCAGGCCCACCACCGACTTGCCCGGGATCACATCGACCACGCGCACCGACTTCACCGACAGACCGCGCGCGATGTCCTTGTCCAGCGAACTGATCTGGCTGACCTTGATGCCCGGCGCCGGTTCGATCTCGAAGCGGGTGATCACCGGGCCCGGGTACGCGCCCACCACCTGTGCTTCGATGCGGAAGTCCTTGAGCTTGAACTCGATCTGCCGCGACAGCGTTTCCAGGGTGTCTTCGTCATAGCCCTTGGGCTGCGGCTTGGGATCGTCCAGCAGCGCCAGCGGCGGCAGGTCCGAGCCATCGCCGTTGACGCCGCGGAACATGGGAATCTGGGTCTCGCGCTTGGCACGGTCACTCTTTTCCAGCACCGGCTCGGGGCGCGGCTCGATCTTGACCGGCTCGCGCTTGGCGCGCACTTCGGCATCGACCTTGCGCACTTCCTGGCGCTCCTCGCGCATGGCGCGGGTCTGCTGCCACTCGGTGGCCTGCTCTTTCTTCTTGTTGAACAGCGGCGGCAACGCCAGCACCCAGCGGCCGATCTTCTCCATCACCACGAACCAGGAGATGCCGGTGGCCAGCGTGATCGAGGCCAGCAGCAGCACCAGCACGAACAGGTTCGCGCCGAGCGCGCCGAAACCGGCACTGAGTGAATTGCCCACCAGCCGCCCGAGGATGCCACCTGCATGGGCCACGTCGCCGGTGAACAGCCGCACGTGCAGGAAGCCGGTACCGGCGATCAGGAAGCCGACCAGTCCCACCAGGCGCAGCGCCGGGTCCAGGTCATGCTCGCCCTTGCTTTCGCGCTTGAGGCCGAACATCGCGATCCAGGCCAGCGCGCCGAGCACGATGGGCAGCACGAAGGCGATGTAACCGAACAGCTGCAGCAGCACATCGGCGATCCAGGCGCCCACGCGGCCGCCCATGTTGTGCACCGGGGCTACCACGCTGCCGGTATGCGACCAGCCGGGATCGGCAGCAGAATACGTGAACAGACTGGCCACCAGATACAGCAGCGCGGGGGCGATCGCGATCAGGCCGAGGTCGCGCCACAGCCGTTGGCGTCGCGGGTTATCGGCAGGCGCAGGCGCGGCTGCCGCTTTGCGCGACGGTTTGCTGTCGGGAGACTTGGATCGTTCCGGGAGCTGCTTCGCCACCTTAGACCACACCTTGGGAATGCACTGTTAGTGCTTGATAATAAACGACTGGCAGGCACCCCGGTAGGTGTCGACCACGGGCCGACGCCCCCATCCGGCGCGGGGCGTGTCAAAACACCGGCACGGGGACCATCACGCGCCCTGCGGGTTGCGCCGTTCCACCGTTCACCTTGAATCGCCCTGCCCCTGCCGCCACTCTATGACCTGTCCCGGACGTCCCGCAATGCATCGCCGGCGCCCCACCCTGTCACCTTTACGCGAGTCTACATGAGCAATTCCACGCCCTCCCGCCACCAGAAGCTCGTCATCCTCGGCTCCGGCCCGGCCGGCTGGACCGCCGCCGTCTACGCCGCCCGCGCCAATCTCAAGCCGGTGGTCATCACCGGGCTGCAGCAGGGTGGCCAGCTGATGACCACCACCGAAGTGGACAACTGGCCGGGCGATGCACATGGCCTGATGGGTCCGGACCTGATGGCGCGCATGCAGGCCCACGCCGAGCGCTTCGAGACCGAGGTGATCTTCGACCACATCCACACCGCCGACCTGGCCCAGCGCCCGTTCAGGCTGATCGGCGACAGCGCCGAGTACACCTGCGACGCGCTGATCATCGCCACCGGCGCCACCGCCAAGTACCTGGGCATCCCGACCGAAGAGGAGTTCAAGGGCCGCGGCGTGTCCGCCTGCGCCACCTGCGACGGTTTCTTCTACCGCAACAAGCCTGTTGCAGTGGTAGGCGGCGGCAACACCGCCGTGGAAGAAGCCCTGTACCTGGCCAACATCGCCAGCAAGGTCACCTTGGTGCACCGCCGCGAGACTTTCCGCGCCGAAAAGATCCTGATCGACAAGCTGCACGCCCGTGTGGCCGAAGGCAAGATCGAG